>Ga0181520_10000504_pt1 | contig 86193 bp, 65 predicted proteins | sample PEATcosm2014_Bin_29_FD_132451 | JGI IMG/M metagenome (GOLD analysis project Ga0181520, IMG submission 132451) | Peatland microbial communities from MTU Mesocosm Facility, Houghton, MI, USA - PEATcosm2014_Bin02_30_metaG | ecosystem: Environmental > Terrestrial > Soil > Wetlands > Peat | place... | reverse complement strand
CTGCCTGTATTGCGTGTGCTACGGACTGACCAGAAACTATGAAAGTCAAAATCCATTGGAGGGCGTTCACGCTGATTGAGCTGCTGGTGGTGATTGCCATCATTGCGATCCTGGCGGCGCTGCTGCTGCCGGCGCTGGCGAAGGCCAGGGGGCGGGCCAGGGACATCTACTGTGTGAACAATCTGAAGCAGATAGACCTTGGCCTGCGGATGTGGGCGGGCGACCAGGGCGACAAGTATCCGTGGCAGCTGGACACCGGGGTGGGCGGCAGCCTGAACTCGGCGGACTGGACGGATGATTTCCGGGTGGCCTCCGTCCAGCTGGTGAACTGGAAACTGCTGACCTGCCCGGCCGACACGGTGAAGCTGGCGGCGCCGCCGGTCCTCAACTGGGCGGCGCTGCGGGGGGACCTCGATGTGAGCTACTTTGTCGGCACGAATTCCGGCGCCGGGCAGAACAAAACCATCAGTGTCCTGCTTGGCGACCGGAACGTGACCGGGGGCGGCGGCGGATTGGATGCGGCTTGGAACACGTTCATGGGCACCTCGATTGACGCCGCCTGGGACAGCAGCCTCCACGGGCTGAAAGGCAATCTTGGCACGCTGGACGGCAGCGTGCGCCAGCTTGCGACGCCGGATCTCCGGGAGAACGTGAGCGCCGAGCTGGCCACGGGCGTGAATCCGGTGGTGTTCTCCAAACCCCGTGGCGTGTTTTGATGCGGGACAGCAAAGTCATCCAGGCGGCGGCGGTGGCGGCCATTCTGAGCGCGGTGGCCGCGCTGGCGATCACCATGCATGGCGGTTTTGCGCCCGGCATCACGGCCGGGCCGCACCGGGCGGCCGGCGCGGCGCTGGCGCGGCAGGCCTTGTTGCTCTTGAAACCCGGCGGCCGGATCCTGGTCATCACCCGCGACACGACCACGTTCCCCAACCCGGCGGCGGACCTCCTGCTGGAGGGCTTCCGGCGGGAACTGCGCCAGGCGCACGCGGACATCAGCGGCGTGCTGTCGCTGCAAGTGGACCCGCTGCGCCGCATCGAAGTGCCGCCGGGAGACTTTCAAAACTGGATTCACCACGCGGGCGGCGGGGACGTGATTGTTTCGTTCATGGGCCCGCCGCTGCTGACGGCGGCGCAACGGCGCCAGCTGGGCGAAATCAAGCCGGCCATCGTGGCCTTCTGCCCCGGCGGCTGGCCGGACCAGCTGGACTTCCGCCCGCTGTTTGCAAACGGCCTGCTGCGCGCCGCCATCGTGAGCCGGCGCGACCAGCCGGCCGTCACCGGCCGGCCGCAAAACGCCCAGGCGTGGTTCGACCGGAACTTCACGGTTGTCACCGCCGCCAACGTGGATGATTTCGTGGCCAGACCGTCCGCGTCCACCGCGCCATGAAACCCCGCCCGACATCGCCCGGCAGGAAAAACCGGCCGCGCCGCGGCTTCACGCTGACGGACCTGCTGGTCGCCGTGGCGTGCGTGAGCGTGCTGGGGGCGCTCCTGCTGGCGCAGCAGACCCGCGCGCGGACGAAAGTCCGGCTGAACCTCTGCACGAGCAACCTGGCGCAGGTCAGCCATGCCACGCTTGACTATGCCAATGACCACCAGCAACGCCTTCCGGCCGGCGACGGCACCGACAAACACGACATCTGGTGGTGGTATAAGGAAATGGTCAAACCTTACGCCGGCCTGCACGGGGAATCTTCGGACCAAGACACCTTGTTCGCCTGCCCGGAGGACCGGGGTTATTCCGACCGGACCCCGTTTCACCAGAACGGACGGTTTGATTTCAGCAGCTACGTCTTCAACGGCGTGACGCTGCCGGGCATGCCAAACCTCAGCGGCCTGTCCATCACGGACGTGAACCACCCCAGGCGAACGTTGCTGGTGATGGAATGGACCGCGCACGCGCCGCTTTCGTGGCACGCCAGCCAAACCGGACGCAGGAACGCGCCGTTCTACTGCGACGCCAAAAGCGTGGTCGGATTTGTGGACGGCCATGTGAGTTTCATTCCGATCTACTTTGACGGCTACAACGCCGCCTACACGCAAGATCCGATTTCCAGCTATGACTACCAAGACAGCGCCAACTGATGTGATTCCAATCCAGCCGCGAACCGAAATCAGCCCTGGCCCGGAGCGCTTTCCGTTCACGCTCCATACCCCCGCCTTCATGCCTCAAGTTTCACGTCATACATGCTGCATTGCGCGCCTTATGTCTCACGGGTCACGTTTCCGGTCTCACGTCCACCCGCTCCCGTTGCTTGCCCTGGTGCTCTTGCCCTTCTCTGCCGCGCTTGCCGGACCGGCTTTGGGTCCTTGGACCCCCCTTTTTAAGGGCATTGATCACGCCGTCGGCACCAATAATCCCAGCATCCCGGGCGATTTCCCGGAATTGCAGGTCGTGCATTGCGTCCGGGTGGACCTGACCGACCCTGACGTTCAGTTCTTCACGACGCCCAGGGCTACAAACTATGTGGCCGAATCGCGCGAAACACTCACTCTCTCGATTCCCGACTTCGTCAGGAAATACCAAATCCAGGTGGCCGCTGACGCCAATTTTTACAATGCCAACCCAGGTGGTGACGACCCGACCAGCGAAGGCCTCCCTTGCGAAGTCTATGGCCTGCAGATCTGCACCGGGGTGGTGGTTTCCGCGCAGTCATCTGCCGACTACGACGGCGATCCTCGCGCTGCTTCGCTATTGTTCACGACGAACAAACAGCCCGTGTTTGTTTTCGAGAATCTTCCGCCGGGAACCAACACGGCCGGGATCTGCACCGCCATCACCGGTTACTACCCCATCGTGTCAAATGGCGTGAACTTTGGCATCGCCGCAAGCAACAGTTATTCCGACTCTTCTATCCATGGACTCCAGCCGCGCACCGCCTATGGTGTGTCCCAGGACAATCACTATTTCTACATGCTGACGATTGACGGAAGGCAGTCCGGATACAGCGATGGCGCGTATGACGTCGAAACTGGTTGTTGGATGACAAATTGTGGCGCCTGGAATGCCATCAATATGGACGGGGGCGGGTCCACGGCTCTTTACATGTCCGACAGCACTGGAAACCCCGTGGCCCTCAATCACTCCAGTTACCTCTTAGTCACCACCCCCTCTCGCGAGCGCTATATCGGCAGCCACTTTGGTGTGTTTGCCAGGCCGGTGCCGGGATTTTTCACCAATCTCACGGTCCTGCCCGCCGACACGGCGGCCACCCTCACGTGGACGACCCTCAGCGCCGCGACCACCCAGCTGGCATATGGCACCACAACCAACCTGAACCTGTTCACCGCGTCGAACGCCACGCTGACGGCCAGCCACGCGGTGCTGCTGACCAACCTCACTCCGAGCACGAGTTATTACTATGCTGCGCTGGCCAGCATCGGCGTGAACACTTACACCTCGTCAACCAATCTGTTCACCACGACCAACTATGTGACCGCCAGCCTGCTCTTTGACTTCACCAACACCTGGAGCTGCACGGCCGACGATCTGGACGGCGTCAACTGGACCGCCAGCAGTTACGATGATTCCGGCTGGGAAGGTTCCGGCCCGGGGCTGTTGTGGGCGGATCTCCGCGGCCCCAACAGCAGCATCCCCGGCCTGAACACCGAAATGCCCCTGGACGCCGACACCGGCTATCCCTACATCACCTACTATTTCCGCACGCATTTCAACTTCACCAACAGCCCGGCCGGCGTGGCCCTCCAGCTGCAGGCCTATGTTGACGACGGCGCGCTGTTCTATCTCAACGGCACGCAAATCTGGAGCCTGCGCATGCCCGCGCCCCCCGTCCTCAACGCCACCCTCGCCGCCGGCTATCCTTGCAGCGGCGACGCGACCTGCATTGACGCCAACGAGGTCTCCGGTCCGGTCATCACCAACAGCCTGGTCACGGGCGACAACGTGCTGGCCGTGGAGGTGCATAATTACAACGCCCTCAGCCCCGACATCACCTTCGGCCTCGCGGTCTCGGCCAACGTGCCCTATTCCATGAACCCAATGCTGAACGTCGCCGGGACCAACCGGGCCATCGCGTTGAACTGGGCCCAGGGCGGCTTCACCCTTCAGCAGGCCGGCGCCGTCACCGGCCCCTGGACGAATGTTCCCGGACCGGTCGTCAGCAGCCCGTTCATCACCACGGACTCCGCCAGCGCCCGTTTTTTTCGCCTGATAAAATAAGAACCATTCCAGCCCCATGAAAAAAACATTCGCCGCCCTCGTCGCGCTCACCGCAACCATTGTTCCGCTGGCCACCGCCGCCGGCCAGACGCTCACCGTCAGGGTCTCCGACACCCTGCTGGGGCTGAACCAGAAATGGGCGGAGGGCTACCAGGCCGGACATCCCGCCGCGGTGATCCAGGTGACGGGCGGCAGCACGGCCGCCGTGTTTGCGACCCTGGCGGAAAGCAAGGCCGACCTGATATTTGTTTCGCGCGCCATCCGTTATAAGGAGGCGCAGGCTTGTGAGGTGGCTTTGGGCCGGCGGCCGGCGGATGCCAAAGTGGCGGTGAGCGGCCTGGCCGTCTATGTGAACACCAACAACCCGGTCCGGGTGGTCACCTACGACGAGCTGGAGGACATTTTCCGGGGGAAAACCCAAAACTGGAAGGAGCTGGCCGGCGGCCGGGACCAGACCATCACGGTTTACGCGCCGGCCACCAATTCCGTCACCGGTGAACTGTTCAATGAAGAGGTGCTCAACGGCCGGGGATTCGCCGCCGGGGTTCGTCTCCTGGCCGGCCAGGCCGTGGTCAAGGCCGTCGCCGCCGACCCGCAGGGCATCGGCTTCGGTGCGCTGACCCCGGCGGAAGCCGTTCAATTTTTGAGCATCAAGCGGGCGCGCTCCTCCACGCCCGTGACGCCCACCGCAGACAGCATCGCCCGCCGGATTTATCCCGTCTCGCGCTACGTTTACAGCTACGCCAGCCCCGCCGCCAGCCCGGCCGCCATCCAGGCCTATCTCGGCTGGATTCGCAGCGACGCGGGCCAGCAGGCGGCCAAAGACGCCGGCTTCTTCGCCCTGCCCGCCACCTCGCGGCCAAGCCAATGAGCATTGGAAATCACGCCATTTTCACAGTCCTGTGCTGCTTCGTGCTGGCGGTCGGCACGGCTCGCGCCGCCAGCCAGCCGGCTCGAACTGCTGAGGTGGTGTTCGATCATCCCGGCGGCTTCTGTCAACCGGCTTTCACGCTGGCGCTCAACACGCCGACGAAAAAAACAACAATTTATTACACGACCAATGGCGAGGACCCGCAGCCGGCCAGCGCCAGCCTTTACGTCCGTCCCATTGAGATTGCCGCCACCACCATCGTGCGCGCCGCCGCCTTCGACCCGGGAACAAATCCGGCCGGCGCGGGGGCAAGAACTTTTTTATTTGTCCCGGACATCCTCAGGCAAACGGGTGCGCAGTTTCCAAAAACCTGGGGCACCAACCAGGGAAAACCAGTCCCTGCCTGCTACGGCATGACCACAACAAATGAGGAAAACGCCGCCACGCGCCAGGTGGTGGCGGCAGGACTCCAGTCCATTCCCACGCTTTCCATCATTGCCGATCCGGCTGATCTCTTTTCCCCGGAAACCGGCATTTACACTCATCCGCTGGAACGCGGCGTTGCCTGGGAACGCCGCATCTCATTGGAAATGTTTGATGCCGCCGGCCGGCCGGCGTTCCAATGCGGCTGCGGGCTGCGCATCCACGGCGGCATGAGCCGTCAGCCGGGGGAGTCGCCCAAACATTCATTCCGCCTTGCCTTCAAAAAACATTACGGCCCGGCCCGGCTGCATTTCCCGTTGTTTGGCGCCGGCGGCGCGCAGGAGTTCGACACCTTGGTTCTGCGCGCCGGAAACAATGACTCATGGCTGTCCAGCAAGGGTGAAGAACGCAAGCGGGCGGACTACCTCCGTGACGAGTGGATGCGCCGGAGCATGCTGGACATGGGACATCCTTCCGCGCGCGGCCGCTTCGTGCATCTTTACCTCAACGGCCTTTACTGGGGTGTTTACAATTTGTGCGAACAACCTGGCCCGGCCCTGCTCGCCAGCGACCCAGCCGCCGCTGCCGCCGGATTCGACGTCCTAAAAGTCGGCAAGACCGAAGCCGGCGACGAAATCGTCTGGAACAAAATGATGACGCTGGCCAACGCCGGCTTGAACGACGACCGCAGCTACGAAAAAATCAGCCGCTGCCTTGATTTGCCCGAACTGACCGACTATCTGATCCTGAACTTTTACGCCGGCAACTCGGATTGGGATCGTTCCGCGAACTGGGTTGCCATCCGTCCGCGAACGCCCGGCGGCCGCTTCCAGTTTCTCGTCTGGGACGGCGAATGCACGCTTGAAAATCCTGACGTTGACACACTGGATTTCGACGACGACGAAAGCCCGCCGCGACTGTTCCACAAGCTGTCCGAAAATGCCGCGTTCCGGAAACTGTTCGCCACCCGCGCGCGGCGGCTCCTTTTCAACACCGGCCCGCTCACGCCGGAAAAATCTGCGGAACGCTTCCAGGCTCTGGCCAATTCGATCGCCGCTGCGATGCCAGCGGAAGCCGCCCGCTGGGGAAATTATCGCCGGGATGTGCCGCCCGGCAAAACCGGCCTCTATGAAAACTACACGGTCGAAAAGCACTGGCAACCGGAGGTCAACCGCAGCCTGACCCGGTATTTTCCGCAAAGACGCAGTGTTTTATTGAGCCAGTTCCGCGAGCGCGGCCTCTTCGCCGGTCAACTCTCCGAACCGTAATCAAGCGTAATCAAGTTCGCTTAAATCTTTCGCCGCCGCATGCTGTCCGCGCCGGCCGGCATCCGGACCGGTGCAGCAGTTGATTAAAGGGAATCGTCATTGCCGCCGTCCCATGAACCGGGTAATTTTGAACGACCGATAAAAAGTAGCAACCGCTCAACCGGTCAGGGTTTGAAATTGCAGCGGGACTTTGGTGCGGTGCGGAAGGTGGCGGAATCGCGCCATCTGGCCGGGAGTGGTTTGCGCCGCCAGGGTGCGGCTCAAATTGCGACGGTGGGGCACGGTCGCACGCCTTACGGAACCGGCGGAAGGTTTTGCCGGTTTTGCGGGAAATATCGGGCGGCGCACAGCCGCTGACATAAACCACAGGCACATACATTGGTGCGGAGACATAACGTTGGTGAACGTGGTTGCGGCCATCAGTCGAGGCCGGGCGCGGAATCGTTTTTCAAAAAACTTTGAAAAACGACCAAGGGCGGAGCTCATCTAAATTCGTTTTGAGGTCTGGCTGGTGTGGTTTTGTTTGACATGAAATTCAAATGGCTGGTCGGGTTGGGCATGGTGGTGGGGCTTGCCGCCCTGGTGGTCTGGCTGGTGCCGGCCCCGCGCGGCCAGGCGGCTGCGCCTTTCCTGGCCTTGAGCCGGGTGCCGGTGCCGGAAATGCCCGCCAAAGCCGCCGACCTGGTGCAGGCGGCGGCGGTGCTGGAGCGTGAAAGCACCGCCGCAGCGGTGTTGCGCGACGTGAACACGATGGCCCGGCCCGGCGTCATGCCTTACGTCGTCAGCGCCATCTGCCAGCGCAATCCCGAAGTGGCCGGGGCCGTGGTCGCCGCCGCCATCAAGCTGCAGCCGGACGATGAACCGGCTTTTTGCCGGGCCGCCGTGTGCGCGGCGCCGGACCGGGTGGAACAGGTGGTGGCTTCCGCCTGCGCGGTCGCGCCGGCCTCCTTTGCCAATGTGGCGCTGGTCGTGTTCCAGCGCTGGCCGGACGCCAATTGTTTGATTCTCGACGGCCTGACGAATGCGCTGCCCGCCTTGAAACCTTATTTGGATCAGGCGGCGCGTCAGGGCGGCACGAACGGTTTCCCCGCGCTGATCAACCAGACCGTGCAACTGGTTGCGGCCGCCGCCAAGGCCGAAAGCAGAAAGCAGCAGCCATAAAACAGCAATGAATTTCAGCGTTCCAAATTTGGCTTTTGATGACGCGCCTTCCCCGGCCGGTGAAGAAAAGTCTGCGTCTGCCGCTTCACCGGACGGCATTGGTTTTGTGTTTCCGCCTTCTGCCTTCCAGTTTTCACTTTGATTTCCAATTATGCGCTGCGCCATTATTTTCTCCCGCCGCCGCCTTCCGCCGCAAAACTGGATCGGCGTCGTGGCCGCGTTCGGCTGTCTCCGGGCCGGCTCGCCGGCCCTGGCGCAAACGACGGCCGCCGCCACCGTGTCGGACAATGCCGCCGCCACCGCCCCGTTGAACATCCCCCTGACTTTGGGTCCGCTGAATCTGCATCCCCGCGCCACCACCGGCATGATCGCCGATGACAACCTGCTGTTCACCTCGACGCATCAGGAGTCCGATCTGGCCTGGACCCTGCAGCCGGGGTTGCAGGCGGTCGCCGGCGACGATGCCGCGCTGATTGCGTATCGTGATCAGGGTTATGATCCCATCAACCTCACTCCCGGCAGCCTCATCGTCCAGCCGCCGGAAGCGTGGACGGGGAAAATATTCACGCTGGACTACGCGCCGCGCTTCAAGTTTTACGACCAATACACCGCCGACAACGCCATTGATGAATTTGCCACCGTCAATCTGTTGTGGCCCATGAACAAGCTGATCCTCGGTTTCCGGCAGGATTATCAGTTGCAGAAGGCGACGATCATCGAGGCGAACCAGTTTGCCACCACCGAGACCATTTCCACCGCGCTGACCGCCGCCTACCAGTTCGGCGACAAGACCTCCGTGGAAAGCGATTTCCACCGTATCAGCATTGACTATGATGCGCCGGGTCTGATTGGTTACACGGAATACAACACCGAAGACTGGTTCAATTATGACCTCACCGAGTCCATGCCCGTCAGCGTGGGCGTGCTGGCCGGCTACGACGCCGTGGCGGCCAGCCATCAGGACCAGACCTACGAACAGTTGCGGGCGCGGGTGCGTTACAATTTCACCGAAAAACTGGTGTTCGACGTTTCCGGCGGCGGCGAGGTGCGCCAGTATGAAAATGGCGAGTCCGACACCTTTTCCCCTGTGTTCACCCTCAGCGGCTCCTATCGGCCGGCGGAACGCACGACCGTCAGCCTGACCGGCTACCGGCAGCAAAACGCCTCCATTTTCAACGGTTACAATTATGCCAGCACCGGCGCAAACCTGGGCTTCTCGCAGGGGATCACCGACCGCTTCACCGCCGGTGTCAGCGTCGGCTATTTTACCCTCGACTATGAATCCATCACCAGCGCCCGGGCCAATTACTCCGACGATTACTACACCGCCCGGTTAAGCCTGGATGCGAAAATTATCCGGCACCTGACCGGCCAGATTTACTATAATCTGACCGCCATCCAGTCGCCCGTCAGCGGCAACATCAACGACAATCAGATCGGCGTGAACCTGACCTTGAGCTACTGAATCAATCCGCGCAGAAATTTGGAAGGCGGACGCCGACGGGTCTGCTTTCCAAATTTCTGATTTGCAGCGGGTGAATTGACGGCCATGGAATTTTTTTGGAACCTTACCCTCATGTGGCTTGAAGCGCAGCAATTGAAAACGATTCAGGAAGAGGTCCGGCGGCTTGATCCGGCGGCCGAAATTTATCTCTACGGCTCGCGCGTTGACGATTCCGCCAGGGGGAGGGGACATTGATTTGTTGGTGGTGTCGGACTGGCTCGGTTTTCGGGACAGCTTGCGGCTGCGCCGCCGGCTTCTGGACAATATCGGCTGGCAACAATTGGATTTGATGGTGCGGCGGAAGCATCAAACCGGAGGGCCGCTGGCGGCATTGGCCGTGACAACAGGAATCAAATTATGAACCTGGCGCCGGCTGCTCGAACAAAGCCTGGCGGAACTGGCCGATGCCCGGAAGCACCTGGATTATTCCTTCCGGCAGGTTGCCGGAGCGCCGGACACGCTGGCCGATGCCACGGAAAAACAACTGGAAAGCGTCGAGGCGTTCACGGGACGTTTCGCATGTTCGGTGGATTTGCTGGTCAACCAGGTGCTTCGCGGTCTGGACCGGATGGAATTGAGGACGGAAGGCGCGTTGCTCTGGACGCGGTTAATCGCGCCGAAAAGCGCGGATTAGTGGATCAAGCCGAAGTTTTGCGCGAAATGAAGGATGTGCGCAACCTCATTGTGAATGATTACGCAGGCGCGCGGGCGGCGGAAATTTTCACTTATTGCCGCGAACAAAAGCCGGTGCTTGATGCCGTCTGTGACCGTGTCGCCGCCTATGCCGGACAAATTTGTCCGGTGGGACACAAGGAGGAGGCTGAATGAGGGAAATGATTTCAGCCGTCCGGTTTTAACTGTGAACTTCTGCTTTCCCCGTTTTCGATTTTGATCTTGTAATTTCCCCGCCCCATGGAGTGCGCCTGGCCTGGGGAATCTGTTCCGTGTTCCAGCCTTGCCGCCAAACGTCATATGTTGACTTTTGACAAAATCGTATTATGCTCAACACGTGGAAACCATCATCTTCAAAGCCCGGCCTGGAACGCGGGCGAAGTTGCAACGCATCAACCCCAACGTCTCGGCGTTATTGCGTCAAGGCGTCGAGAAAATGATCCAAGGCAGGCGTGCCGGCTCCGCCCTGGAAAAGGCGAAGCATCTGTGCGGCATTTTCAAGGGGGCGCCGCGCGATCTGGCCACGGCCAGGGATTATTTGAAACAATATGGCCAGAAAAAACCTCATTGATGCCGGTCCGATTGTTGCCTATCTCACCGATGAAGCCCATCATGACTGGGCGGCGGAACAGTTTTCCCGTTTTGATTCGTTTGAAACCTGCGAGGCGGCCTTGTCGGAAGCGTGCGCCCGGCTGGCCTATGCCGGATATGACCAAACCGCAGTGATTCGACTGGTGGACGAGGGCGTATTGAAATTGACCTTTGACACGGCCTACAACCTTGGAAGGATTCTGGCCTTGATGGGAAAATACCGGGGTTTGCCGATGGATTTCGCGGACGCCTGTCTGGTGACCATGAGCGAAGAGGAAAAAGATTCGCTGGTGGTGACTTTGGATCAAAAGGATTTTTTGATTTATCGCCGATACGGGCGGCAAGCCGTCCCGGTTTTGACCCCTTGAACTTTGATTCCTGTTTCCCCCGCCCTGTGGAGTGCGCCTGGCCTGGGGGATCTGTTTCGTGTTCCACCGGGCGGCTTTCTGTTTTCAAAATCTAATTTGTTTTGTGATTTCATATTGTCAGCATGCCAGCCTTTGCCTTGAGCCTTCACCGGGCAGCTTTTCAGCATTTTAGCATGTCAGCGTTTCAGCGTTTGGCTTTAAGTTTCAGCTTTCAGCGTTTCAGAATTTAAGAATGTGCCAGCGCCACATTGTCACACGGGCAATAATTTCCGCATCTGAAAGTGACCGTGAGATGGTTGGCAAGATAATGCCACGAGCTTGCCATCTCGTGTCGCGAGACGGCAAGCAAACGCCGCGTGTTAATTAACAAACGTCATGTGTTAACTAACACACACCACGAGATTACCGTCAAACGTCACGAATTGATTAACAAACGCCGCGAGATGGTAAACATACACCATGTGTTAACCAACAAACGTCGCGTGTTAACTAACACACGTCACGAGACGGTAAGCAAACGTCGCGAGATTACCTTCTCGCGTCACGAGAGGGTAAGAAAACGTCGTGAGATTACCGTCAAACGCCGCGTGTTAATCAACAAACAGCCGAAAATGGTCAAATTTAGCCAGTTGGAGACGGTAATTGCCATGTTATCGTTAAAGTTGCTTTTGCAATCCACCCGGAACGCCAATTGCCGCGTCTCTTCCGGTCCTCCGTCCGTCACCAGCCATGATCTGTCAATTTTCGGCACCTGTAATTAAATGAGACATTTTGCAAACCGGTAATGCCACTTTCACAGGTGCGTTCGATGGCGAAACAGGCATGGAAAGAGGCTTAACAGGTTGGCTTGATGCTGCAACAGGTTTGCACGGGATGGAGCGGGCTTGTGTCATGGCACCATGATTTAAGCCTGTCGGTTTTCAGCTTTGTTCCTTGGTTCCTTCGTGGTTCTACCGCTGAAATCCGCTGATTTCTTATATGAGTGTGCTAAAAAAAAACATCGCTGCGAACTTCGGCGGCGGTGTCTGGACCGGGCTGATGAACCTGGTCTTTGTGCCGCTCTATATCCACTTTCTGGGGATTGAGGCTTACGGGCTGATTGGCATCTTTGCCACGCTGCTGGGAATGTTTGCCTTGCTTGACATGGGGTTGAGCAGCACCCTGAACCGGGAGATGGCGCGGCTGTCGGTGCAGGAGGGCAAGTCACGGGAAATGCGCGATTTCGTGCGGACTTTGGAGATTCTGTATTGGCTGGCCGGTCTGCTCATCAGTGTCGCCGTCATCGCGTTGTCCCCGTTCATTGCCTACCATTGGGTGAAGGCCGAGCACCTGTCGCCCCAAACTGTGCAAACCGCCATTATGATCATGGGCTTGGCGGTGGCTTTTCAATGGCCGATGGGTTTTTACTCCGGCGGGCTGATGGGCCTGCAGCGCCAAGTGCTGCTGAACGTCATCAATGTGGTGATGGCCACCTTTCGCGGGCTGGGGGCGGTGTTGATCCTATGGCTGGTTTCGCCCACCGTCCTGGCGTTTTTTTTATGGCAGATCGTCATCAGCATCGTCCAAACCGGCCTGGTCGTCTTTTTTCTCTGGCGCAGCCTGCCGCCTGCCCCGGAAGCGCCGCACTTTCGCCTTGAACTGCTGCGGAACATCTGGCGTTTCGCCGCCGGCATGACCGGGATCATTGTGACCTCAACCATTCTAACCCAAACGGATAAAATCATTTTAAGCCGCATGTTGAGCCTGAAGGTGTTCGGTTATTACACCCTGGCCGGGGTCGTCGCCATGAGCCTTTGTCGCTTTATTGCCCCGGTCTTCTCGGCCACTTATCCCCGGCTGACCAATCTGGTGGCCTTGGGCGACAAGGATGGGATCATAAACCTGTATCACAAGAGCGCTCAATTGATGTCCGTGCTCATTCTCCCCGCCGCGCTGGTGGTCGCGCTCTTCTCCAAAGATCTGTTGTTGCTGTGGACCCGGAGTCCGGAAACCGCCGCACACACTTATATGCTGGTGAGCCTTCTGGTCATGGGCACGGCCATCTGGGGTCTCATAAATATACCCTATGCGCTGCAACTGGCCTACGGATGGACGCGATTGTCCTTTTATGTCAATCTGGTATCGGTGTTGCTCCTGGTGCCGCTTATCATTGTGCTGACGAAATGGTATGGCGTGGTAGGAGCGGCAAGTGTGTGGGTGATGCTGAACATTGGCTACTTAACATTTGACATTCAGATCATGCACCGGCGATTGTTGCCGGCGGAGAAATGGCGCTGGTATGTCGAGGATGTGGGACGCCCGTTTTTGGCCGCGGTTGTGGTCAGTAGCATCGGGCGCTTGGTAATAAAATCCGATTGGTCCCCGTTCCTGCTCATTGCCAGTTTGTGTCTGGTAAGCGGGACAACGCTTCTGGCCGCTGCCTGCGCCGCTAATCAGCTTGGCGCGGTGACGAGATTTAAGCCGTTTTTGACAAGACTTCGTAATGGAGCGATTAGCGCAGCGAAAACGCTATGATGTTCAAATTTGGGATAGTGGCAAGCATACAGCAATTTGGCTTGGCTGTTTTCCAAATTTCTATTTAATTATGGTTATGACCGCTCAACCAAATCAACCACTGGAATTTTCCCGATGAATTGTCTTCTGCTCGGCGGGGCCGGCTTCATTGGCAGCCGAACCGCCCAAAAGCTCTCAAACAGCGGCCACTCCGTCCGGGTGCTGGATATTTTCGACACGCAGGTCCATGGCGATGATCTGGCGGCGTCTGAACTGTGGGGGACGCTGCTGGGCAAGGCAAAGATGTCGGTGGGCGACGTGCGCGATCCCGTGGCGGTCGGACGTGCGCTGGAAGAGGTTGACACCATCTTTTATTTTGCAGCCGGCACGGGCACCGGACAGTCCATGTATCAGGTGCGGCATTACACCGATGTCAACGTCCTCGGGGCGGCGGTGCTGGCCGAGGAAATCGCGCGCCGCCGTTCGCAGATCCGCCGCGTCATTGTCAGTTCCAGCCGGGCGGTCTATGGTGAGGGAGCTTATTTGTGCCCCAAACATGGCCGGGTTTTCCCCCGCGCCCGCAAACTCCAGGATTTGGAAAACGGAAAATTCAACCCGTTTTGCCCGGACTGCGGTGCCGCCCTGACGGCCGCCGCTTCGGTTGAAAGCGACCCGGTCCAGCCGGGTTCCATCTATGGCATCACCAAACTGGCGCAGGAGCAAATCATCCTCAACCTCTGTGAGGCCCTCGGCATACCGGCCGTGGCCTTGCGCTATCAGAATGTCTATGGCCCCGGCCAGTCGCTGAAAAATCCCTACACCGGCATCCTGTCCATCTTCAGCCAGTTGCTGCTGCAAAACCGCCCGATCAATGTTTTTGAAGACGGCCTGCCCACGCGCGACTTCGTCTTCGTGGATGACGTGGTGGAATTCAATTGCCGGGCGGCGGAACATCCGCTTGCCGCCGGTCATATTTTGAATGTCAGCACCGGGGTCCGCCAGACTTTGCTGGATGTGGTTTTGACCTTGGGCCGCGCCTTCCAAAAACAGCCGGAATATGCCGTCTCCGGGCAGTTCCGGATCGGGGATATCCGCCATGCCTCGGCGGATACCGCCGCGCTTTTTCAAACTCTTGGCAGACATTCTTTCATCTCCTTTCAAGCAGGAATCAACCGTTTCGCGGCCTGGGTTTTGAAGCAAAACCTGGAATTGGACGCCAATACGCGCTATTTGAAATCTCTCGATGAAATGGCGGCCCTCGGCCTGTTGCGCCACGGAGGGACTAAACCGAATGTTTCAATACCTGATTGAATCGGAGACAAAGTGGAGCGCCGGTCTGTGACCGGCTTTGGGGATTCTGACCGTGACCAGCCGGCGGCAAGCCGGCGCTCCGGCGATGGTTTGTGAAATATCCCGGCCAACCGTTTTTCGCGGAATTAAAATGAGCCTCCGCATGCTGGCTGCTGCGCGGTTCATGGATGGGGCATTGCCGAAAACAACTCGTGGCGCGTAAAAAAATTCTGTTCGGGGTCGGAGCTGGGATGGTCAGTTTGGCGGTTGATGGAGTCGCCGGATTGATCGTTTTTGGTTTGCTGATCTGCCATTTGCCGGCAAAGGGCGCTGGCTATAGCAGTTTCAATCAACATTACGACAAACGCCAAACTGGTAGGGCTGACCTGCTGGTTAGCCAACCCGGCGGCGCAGCAGGGCCCTACCACCCGATGCTCCAATGTTGTTTTGATCTGCTATAATGGATCCTGATCACCACGACCGGCTCCTTCTTGCTGATGCTGCAATGCGGCCTTGGCCTCACTGTAGCCCGCGAAGTCGGCCAAACACGCATCCCCCGCGAACTTGTCATGCTTAAAATTGATCGTTTTATGATTTTGAACGGTTAGCAGTTTAGTTCATTTGGTAACTGTTCAAAGTCATATATTTCTTAATAGTTAAGAAACATTGCCTATAAAATGCTAAAAAAACTGTATAATAATGCTTTTCGCGGGATTCCGTTCTCTCTAAAAAAAGTGGGGAGAAAAGTGAAAATTCTTAGGCCGCGAAGTATTATTGGCGGTAAGCATATAACCATAGAATCATCGGTCTTCATACATAGGCATAGCACCATTTTTGCAATTGAAAAAAGAGGAAATCAGCGGTTTACGCCTCGCATTTTTATCGGCTCAAAATGTTACATTGGGGTTTATGCAATGATTGCCGCTGTTAATGAAGTAACGATTGAGGAATACTGCGTTCTGAGTGATTATGTCTATATTTCTGATGTCGCGCATGGCCTCGATCCATTAGCTGGACCCATTATGGAACAGCCGCTTGAGAGCAAAGGGCCGGTTCGACTGGGGAAAGGAACTTTCATTGGGTATCGAGCAGCAATTATGCCCGGTGTTTCTCTCGGTTGTCATTGTGTCGTTGGGAGTAACAGTATTGTAACTCATTCATTTCCTGATTATTCAATGCTTATTGGGTCACCGGCTCGCTGTGTAAAGGTATATTCTGTCGAACAGAAATGCTGGAAATCTCCAAATCCATCATCAAAACAAATTAGTTAATTTGTATACCGTGGTGAACATATGAACCATTTTTTCATTAATTCTGTAAGTCGTTATTATCGTTTAAAGGCGCGATTTTATTATCGTCGTATTTTTGGTCATATTGGCGCTGGGTCGTGCATTATGAAACCCGTTGGATTATTTAATCCAGAGTGCATACACATAGGAAATGGTGTTCAAATTCGTCATGGGGCAAGGATTGAGGCCGTTCGCGAGCGGGCCGGAGTGTTCTTTTCTCCGCGAATTGAGATTGGAGACGGCACGAGTATTGAACAGGGTTTCCATCTTGCTTGTGCGGAACAAATCATCATAGGCAAGCATGTGGCAATTACGGAATATGTTGGCATTTTTGATATCTGGCATTTATATGAAGACATTCAGGTTCCAATTAAGGACCAACCGCTTAAGACTTCACCTGTAAAAATTGGCGATCATTCTTTTATTGGCATGGGAGCTGTCATTCAGCCGGGAGTAATAATAGGAAAACACTGCGTGATTGGGGCTAATTCGGTAGTAATTCGCAGTATCCCCGATTATTCAGTAGCCGTTGGCCTCCCTGCAAAAGTTATTAGAAGATTTGATCCAGTTGCTTCGCAATGGATTAAAGTCACGGAAAACATTTCTGGAAACCAATCGTGAAATTTTCCCTTTTAGTTCCCTCCTACAATCGGCCGGGGTTCATTCGTGAAGCGGTTTTCTCACTGTTGGCCAATGCAGCTCCCGACGTCGAAATTATTATTTCAGACGATGCGTCGCCTAGAAGGGCAGAAATCACCGGCGCTCTCTCTGATGTGATTGCGTCGGGTCGGGTCACGTATATACAACAAGGAAAAAACCTGGGATGGTCCAACAACCGGAACGCCCTGCTGGATGCTGCCCGAGGAGAATATGTAATTTTGATGGGGGATGATGACCGTCTCAAGCCCGGAGCGATTGATCGCCTGCGTTATTGGACAGCAAGCCATCCCGATGTGTCTGTTTTTGGTGTTGGTTACGACAACATTGACGAATACGGAGTGCGTATCTTTACACGCTGCACTCCCAAACCCGTTTGTTATGAAACAGCCAAGGGTGGCAATTGGAAGGAGATATTCTCCAATGATGCAGTGCCAGCATGGTCGCATCATCCCTTTACAATGTGTTGCAGAAGAACAGTTGCGGCGGCTATTCGGTATAACCCAAAAGTGGATATTGCCGACGACGTTTTATTCTTATATGATGCGCTTGAACAGGGCAACAAGTTCCTGGCGATCCCTGAAACATTATTTGATTGGCGCCGCGCCACAAATGTTAGTGGGAACTATGCTACCTTATCCGGAAGTAGGCTACGAGGGCATCTGGCCGATGGTTTAATTCTAGCGGAGCTGGCGAATCGCCCGGCGCTTCGGAAGGAAGTTAAATCCCTTTTGAACGATGCCCAATTTCTTGCCCGGTTTTGCAAATTCAAACGGACCGACGCCCAGGACTTAGTGCGCCTGCTCCAGGTTAAGCCGGCGGACGGGATGGCCCTGGGCAACTTCATCCACGAACGATTCCCACGCCAATCCATCTTTCAACAATTGGACAGGCACATCAGGGCAATAAAAGTAATGGGACTCCGGCACATTCTCAATTTCTTACGCGATAAATGGGACCAAAAGCAAATGGCAATCAGATTGCGCCGCAAGAATTCCTCGTGCGATCAAGCAGCTGGACCAACAGGCCGCAAATGAACCGAACAATAGTCCAGACTTGTGACTGGTTCCGCTCCCTTTGGTTTCGGTTGTCCTTGGCGGGCGTGGTATCAATGGCGGCCGTGACCGGGTTCGCCACGAGCGCGCCGGCGTCCTACCTGGCTGGCCAGATCGTTCTCGGCTTGTGTGTCTTCCTGGCGTTCTACCTGCTGGCGGACCGGCCGTTGTTCAATCCCGTTCAAGCGGTCGTGGCGATATTCTATTGGTGGCTGGGGGTCGGTCCGGCGGTGATTGCGACCTGGAATTTCATGATCGGCCAAACCGAGGCCGCCTTGCAGGTGGAGGAAGCGGGGACGGAAGCCTTTTGGATTGCGGCACCGGGCGTGCTGCTCTATGCGCTCACCGCGCGGCTGACCCTCGCCTGGTTTGCCAAAACGGGAGTTTGCGCCCGGTTCCTGCTGCCCGCCGGCGGCAACTACCGGCCCAAAGTTTTAATCATCTACTACTTGCTGGCGGTTCTGGCAACAGTGGCGGTTCGACTCCTGCAAGCCGTGGGAATCATTGGGCTGCAAGAAATAGACTTTTTGGGCGGCACTAAAACGAACATCTGGTGGGTGGGCGTGATTGCGGCGGTTGGTTCGCTCTCCCCGTTCGTGAACTCATCCCTGATGACGGCCCTGGTCGCACCTTGGAAGAAAATTCCGGCTTCGATCCGGATTCTGATTGGCGTGATGGTAGTGCAGACCATGCTGTTCGCCCTGTTCGGGGGCTGGAAAGGACCGCTAGTTTTTTTGGGGGCTTACTATGTTTGCGCTTATGTATCGCGCTGGCAGCGGCCCCCGTGGCTGATGCTGGCGTTTGGCACAGTGGTTTTCGTAACGGTCATAGAGCCTTTTGTTGATTACAGCCGGAATGTGGCTATTGTGAGTCAAGCCGGAAATTCGGCGGATCGAGAGAACGTCATTGTTAATGTGCTCAAAAATCCGCAGGCATTTCTGCCGACCAGGGTGGAGGAGATGGACCCGGCCATATTCTTTCGGGGCATCTCTCCGCTGGCCGGTGAGTTGGTGCGGCGAAATGAACCCTTTAACGGGAAATGGGATGGCTATACAATCAAGTGGGGGCTCGAGAGTCTGGTTCCACGGGTAATCATGCCTGACAAACGAGACAACACTATCGGAGCATTCTACACCATGGAATTGAGTGACGATCCGACCGCTGGCGAGAATGACGTCTATACTGAAAGCAAAGCCATAAGTATCCCTTTCGAATTCGTGGGCAACTTCGGCTGGTGTGCTGGCATCTTGGCGTTCGGACTGCTCGGCGTTACCTGGAGTCTATGGTGTGGCTGGCTGCTGTCCCCCGCGCGCTTATCCAGCCACCCCTTGACCCCTTACCTGGTGCTTTCGGCAATGATTATGGAACAGTCGTTTGGAAATTACCTCGGCATGTTTAGGATGCTGCTCATCCCGCTGCTGTTATGCTTTGTCATCTTTAGAATGCTTCGCGGCAAGATTTAGTTCCATTTTGAGCGAAAACCTCAATGATTCGTGTAACCCATTTTATGCGCAAACGCGGCGGCCAAAGCAGCGAGCGCCTGTTCGAGGACGTGCGCGCCCATCTCCCGGAGAATGCCCGCGGCCACAAAGCATGAATCCTTCTCCTAAGAACATTTTGGTTTTTCGCATAGGATTTATCGGCGATACGGTTGCAGCGTTGCCCAGCTTGTGGGTTTTACGCCGGCAATTTGCCGACGCCCGCATCGCGGTGTTGAGCCAGATTCCGGCCAAGAAAACGCAACTGCCTCCGGAAACGGTGTTGCCGCAAAATGGATTGGTGGATGACTTTTTGAAATATCCCGGCGGTGCCTCCATGAAAAACTTAATTGTCTCCTGGCGGCAGATACGGCAATTGCGCACCGAAGGTTACGAAACAATTGTTTATTTGACGCCGACCGCACGGACAAAAAAACAGCGACGGCGCGACCAGCTATTCTTTCGTTTGTGCGGCCTCAAGCATTTTCTGGCAACCAAAGGCTTTGCTGACAACCTTGTCCCTAGATTGTCGGATGGCAGGCTGGCGGTAAAGGCAAACGAAGCGGACGCCCTCCTGGAAAGATTGCGGCTCGACGGTCTGCCAGTGCCCGCGTCGGGTGAAGGCTGCATGGATTTGCGTATTACCGAAGCGGAGCGGCAACGGGCCAAGGATTGGTGGCAGAAAAAGACCAATGTTCGCCCGGGTTCAAATGGGTGGGTGGCGATTTGCACCGGGGCAAAATTGACGAGCAAAATTTGGCCATGGGAACGTTATGCGGAAGTGGTGCGGTTGCTTATTGATAAACAAGGGCTTTTCCCCGTCATTATCGGTGGCCGGGAAGATCAGGAGGTCGGAGAAAAATTAGTATCAGGATGGGGCACGGGATTGTGTGCGGCGGGTGAATTGAGCGTGCGGGAATCGGCAGCACTCATGGAGGGCGCCCGGTTTTATCTGGGCAACGACACCGGAGTCATGCATCTGGCGGCGGCGGTCGGCAAACCGTGCGTGGCCATCTTTTCCGCCCGCGACTGGCCGGGCATCTGGGAGCCTTACGGCAAGGGACATAAAGTATTGCGGTTTGATGTCCCTTGTGCTGGCTGTCACTTGGCGGTCTGTGACAAAGATTTGCAATGTCTGCGCGGGATTGAGGTGCAACAGGTCTATGATGCTTGCGTGGCCGTTATTCAGGCGAAAGAGAGTTACTTGGGATTGCTTGACTTGCCCAATGGAATATAATTCTTCAATGAAAACCAAACTGGTTGTTGTGTCCGCGATTAACATTTTCCAGAGAGGTGGTCTGACAATTGTTCGGGAGTTTTTGAGCGAACTTTGTGCTGCCAGGCCTCGCTCGGCAGAACCATTGCATATCGTTGTTTTTTGCCACGCAAAGGAATTATACGCAGGATTGGGCTTGAATGGAGTCGAGTTTTACGAAAAACCTCTATCTCGTAAAAACTACCTGATTCGCTTGTTTTATGAGTATGTCTGGTTCTGGTTTTGGTCGCGGAACAAGGACGTGGATTATTGGATATCCATGCATGATATAACCCCCAATGTAAAAGCCAAACACCGTTATGTTTACTGTCACAACCCGGCTCCGTTCTATTCAGGCAAGCCGCTCTGGAAGCGTGAGCCATCATTCGAACTTTTCCGGCTGTTTTACCAGTATTTCTACCGGTTCAATATCCACAAAAACGATGGCGTGATTGTGCAGCAGGGGTGGCTGCGAAAGGCCTTTTGCGAGAAGTTCGGACTGAATCCAAGCAAGGTCATCGTGGCGTTGCCGGAAAACAAACCGGGCATAATTGGCGCAGAACTTGACTGCCAGGCTGGAAGCGGGTCCAAGATTATAATCTATCCGGCCATTTCGAGACCTTATAAGAATTTTGAAGTGCTACTCGACGCCATGGCTCTCATGAAGCCATATGGAATCAAGTTGGTGTTGACGATTAATGGCAATGAAAACCGATATGCCCGCGAGGTGCGCACCCGTTGCCAACAACTTAAAAACGTCGAGCTGGCAGGATTCTTGAATCAAGCCGATTTTTTGCAGTTGTATCAAAGAGCAGACGGCCTGGTATTCCCATCCAAACTGGAAACCTGGGGACTGCCGATGAGTGAATTCAAGCGATTCCAGAAGCCAATTTTCGCCGCCGATCTCCCTTACGCAAGAGAAACCGTAGGCAACTATCGTAAGGTGGTCTTTTTCCATCCTGATGACCCTGTTGAACTGGCTCAACATTTGAAGAATTTTGTCAAAGGCGGTTTCGCGGAACGAAATCCTTCGCCCGCGATGGAATATGAACCGCCTTTTGCCAAGAATTGGCGCGAATTCATCAAGCTGATCGGGCTTGTATCAATCCACAAGAAGCCACTGTATGAAGCTGTTTGAGTTGTTGTTACTGGATCTAGAGAGGCAGTATTACTTTGGTGGCAAGCCGGAAAAGAAAGCTAAGCTTATTGATTTAAGCTTGGCTGTGGGTAATGTTCGGTTTCTGCCGGTTCTATTACAGCGGATCTCCTTTGCGCTGTATAGCCACAAGTTGAAGTTCCTGGCTAAGGGAACCAGCCTGTTGAATTTCTTGCTTTTTGGGATCGAGATTGGCACGCAATGCGAAATCGGCCCGGGTTTATATTTTCCACACACGATTGGAACCGTCATGGGTGCTTCTAAAATCGGACGGAACGCGGTCATTTATCACCAGGTTACAATTGGAGCTAAAGAAATGGATTTAGCCTTTGCGCCTGAGAAACGTCCGATTGTTGGCGACAATGTCTTCATTGGCTCAGGGGCAAAGGTTCTCGGTGGTATCACGGTGGGGAACAACGTGGTCATTGGTGCCAACTCGGTGGTAACGAAATCGGTGCCTAATGACGTCGTCGTGGCCGGCATTCCAGCGCAAATTATACGGTCACGTGAGCCGAACAGCCAAAGTTAGGACATATTGAGCCTTTCTTTTATGGAAACTTTGCGCCAGTCGCCCTTCGATCCTTCGCATTTAAGTTCGAAGTCCAGCCAAGGGAGCCAACATCCAAAAGAAATTCTCCTTTTTGCTCCTAAATTTTTTGGCTACGATGTGGAGATTACCGAAGCGCTTTCGGCGAGAGGAGCCGTCGTTCATTGCTACTCCTATCTCCCGTCCAACAGTAATCTGGTGAAGGCGGTCGTGCGCGTCAGGCGGGAGCTTATTGCGTATTATACAAATAAGTATTTCAGGGAAATAATAACAAGACTGCAGCACAGACCGATCTCGCACATTTTCATTATTAAGGGTGAAACCATAACGAAACACATTTTACAAATGTTTCGAAGTGCCTTTCCATGTGCCAGGATCATCTTCTATTTGTGGGATTCAATCAAAAACTATCCCGATTTAGAGGCAAACATAGGGGCCGTGGACAAAACGCTTTCCTTTGATCCGGACGATAGCGTCGTAAATAACAACGTGATATTTCGGCCCCTCTTTTTCAGCAGGAGTTTTGCCTCTGCGCCAAAGCTTTGCCGAAGCGATTTCGACTACGACGTGTCTTTTGTTGGCACACTTCACAGTGACCGATTAAGCATACTAAATGAGCTTGAAAACCAGTTTCAAAAGCTTAACCTTTCTTTTAAGAAGGTGTATTTTTTAAGGACTTTATTAGACTATTATTGGGGAAAATTAACAGACCCGGCTTACCGGAACCACAAGGTTACGGACTTTGTGACAACGCCCATACCAAGTGCCGCAGTCCGGGAAATATTCTTCAAAAGCAGGGTGATTGTGGATATCCAGCACCCAGGACAGCAGGGCCTGACCATGAGAACCGTCGAGGCTCTCGGCAGCAGGCGCAAACTCATCACAACCAACGCTTCGATCCGCACCTACGACTTTTACTCGCCTGAAAACATTCAGATCATCGGACGGCATGGAGACGCCTTGACTTCTGAATTCTTCAAAACGCCTGGAGTGGAGGTGCCTGAATCGATTTACAACAAATATAGCATAGACGGCTGGCTGGATAGCATTTTTAACTGACGCTAGCGGTTTGGGGGCATAGCAATCCTTACTTATGCCGGTTCTATTCGTCGTCCTTCTCATCGCCGTTGCCAGCTATCTGTTGGGTTTTCCAGTGGCTAAAATCCTGACCCGGCTGGGTGCGCTGGATCAGCCGAACGCCCGCTCAAGCCACTTGCAACCGGTGGTGCGCGGCGGGGGCATGGCCATGGCGGGAGGGGCGTTTCTGCTGGTGTTTTGCGGGTTTCCGTTGCCGTGGGGGGTCACGTCGGTGATGTTGTCCGCCGCGCTGGGGATCGGCGTGGTTTCCTTCTGTGATGACATCAAGTCCGTGGGTGCCTCCATCCGGTTCGGCTGTCATTCGGCGGCGGCCATCGCGGCCCTGGTGGCGCTGCATTTTTCCGGCTTGGGTTTGGGCTTGGGTTCATCAGGCATTCCGTTGCCAGTTATGGCTCTACTGTGGCTGCTGGGTTTTCTCTGGATGGTCGGCTATACCAACGCCTTCAACTTCATGGATGGCATCAACGGACTGGCCGCCGGACAGGCCATCATGACGGGGTTCGGCATGGCGCTGCTGGGAAGCCTGGCTGGTGGCCAGTGGCCAGTGGTCAGTAGTCAGTGGTCCGCAGTCAGTTCACCAATCTTATGGAGCCTGGCGATTGCCAGCGCCGCGCTGGGTTTTCTGCCGCACAACTTTCCCCAAGCCCGGATGTTCATGGGTGATGTCGGCAGCGCGCCGCTGGGTTTCTGCCTGGCGATGCTCACCCTTTGGCTGGCGATGGAGGCTGGCATCTGGCTGCTGATTCCGCTGGCGCTGCTCCATGCCAATTTTGTGCTCGATACCGGCATCACCCTCGTCCGGCGAATTCTCCGGGGCGAGCGCTGGTATGACGCGCACCGGGAGCATTTCTATCAACGGCTGATTCGCTCTGGAAAGAGTCACCCCTTTGTCACCGGCCTGGAGATGGCCTTGCAGCTCGTGGTGCTGGGGTTGACGGTGCTTTACCTCCACGCCAGTAATCCAGGGCGGGCGGGGCTGGCCGCCTTGGTGGTTCTGATCTGGCTGGCCTTCTTTGGGTATTGCGAAGATTCGTTCCGCCGGAGCAACTTTCAGCAAAAGCTGAAATGCTGAAACTGAAACATGAAGGCAAAAATTGAAACGCCGCCCGGTGAAGCAATGGCAGCCTGCTGGAATATATGATGCCACAGGCCAAGGGAACGTTACGGGCCACGGGAATTAAAAATCTTAGCATTGCAGCTTTTCAATTATAAGAATGTTTTTCCAAATTCCATTTCCTGCTGGTCGGCATTTGCGCGTTAAAATTGACAGCACCGCCGGCTCGATTTATTCCATTGGAATTTTCTTGCAATATAATGGGGAAAAGCATCTAAAATTATCCATGTCATGATGTTAGCGTATGTTGATCCCGGTTTAGGCATGTTAATCTGGCAGACAATTGTTGCGGTTGCCGTCGGCCTGCTGTTTTACCTGAAAAAAATCCGCCGGGCGATATTCGGTTTTTGTCTTAAAATCATCGGTCGCAAAACGAAAGTGACCATCGGCTCTTCCTCGGTGCCCGCGCAAAAGGCCGCCAAGGTTGAACGTGAAGTCAAAATGCGGTGATGGCAGCGTGTGCTCCATCATTTCGCGATCCGGCCGGTATCTGCCTCTGCTTCCAACGGCGGGTGCTCCGGTTCGTCACGGCGGAGGCCGTGGCTGAGTTTGAAAATTTTCTCCACTCCCGTTTGGCGCAGGAGTTTCTGGCCGCGAAAAAAATCATTTCCACCCGCCGGCTGACGGACGGCGAAACAACCCCGTTGCGGGAAGAGCCGGAATTGAAGCCGCGGTTCGCCGCCCAGCCTGGCGGATCGGTCTATGAGCATGAGCGGATTCCGTTTGCCAGCTATGCCCACGAATGGCCGCCGGAAATGCTTTGTGCGGCCGGCCGGCTGACACTCGAACTGGCCCGGACCGCGCTCACTGACGGCTTTGGCCTGAAAGACGCCACGCCCGGCAATATTTTATTTCGCGGCCATGAGCCGGTGTTCGTGGACACGCCCTCCTTTGAACGGCGTGATCCGCGTGATGCGATCTGGAAGGCCCACGCGCAGTTTGTCCGCACGTTTCTCCTGCCGCTGCTGGCCAGCCGCCGGTGGGGGCTGCGGCTGGCGGACATTTTTACCACGCGGCGGGACGGGCTGGAACCGGAGGAAATTTACCGGCTCTGCGGACCGTTCGAAAAATTCCATCCGCGGCTGCTGCCGCTCGTATCCCTCCCGACCTGGCTGTCGCGCCGGGCGGATCCGGACGATCAAAAAATCTATCAGCCGCATCTGCTGGCGGACGCCGAAAAGGCGCAGTTCATCCTGGAATCACTTTTCCGGCGGCTGGAGCGGGCCTTGACGGCGCAGGAACCGGCGGGACAAAAATCAGCGTGGTCGGATTACATGACCACGCACAGCTACGGCGATCCGGCGTTCACGGCCAAGGAGCAGTTTGTGCGCGCGGCCCTGGAGGAATTCAAGCCGGCGCGCGTGCTGGACGCGGGTGCGAATACCGGCCATTTCAGCGCGCTCGCCGCGCGCACCGGCGCGGCGGTCATGGCCGTTGACATTGACCCGGTCTGTGTCGGCGCCATCTGGCGGCGGGCGCGGCAGGAAAAATTGGACCTGCTGCCGCTGGTGGTGGATCTGGCGCGGCCAAGCCCGGCGCTGGGCTGGCGCAACCGTGAATGTGCGTCGTTCCTCGACCGTGCGGCCGGCAATTTCGACGGTGTGTTGATGCTGGCGCTGATCCATCATTTATTGGTGACGGAACGGATTCCCCTGACAGAAATTCTACAACTGGCCGCTCAATTAACCACCCGGCTCCTGGTGGTTGAATTTGTGCCACCCCAAGACGCGATGTTCCGCCGCCTGACGCGCGGACGGGATCAGTTGCATGCCCAGCTCAATGTGCATCAATTTGAACAGGCCTGCCAGCCCTATTTTGAAATCATGAGATTTCTGGACCTGCCCGGCACTCATCGGCGTCTTTATTGTCTGAAACGAAAGGCCGGGGTCGCTTGAACCACATGGCACCAAATCCACCGCCGGGTGATCCGCCGGGTTTGCTGGACCGTCCGTCCGGGTGGAAACGAAAAATCAAGGACGGGCTGGTGGCGTTATCCCTGGCGAACCTGATTTTTTTGCAGGTCGCGGTTGACCTGCTGGAAGGGAGGGGCCGGTTTTTCGCCCAGATGCCGGTGGCCGCCCCGATGTTGCTGGCTTTTATTTGCAACGTCCTGGCGGTCGCGTTGGTGATCTGGCTGCTGATCCGGGGCACCCGCCGCCTCAAACACCAATGGATGCAACTGCCATTTCATCTGGCGTTCATAGGTGCCATTTTTTGGCCGCTGGATCTCATTCGTTTCAAACTGCTGAAGATCACCGGCGCGGAGGTCATTTATTACGTCAAAATGCCGCCGGTATTGCTCGCGGTGTTCGTTATTCTGGTTCTAGTCCTTTGGCAACACCGCGCTCTCGCCAGGGGAATGGCGGTTTTTTATGGCCTCCTGTCACCGCTCGCAGTTTGGCATCTCTTCCAGGCTGCCTGCCTGGCCGTGGGCATCCTGCACTTGCAACAATGTGACATGCAACTTGTCCCGCCAGCCTGGCAGGCGGTGTCGCCCGCGCGGCCGCGCGTGGTGTGGATCATTTTTGATGAGACGGATTACCGGCTGGCGTTCGCCCAACGCCCGCCCGGCGTGCAGCGTCCGGAATTTGACCGACTGCAAGGCGAGACGTTGAGTTGCACCCAGGCCTATCCGCCGGCGGATGCCACGATGTTATCCATGCCCTCGTTCATCACCGGCGAACGCGTGGTTACGAACGCGGTGGGCGACGACTGCGATGCCACCCTGACTTTTGCCAACGGCCGGACGGCAAACTGGCGCGGCCGGCCCTCGGTCTTTTCGCAGGCCCGGGAACTGGGATTCAACACCGGGCTGGTTGGCTGGTATTTGCCCTATGGCCGCATGGTGGGAGATGTCTTGAACTATTGTTCGTGGTATGCCATGCCCGATCTCGCACCGGCCCGTTCCACCAGCTTCAATGAGGCAATGGTCATGCAGCTCGCCACCTTGGGCGAGACGTTCAATACTCGCCACCGGTTCGGTGAAGTGCATCGGCACAGTCTGGCGGATGCCCTGCAAGTCGTCGCCGATGATCGCTTTGGCCTAACCCTGCTGCATTTGCCCGCGCCCCATCTGCCCGGGGTTTATCTGGCAAACCGGCAGCAATTCACCATCAGACGATTGAACAATGTCGAGGCTTACCTGAACAATCTGACGCTGGCGGACCGCGAATTGGGTGAAATCCGGCGCACCATGGAGAATGCGGGGTTGTGGGACAAAACCTGGGTGATTGTCAGTTCCGACCATTCCTGGCGCAGCTCACGCCAGTATGACCATGTCCGGGATTTGCGGGTTCCTTTTCTGGTCAAAACTCCGGGGACCAATGCGCCGGCCACCTATGCCAGCCAGTTCAACACCGTGCTGACCCACGACTTGATTTTGGCCATGCTGCAAGAGCAGGTGACCAACCAGCAGGCCGTGGTGGACTGGCTGGATACCCGCGCCCCGGCACAGCATGATGTCCCGTTGGCCAGTCCGGCTTCAATGTTTTAACCGCGTGCCGTTTATTTTCCATTTCGTAACTGGCGACCACGCCAAGCAACTCGGCTGAATTTTCATGTGCGTGGCAAAGCGGCCACCTTCACATATATCATGCCGCAGCTGCTCTAAGATTTGCGGTTTTAAGTTTCGCCATGATTTCCGCACCATCTCCTGACTCCTGCCCTCCATGAATCTTCATTTGATCCAAGGTGGTCGCCATGTTGATGCGCGTGGCAGCGTATCCTTTGTCAATGGCTTCGATTTCAAGGGAGTGGACCGGTTCTATTGGATCCAGGCCGGTCAGCCGAAGGTGCCGCGCGGCTGAGTGGGGCATCAGCGGGAGCACAAGTGGTTCAGTGTTATTCGCAGGGAGATGCTGGTCGCCGTGGTTCGGCCGGATTGTTGGCCGTCTCCGCGCCAGAATTTGCCGGTGGCGAGGTTCACGCTTTCGTCGGCAAATCCGCAGGGGATCCATGTTCCTCCGGGCCATGCCACCGGCAGTGTTCAACTGAACCCGGAAGCCATTCTGATGATTTTTTCTTCCGGCCGAATCGAAGCTGCATCAAGTGATGATTTCCGCTTCCCCGTGAATTACTGGCCGATTCTGCAGGAAAACAAAAGCTGAAAGGCTGAAACTCTAAAATGCTAAAACTATTTCAGTGCGTCAGCATTTCAGTATTTTAGCTTTTGGTTTAGATAATGCGTGCCATTCGATTGGTTTTGATTTTGTTTCTGGGAACAATCCTGACGGGGTGTCGTTCGCCGGCACCGGGATTTTTTCCGCTGGGCATTTATGCGCCGGGTTCAACCAACGAGCTTCAGGAAATTCATTCGGCGGGTTTCAACCTCGTCACCGGCCCCGCCAGCCAGGCGTTTCTTCAAGCCGCCGGGCGGCATCAGCTTCACGTTCTGGCCGTGATTCCCTCCACTCCCGGACGGTTCTTTGCCTCATCGCCGGTCGAATCCATGGTTCGGCGGCAGGATTCCAATCCCAACCTTTGGGCCTGGTATGTGGTGGATGAACCCGATCTGAACGGGATTTCGCCGATGGCGGTGGAGCAGGCCAATCGGGTGGTCAAACAATCCGGGCGCAAGCCCACCGCTTTGGTGCTTTATTCCGGATCGGACGCGCTGGATTACGCGGCGATACCGGATATCCTGATGATTGACCGTTACCCGGTGCCGTGGCTGCCGCTGGCCAATTTTTCGCAGCATGTGCGCCTGGCCCGGTTCGCCGCCGGTCCCCAAAAATCGTTGATTACGGTCATCCAGGCGTTTGATTGGAATTATTATCCCGAGTTGCTTGGCGTCCGGACAAACCTGAGCCGGCCGGGTGGCTGCGACGCCCTCGTCGCAGAGCGGGTTGGCGACGCCTCGTCGCCAGAAGCTTCAGCGCCAACAAACGGTGCGCCGGCCTTTTCGCGCGACGCAGGCGGCGTGCGCACATTCTGCGACAGGGCGTCGCAGCCATGTGTTTCGGCACCGCCATCGTTCCGGCTAAGAGTTCCGACTTATGAAGAAATCCGTTGCATGTCTTATTGCGCGCTGGCGGAAGGGGCCAACGGTTTGTTCTACTACGCCTACGATGATGGCAAATGGCGCATGAGCGACCATCCCGCGACCTGGGACGCGTTGCGCCAAGTGGTCGGCGAGGTCAATCGGCGGTTGCCGCTCTTCACGGCCCGGCATCCGTGGTCAGGCATCTATGTCACTTACCCGGATTGGGCATCGGGTTGGAACGAAGCTTTAAATAGTGCAGTGACCACGGTAGTTCTTGAGGCGGCAGCGGGAAATGCGACCGTGAAAAAGGGCCGCTATGTGTTGAGCGTCAACACGACGGCGCGCGATGTGAAGTTTCAAGTTCATCTGCCGACCCTGCCGGGAACTCTCGCGGTGTTTGAAGAGAACCGAAACGTGATGGTGAACGCCGGCGTTTTAAGCGACGGAATCGGGCCTTATGCGGTGCATGTTTACGGTCCGTTTTAGAAGGTTGACCACTGACCATGAGACTACGAGACAACACGACGGCAGGACAATGCAAACAAAAGACGACAAGACCACGGGACAACGGACAAAATGACCAATTTCGCAGTCTGTAGTCCGTAGTCCTTCTTTAACTTATGCGAGATTACACCAAGATTGAAGCATGGAAGCTGGTGGACGATTTGACAGTGGCGATTTATCAAGCCACCAAAATATTTCCGCGTGAAGAAACATACGGCATCACCAGCCAGATTCGGCGCGCGGCATGTTCGGTGCCTGCGAATATCGTTGAAGGCTCGTCGCGTGAGAGCCAAAAGGACTATTTGCACTTTCTATGCATCGCGCGGGGATCGCTCTCGGAGACGCAGTATTTCGTTTACTTATCGCGACGGCTTGGCTATCTGCCTGAGGCAGATGCCGAAAGTCTCATCAGTCAGACAAAACAAACATTCGCATGTCTGCATGGTTTAATCAAAGCAGTTGAAAAGGAAACGGAGAAGTTCGCCAGAACCGTCGCCATGCTGACGAGCTTGCTCGTAATAAGCTTGTCGTCCCGTAGTCTGTGGTCCTGTAGTTCCATCGTTCCGTAGTCCGTAGTCCGGTTGTCTTTTCGCCTCCAATGTCTCCCTTCTTCACCCCCTTAACCGAACCCGTCGGCGCGTTATGGAGCCTGATGGTTTTGAGTATGCTTTGGCTGCTGTGCCGCCGGCAATGGCGCAGCGCGATCTGGCTGGGATTGCCGACGGTCGTGCTGTTTGTCATCGGCAGCACGTCACTGACCGAAAAACTCGTCGCTCGCGAGGAACGGCAATGGGTGGCAGATGAAAAAGCGGAAAGCGGAAAGCGGAAAGCGGAAATAATTTATGATGCCGTCGTCGCCCTGGGTGGCGGGGAGCGGGTTTCGCAACACGATTTGCCGGGCTTTGCCATGGAAGACGGCGGAAGCCGTGTCCTCACGGCGATCCAGTTGGTGCGTTTGGGCAAAGCCAAAACGCTGGTTCTAGGCGGTAGTAAGTCAATGCCGGGCCGTCCGGATGTGCCTTCGATGAGCGTGGTTCAGGCTTGGGTGGTTTCCTGGGGACTGGCCGGGGGCGCGGTGACGAACCTCGGTGTTTGCATCAACACTCATGATGAGGCGGTCGCGTTTCGGAAACTGGCGCGGAGCCGGGGTTGGTCGAAAGTGCTGCTGGTCACCTCCGCGCTTCACCTGCGGCGCGCGGTGGCTTTGTTCAAGCAGCAGGGCATTAAAGTAACGCCGGTGGCCGCTGATTTCCAGGTGCTGGGGGTGCCACCGGATCCGTTCAGTCCGTTTCCGCGTGAGCATCGGCTGTTTCTCCTTACCCTTTATTTCCACGAGAAAATCGGCTGGTGGGTCTATCGCGCGCGGGGATGGGTGTGAGGTGCTGACTGAAACGCTGAAATCAGAAATTAAAGAATTTCAGTGTTTTAGCTTTTCAGCATATCGGCATTTCATTTTGATGTTTCCGCTTTCCGCTTTTCTCCATTCGTGTCCATTGTCCATCCGTGGCTGATCTGTGTTTTCTGGGATAATTTTCCCTTGATATCAGCTTGGAAATCCTCAAAAATTCCATTGATCGGCTGTCCTGGCTGTTTTAATTAAAACAAGACCCGCCAGGTGCCGGAGGCGGTGGGGTGGTGAACCGGAGCAATCTTCATGAAAATTTTTAGTTTTGCCCAAGAGCAATCGAAGCTGGTTCACGCCATCCTCGCACGGTCGCAGCATCGGCTGGTCCGCAAGGCCATTTTGCTGCTCCTTTACACCGGTGGTCTTGCGTCGAGTTTCATCCTCGCCTACGAGTTAAGGTTTGATTTTGCCATGGACGAGAGTTTCCGGGAGCAGCTTTATATTTATTTGCCCTGGATTGTCGCGCTGAAGCTGCTCCTGCTGTTCGCCTTTGGCCAGTTTGAAGGGTGGTTGAGCTACTTCAGCCTGCCCGACCTTGGCCGGTTGTTCCGGGCGTCATTTTTTTATTTCGCGATTCTGATTGCCATCTGGCTGGTTTCCGGTGGTGCTTACGCGCCTCCGCGCGGAGTGATTTTGAGCGATTGCCTGCTCTCGTTCCTGGGCCTGGCCGGCATCCGGCTGGGCTTCCGCCTGTTGCGGGAGCGATACCTGGCGCCCTACAGCGGGCACAACCCCCTGGCACGACGCGTGGGGATTGTGGGCGCCGGGGACGTCGGCGCCAGTCTGGCGAATGATCTGTTCTCCAAGCGCGGTTTGGGTTTGGTTCCCGTCGGATTTTTTGACGATGATGGAAAGAAGTGGGGGGCGCGGATCCACGGCGTGCCGGTGCTGGGCGCACCGGAATTGATCCTGAAGAAAAATGACGCGCTGGGTCTGGAACAAATCATCATCGCCATGCCGTCCGCCCCGGCGAAACGCATCGGCGAGATTGTCAAGCTGCTGCAACCGAGCCGGCTCAAAATTGCGATCGTTCCGGACATGGATCAGCTCGCCATCGGGCAGTTGAAGATTTCACAAATTCGGCCGGTGGAAATTCAAGATCTTCTCGGTCGCAAGCCCGTGGCCATTGAAACCGGGAACATTCGGGAGAGCCTGGCTAACCGGCGGGTCATGGTTACGGGCGCGGGCGGAAGCATCGGCAGCGAGCTGTGCCGTCAGATTGCCGCCTTGGAACCGGAACGGCTGCTGCTGGTGGAACAATCCGAGGTGCAACTGTTCGCCGTCGAGCAGGAACTGATCAGCCTCGGTTTCGGCGGGGTCATTGTTCCGCTGATCGCGGACATCATTGATGAGCCGCAGATGCGGGCCATCCTGATGGAGCACCGGCCGGAGATCCTGTTTCACGCCGCCGCGCACAAGCATGTGCCGATGATGGAGCGCCAGCCCGGCGAGGCCATCAAAAACAACTTTATCGGCACGGCACGGCTGGCGGATCTGGCCCTGGCGCACGGCGTCGGCAAGTTCGTGCTGATTTCCACGGACAAGGCGGTGAATCCCACCAGCGCGATGGGGGCGACCAAGCGCCTGGCGGAAATATACCTGCAGGCGCTGTTCGCAAAACATTCGCAGGGCACCCAGTTCATGGCGGTCCGGTTTGGGAACGTGCTGGGCTCGTCGGGCAGCGTGGTGCCGACGTTCACCCGGCAAATCGCCGCCGGCGGCCCGGTGACGGTGACGCATCCCGACATGGTCCGGTATTTTATGACCATCCCGGAGGCGGTGGGGCTGGTGCTGCAATGTTGCGCGCAGGGACAGGGCGGGGAGATTTTTGTCCTGGACATGGGCAAGCCGGTCAAGATCGCAGAATTGGCACGGCAGATGATCGAATTGTCCGGCTTGAAACCGGAGGTGGATATCGAGATCAAGTTTGTGGGCTTGCGGCCCGGTGAAAAATTGTTCGAGGAACTCAACTGCAAGGGTGAAGCCTATCATCCCACGCGGCATCCGCGCATCATGCGGTTTGTGACCGTCGCGGAAGACTGGCAAAAAATCAACGCGGTATTACAGAAGCTGGACGGTGAACTGCACCAGGCCGGGCCGGACCGGTTGAAACAGATCATCCAGCAGAACTTGGCGGAATACACCCCGGATCTTCTGGGCGCGAACGGGAAGCCCGCCCAAAAGACAATGACTAACGCCGGAAGTGATTTGCAGCATGAACCCAATCTCGCGGCAAACCCGGCGGCGTAGCGGCGGGTGACAGGTGATGAGTTGATAGTTGAAGGTTGAGAGCAGCCGGTGACGTGAGAAGGCAATGATTCAAAAGCTAAAAAACTGAAATTCTGAAATATAAGTGTTTTAGCATTTCAGATTTTCAATGTTTCCGCTTTTTTAATGAGTTCCGAACGATCCCATCGCCGGCTTTACCGGTTCAGCGAATGGCTGACAGAAGGCCTGATTTATTTTGCCGTCGTGTTCGGCCCGTGGGCCTTTGGCACCACGCAAGCCTGGTCCATTCAGGTCATGAACGGCGTCGGCCTGGCGCTGGGCCTGCTCTGGCTGGTCAAAACCGGTCTCCGGGCCGGCGGCGGGCAGGCGTTGCGATGGAGCACCCTGTCCCGGCCGGGCGGCGGCGAAGACCGCCGCGCACCGGAACGATGGCCTGCTGCCGAACGTGGTTTCACCCGGCTGCTGGCCGTTGGCACGATTTGCATTTTGCTGTTCTGCCTGGTCAGCGCCTGGAACGCGCGCGCGATTTACCAGCCCGACCAATGGCATTTTGCGTATCGCCCGGCCGTTCCCTGGCTGCCGCACAGTTATGATCAGGCGGCCAGTTGGGCGGCGTTTTGGAAATATCTGGCCCTGGCCGGCTTGTTCTGGGCGCTGCGCGACTGGCTGCTGACGTTGTCGCCGAGGGAGGTGGCGCGCGTGGCGCAGGAAGGTGAATCCGCCCTGGCCGGCACCCGGCTGCCCGTCCGCCTGCGCCGCCTGTTCTGGGTGCTGGCCGCCAATGGCACGGTGCTGGCGATTCAGGGGCTGATGCAGCGCGCGGAAGGCGGAAATCAACTGCTCTGGCTCGTTGAACCAGGCATCAACAAAACAGCGGATGCCCAGTTCGGTGCTTATGCCTACCGTTCCAATGCCGCGCAGTATTTCAATCTGCTCTGGCCGGCGGTGCTGGGATTTTGGTGGGCCGGCGTAAGCTCCCTGCGCCGGCGTCGGACGGAGGGAAGTTCCACCCGCCAAAACCGGCTGGCCGTGCTGCTGCCGTGCGTGTTGATCATGGCCGTCTGCCCGCTCGTCTCCGCCAGCCGGGGCGGGGCCATCGTGCTGCTGGGCAGCCTGATCATGGCCGGCGGCATTTTGCTGCTGGCCCAGTGGCGGAAGTCCTGGCGGACCAAGGCCGGGCTGCTGCTGGGGATGGGTGTCGTGGTCGGGGGCGGCGCATTATTGGGCTGGCAGACGCTGGCGCCCCGGATGGAAATGCTGCACGAAGGCTATGCGGGGCGCGAAGGACTTTATCTGGCGGGCCGTTACATGGCGCAGGACAATGCGTGGTTCGGCACCGGGCCGGGGACGTTTGCGACGATGTATCAACTCTACCGCCGGGCCGGGACGGACGAATGGCTGGCCTTCATGCACAACGACTGGCTGGAAACGTTGATCACCTTCGGGCGGCTGGGCACGGCACCCATCTTCCTGACGCTGCTGCTGGTGCTGGCCCACTGGTTCCGGGGCGGCGGCATTTATGGCAACAAATATTTTGTGATGCTGCTCTGGGTGGCTTTGGGCGGCTGCCTGGTTCACGCCGCTTTCGATTTCCCCCTGCAAATCCATTCCGTCCTGACCTTGTTCCTGGTCCTGTGCGCGGTGTTAAGCTGCCTGACGCGACGGGAGATGAATGCCGGGTAGCAGACGCAAGGAGGCGCTGACTAAACGCTGAAACGCTGAAATGAGAAATCAGAAATTGATGCATCGGCGGGAAGCTCGCGCCGGGCGCAACCTGGCCCTGTCGCCGGAGCGCCGGCTTGCAGCCGGCTTTTGAAGTTCTATGTTGATTTAGAGTTTACGGGTTTTAATCACGTTCCAAGCCGGCTGCAAACCGGCGCTCCGATTTTTTGAATTGGCGCGGGGACAGGTCAGGCTGCCATCTTTTTTTAATTGTCCCATGTTTACCCTTGTCAAATTAAGGTCTTCGCCCACAATCTCAGTAAGTTTTTTTGCCGTTGAATATGTTTTCACATGTTTGTTTGACCCGCATCGGCCGGCCGCTGGTCTTGACCGCCGTTGGCATCTTTGCCGGTTGCGTCGGGGTCCAGGGCCAGGAGGTTGCGGCAACCGCCAGTGTTGCCGGAACCAACCAGCCCGCATCTCCCGCTGCCGTCCAGGCGGACAATTCGATCTGGGTTTTGAGTCCCAACGATGAAATTGTCATGACAGTTTTTCAGGAGGACGATTTGAGCACCAAGACGACGGTTGACGTGGACGGCATGGTGATGCTGCCGCTGGTGGGGGAAGTGAAAGTCGGCGGCATGACTTTGGCGCAGGCCACGGCCCGGATTCAGCAGCTTTATGACAAGGATTATCTGGTCAATCCGCAGGTCAACCTGATCGTGGACAAATTCGCCGAGCGCCATTTCGCCGTGCTGGGCCAGGTGCAGCGGCCCGGCAGTTTTGATTTTCCGCAAAATGAGCCGGTGAGCCTGCTGGAGGCCATTGCGATGGCCGGCGGCTACACCCGCCTGGGCGCGCCGTCCAAAGTGAGCGTCCGCCGCGTCGTCAACGGGGCAACCCAGATTTACCGCCTGGATGCCGACCAGCTCGCGCAAGACCTGAAGAAAAAGAACTTTCAAGTTTTGCCCAACGATGTCATCACGGTGGGGGAAAGAACCTTTTAGCCGGCTGGCTCCGTATTGTCACCTCCTATGCCAAATCCCGATCCGCTTGATCTGCCCCCGTCCATGGATGTTTCCGAGCCGGGCCGCTCCTCCGACCTGCACGGCCTGATCCGGCTGGTGCTGGAAAGGGCGTGGCTGATTGTCTCCTGCCTGGTGCTGGCCGTGGTGGCCGTGGCGGTCTATGTGGAATACGCGCCGCGCGTTTATGAGGCCACCACCACGGTGCAGGTGGAGCAGGAGGACGCCAAAGTGGTCAAAGTCGAGCAGGTGGTGTCGGAAGACATGCGGAGCCTGGAGATTTTGAACACGGTGGCGCAGAAATTATGCAACGGCGCCCTGCTGGAAAAGGTGCTGGACGAAAACAATCTGCTGCCTGCCAAGGGCGAAGTCTTGACCCGCGGCACCCAGACGCTGACCCGTGAGGAGCTTATCACCTGGTTTTCCAAGCACGTCAAAAGCTCGCTGCGCCGCAACACGCGACTGATTGACATCACCGTGTCCATCACCAACCCCCAGCTGGCCGCGCGGCTGGCCAACGGGCTGGTGGAAAATTATCTGGCGCAGGACGCGCTGGTGCAGCAGACCGCCAACGCCGGCGCCGGCACCTTCCTCCAGCAGGAGGCCGAGCGCCTGAAGAAAAAACTGGAGGCCTCCGACCAGGCCCTGCAGGATTATCGCAAACAGGTGGGCGCGATTTCCCTGGAGCAGGACCAGGACATTGTCACGCCGCAGTTGCAGGATTTGAACAAGCGGCTCACCGAGATCAAGGCGGACGTGGTTCAGGCGCAGGGTGCCTACCAGGACTCGCTGAACATGGGCACCAATGTGGAAGACCTGCTGGCATATCCGCAGATCGCCGCCGACCCGGAAGTGATGCAGATCGCCGCCGATGTTGCGAAGCAGGAAAATGAACTGGCCGTCATCCGCCAGCGCTACCGTGAAAAACATCCCAAATACGTCCTGGCCGAGTCTTCCCTGACCGGCCTCAAAAAACAACTGGCCGTCACCACCCTGAAGGTGCGCGCCCGCATTCAGGAAAGCCTGCGCATCGTCTGTCAGAAAGCCCTGACCGCCCGGCAGGGTCTGGAAGCACAGTTGCACGACGCGGAAACCAACGCCATGCTGTTGAGCGACAGCGCGGTCCGCTTCAATGTGCTCACCCGGGAGGTGAAGTCGGACCAGGCCCTGTTCGATTCCGTGATCACCCGCCTCGGTGAAACGGCGGTGGCCGCGCAGATCACCCCGGAACGCATCCGGGTCATCCAGCCGGCCTTGGTGCCCGAACTGCCGTCGTCCCCCAAAATCAAGCTCCTGTTCGCGCTGGCGATTTTCGGCGGACTGGGTTTGGGGCTGGGCATCAGCTTTTTGCTTTATGCCATGGACTCGTCATTCCGCACCGTGGATGAAGTCGAGCAGTTTCTGGAATATCCGGTTTTAGGCGCCATCCCCAAACTGGCGAAGCTCAAGGGAAACGAACTGGTGACGGCCCAGGACGCCAATTCCTCCGGGGCGGAAGTCTTCCGTTCCATGCGCGCCACCCTTTCCATGCTGGGCAAGGAAAACGACCGGAGAACATATCTGTTCACCAGTTCGCTGCCGGGGGAAGGCAAGACGTTCAACTCCGCCAACTATGCCGCGAGCCTGGCGCAGCAGGGGCTGCGCACCTTGCTGGTGGACCTGGACATGCGGCGGCCAATGGTCGAGAAATTCTTCCTTGGTGAAAGCAGCCATCTGCCGGGCGTCTCAGATTATTTTCTGGGCCGCAAGAAGTTCGAAGAACTCTGGCAGCAAAACAAGGAGATCCCCAAATTGTGCTGGATTCCCGCCGGCACTCCCGTGCCCAACCCGGCGGAACTGCTCACGCAGTCGGATTTTGCCCAGTTGCTCAAGGAAGGGCTGGCGCATTTTGACCGCGTGATCATTGACACCGCGCCGCTCCTGCCGGTGAGCGACACGCTGCTGCTGGCCGACAAGGTGCAGACCGTGGTGCTGGTGGTGAAGAGCTGCAAGACGTCGCGCAAAGCCGTGACCCGCAGCCTCCAACTGCTCAAAAATGCCAACGCACCCGTCGCTGGTCTGGTCTTGAACCTGCTGCCCAACCGCCTCGTCAACGGCTACTATTATTCCTATTATCAAGGTTACGGGTATGGCCATTACGGTCATTATGGCAAAAAGAAAAAATCCAAGAACAACAAGGACGGCGTGGCTGAAGTTGTCTCCTGAAGCGGCCTGCGCCCCGGATACCAGGAATGATGCCGTCGGATAAAAAGCCGAAATCAGAAATTAGAAATCCGACAATTTTGCAAAATTTCCCACCCGCAACGGGTGGCGGCGCCTGGCTTCTGCCCGTGGTCGTTTTTGGATTCCTCTGGTTCACGCTCATCAACCAGTTGCGGGTCGAATGGACGCTCAATCCGCAATACAGCTTCGGCTGGGCTGTGCCGTTTCTTTGTGCCTATCTGATCTGGCAGAAGGTCACGGACCACCGACTACCGACCACCGACTACCGGTCTCCGCCCGCAGTCGTCCGTATTTCAGCTTTTCAGGATTTCAGTTTTCAGCTTTTGCCCGCCTTGCTGGCCTTCCTCTACGCCCCGGTGCGGCTGGTGCAGGCTGCGAATCCCGAATGGTCGTTCGTCAGTTGGGGGCTGGCGCTGATCGTCATCGGACTGACCCTGTGGCTTCTTCACTCCCGGCCGGCCTGGCTGCCGCGCGGCCTGACCGCGCGCAATTTGGCATTTCCCATCGGCTTTTTTCTGGTGGCTGTGCCGTGGCCGTCCGTCATCGAGGGGCCATTGATTCAAGCGCTGACCCGCGCGGACGCCCGCGCCACGGTTGAACTGGTCGGCTGGTTCGGCATTCCGGCCCTGCCGCACGGCAATGTGATCGAAGTGGCCACGGGCGAGGTGGGCATCAGCGACGCGTGCAGCGGCATTCGCTCGTTTCAAGCCACGCTGATGATTTCGCTCTTTCTCGGCGAACTGTATTCGTTGCGTGCCGGGCGCCGGGTGCTTTGCGTGCTGGGCGGGTTTGCGATGTCGTTCCTGTTCAACCTCGTCCGCATGTCGCTGCTTGTCTGGGTGGCCGCCCGCCACGGCATTAATGCCATCGCCGACTGGCATGATCCGGCGGGCGTGACCATTCTGCTGGCGTGTTTTGGCGGACTGTGGTTGTTCGCCGTTTCACTGCGCCGCCCCGTTGTGCAACTTGCGCCGCCCCGCCCGGCGGAGGCCGGACCGAAATCCGCGCCTCACACCGCTTCCGCCTGGCCGCTGTTTGCATTGGGCGCGTGGATTGTGCTGACTGAAATCGGAGTGGAAAGCTGGTATCGCGCGCATGAAGCGCATCTGCCGCCGGCAAAACAATGGACGATCTCCTGGCCGACCAATAATCCCACGTTCAAGGAACTACCGCTCGCCGCCGACGCGCTGCAACTGCTCAAATGCGATGAGAACCGGCGCGCGGGCTGGCAGGAAGACGACCGGCAGTGGCAGGTTATTTTCATTAAATGGAATCCGGGCACCCGCGTTCAACTCGGACACTCGCCCAACTTCTGCATGACCGGGGCCGGCCACACCCTGACCACCATTTCAAGCTGCGAATGGTTTGCAGCCGGCGGCTTGCGGCTGCCTTTCGCCGTTTTTGAGGTGACGGACGCGCCGCAGCCGTTTTATATCTTCTATTGCCTGTGGAACGACCGGCTTAACGCGCCGGGATCGGGAGTCACCTTTCTATCGCTTTGTGGCAACAAACTGGCACCGGTGCTGGCCGGAATCCGCAATCCCGGCTATCGCTCGCTCGAACTTTCCGTCGGCGGCGTCAACAGCGCCGGCGAAGCGGAATCCGCCGTGCGCGCCGAACTGGGAAAAATCCTCGTCGTGAACACTGTGGCTTCGCCGCTGGCGCGGCCGGGAACTTTTTTGAACCAACCGACGGTTTGCCTGGTCAGAAATCCTGATCCCGGCTGGATCAACCAATGAAATTGAAAGCCATCAGCCGCCGCCAGTTCCTTCTGGCGGCCCTGCTTGCGACGCCGGCAGCGGTGTGGGGTGACGCCCGGTTCATCGAACCGACCGGGGTGGTCGTCCGTCGCCGGCGTTTCAGTCCGGGGCCGCCCGCGCACCGGCTGGTCCACTTTTCGGATCTGCACCACAAGGGGGATCGCGGCTACCTGCAATCGGTGGTGGGCAAAATCAATGCGCTCGCGCCCGATTTCATCTGCTTCACCGGCGACCTCGTCGAGGACCGGAAATTCCTGCCGGAGACGCTCGAAATTCTGTCCGGCCTCAAGGCGCCGCTGTTCGGGGTGCCGGGCAATCATGAATACTTGAGCGGCATTTCCTTCGCGGTCGTGCGCCAATGTTTTGCCGCGACCGGCGGCGCGTGGCTGATGGATGAAAACCGCGCCCTGGCCGGCGGCCGGATCAACCTCATCGGCATCACCTGCAACCGCGGCCTGGATGCGCGGCTGCTGCCGCAACCGGCGGTCACAAACCTGCTGCTCATGCACTATCCGGCGCAGGCGAACCAGTTCGGCGGCCGGAAATTTGATCTGATGCTTGCCGGCCATTCGCACGGCGGCCAGGTGCGGATTCCGTTTTACGGGGCGGTCCACCTGCCGTCGCGTGTGGACGGATATGACCTCGGGCGGTTCGCCACCCCGGCCGGGCCGCTCCATGTCAACGCCGGCATCGGCTATATTGGCGATAACAACTTCCGCTTCAACTGCCGGCCGGAAATCACCTTGATTGAGGTGTGAATTTTTTGCATCACATACATAGTTCGTCAATGTATGCAATGCGTTCCGATTCCCGGTGCTCCCGCCAGCTCCATCAGGCTGCCGCTTTCCAGCAGCCCTGCGGCGAAAACGGACATCATCTCCGGATCAGCCATCCCGACGGCGGCAGCCAATGCGCATTCGACTGACACCGGTGGCCAGCTCAAAACGCCACCGCCATTGGCTATAAACTTGTCACAGCCACATGAACTTATACGCCTGGTTTCTTAGGATCTGTCCCAGGCTTGAAGACGACAGGGAACCATCCCCAGATTAAGCCGATTACAAATCATGCGGCATCAACCGATGAAACATAGGCTGGGAAGGCTGCGACAAGTAACTTCCCACGGCTTTGGGAGTGGTCGGCGATTTTCTTCGGGCCGGAGGCCGGTTACCGCCTGATGCCGGTTATTAGGCAGGTGGAACTCCGGTGCATTCCGGAGCCGCTTGATTTGGGCGGATTTTTTGCGCGACCGGGGGCGATAACATCGTTGGCATGGCCGGCATTCAATTTATGGCGGGCACGGCCGGGGGTTAGTTGGCTCATCCAAACCAGCAGGGACAGGGCATCGGCCAGCAGCGGCTCAATCAGGCGGTCAGTAAAGCCCGGGCGGCCGGTTGCAGAGGCACATCAGGTTGCTGCCGGACGCCGCCAATAGTCCGGCCTCTATGAAAGTTATCGCTCGCAGATATGGTTCAAATGCGGCTGAGTTATGAGCCGCCGGCAGAGCATTCCGGCATCCTATGTGACCAGGTCAGCTAAGAACTTTTATGGAGGCGGCTGTTGACATGGCCGGGCTGTCTATGCTTAACTATCAAGGTATGAGTTTAATAAACAACTTGTCCGCACAACAATTACGTCAAGCCGCCGACCTCAAAGAAAGAATTGCCGGCTTGGAAACAAAATTAACCCAGTTGCTGGGATCAACCGCAGAACCTGCGGCGGCTCCGGCACCTAAATCAAAGTCCAAGATGAGCGCCTCGGCCCGGGCCAAGATAGCGGCGGCACAAAAGGCGCGCTGGGCAAAGGTGAAGGCGGCAAAAGGGACCGCAAAGCCGTTCGTGGCGCCGGCACCGAAGAAAAAAGGTGGAATGAGTCCAGAAGGCAAGGCCCGGATAGTTGCGGCGCAAAAGGCGCGCTGGGCAAAAATCAAGGCTGCAAAGAAATAACCTCCCAACAGATTTTTGAGATAGCTGGAGTTCTAACCGACTCCAGCTATTTTATTTTGGCCCTTGGCAGTTATTGCCTCTCCGGCGCCAGGCCGCAACGACCGGGAGCCTGCCGGCAACGATGAGGTTTCCTGCGCGGCTCTGCTTTGGAAGCACTGGAACCAGAAGAAACAGCGACGAATAATCACCGGGGATCAAACTGTTTGTAAATGGAGCCAGCTGTCGGAGTTGAACCGACGACCCACGCATTACAAATGCGTTGCTCTACCAACTGAGCTAAGCTGGCTTGGACGGTCTGGAAACTTTGCCAACGCGGGGCAGGCTCGTCAAGGGGCAAACTGTATTGCCCGGTCATCTCCAAAAAATTTAATCCACCGCCGCCCCCGCTGCTCGTTCCGCCGTGGAGTTTCTCCGGAATTTCCCCACCGGTTTCATTTTGCTGGAAGCTCTGCTGCCGGCCGGTGACCGTGGCTGGCTGGAATTCGCAAAGACGGGGATCTGGCAGATTGAAAAGCCCGGTCAGTCGCTGCTGGCATTGAAGTGGCTTTGCGCCACTTTCCAGATGGCCTGATAACACTCGTCCGCATTCTGCTGGAACGTGTTGATGGGATTCCCGTTTTCCTGCGGCCGCGGAGCCGCAAAAGGATAGTTGATCAATTCCTGGATCTCACCGGCCAGCGCGCGTTTGTAAATGCCTTTCGGGTCGCGCGCCATGCAGACCTCCAGCGGCGCATGGATGTAAAACCACACCAGTTTTTCGCCCACGATCCGGGACACCAGATCGCGGTGCTGATATTCGGGGGCCATGGTGGCGACCACCACGTGCAAATTCTGTTCGCTCAACAACCGGGCCATTGCCGCAATGCGGCGGTGGTTTTCCAGCCGCGCGTCCGGCTTGAAGCCCAGATCCGAACACAGGGTCGAGCGCATTTCATCGCCATCGAGACAGACCACGGGCAGGTTCCGGTCCCGCATCCCGTCGCGGAGGCGCAATGCCAGGGTGGTTTTGCCGGCGCCGGAACGGCCAAACAGCCAGAATACTTTCGTGATGGCTTGCATGCAAAGACTGACCGCTCCGCGTTGGCTGCCAGAAGGCGGCGCAACTGCGTCCGGTAAATAATTGACGAAGCATACCGCAACCAAACGGGGGGACAACTTCAAACCGGCCTTGGCGGAAACGCAGCGGCGGCTCATTGGACCGCACCAGGTTTTGACTCGCGCGGAATTGAGGTTCCCGGCAGTTCAGTGTTTGCGTTCTCCGTTTTCATTGCTGAAATAATTTCTGCCAGGACAATGGCGGGACAAAACACGTCCTGTCTGCGCGCATTAAATCCTGGGCCGTTGCCTCTGCATTTGCGATTGAAATCAAGCCAGACACCGTTAGTGTTTCAGTCGCATGAATAGAAAAGCAGCCGTCCATCTTTGTTGCCTGCTCGCCTTGGTTTGCACCGGCACCGCTGTGCGGGCAATGGAAACGGCGGATAATTTTGACGCCACGACTGAAACCGTCGGCCGCAGCGACAGCGGCTTCGGCCACGACAGGTTTGTCACCCCGGCCAATCAAATTCTCACGCCCGCCGGCCGGCAAGTCGAGCTGCCGGCCCTGCGGCCAAACGCCCTGGCTTTGAGCCCTGACCATGGGATTCTGGTGACGGCCGGCCGCGATCATCAACTGCTTGTCATCGGCACTCAAACCGGAAAAATCCTGCAGCGGGTTCCCCTGCCGTCCGACCAGGCGCAGGAAGCGGCTCCGGTGTCGGCGGCGATTCTGGACCCGGACGGAAAGGCGCAGTTGAGTTTCACCGGCCTGGTTTTTTCACCCGGCGGTTCGCGCATTTATTTGTCGAACGTCAACGGCGACATCAAGGTCTTCAAGGTTGGCGAAGACAGGATTGTTTCCCCGCTGTTTTCCATCGCGCTGCCGCCGGCCAATGCGCCCGGACGCAAAGCGGAGATTCCCGCAGGCATCGCCCTGTCGCCGGACGGCAGAAAAATCTATGTCGCGCTGAACCTTTCCAACCGCCTCGCCGAGCTGGACGCGGCAACCGGGAAAATCCTGCGGCTGTGGGACGTCGGGGTCGCGCCTTACGACGTGGTCGTGGCCGGCAAAAAAATTTACGTCAGCAACTGGGGCGGGCGGCGGCCGGCGGCGGACAGCGTCACCGGCCCGGCGGGGCGCGGCATGCTGGTGCGCGTTGATCCGGTTCGTTTCATCGCCGGCGAAGGCTCGGTTTCGGTGATTGATCCGGCCCGCACGAATCAAACGGAAATCGTCACCGGCCTGCACGCGTGCGCGCTGGCCCTGTCGCCGGACGGAAAATTCCTGGCCGTCGCCAATGCGGGCAGCGACACGTTGAGCGTCCTGGACACGCGCGCGGACAAAATCGTGGAGACGATTTTTGCGCGGCAGAGTCCGGGCGACCCGTTTGGCGCGCAGCCGGACGCGCTGGCGTTCGACAAATCCGGCGGAAAACTTTTTGTCTGCAACGGCGCGCAAAACGCCGTTGCGGTGGTTCAATTTGATCCCGGCAATTCCAAATTGCTCGGCTTGATTCCGGTCGGCTGGTTTCCGGGCGCGATTGCCTTTGACGCCAGCCGCAAACAAATTTACGTCGCCAACCTCAAAGGCCTGAACCGGGGCACCGGGCCTTTCAACATCAGCCAGTATTACAACACGCTTTCCCTGGTCCCCGTGCCGCCGGCCAAAAAACTGGCGGAGTTCACCCGGACGGCGCTGGCGGATTTGCGCTACCCGTTGCTGGCGCAGGCGAGGCTGCCCGCGCGCGAAAACCGGGCCGCCCAGCCCGTGCCGGAGCGCGCCGGCGAACCAAGCGTCTTCCAGCATGTCATTTATGTCATCAAGGAAAACCGCACCTACGACCAGATTCTGGGCGATGTGAAAACCGGGAACGGCGACGCCGGCATTTGCAATTTTGGCCGGCGAGTGACGCCGAACGAACACCGGCTCGTCCGTGATTTCGTGCTGCTCGACAACACTTATTGCTGCGGGATGCTCAGTGCCGACGGCCATCAATGGGCGGACTCGGCGATGGCGACCGACTATGTTGAACGCGAGTTCGCCGGCTGGCCGCGCAGCTATCCGTTTGCGGGAGACGACGCGCTCGCCGCTTCGCCCGCCGGTTTCATTTGGGACGACGCGCTGGCGCACGGCAAAACGGTGCGTGACTACGGTGAATTTGCCGAGACGCACAAGGCCTGGAAAAATCCCGCCCGGAAAGGCGCGCTGGATTTTCCCGCCTGCTACCATGATTTCGTCAGCGGCGCAAACGCCATTGCCTGCACCTGCGAACCCAATGTCGCATCACTCCGGCCTTATCTGGCCACGAACACGGCGGGCTGGGATCTGGACGTGCCGGATGTGGTTCGCGCCGCGCGGTTCATCCAGGAGTTGGAACAATTTGAGCGGACGGGGAATTTTCCGAACTTCATCATCCTGTATCTGCCCAATGATCACACCAGCGGAACGCAGCCTGGCTCGCCCACGCCGGCGGCGCAGGTGGCCGACAACGATCTCGCGCTGGGCCAGGTGGTTGACGCCGTCAGCCACAGCGGGTTTTGGACCAACACCTGCATTTTTGCGGTCGAAGATGATCCGCAAGCCGGCTGGGATCATGTCAGCGGGTTCCGCACCACGGCTTACGTCGCCAGCGCCTACACGAAACGCGGCGTGACCGTCGGCACGCAATACAACCAGACCAGCCTGCTGCGCACGATGGAACTGATGCTCGGCCTGCCGCCGATGAACCAGCTGGACGCGACGGCGACGCCGCTGTTTGACTGCTTCACCAACACGCCGGACTTCACGGCGTTCAACGCCGTGACGAACCAGGTGCCGCTGGACGAGATGAATCCCGCGCCGAAGAAAATTGCCGGCGCGCAGTTCCGCCGGGACGCCTATGTTTCCGCGCGGCTGCCGCTGGCCAAGCCCGACCAATGCCCGGAGGATGTGCTGAACCGTATTCTCTGGCGCGCGACGATGGGGGCCAAGCCGTATCCCGAATGGGCGGTGAAAAACGTGGATGATGACTGACGGCGCAAAGGGAACTGGGGCTGCGCCGCGCGGATAAAATTTCCCCGCAGCGCGGTTTTGCCGGCGGCCTGGTTGCCGGCCAAGCAGCCTCGGCATCAGTCTTGAAAAGCTCCCTGTTTCTGACGGATCGGAACCGGCATTGGAAGCGCTGGCAAGGCAGAAACTCCGGCCCGGAAACCTGACCGGACGTCGGAATGGCCGGTGTCTCATGGGACTTGGACACTGTCCCGATTTCTGGCATCTGCCGGAGTTCAGGCCGCCAAATCTGGTTGTTTTCCAATTAAAAAAGGCCGGAATTGAGTTTTTTTGGCGGCATTCGTTGATTTTTTGGCCGGTGAATAATTATTCTGGACTTTGGCATCGGGAGTGCTAAAACACTTTACCGTGGTTGTGGCAGGCAATAAAGTGAACAAAGTTGTAATTATCTAAACCCGCCTGCCGCTTTGTTCCACCATGACAAAAAAGAAAGCAAATAAAATGAAACAGACCAAGAACCTCCGCAAGGCGGGTTTCACGCTGGTTGAAATCATGATTGTCGTGGCCATCATCGGCCTTCTGGCGGCGATTGCGATTCCGAACTTTGTGAAGGCCCGGGCCACCTCGCAGGCCAACGCCTGCATCAACAACCTCCGTCAGATTGACGCGGCGTGCAACCAGTTCGCGCTGGAAAAGGGCAAGACCACCGGTTATGTATTTAACTATCCGAGCGACTTGACGCCCTACATCAAACTGAATGTGATTGGCAACATTCCTGGATGTCCGGCCGGCGGCACCTACACTGTGGCTGCCCTGGGGACATTACCGCAAGAAACCTGCTCGCTCGCCAACACGGTGACGCCGGGCCATTTCCTGCCGTAATTTTTGGATTGGACAGTGTTTTGTTTCGGGACACTGCGACGCTCGGTGCGTCGCAGTTTTTTTATTTAGGAGAGCAGCAGTAGATTTGGCGGCGAGGAATTGAATTACCGTGAGCGGATAACTCCTTTGGTGTCCGTTCTGGTGTCCGCTAATAACCACCGGCCATTGGCGCGATGGCGCATCCTCAAGCAGCGGAGCACAAATTACGGCATCAGCGTCCGGCGGGGGATTTTGTCCTTCGTTTTCGTCCTGCAATCCAGGGCGCTGGGCAAATTTTCCAAAATCGGCTGGGCTGGCATTGATGTTGCTTCTCTGGAGGTGCGGTTGCGACCGGCAATAATAGTGGACAAAAATGTAATCATATAACCCGCCCGTCGCGCAGTTCACGCCGCATTGCAAGGAATAAAAATAAAATGAAAACGACCAAGAACCTCCGCAAAGCGGGCTTCACGCTGGTTGAAATCATGATCGTCGTGGCCATCATCGGCCTTCTGGCGGCGATTGCGATTCCGAACTTTGTGAAGGCCCGTGCCACCTCGCAGGCCAACGCCTGCATCAACAACCTCCGCCAGATTGATTCGGCGTGCAACCAGTGGGCGCTGGAAAAAGGCAAGAAGACCGGTGATACCATCACCTATCCGGACGACTTGACACCCTATATCAAGCTGAATGTGGGCAGCAACATTCCTGGATGTCCGGCTGGTGGCACCTATGCTGTGGCCACCATGGGCACATTGCCGCAAGAGACCTGCTCGCTCGCCAACACGGTGACGCCGGGCCACTTCCTGCCGTAATTTGTTTGACCTGGTTCAACCACCCCGCAGCGCAGGCCCGGGGTGGTTTTTTTTGTTTCAGAATCCAGAGTTTGATGATGGCACATGACGTGCTATTTTAACCAGTGCGGTTCCAGCAGGCAATTTGTGAACACCATAGTCATCATAAAATATATAATAACCCGCCTGCTGGTGGTTCACGCCGTGACAGAAACAAATGAAAACCATCCCGACAAAAGCCGGCGGGGGAGGGTTTACGCTGGTGGAAATCATGATCGTCGTGGCCATCATCGGCCTCCTGGCGGCCATTGCGATTCCCAACTTCGTGAAGACCCGAGCCACCACCCAGGCCAACGCCTGCATCAACAACCTCCGGCAACTGGACACGGCGGTGCAGCAGTTCGCCTTCGAGAAAAACAAACACGTCGGCGACAGCGTCAACTATCCCGATGACCTGACCCCCTACATCAAGCTGAACGTGGCGGGCAGCCTGCCACCGTGTCCCGCCGGCGGCACTTACAGCATTCCCCCGGTGGTCAACGCCCCCTCCGCCGTCTGTTCGCTGGGAAACACGGTCACCCCGGCGCATGTTCAGTAGCCGCCGGAGCAACGGCCCATTTTTTTGCAACGCGATGGTTGACTCGCCCATTTAATTCCGTTACGAAATCCGTCGTGAACAATCATTCGCGCCGGCCATGACCGCCATCTTGCGAACTGAAAAGCTGCGCGTGGAATACCGCAGCCGCGAAATGCGCCAGGCCGCCAAAGTCGCGCTGTGCGGCCTCGACCTCGAAGTTCACGCCGGCGAAGTCTTCGGCTTCCTCGGCCCGAACGGCGCGGGCAAGACCACCACGATGAACGTGCTGCTCGGCTTCGTGCCGCCGACCAGCGGCGCGGCCTATCTTTTTGGCATTGATGTCCGCCAGCCCATCGCCCGCCAGCGCATCGGTTATCTGCCGGAGCTGACCTACTACTACAAGTTTCTGACCGCCGAGGAGCTGCTCCGGTTCTACGCCAAAATTTTCGGGCTGTCGCGCGCGGAAACGGACAAACGAATTCCCGAACTGCTCAAACTGGTCGAACTCGAACCCGCCGCCAGGCGTCCGATCAAATCCTACTCGAAAGGCATGCAGCAGCGCGTCGGCCTGGCGCAGGCGCTCATCAACAATCCCGATTTGCTCGTGCTGGACGAACCGACCAGCGGCCTCGACCCGCTGGGCCGCATGAAGGTCCGCGAGATCATCCAGCGCCTGAAGAACGAGGGCAAAACCGTTTTCTTCTCGTCGCACGAACTCGGCGAAGTCGAATCGGTCTGCGACCGCGTGGCGATCATCCACCAGGGCGCACTCAAGGCAATTGGCCGCGTCCATGACATCACCGGCAAACACGCGAACCTCGAAAAGGCCTTTCTCGACATCATCGGTTTTCAAACGCCACCCGCGCCATGAAGAATATTTTTGCCGTCGCCGGCGTCGTCATCAAGGAGCTGTATCGCCGCAAGGATTTTTACGTCCTGTTCATCGTGACCGTGCTGATCTGTCTGGTGATGGCCTCGGTCAATATTTACAACGACGCCAAGATCGTCCGCTACCTCAAGGAAATCTGCCTGCTGCTGGTCTGGATTTCCTCGCTGGTCATCGCCATCACCACCACCGCGCGGCAGATTCCGGCGGAGCGTGAAAACCGCACGCTGCTGCCGCTGCTGGCCAAGCCGCTGACGCGGGCGCAGTTGATTGTGGGAAAATTTGTCGGCTGCTGGCTGGCCTGCGGCCTGACGCTGCTCTGCTTTTACCTTTTCTTCGGCGCGCTCGCCGCCAGCCGCGAACATCAGTGGCCGCTGCTGAATTATTTCCAGGCCGCCGCGCTGCACTGGTTCATGCTTGGCATCGTGGTGGCGCTCGCGCTGCTTGGCTCGCTCGTGTTCGCCGCGCCCTCGTCCAACTCCACCATCTGCTTCGTGGTGGTCGGCGGCATTCTATTCGTCGGCCGGCATCTGGACCAGGTGGCGCTGACCCTGCGCGAACCGGTGCGCACGATTGTTTATGCGGTTTATTTTGCGGTTCCGCATCTGGAATTGTTCGACGTGCGCGACCTCGTCATCCACAACTGGCCGCTGATTCCGTGGCTGTATTTTTCTCTGGCCCTGCTTTATGCGCTGGGCTACATCGCGGTTTTTCTCACCGGCGCGTGCCTGGTTTTTCGCCGCAAAGCGGTGAACTGAACATGCGTTCGCCGCGAACATCTTTGCTGCTGCTGCTCGCGCTGCTGGTTTTCTGTTTTGGACTGGCCGCGCAGCTGGAGCCGCAGTTTCAAGCCTGGCCGGGCAGCCGTTCAACGGGCGACCTCTTCAACGTCATGCTCGGCGACAGCCGCCGGCTGTTTGCCAACGAGTTTTTCATCAAGGCCGACGAGTATTATCACAGCGGCTATTACCCGACCATGTTCGATGACAACGCCGCCTTTCAAACCACGCACATGGCGGCGGACACCGGCGCGGTCAACAGCAGGAACCACGGCGACGAACATGGTTTTCTTGGTCCGACGCGCAACTGGATTGACGCCTTTGGCCGGCATTTTTTCCCCGACCGGCACACGCACCTGGACGAAGGCGGCGCGTCCGACGATTTGAGCGGCAGCGAAAATGTCCGCGAAATCCTGCCGTGGCTGAAACTTTCCGCCGACCTGGACCCCGACAATGTCCAGACCTACACCGTCACCGCCTTCTGGCTGCGCGTGCGGATGAACAATCCCCACGAAGCCGACGCCGTCCTGCACGAAGGCTTGCGCCACTGCCCCGACAGCTACGACATTCTGTTTGAACTGGGCCGGCTCTACTCCGAGAACTATCACGACACCGACCGCGCGCGGAACGTCTGGGAACTGGGCGTCCGCAAATGGCAGAAGCTCGATCCGGAAACGAAAAAGGAAAACCGGCTCATCCTGGAACAGCTCACCATCCATCTCGCCAGATTGGAAGAAGATGCAGGCGACCTGCCGAAAGCAATTGAATGGTTTCAGGCCGCGCAAAAGGTTTCCCTCACGCCCGGCGTCATCCAGCAGCAGATCAACCGGCTCCAGTTCAAACTGGGTCAGGAATTCAACCCGCTGCTGAAGCCGCTGTATTGACCGCGCAATTCCGCTTGGTCTTTCCGCCGCCGCTCTGGTTTAATTTCCGCTATGAAAAACCGGCAGTCCCAAATCAAACGCCACACGCTGGAAACCCAGATTTCCCTCCGGCTCAACCTCGACGGCAAAGGCCAATCCAAAATCCGCACCGGCATCGCGTTCTTCGACCACATGCTCACGCTCTTTGCCAGGCACGCGACGGTGGATTTGGAGCTGCACTGCGATGGCGACCTCGCCGTGGACGCGCACCACACCGTCGAAGACTGCGGCATCGCGCTCGGCCAGGCGTTTGCCGGGGCGCTCGGCGACAAGCGCGGCATCCGCCGCTACGGGCATGGCTTTGATCCGCGGAATCCGTTCACCGGCGAGGCGTATGTGCCGATGGATGAGTGCCTCGCGCGCTGCGTGGTGGATTTCAGCGGCCGGCCGCATCTCGTCTGGCGCGGGCTGGACAAGTTTTCGCAGAAGAAAATTTCCGGGGCGGAAAAAAATCAGGACATGTCCAGCGCCTTTCGCTTCGGCCTCGCGCGGGAATTTTTCCAGGGTTTCACGAACGAGGCGCGGTGCAATCTGCATCTGGAGCTGCTTTACGGCGACGAGCCGCATCACATCGTCGAGGCGCTGTTCAAGGCGTTTGCGCGGGCGGTGGACGCCGCGCGCCAGCACGACCCGCGCATCGCCGGCCAGTTGCCGAGCACCAAGGGCAAACTTTGAACGGCCGGGCGGAGGCCTCGCGCTGCAGCCCCCGCTTTTCTGGACTTATTTTTTTGGCCGGGCGCAATCCCCCGGTGGTTTGACTTGGCAGCCGGCCGGCCGAAATGGGTGCGCGTTGTTCTTCCACGAACCGCACTGGCGTGATGAAAAAGGCGGTGTTCTGTCCAACAAACATATGAAAGACATTTCTTCATGCGACAAAATCAGTTTCACATTGTCAGAGTCGGCGAAAGCGCATCTGCAAAAACTCCTGTCAGAGTGGCTGGCTTCGAGTTCGATGCAAGAGCTTGTGCCGGTGCTTTCACATTCCGGCGGCGGGCAATTGCGTGGAAAGGGCGAGGTTTTGTGGGAATACCGGGGGCCGTTGTTCTTGCTCTGCGCGCAAAAGCCCGAAGCGCTGCCTCGTGGCAAATATTATGACCTGTTAGGATTCCCGGTGTGGATATATGAACTTGACAACCTCTTGCTGAAGGGCAGGGTCTTGACGTTTGCCAAGGTCGGCGGTCCGGAACCGCAAGCGGAACTGGTGCTTGAAAACGTCCCTGACAATTATTTTGAACTGGCCATGCAGGAAGGTGGCGGGTGCTGTTCGTGCGGAGATCCCACGGTAAAGCGAGTAGCATCATAGGCCGCGAGGCGACGAGTTTTCTTCGCGCAGCCACCGTCCGCGCCCGCCAGTCTGGTGCCGGTAACGGCCGTCGGAGGGTTAAAATGTTTTGCGTCTGCATTGACATTTGGGGGCGTTAATGAAACCTTTCCGCCAGCGCGTTCCCTGAATTTAATAGTAGGGGGACGCGCTAAAAAATCTCGTGGCAGAAAAAGATGATTATTTGCTGGACCTGCTGGTTGACCTCGGCTTTACCAGCGCCGATGTGGTCGCCAAGGCCCGCGAGGAAGCCAACGCCGCCGGCGTGGGCGTGGTGGATTTGCTGGTGGCCAACAAGGCCATCCGCCCCGGCGATGTGACGCAGGCCAAGGCCGCGCAGTTCGGCGCGGAGGTGGTGCAGCTAGGCACCATCAAAATCGAGGACGACGTGATCTCCATGGTTCCGCGCGACATCGCGAGAAAATACCGCGTCATCCCGGTTTTCAAAACGGAAGACAAGGTGGCCGTGGCCATCGCCGACCCGTCCGACCTGAACACCATTGATTCGCTGACGCACCTGCTGCATTCGGAAATCGAGCTGCGCGTGGCGTCGGAGCCGGACATCGAGGCGGCGCTGACCAAATATTACGGCTCGGAAAAGAAAAAGATGGCCGACGGCGCGTTCAAGGACGTCATCCAGGAACTGACGGAAAGCAACGTCGAAATCGCGGCCGACGACGGCGCGGAAGTGGAGGCCGACGCGCCGCTCATCCGGCTGGTGAACCAGATCATCGTGGACGCGTTCAAGCTGCGCGCGTCGGACATCCATCTGGAGCCGCTGGAGAAAAGATTCCGCCTGCGCTACCGCATTGACGGCATGATGCAGGAGGTCAAGTCGCCGCCGAAACGGCTGCAGGCGCCGGTCATCGCGCGGCTGAAAATCCAGGCGGGCATGATCATCTCGGAACATCGCATCCCGCAGGACGGACGCATCCAGACGAAAATCGGGACCAAGCTGATTGACCTGCGCGTGTCCTGCCTGCCGACGAACCACGGCGAAAGCATCGTGATGCGCATTCTGGACAAGGAAGGCTTGAAGCTGGGCCTGGCGGAACTCGGCTTCTTGAGCGACGACCAGGCGACGTTCGAGCGGATCATCGCGCTGCCGGACGGCATCCTGCTCGTCACCGGCCCGACGGGCTCCGGCAAGACGACGACGCTGTATTCCTGTTTGAATTTCATCAACCGGCCCGACCGCAAAATCATCACGGTTGAGGACCCGGTGGAATATGTCCTGTCCGGCATCAACCAGGTGCAGATTCACGAGGCGGTGGGCTTCACGTTCGCCACGGCCCTGCGCTCGATCCTGCGCCAGGCGCCGAACATCATCATGATCGGTGAAATTCGCGACATGGAGACGGCGTCCATCGCCATCAACGCGTCGCTGACCGGCCATCTGGTGTTTTCCACGCTGCACACGAATGACGCGCCGGGCGCGGTGACACGCTTGATTGACATCGGCGTGAAACCGTTTTTGGTCGCCTCGTCCACGCGCTGCCTCATGGCGCAGCGCCTCGTCCGCAAGATCTGCAAAAAATGCATCGCGCCCTACGATCCGACGGATGCGGAACTGCGCTCGCTCGGCATCAAGCGCGAGGATGTGAAAAACGCGAACGTGTCGAAAGGCAAAGGCTGCACGAATTGCAACGGCTCCGGCAACCGCGGCCGCTTCGGCATCTTTGAAATTTTCGTGGTGGACGACGAGGCGCGAAAACTGATTTACGACCGCGTGCCGACGAACGTCCTCCGCGCCCGCGCCCGCGAGATGGGCATGCGCACGCTGCGCGAGGACGGCATCCGCAAGGTGCTGGCCGGCCTGACGACGCCGGAGGAAGTCATCCGCGCGACCGTCGGCGACGAAGCGTGAGGAAATGATTTGAAGCCGGTCTGAAACTTTATAGCGATACGGAACTGGAGATTTTGTCATGTCTTATTCGATGTCAGATTTGTTGCAGCTGGTGGTTTCCGAGAATGCGTCCGATTTGCACACCCGGGTCGGCTGCGCGCCGACGATCCGGGTTCACGGCATCCTGCACCGGGTCGAAGGGCCGGCGCTCAAGCCGGAGGATTCGGAAGAATTGATGCGCAGCATCACCTCCGAGGAACACATCCAGGCGGTGCGCGAACGCGGCGGCGCGGACTTTGCGTTCGCGTTCGGCGAGGCGGCGCGGTTCCGCGTGAGCGTGTTCAAGGAAAAGGGCAATTTCGGCATGGTGCTGCGGCAGATTCCCAGCAAGATGCTCACGTTCGAGCAGATCGGCATCCCCCCTTCGGCCAAGGAGCTGCTCTACAAGCCGCGCGGATTGGTTCTGGTCACGGGGCCGACCGGCTCGGGCAAGACCACCACGCTGGCCTCCATGTTGAACATCGTGAATGAGGAGCGCGACGAAATTCACCTTATCACGATTGAGGACCCGATTGAGTATTACCACCACCACAAGAAGGCGCTCATCACCCAGCGCGAAATCGGCGTGGACGTGCCGAATTTCGCCGAGGCGCTGCGCCGCGCGCTGCGCCAGGATCCGGACATGATTCTGGTCGGCGAAATGCGCGACTTGGAAACCATCGAGGCCGCGATCACGGCGGCGGAAACGGGCCACTTGGTCTTCGGCACGCTGCACACGACCGGCGCGGCCAAGACGATTGACCGGTTGACGAACGCCTTTCCGACGAACCAGCAGGAAATGGTGCGCATCCAGCTTTCGACCGTGTTGCAGGCGGTGATTTCGCAGCTGCTGGTGCCGCGCATTGACAAGCCGGGCCGCGTCGCCGTGTTTGAAATCATGATCAACACGCCGTCCATCGCCGCGCTCATCCGCGACAACAAGACGTTCCGCATCCAGTCGGACATCCAGACCGGCTCCAAATGGGGCATGGCGACGCTCGACTCATTTTTGATTGACAAATATCTGGAGGGCATGATCGCCCGCGAGGAGGTCATCAACAAGTCGCAGGATGCGACGACCATCATGGCCAAGCTGCAGGAGCTGGAACTGGCGGCGAGCACGACCAGCAAAGGCAAAAAATAATTCCATTTCATGTCCGACGAAATTTCCAGTCCGCTGCTGCGACTCATCCATGACAATGGGTTGATTGACGACCTGCAATACGAGGAAGTGGCCGGCGAAATCAAGCGCAGCGCCACCTCCGCCATCCAGGTGCTGCAGGATTTCGGCATCATGAAGCTGGACGACATCCTGCATGTGGAGGCGACGGCGCTGGGCACGGAAGTGATTTCGTTGAAAGACCGGGAAATTTCGCCGGAGGTTTTGAAGGTGATTCCCGCCAAGGTGGCGCAGATGTGCCAGTGCCTGCCGGTGAGCCTGCTCAACGGGACGCTGCAGGTGGCGCTGGCCGAACCGCTCGATCCGGCAATGACGGATGAGATTCAGTTTGCCGCCAAGCGCGACGTGCAGGTCGTGGTGGCCGACCCGGCGGAAATTCTGAAGGGCCTCGAACGTTTTTACGGCCAGCAGGAAAGCGAAAGCTTCTCTGAAATCCTCAAGGAGCTGGACGCCAACAAGGACATTGAGCGCGGAGTCGTCGAGGCGGGCGATGACGTCAAGGCCGCCGAGGAGCTGGCGAACCAGGCGCCCATCGTCAAATTTGTGAACCTGGTGCTGCAACAGGCGGTGCTGGACCGCGCGAGCGACATTCACTTCGAGCCGTTTGAAACGGAGTTCCGCATCCGCTACCGCGTGGACGGCGCGCTCTACGAAATGGCGCCGCCGCCGAAACATCTGGCTTTGCCCGTGACCTCGCGCATCAAGGTCATGGCGAACCTGAACATCTCCGAAAAACGCCTGCCGCAGGACGGGCGCATCAACCTGACGGTGGCCGGCAAGCCGATAGATTTGCGCGTGTCCTGCCTGCCCACGGCGTTCGGCGAATCCATCGTGCTGCGCGTGCTGGATCGTTCGTCCGTCAATCTGGAGGTCGAATCCCTCGGGCTGCCGAAAATGGTTTACGATTATGTCACCGAGGTGATCCAGCGGCCGAACGGAATTTTTGTCGTGACCGGCCCGACGGGCTCCGGCAAAACGACGACGCTCTATTCCTGCCTGCGCCGCGTGAACACGATTGATTCCAAACTGCTCACAGCGGAAGACCCGGTGGAATTTGACATCGAAGGCATCATGCAGGTGGCCATCAACGAGGCCGTGGGCATGACGTTCGGCAAGGCGCTGCGGTCGTTTTTGCGCCAGGACCCGGACATCATCATGGTGGGTGAAATGCGCGACCTGGAAACCGCGCAGATTTCCATTCAGGCGTCGCTCACCGGTCACCTGGTCTTGAGCACGCTGCACACGAACGATTCGCCCGGCGCGGTCACGCGCCTGGTGGACATGGGCGTGGAACCGTTTTTGATCTCCTCGACGCTGATGGCCGTGCTCGGCCAGCGGCTCGTGCGCACGATCTGCAAAAACTGCCGGACCCCGTTCGAGCCGACCGAGCAGCAGTTGTCGCTGCTCGGACTTTCGCCATATGACCTGGGCGACAAGGTTTTTCATTATGGCCGCGGCTGTTCGGCCTGCAACGACACCGGCTACAAGGGCCGCAAAGGCATTTTCGAGCTGCTCGTCGTCAGCGACGCCATCCGCACGCTCATCAACGAACGCGCGCCGACCGTGGTCGTGCGGCAGAAAGCGGTCGAGCTGGGCATGGTCACCCTGCGTGAAGACGGCTTGCGCAGCATCTTTGACGGTGATACAACCATAGAAGAAGTCGTCAAATACACCTGATCCGCCATGCCAAAATATAATTATGTGGCCCTCGACGCCCACGGCAATGAAACCAAGGGCAGCCTGGAGGTGGGCAGCCAGAACGAAGCCATCGGTCGTGTGAAGGAAATGGGCTTGTTCCCCACCAAGATCACCGAATCAGAAAAGGAAGACAGATCGGCAGGCAAAAAGGCCAAGGCCAAGACCGCCGCCAAACCCAAAGCCGGAGGCAAAAAGGGCGGCGCGATGAACATCAACCTCAAAATTCCCGGCTTTGGCAGCGGGGTCAAGCCCAAAGCCCTGACCACTTTCACCCGCCAGCTGGCGACGCTGGTGGACGCCGGCCTGCCGCTGCTGCGCGGCCTGCGCGTGCTGGAAAAACAGGAGCGCAGCGGGGCGCTCAAAGGCATTCTGGCCCAGCTCGCCGCCTCCATTGAAGGCGGCAGCACTTTCTCTGAAGCGCTGGCGCAGCATCCCAAAGTTTTCAACCGCCTCTTCGTCAACATGGTCAAGGCGGGCGAACTGGGCGGCGTGCTGGAAGTAGTCTTGAAACGTCTGGCTGAATTTTCTGAAAAGGCGCAGAAAATCAAGGGCAAGGTCAAGGCCGCCTTGTTTTATCCCATCGCGGTTTTGATTGTCGCCATCGGCATCATGATTTTGCTGATGACGTTCGTCGTGCCCAAATTCAAGGACGTTTTCGCGGGCATGGGTTTCGAGCTGCCCGGCTTCACGGTGTTCGTGCTCACCGTCAGCGACATCATCCGGCATAATATTCTGGCCACGCTGGGCGGCATCGCGGTGTTCGTGGTTTTGTTTTTGCTCTTCATCAAGACCAAGTTTGGCCGGCGCATCTGGGACAAGACCAAGCTGGTCATGCCCCCGACCGGCCAAGTGGTGACCAAGGTTTCCATCTCGCGCTTCACGCGCACGCTGGGCACGCTCGTCAGCAGCGGCGTGCCGATTTTACAGGCTTTGACCATTGTCAAGGAAACCGCCGGCAACGTCATCATCGCCAATGCCGTCGCCAAGGTTCACGAAAGCGTCAAGGAAGGCGAGACCATCACCGCGCCGTTGGAAGCCTCGCGCGTGTTTCCGCCGATGGTCGTCAGCATGGTGGACGTCGGCGAACAGACCGGCGCCTTGCCGGAAATGCTTCTAAAAATCGCCGACAACTATGACGAAGAAGTTGACAACGCCGTCGCGGCCATGACCTCGCTGCTGGAACCCATCATGATTGTGTTTCTCGCGCTCATTGTCGGCAGCATCGTCATCGCCATGTTCCTGCCCCTGATCAAAATGATCACGCTGATGAGCGGTGAAGGCGGCGGCGGTCCCGGCGGCAGAGAATAATCATCTGGAAAACATTTTCAGAACAAAAACTTGACAAAAACCGCCTGCATGAGTAAATACATTGTATTCACATTGCATGGGCGAATTATTTACAACTGACCCGTTATGGAGTTCGATTGGAATAACCCGCCTTTTGAGCTTGGTTCTTTGAATCAACGGGAAGTTGAGGAGTCTTTTGAGGACGCATTTGCCGTCCGGCTGATGCCCGACTCGCCGAGGTTCGGCGTGCAGGCGCGGTTTTTCAACCTCGGCATGTCGGCGGGCGGCATCGGCATACTGAGCGTCTATCGCACCAACGGGCGGCAGGTTCGGGTGCTGCTGGCGCGGCCGTTTGAGCCGGAAGAACGTTTCTTTTACCAGCGCAAGATGGGTCAGACCCTTTCCCAGTGATTCAAGGTTGGTCAAATCCAGTCAAACCTAGTCAAACCGAATTTTAACCATGCGCGCATTTGCCAACTGGGAAGACGTGCCCATCTTCGACAGCGAGGAGGCCGAGGCGGTTTTCTGGGCTGAGAACCGGCCGGATCTGCGGCTCATGGAAGCCGCCACCGCCGGGAATGCCGAGGCGTCCGAATCCGTGACCATCACGCTGCGGATTGACCCGCGGATGCTGGCGCGCATCAAGCGCCTCGCCCGGATGCGGTTTTTGAATTACCAGAGCATGATCAAGCAGTGGTTGAGCGAACGCATGGAGCAGGAATTGAAAGAACGATAAAATGAAAACCATGAATGAAAAATTGCCGGTCGCCGGTCGCCGGTCGCCGGTTGAACGGCATAACACCGCGCCTTTTTTCATTTCAGCCGCCAGTCGAAAATCGGCAGTCGAAAATCGCGCCGCCTTCACCTTGATTGAACTGCTCGTGGTGATCTCCATCATGGCCATCCTCGCGGCCTTCACCTTTCCGGTTCTGGGCGGACTCAAACGCCAGCAGTATCTGAAGACCGCGACCGGGGAATTGAATCAAATTGAAACCGCGCTGGACAATTACAAAAACAAATACGGCGTCTATCCTCCAGGCAATCCCAACAGTCCGGCGCAAAACCAGCTTTATTACGAACTTGTCGGAACCACCAATGTTAATAATGGTGTTCCCCGCGTCTTTAAGGCTCTTGATGGCAGCTTTCAAATTAACGGCGACCAGTTGACCGCTGCCTTCGGCCCCGGCGTAAGCGCCTTGGTAAATTCCAGCCAGTATCTGGGTTCTGGCGAAGACGCGGTTGTCGCCAAAGATTTTCTGCTCGGCCTGAATGCGAACCGCATCGGCACCTCGGCACCCAATGGCATGCCGGTTACCAATCTGATCACTTCCGTGCGCGGGCCGGATGCCGGTTACTGGCCGCTCGGGGTTCAGGATGTGAATCCATTCTGCTATGCTTATCCCGGCACCAACAATCCCAGCTCCTACGACTTGTGGATTGACCTGCGCATCAACGGCAAGACCAACCGCATCAGCAACTGGAACCATGCGCCGATCATCTTGTAACCGCCAAACCTTCACCAACCAACCCCTTGTTTTATGTTCACCAACGACGCCAACGGCCCGGATTGCTGGAAGTGCTCGCTGAATGTCGAGTGGCACGACTGCTCGTGGTGCCCGGTCATCCAGTTGCGCCTGGGCATTGTCAGCCGCAACGGCACGGCCATAAAACCATTGCCGACCGCAGCCATTTTGCCGCATCCTGCGCGGCGCAAAAATCTCCTTAAACCCATGAAAAAATCTTTGTCCACCACGCGCCGGTTCCGCGCCGGCTTCACCCTCGTCGAACTGCTCACCGTCATCGCCATCATCGGCATCCTCGCCGCGATGCTGCTGCCGGTGCTGGCCGCCGCCAAAAAAGCCGCGCAGAAGGCCAAGGCCAGAACCGAAATCTCCGGCATCGTCACCGCGATTGAGGCTTATGACCAGGCTTACGGACGGTTTCCGGTGTCGCACGCGGCGCAAAACCAGGCCGCCGCCGGCCACCTTGGCAACCATGATTTTACCTATGGCGGAATTTTCAATGGTGTTCAAGTGGGCACAGTGATGCCAGACGGCACCATTTTGACCAATTCGGAAGTCATCGCCATTCTGATGGATTACACCACCTATCCCGGCACCACGATTCCCACCATCAACACCAACAACCAGAGCAACCCGCAGCAGACCAAATTTCTGAACGCCACCTTGTCCGGCTGGGCTCCGGGCCAAACCACCCCGGCGCTGCCGGGCGTGGGCAATGATCTGGTCTATCGCGATCCCTGGGGCAATCCCTATGTCATCAGCATGGATCTCAATTATGACGACCAGTGTCAGGATTGGTTCTATGGCAAAACAGTGGTTTCCCAAAATCCACCTCTCAGCACCAGCACGGTCGGTTTCTTCGGTCTGGTCAGTCCGGGTTTAAATCCGAAAACTCCGGATAATTTTATGTTTCACGGTAAAGTCATGGTCTGGTCCGCCGGGCCGGATGGAAAAGTTGATTGGAATAACAACACCCGCGCCAACAGTGGTGTCAACAAGGACAACGTCCTGAGCTGGCAGTAATCATGAAAATTACCCCGAACCCCGAACCCCGAATATTGAACGTCCAACGAACGGGACGCTCGTTCCATTCGGCGTTTGGCATTCGACGTTTGGTGTTCGGTGTTTTCCATCCCCGCGCCGCCTTCACGCTCATCGAGCTGCTCGTGGTCATTTCAATCATGGGCCTCCTCGCGGCGCTGGCGGTGCCGGCGCTGAAGAACCTCGGCAAATCCAACATCCAGGTGAGCGCCGCCCGGCAGTTGCTCGATGACGTGGGCCGCGCCCGCCAGCTCGCCCTGAGCCAGCACACGACGGTGTATATGGTTTTTGTTAAGACAAATTTCTGGCTGGCGCCCAATTATCCAAACGCGTGGTGGAACAAGCTGACTTTCGTCCAGAAAACTGCGGCCACCAACTTGTGCGACAAACAAATGTCGGGCTACAACTTTTTGAGCCTGCGGTCGGTGGGCGACCAGCCGGGGCAGGGCACGCCGCATTATCTGGCATCCTGGCAGAACCTGCCGGACGGCACCTTCATCGCGCAGCAAAAATTTGTCACCCCGGGAACCTTGGTGTCTTCCCAGACCCAGCCGCTGTTCCTTAACTGGAACAAGGATTACTCGCATCCTGATCAGAACAAGGTTTACGGGTTTTGCATCACCAACATATTTCCATTTCCAACCGCAGACAGCCCGACGTCAACGGCCTTGTCGTTGCCGTATATCGCCTTCAATTATCTTGGCCAGCTTACGTTCGACGGGCAGAACCTTGCCTACCGCGATGAATATATTCCCCTCGCGCAAGGCACGGTATCGCCGGCGATCAATGTGTCCACGAAAACCCTTGTCATCAGCGCGGCCGGTTCGCCGTCCGTTGCGGAAAATCCGTCCGGCAACAGCACCAACAGCATGTATAACCTGGTTCACATTGACCGGCTGACGGGACGCGCCACTTTGGAATACCAGCGGGTGCAATGAATTTTAGTTTAACTATGAAAAAAATGCTGCAACGATTGACCGGCCTGACCGCCGGCGGGTTTCTGGCCCTGACCACCGCCTGGGGACAGTCCGACTACGCCACCCCTTACACGTTCGTCACCATCGCGGGAACCGCCGGGAACAACGCCGCCGCCGATGGCACGAACAGCTCCGCGCTTTTCTACTGGCCGGAAGGCATCACCGTGGGCACCAACGGCAATCTGTATGTGGTGGACAACTTCGAGAACACCGTCCGCCAGGTCGCGCCGGCCGGGACCAACTGGGTGGTCACGACGATTGCCGGAACCGCCGGCAACAGCGGCGGCGGCGATGGGACGAATCAGGCCGCGCAGTTTTACGAACCAACCAGCATCGCGATTGATGGCCGGGGCAGTCTGTATGTGGCGGATGGCGGCAACAACATCATCCGTATGATCACGCCGGCCGGGACGAACTGGGTGGTGAGCACCATCGCGGGCACCGCCGGCAGCGGCGGCGGCAACGACGGGACAAACGGCGGCGCGCAGTTCAATTATCCCTCCGGCATCACTGTGGACACCAACGGCAGTCTATATGTGGCCGACCTCTACAACGACACCATTCGCAAAGTCGCGCCCGTCGGCACCAACTGGGTGGTGACCACGATTGCGGGATCGGCGTCAAACCCGGGCAGCAATGACGGGACCAACGGTGCCGCCCGGTTTTATGAGCCGTCCGGCATTGCGATTGATCGCGCCGGCAATCTTTTTGTGACGGACACCTACTACAGCATCATCCGCAAACTCATGCCGGCGGGGACGAACTGGGTGGTGAGCACCATTGCGGGCACCGCCAGCCTCAACGGCGGCAGCGCCGACGGGACCAATGGCGACGCGCAGTTTAATACCCCCTACGGCATCACCGTGGATGCCGGGGACAATCTCTATGTGGCCGACACTTACAACAACACCATCCGCAAGGTTGCGCCCGCCGGCACCAACTGGGTGACGACCACGCTGGCGGGCGTGGCGGACGGCGGCAGCGGCGGCAGCACCGACGGCACGGGAGCCGGCGCGCTGTTTTCTATTCCCTATTGCATTGCGGTGGACGGCGTGGGCGATCTTTTTGTGGGCGACACCGTAAACGGCACCATTCGCGAAGGGCAGGTGGCGGCGGGAACCAATGCGCCGGCGCCAGATTTGACGATTGGCCTGACCGCTTTGAACAGTGTGGTGGTCTCCTGGTCCAACGTCGGCGGTTACACGCTCCAGACCAATGGCAATTTGGCGACGCCCAACTGGGCCGGTTACGGCGGTGCGGTCACGACCAGCGGCGGCACCAGCAGCATTGTCCTCCCGCCGCCTGCCGGAAAACTGTTTTTCCGTCTGACGAAATAAGGCGCCATGAAATTCACACCCGACACCGGACCTCGAACCCCGGACCCCGAACGTCCGCTGCGCCCGGCGCATTCGCTGTCGGGCGCCGGCGGTTCGCCGCCGGCGGTTTCTCGTTCCGCCGTCCCGTGCCCGCTCCGCCATGCCGCCGCCTTCACGATGATTGAGATTGCGCTGTGTCTGGCCATCATCGGGTTTGCCCTCATCGCGATCATCGGCGTGCTGCCCCTGGGCATGGGCACCCAGCGCGAAACCCGCGAGGAGACCATCATCAGCCAGGACGCCACCATGCTGCTCGAAGCCATCCGCAACGGCTCGCGCGGCCTGGATGACCTGACGAACAACGTCTATGCCATCACGAACTACGCGGCGGATTATGACAACCAGGGAAAATTCCTGCGGTCGCATGTCGCCGGCTACACCCGCGCCGGCGCCTCCATTAACAGCACCGCCGAGAACTGGCTGGCCATCACCAACGGCCTGCGCATCATCGGCCTGCTGAGCACGCCGGAATACACCACGGCTTTCCCCGGCAGCTTCACCAATGTTCCGCCGATGACCGACATCTTCGGGAGCGGTTACACCAGCAACCACCTCTACGCCTTCGTCCGCTCCTTCAGCGGACTGGCCGCCGAGAAACCGCCGCAGAACAACCAGATCATGCAGGAGGAGACGTTCAGCTACCAGGTGCTCTGCGTCAACGCGCCGATGGCGGCGGACACCAATGAGGTCATCTATCCCGGCTACACCCGGCAACTGGCCGGCAACCTGCGCGAACTGCGGCTGCTGTTTCTCTGGCCGCAATATCCCAACGGCAAGATCGGTCCTTTCCGCCAGACGTTTCGCGCCAGCGTCGGCGGACAGCTTGGCATGACCAATGACTCCGGCCAGACGCTCTATTTTTACCAGCCCCAGTCCTTCACCAACTCGCCGTGAAACCGAACTTTCCAGTTGCCAAAGAAGCCCGCGCTCAAGCCGGAACCTGCCGGATTGAGGCTGGAAGCACGCGGACGGGCGGTGGTGCTCCTCCAACCGCCGGTGGAAGCGTTCAGACAGACGGTAGAGCCGCTCTACCGCATGGCAGCACCGCTCTACCGCACGACAGATTTGCTCGAAACGGGGTAAAAGCCATGAAATTTGCCAATTTTGCCACTTTTCCCCTCGTTGAACCGCTGACGGGCAACAGCGGAGGGCCGAACCGCCCATCCGCCAACCGCCGTTCCGCCTTTTCCATGGTCGAGCTGCTGGTGGTGATGACGCTGCTTTCGCTCATCGTGCTGGCGCTGATGGCGGTGTTCAACAGCACGCAGCAGGCCTTCCGCGCCGGCGTCACCCAGACGGACGTGCTGGAAGGCAGCCGTGCCACGGTGGATTTGATGACCTCCGACCTGCGCGGCCTGACGCCGTCCGACGGCACGACCAATTATTGGGTTGATAAAAATGGGTTTGCGACGAGTGTGCCTTCTGGCGGTCCCGAATTTTTCGGCGCGGTGAATTTCATGGCGCTCGACAACAACAACTGCGGCTTCAGTTACAATAGCTACCTCCCGTCGCTCGCCTACCAGCCGCTGGTGCAAAGCCTGCCCGGCAGCACCCTGATGCGCACGAACGTGCTGAATTATTTCTTCCTGCTGGGCCGCGTGAACACCAGATGGACCGGCGTCGGCTATGTGGTGAACTCCGCCAGCAGCAGTCCGCTCTATCCGCTCTACCGGTTTTATGCGGAGACGAACATCGCGGCGTCGCCCTACGCGCTGTTCACGGACTTCACCAATGCGGTTTATTATGCGCAATGGACCAACCTGAGCCATGTGATGAACGGCGTGGTCCACCTGACCGTGCGCCCGTTCGATGCCGGCGGTTATCGGATGACGAACACGGCTTTGGTGGTTTCCCGCAGCCTCAACGGCCAGACCAACTATCACGACAACGTCTGGTTCACGCCCTATCCGTATTGGGGCGAAGTCGGCTGCTATTTCTTCAGCAACGCCGTGCCGGCCTCCGTGGAGCTGGAACTGGGCGTGCTGGAAGACCGCGCGTTGGAGCGGGCCGGCTCGCTGCCGTTCCAGTCGCCGGCGCAGCTTAATTACCTCGCGCAGCAGGCGGGCAAGATCCACCTCTTCCGCCAGCGCGTGACCATCCCGAATGTTGACCCCTCGGCCTACCAATGAAAAATACCAATGCAGAAGCAAGAAGTAAGAATGCAGAAATCCGCCGGCGGGCTGCCGCCGGCCTTCAGCCTTCAGCCTTCTGCCTTCAACCTTCCCGGCGCGGCATCGCGCTGGTCATCACGCTTATCATGCTGGCGGTGACGCTGGTGATGGCCGTGGCGTTCCTGGCCCTCTCGCGGCGCGAACGCGGCAGCGTGACCACCACCACCGAAACCACCACCGCCCGGCTCGCCGCCGAACAGGCCGTCGCCAACGCCGAGGCGCAGATCGTGGCCGGCATGCTCTACGGCGCGCGCAATGGCGGCAGCAGCAACGCCTACAACCTGCACCTGCTGGTCTCGACGAATTACATCAACCCGGCGGGCTTCACCACCGGCAGCGGCAACCCGACCAACGTGAATTATTTTTATCCAAACGGCACCGTGCTGGCCCCCGCCGACTTTGCGCAGAACGTGGCCAACCTGCTTTTCCTGCCGCGCGCCCCGGTGCTGCTCAGTTCCAACGAACCCGTGGGCCGGTTCTATCTGGACCTGAACGAAAACGGACGCTACGACCCCTTTGCCATGGTGCCGCAAATCGGCCCCCACGGCGGCTTTCTGCATCCGAACGGAACCGAGGACAGCGATCCTGTCAATGTGCTGACCAACATGGCTCCCGGCGGCGATCCCGAATGGGTGGGCGTGCTGGAGCATCCCGATGCGCCGCACAGCGCGAACAATCCGTTTATTTCCCGCTACGCCTTCATCGCCCTGCCGGTCGGGAATACGCTCGACATCAATTACATTTTCAACCAGACAAAAAACACCGGCCTCGGCGCCAATGACGGCTTCATGCGCAACCAGGGCGTCGGCTCGTGGGAAATCAATCTGGCCGCGCTCCTCGCCGACTTGAACACGAACATCTGGAGTCCGGTGGCGCTGCCCGCCAATCTTTATTACGCCTACAACGAGCCGGGCAGCCCCAATTCCGGCTATGCCTTTGAGGACGCCCGCGCGCTGCTCGCCTACCGTTACAATAACTCCTACAACTCGCAGGCCGCCGCCACCACCGTGTTTAACGACGCCCGCAACAACGCCCTCAACACTTTTCGCGGGGACGGCATTGATGCTTACAGCGACGGGCCGTTGCAGACCACGCTCTACACCAATGCGGACCTTCCATTGTCAATGGCGGGCGGGGACGCTGACCCCGCCAACACGCGGTGGCCCGGCGCAAACAACACCAACCATTTTTTCACGCTCGGCGATTTCCTGAACCCGAATCTGCAATTGGGCCCGTTCACCAATCGTCTGCGCAACGCCGGCGCCGCCGTGGACACTTACGACCGCTACACCTATTACCGGATGCTGGATGAACTGGGCACCGATTCCTCGCCGGACGAGGGCAAGGTGAATCTGAACTATTCCAACGCCGTCGTGAGCTACAACAGCTTGGGAGTGGTGACGGGTGTCAGCGTCGTTGCCGGAGCCGAGACGAATCTGGTGCCGTGGATTCCCCAGAATTTTTTCAACGCCGCCGCCGACCAGATGCTGCGCACTTACACCACCAACTGGTTTCAGAGCAACCCGTCGAACTTCCTGGCAACTTATTACGGCGTCGTCCGGCGCGGCTACCTGGACGGCAGCGGTCTGGGCGTGACTAACGTCCAGTATGCCGGCCAGTTGAACCAGATTCCCGCGTTCGGCATCACGAACATCCCGGTGCTGGTGAGCAACCGGTTTGTCTATACGCCCGCCGTCAACCGCCTGCTCCAGCTCGCGGCAAATCTCTATGACGCCACGACGATGACCAACAACAATCTGCCGCATGTCTTCCGGCCGATTTTTAACATCACCCGGAATCGCGACAATCCCAACGCCTGGGACGTGTTCATCTGCGGCTACACCAACATCATGAGCGTCCTCCCGCCTCCGGCGAACCCACGGAATATTCCACTGACCAGCCCGCTCAGCCCGCCATACCGTTTGCCGGAGGATCTGAAACTGCTGGCCGGATCGCTGCCGCTGGGCCGGAGCCTGCAAGTGCAGGTGAACTTCTACGGCGTGCCGTGGATCATCGGCGCGAAGAAAGGGCTGCCGAATTTCAACCAGTTTTACCTGGTCAGCGCCGCGCAGGTGACGCGCAAACTGGAGGTGACGCGCACCAAGACCGATCCGAAGACGGCCATTTATTCGACGAACCAGATGTATGTGATGGGCATCAGCAACAGTCTGGGTATTTCGTTCTGGAACTCCTACATCAAGAATTATCCGCGCCCGGTGAGGGTTTATGCCTCGGACCAGATTTATATGACCTTGACCAACGGGGTTACAACCTGGCAGGGCTATACTAATTTCTACTATGGCACCATTATTGGAAACTGGCCGGGTTCGCAGTGGAGCGGCACACCGCCCAATGCCGTGCCGAGCCCCAGCTCTTTTGTCAATCTCAACTGGTCGTTCAATTTCCTGAACCCGTGCGTTTACCGCTTCAATACTCGTTCGTTTGATCCGGTGGGTTCGCCGGCCAGTTTACAATGGGAAACCCCTCCGACCTTGGCGCAATTGCCGCAGTTCGGGCTGCAGATGACGAATTTCTTGCAGGCCTTCATTCTGGACGGCAATAACGTGATTGATTATGTCCAGTTGCGTGATCCCATCAGCAGCGGTGGGTTGAACCAGCCGCTGGCCGATCCAAACTATCCCGACCAGACGCAAGCATATTATCAGTGGAGCACCAACGCCTATCCGTCCAGCCCGACCATCCCTTACGGCGCGATCAACCAACTGTGGGTTTCCGGCCATCCGGCCAGCGCGCCGAACGTGGGCGGTAAATGGAGCACGACCCCCACCCCGATGGGTTTGACAACCCCGCCGGCGGAAGCGGCCTATTACGATGGGTTCTTTACGCTCTCCTTCTATTTTGCCAGCCCGAACGGCAAAGGCCAAAACTACGTCAACTTGCAGTTGAGCATCCAGGCTCCCTACACGCCCACGCGGACGGTTTTTTCATCCTTCCTTTTGCAGGCGAACGACCCGCTGGTGCATTATCTGTCCAGCGATTTGAATTCGCAGAATGGCGCCTTGGCCATTTGGAATTCAAGACAGGCGTGGAGAAACGGCCTCTGGTATAAGGTTGATGATGTTACAAGTCAGCCGCTGCCCGCCCCGCCGGGCAATCCCATCGGCGGCCGCTACCAGCCGTGGGGCCAGAACAAACAAATGTTGGCGCTGACCGGTGTGGACACCAATGGCTTCAATCTGGCCTACAAAGACCCGCTGGTCTGGGGCTCGGACAACTGGGATTTCCCGACCAATCCTTACCCGACGGTCGGCTGGATTGGCCGCGTCCATCGCGGCACGCCGTGGCAGACGGTGGATCTCAAATCCACGAACATTCTCAGTTTTGCCATGAACGTGGGGAACCATGGACTTCAAAATGTCGGCTCCAACACCTGGGCCAACTGGACGGGCGACCTGCAATCGGATTATTATACCGGACAATTTATTGAGGCCGCAAATTCCTCGCCGACGCAGGACCGGCTGCTCTTTGACGTGTTCACCACCCGGTTCAACGACAACGCCGTGCGCGGCACGCTGCCCGTCAACCAGACGCATCTCGGGGCCTGGTCGGCGCTGTTCAGCGGCCTGGTCGTGCTTTCAAACAGCACGGTGCGGCCAAACTCGGCCAGCCAGCCCACCTACCTCGCCAGCATCATCAGCCCCGCCGGTGTGGATGCCGCGCATTCCGCGCTTTCGAACATCGTCGCCAGCATCACCGCCACGCGCGCGAACACCAACATGTTTCCGTTCCAGTCCTTCCTGCATGCCGGCGATGTTTTGCAGACGCCGGCGCTCTCGGATAGTTCGCCTTTTCTGAACCGGGTTGATCCTGCGGGCCTGGGGTTGCAAATGAAATTCGGCATCAGCGACGAGCTTTATGAATGGCTGCCGCAGCAGATGATGGGGCTGGTGCGCCTTGGCGAGCCGCGCTATGTGATATACTGCTACGGTCAGGCGCTGAAACCGGCCCCGGGCGGCGAGGTGCTGGGCGGACCGTTTTTCCAGTTGATCACCAATTATCAGGTCGTGGCCGAGAGCGCCGTGCGCGCGGTCATCCGCGTGGACAACGCGAACACGTCCAAGCCGCACGCCGTGGTGGAAAGCTACAACGCGCTGCCGCCGAATTAAACCCCGGCTGAAGGCAGAATGAAGTATGGTGAAACATTGAAAACGCCGCCGCCAATCCTTGAGATGGATGGGACGTCCGCCCTCACCCTGGCCCTCCGCCCCAGGAGAGGGAACGGCGGTTGGCGGTGCTGGCTTTGCGGCAGTCTGTCCGGCCAGCCCGGTCGCGTTATTTATCCAGCAGAGCGGGAACGATTCTCCCTTTCCCCAGGAGAGGGCTGGGGTGAAGGCGGGTGTCATCATCATTGATTACCGTTTGGAGTTTGTCAGTCGGATGACGGTATTAATCTGATGAACCTGGGCAAAAGTTGCCTAATTTTGGCCTAAAAGCCTGAATTAGCCCGAATTGAAAGGCGCTGACGCTATCACAGAAATCGAATTCGTCGTCACGAAAGTTAAGTTCGTCGTCACGAAAAGCGTGGAAACGGGCGGAAAGTGGCGGGCGGATGGCCGGATGGTTGGTTGCGGAAGCTGGCAGGGTCGCGCCGTCGTGCGGTTGCTGATGACCCGCAGGTTGTTCCTGCCGCCAACAGCAGTGAAGATTTTTTAAGTTGTAACAAAGTTATGAAACGTCGTTATGTAGTTTTGCTATTGTGCTTCCTGGCTGCGGCGGGCGTGTGGTTGTTTTGGCCGCACGGCAGCCCGCAAACCGCCGGCCCCGGTGTCGGTGCCGCCAATGGTTCAGCCGCCGCCGTGAAAAATTCCTTCGCGCCGGCCGCCGCCAAGGCGTCTGTCCCCACGCTGAACACAAACAAGCTGGTGTTCCGCCTGAGCAACACCACCAATTCCATCCGCCGGCTCGAGGCCATGCCGCACGCGATCCTGCTGGCGAACGCGTTCATTGACACGGACAAGCCGCTGGACCTGAAGATCCCATCGCACCTGCGTTCCGCCGGCGATCCCGGTTCCTATATTGTGCAGGCGCGCGGCGCGGTGAACGCGCCGTTCCGCGCGGCGCTGGCGCAGGCGGGCGCGCAGATCGTTTCCTACATTCCGAACAACGCCTATCTCGTCCGCCTGACGGCGGGCGAAGCGGGCGCGCTGGCGGGCAGTCCGCTCGTGCAGGCGGTGCTGCCCTACGAGCCGTATTACAAGCTGCAATCGTCGCTGCTCGGTTTGGCGGCGGGCGACCAGGCGCTGCCGCCCGGCACGGCGTTGAACCTCGGTCTGTTCGCGGCGGACGCGGCGGCGACGGAGCAGGAGATTGAAAAGCTGGGCGCAATAATCATCGGGCGCGACCGCTCGGCGTTCGGCCCGGTGCTGCGCGTGCTGGCCCCGGCGGACTGGACGACGCTGGCGCAGGTGCCGGGCGTGCAGATTCTGGAACCGGCGCACGCGCGCATGCCGGCGAATGATTTGTCGCGGGTGACGGTGGGCATTTCGCCGGACACGACTTCGGGCATGACCAACGATTATCTCGGACTGAACGGCCTGAACGTGCTGGTGGCGGTGAACGACACGGGCATTGACTGGAAGCATCCGGATTTCTCGGCCACGGGCACCGCTGCGGGCGGGCCAGTTGGGCCGTCCCGGGTCTTCGGCCTGAACCCGATTGACTTGGTGGACACGAATGGCCATGGCACGCATGTGGCGGGCATCATCGCGGGCAACGGCTCGATGAGCATCACTCCCACCAACGTCGGCGCGTTCGCGGAAGGCTCGGTTTCCAACGCGGATTTTCGCGGCAAGGCGCCGCTGGCCAGGCTGTTTTCCCTCAATGACAGCGGTTATTCGGACTACCAGTTGCAGACGGCGGCGGCGCTGACCAACGCGCTGATCTCAAACAACAGTTGGGACTACGGCAACGGCGACGCGGAATATGACCTGGCGGCGGCGAGCTACGACGCGGCGACGCGCGATGCGCTGCCGGGCATGACCGGTTCGCAGCCGGTGCTGTTCGTGTTCGCGGCGGGCAACAGCGGCGGCGGCGACAATGACGGCGCGGAAGGCGCCAGTGACACGATCCTTTCGCCCGGCACGGCCAAGAACGTCGTCACGGTCGGCGCGCTGGAACAGTTGCGCAACATCACGAACATCGTCACCACCATCACGCCGGGAATCGGGACGAACGCGCCCACGACCAACCAGGTGGCCTACTGGCAGACGCAGACGGATTCTGGCGACCAGGTGGCGTATTATTCCTCGCGCGGCAACGTGGGCGTCGGCACGGAAGGGAACGACGGGCGGTTCAAGCCGGACGTGGTTTCGCCGGGAACCTTTGTGGTTTCCACCCGTTCCAGCCAGTGGGCCACGAACGCGTATTACGACCAGACGAATATTCAGGCCACCTCTTACACCGACCAGATCGTGGCCACCAACGGGCTGGTGTATTACAACGTGCAAGTCCCGCCGAACGCCGTGGCGGTGAACATCGGCATCACGGCCAACCAGTATTCCCCCGTTCCGTTTCCCACCAACCTGCCGGTTTATGTGAAGCAGACCAGCTTTCCGACCACGAACAGCGGCGGCTATGATTTTGTCACGACGAAGGACGGAGTGGCCATTCCGACGGACAGCGGCGGTTCCATCGCGGGAATTCAATCCATCCAGGGCAACGGCTTTTCCTTCGCCGTGGGCAACAGCACGAACGTGCCGGTGAACTATGATTTGTCGGTGCAGATTCTCACGACGAACAACCTGGGCGATCTGGAAATCGTGCTGGAGGGGATGAATGAAACGCTGGCTCCTTACTACCGTTACGAAACCGGCACCAGCATGGCGGCGGCGGACGTCTCCGGCGTGCTGGCCTTGATCCAGGATTATTTCACCAACACGCTGCGGCAGACGCCCAGCCCGGCGCTGCTGAAGGCGTTGCTCATCAATGGTTCGCGGTCGGTGGCCAATTATGGCATCGCGCTCACCAATGGAATTAATTTCCAGGGCTGGGGCCTGGACAACATTCAAAACTGCGTGCCGGCCGGCGGCCTGTTCAAGACCCCTGACAGCAGCACCGAGGGTTCGAGCTTCTTCGTGGATCAGAACCCGACCAACGCGCTGGCGACGGGGGACCGGCATACGTTCATCGTGAACATGGACACCAACTCGTTCGGGCAGTATCTGCAATTGCAGGCCACGCTGGTCTGGACGGACCCGCCCGGCGACCCGTCCGCCGCCATCAAGCTCGTCAACAACTTGGATCTGGTCATCACCAACCTCGACACCGGCGACGTTTTCTCCGGCAACGACATTTCACCGGACATCGGCTACAACGAACCGTGGAACACCAACAATCCGCCGAATCTGGACTCGGTCAACAACGTCGAAAACATTTTACTGCCGCCGCTGCTGGCAGGCAGTTATTCCGTGACCGTGCTGGGCCGCAGCGTGAACGTCAACGCCGTCACCGCGCAGACCAACAACGCGCTGGGCCAGTATGCGCCGAACATCGTGCAGGATTTTGCGCTGGTGGTTTCCGTCGGCGAAGGCGAGGTGACCAACGCGTTCACCGTGACGGACAGCGGCATTGTCAGCAATCCGACCGGCGACCAGGACGTCACAGTGGTGACCACCACCAACGCGCCGTTGTTCAACCAGTTTGTTGGCGCGAATTCGCCGCTGCTCGGCACCAACACGCTGCCGCTCGGCACCAACACGGTCTGGGGACCGGACGGCGTGGTGACGATCGGCCAGACCAACCAGTGGCATTTTTATATCGTGACCAACACCGGTCCGGCGGCGGATTACACGAACGCGGCGTTCATCACCTTCGATGCCCTCACGCTCTCCATTCCGCGCATGGGCGTTTTGGAGGAAGCCGATCCGGCCAACGCCACCAAGCCAGAGGCGGACATTGATTTGTATGTGACGCAGGATTCGTCCATCACCAACCTGGATCCGGTGGCGATCTCCAACTGTCTGGCCGGCGTGTCGCGCTTTGGCGTGGGCGACGGCGGCGCGTCACTCGGCCAGGGCGGGACGGAATTTGTCTTCTTCACCAATTCCGCGCCGGGACAGGTTTATTACGTCGGCGTAAAATCGGAGGACCAGATGGGTTCGGAATACGCCTTCCTGCCGATGTTCACCGACATCCCGTTCAGCGGGCTGGACCAGAATGGCAACCAGATCGTTCACGGCCTGCTGTTGCCGACCTATGTTCCCGACGGCGACAACGCGCATCCGGGCGTGACAAACGTGTTTGCGCTCGCGGTGATGCCGATGGTGGTGGAAAAGGTGACCGTGACAAACCTGGATGAGCACCAGAATTTTGGTGATCTGTTCGGCGCGCTGACCTTCAGCGGACAGCATGTCGTGTTGAACAACCACGACGCCTTTGGCAACACCTACGGCACCCTGCCGAGAGTTTATGACGACAGCCGCAATCCTGTCCGGGGAACGACCAATACCGACGGGCCGGGCAGCCTCGTGAATTTCCGGACCAAGTCCGCCCTCGGCCCGTGGATCTTGAGCGTGCAGGACAATTCCCTGACCATGACGGGACAGGTGAGCCGGTTCGATCTGGTCATCCAGCCGCATCGCGACCTGAAGCAGCCGGGCGTGATCGTGTCCGTGCCGCCGGGCGGCTGGATCATTGATTATGTGGACGTGCCGGCGGGCTACACGAACCTGACTTTTTACGCGACCAACCTGCCGCCCACCATCCAACCGCAGCCGTTGGAGATGTTTGAAAAGTTCGGCAACGATCCGACCTTGACGGATTACGACCAGGCGGACTGGCTGACGAACTGCGCTACCGGCACCTACCCGACCGGGCTTGATCCGGGCAACTCCATTTCCATCGGGCCGCCGCTGGCGCTGGGACAGTATTTCATCGGCATTTACAATCCCAATGTCACCGTTACGGCGCAGGTCTATATCAGCGCCGCGCTGGGCATCAATGCGTCTGCGAACGATATTTTTGATTATACCGCCACTTCGGGACAGCCGCTCCCGGATGACGCCGTCACACCGGTTCCACCTTTCCCCAACCCAACCGCGCCCGGCTCGGCCATTCCAGTGACCGCCACGCAACTGGTCGCGTCGGTGAACGTCGGCATCGTGGTCCAGTCGCCGCGCATCTCGGACTACACGTTCACGCTGGTCAGCCCGGACGGCCAGCGCGTGTTGCTGATGGAAAATCGCGGCGGTGGAACCACGAATGGCGCGGGCGCGGTATTTGTTTATACCAATGTGCTGAACGCTACGGCCACCGGCGGTGCGGCGGCCAATACCAATTATCTGACCGTTTCGCCGCTCGGCGGAGCGATCCCGATTACCTGGAACTTCTACACGGTGCCGGATCAGATGACGGTTTATGCCAGCACCAATCCCGCCGATTTCAATACGAACGGTGCGTTTCTTCTTTATAACACCGGACTGACCAACAATCCTCCCGCAGGCGGCGGTGGCGGGGCGCAAAACACAATTCCGGTGACCGCCAATATTCTTTACCCGTCAGGCATTACCGCCATCACCATCATTATGAATCAGTTTGGCAATCCGGATGCCGCTGGTGGCGATGCGTGGATTTACACCGCCGGGGCGCCGATCACGAACTACCAATATTTGGTCTTCACCGACAACACCAATCTGGCCAACGTGCCCATCAAGTTTGCGGAACCGCCATACAACTTCACGGAAGATGCGACCAACTATGGTTTGAGTGATTTCAACCTGGCGACCAATGGCGATTATCTGGCACCGACCAACATTTATGACGCGTTCGGCGGGTGGTCGGTTCCAACTAATCTCGTAACTTATTCGACAATTGTCACCAACGGCCAGTTTGCGGTGGTTACCAACGTGGTGTTCCTGACCAATAACCTTGTGAGTGTCGTCACCGATCCGTTCACGTCCCTCACCGGTGACGTTGGCGGCAGCAATTATCTGGCGCTGGCCGACGGCACGATCACGCGCTCAATTGCCACCACTCCCGGCCGGAATTACAACGTGACCTTCTGGTATCGCGGCCCCGGCATCGAGGGCTGGTGGCGCGGCGAAGGCAATGCCAGCGACAGTTCGGATCCGGAAAATGACAACAACAATGGCACGCTGATCGGGCGTTTCAACTTCCCGGCGGGCGAAGTCGGCCAGGCCTTCGAGTTTGAAGATCCGGGCAATACTTATCAGTTCGCCGGCACGAATACTTATGTGCAGGTGCCCGCCTCTGCTTCGCTGAATGTCGGTGCTGGCGGCGGGTTCACCATTGAGGGCTGGATTAATCCGACCAACCTCACCCATCCGCAGCCGCTTGTCGAATGGCTGGCACATGTGCCGACCAACACGGCCGTCACCAACATCGTCATCGTGCAAGGCCCGGTTTTGGATTCCGCCACCGGACATTATTATTACCTGCTCGCCGCAACGAACTGGATTACTTCGGAATTGTGGGCGCAGGAACTGGGCGGACATCTCGTCACCGTTGACACGGCCAACGAGGAAAACTGGGTCTATGACACGTTCACCGCCTACGGCACACTCAACCGGAACTTGTGGATCGGCTTTACGAACAGCGGCCTCAATACGCCCTACGGCTGGGCGAGCGGGGAGACGAACGTCACTTACACCAACTGGCTGGCCACTCAGCCGTTAAATACTGATGGCATTAGAAATTACACCGCCATTCTAAGCCCGACAAATGCCATCCCCGGCCTCTGGGTGCTCGCGGACAACAATGGATTCATCTATGGCTCGCCGGCGACGAACAGAATGTATGGCGTGGTGGAAGTAAATGACATTCCGACGAACGGCGTGCAGTTCTGGATTTCCGGCACGAACTGGACGCCCGGCATCACCAACGTCCTGCAAGGCTGCCTGTATGCGAACATCGTGGACACGAATTATGTGTCGCACCAGATTTTCTCCGCCGCCGGCCTGCTTTCAACCAACATGTATCAGCATGTCGCGCTGACTTACAACACCAATTCGGGCATCGCCGCGCTCTATCTCAACGGCACCAACGTCGCCACGACCAATCTCGGTGTGTTCGTGCCAAAAACCGACGGCGACATGTTGATCGGCTGGGACATGAGCCGTTACACGAACAATTTCTACGGCGGCGAGATGGATGAAATGAGCCTCTATTCACGCGCGCTGTCGCACGCGGAAATTTCCGCCGTCTACAACGTCTCGGCCGGCACCACGAACCGGCTCATCGGCAAGTTTGATCCCAGCGTCACGCCAGCCGTCGGCCTGGCCGAAGCGCTGGTTGCGTTTGGCCCCAGCAGCAATGTCATTTATGGCGTGAACAACCAATGGGAAGTGAACAGCTTCACTTTCACGGCCACGACCAACTCGATGCCATTGACTATCTCCGGAATTGAGCCGGGCATTCTGCTGGACTCCTTTGTGGTCAACGAGGCGCCGGAAACCAACCTCTATTATCTGCCCGAGCAGGCGTTGGAATTGCTCACCGGAAACTCCGCCTACGGCAACTGGACCCTGCAAGTCTGGGACAACCGTGCCGGGGCCTATGTTACCAACGTGGCGCAATTGGTGAACTGGCAGTTGTCGTTCGTCCTCGAGTCCAACGCGGTCGTGTCCGCCTCGCTGCCGCCGCAGACGCCGGTGACCACCACGGTTCCGTCGGGACAGATTGTCTATTATTCGGTGACGGTGCCGGCCTGGGCGCATTTCGCGACAAACATCCTGGTCTCCTCCAGCCTGCCGGTGGACTTGTGGTTCAACCAGACCAATCCGCCAACGGGTTCCAATCCAAATGATTACAGCTTGTTAAGCGGTGTCACCAGCGGCATCGGTTACCCGATTCTCGCGACCAATGGAGTTCCACCGGCGAACTTACCATTGCTGCCCGGCCAGACTTACTATCTAGGCGTCAGAAACAACAACGGTGAGTCCGCCACAGTGGTGTTGGAAGTGGATTACGACATCCTCGCGCTGACCAACGGCGCGCCTTTCACGGGCGTCATAACGAATGAATATGATCCCGTCCGCTACTATGCGTTTGATATCAGCTCGAACGCTTATGAAGCGACCTTCCAGCTTTTGCAGTTGAGCGGCAACGCCGATCTTGTCGTTCAAAAAAGCGTGCCGCTGCCGGAGCTGGCGAGCTCCGACTACGGCAGTTTTGGCGTGGGCAATTTGGACGAAGACATTTACGTCCTGACCAATTCTTCACCTGTTCCGTTGTCCGCCGGGCGCTGGTATCTCGGCGTGTTCAGACGCGACAGCGGCCCCATTAATTACAGCGTGCTGGCCAAGGAACTGGACTACACCAACTTGGTGTCACCAACCATTATTTCCTTGGTCAATGGCGTGCCGTTCAACTTCACCGCCGGGCCGGGCGCGGCGCTGACGAATTTCTTCCGCTTCCACGCCACGAATTCCATCGTCGGGGGGACAAATTATCCTCTCCGAGGACTGCGCTTTGAACTTTACAACCTGACCGGCGACGGCGATTTGACAGTGCAGACCAATGCGGCCCCGCTTGCGCCGCCGTTCTTCCAAACCAGCCAAAACTCCGGGCGCAATCCCGAGCTGATCTTTATTGGCACGAACAGTATGCTGACCAATCTCGCCGCCGACTGGTATCTCGGCGTGCCGAACAAGGGAACGAACCTTGTCAATTTCACCCTCATCGCGGAGATTGAAACCAACCTGTTTTTCCCGGCGTTTCCCGACGCGCAAGGCGCGGGCGGCAGCGCCATGGGCGGTCGTTTCGGCAGTGTCTATCACGTCACGACCAACGGCGATGCCATTCCTGCAATCCCCGGCAGTTTGCGCGCCGCCATCAACGCCACCAACCGCACGGTCGTCTTCGACATCGGCGGCACCATTACGCTCGCGTCGCCGCTGGTCATCACCAATTCCTATCTGACTATTGCCGGCCAGACCGCGCCCGGCGGCGGCATCACGGTCGCGGGCAACATGACTGCCGTACAATCCGCGCATGATGTCATCATCCGGGATGTGCGGTTCCGACCTGTCAACGTAGTGGCAAATCCGGTGGTTGCCTGGTCAAATGGCTTTGAAGGCGGTGTCAATGGCACTCCCGCAGCCGGCAGTTATTTTGCCGGCGGGTGGTATGTAGATTTCGGCTCGGTGGATTGGCTTACCAGCACCACGGTTGGTTCCGCTTATGATGGTAGTTGGTATATTGACCTGGATGGCAGCGCAGCCGGTGGAGTTTCCACAAATATTACTACAGTTCCAGGTCAGGCTTATATGCTTAGTTTTGCCTACGCGCGCAACCCGGACAGCATCTTGGGAGCCTTTGGTTTCCCTGCCAATATCTATATTCCAAAAGCCAACGTTCTGATTGATGGCGGTGTTTTGACTAATGTAGTCACGGATTACACCAACACTTGGCCAAACCTTGAGTGGAAAACGATGTCCTGCTGGTTCACCGCAACTTCTCCGTCCACCTCTTTGGCTTTTTATTCCCTGGACATTTCAAGCGGGACAACTGGGGTTCTTTTGGACGCGGTAAAATTGTCCACAAATGTTATGACAGCAGTTGCTGAATCAGGCGATTCATTGCAGTTCTTGAACACATCCAATGTTATCGCGGACCACATCTCTGCTTCGTGGAGCGCGAACAATCTGATGTCCGTTTTGAATTCATCCAATGTCACCGTGCAATGGTCCATCATGGCGGACAGTCTTTATCAGACTAATAACCTGCAGGCCACCGGCTCGCTCCTGCGCGAGGGTGCCGGGACGCTGAGCTTCCATCACAACCTTTACGCCGACAATTACAGCGGCAGCCCGCGCCTGGGTGACAATCTCACCTTGGATTTCGTTAATAATATCATTTATAACTGGGGTTTCCGGCCTGGTTTAACGGGCGGCACGAATGACATTTTTGATTACAGCACCAATGGTTGCACCAACCAGTTGAATTATGTCTGCAACTATCTCATCGCCGGCCCTGACACCGCGATTTTCGCGACAAATTACGCTATTACCAACATCGCGTTTTTCGGTGGCGTGACCAACTCGCTCGCAGCCAACTGGATTTTCCAGACCAACAACTCCATCGACAGCGACACCAACGGTATTTTGAACGGTGCCGACACTGGTTGGGGCATGTTCACCAATCAATATACCCGCCTTAGTCGGGCGTTTCCCACGCCGCCCGTGCCAACGGACGAGGCGTTCCTCGCGTATGAACGCGTGCTGGATTTCGCCGGTGTGGACCTGGCGCAGCGCGATTCGGTGGATACGAATATTGTCACCAACGTCCGTTACCAGACCGGCAGAATTATCGCCACGCCCGGTTCGCTGCCGACGCTCACTACCACACTGCCATTCTTGGACACGGATCGGGACGGTATCCCGGATTTCTGGGAAGACACGTTTACCACCAATCTGGTGTTCACGCCCAGCAATAATAACGACCGCGATGGTGATGGCTATACCGACCTTGAAGAATACAACAACTGGCTGGCCGTGCCGCACGCCCTCACCACTGTCACCAATGCCGTTGGCGTGGACCTTTATCAGCTCTGCGGCGAGTCTGGTCATCTGGCCTTCGCCGTCACCAACGGCATTCACGGCCTGGTGTGTCTTACCAATGTCCTGGGTTCCGTGACCAACACCGGCGCTTACAGCAACAGCATCGCCTGGTTCACGCCGACCAACAGCGCTACCGGCGGAACTAATTACTCCGGCTACGCGTCGTTCGGCTTTTATGTGACCAATCTTGACACCGAGGCTTATTTCGGCCCGGTGACAGTGAGCGTCGTGGTCAGCGCCGTGCCTATCCTCACGAATCGGCCGATTAACATCATCACGCTGACCAACGGGCAGGTATACGATCCTCCCTGCAATCCCTACGGCTCAGATTACTACCAAATTTATTTGCCCACCAATGCCTATGGCGCGCTGTTTGAGTTGGATAGTCCCAGCGGCCCGATGGCGCTTGTCGTGAGCCATGGACAGCAGTATCCGTCGCTGTCCAGCTACGATTATTACACCAACACTCCCGGGCCGAACGGGAATGAAGAAATCGCGGTGTTGACGAATTCATATCCGGTGCCGCTCACCAACGGCTATTGGTCTATGGCCGCCATCAACATCAATCCTGCGGGCCAGGTTTGTTACACAGCGAAAATCACCTGTCTGCAAGCCCTCCAGCCGCCGCTGTTCCTCTTCCCGACGAACACCACGGCGATCTCTAATCTTGAAACGGTTCCGCTCGCCATCAGTTGCGTGGCGACGGATCTGGACACGCCGCCGCTGCCGCTGTCATTTGCCGTGGTGAGCGGGCCGCCGGGATTGACCGTGTCGAACAACGGCGTGATCTACTGGACGCCCACCGAGGCGCAAGGGCCGTCCACAAATCAAGTTAAAGTCAGCGTGTCGAACGGCGCGTTCAGCGTCACGAACAGTTTCACGATCAATGTGCTGGAATCCAACCGGCCGCCCGTGCTGCCGATCATCCCGAACCAGCTCGTCATCCTGCCCGGCGGCACGCTGGTGGTGACCAACACGGCGGCCGATCCGGATCTTCCGGTCAATCCGCTGGGTTACACATTGGCCACCACGGTGACGGGCGCGAATCTTCCGGCCATTGACGCAAACGGGGTCATCACCTGGACGCCCGCACTGGCGCAGACCGGAAGCAACTTCCTGTTCACCACCATCGTCACAGACACCAATCCGTGGGCGGTCAACGCGAAGTCCCTGAGCGCCACGAACAGTTTTTATGTAACGGTGCTGTCGCCCCTGCCGCCCGGCCTGCCGCAGACCAATGTCGTCGGCTCCAACAGCATCAGTTGGATGGCCTTCGTGGTGCCGGAGAATGCGATTGCCGCCACGAACATCCTGCTCTCCGCCAGCCTGCCGGTGAATGTCTGGTTCAGCACGAACGAGCCGCCGGCCAGCAACCTGGAACTGCTGGCGAACGTCACCAGCGGCGTCAGCGTCTTGAACACCAATCTGGCGACGGCGCCCACCAACATCGTGCCGGGCGGGACTTATTTCATCGGCCTGGAAAACCCGCACGGCGTGCCGGTCACCAATGTGTTTGAAGTTGAGTTTGCGCTGGCCGTTACACCGCCGGTCCTGCCGGTCATTCCAAGTCAGGCCGTCACCGCCGGCGGCACGCTCGTCGTGGCCAACACGGCCACAGACACAAATGCGGGCGCGGTGCTCATCTACACCTTGCCGGGGGCGCCGGCGGGGGCGGTCATCAGCAACAACGGCATCATCACCTGGGCCACGACGACCAACCTGGCCCCGGCCAGCGTGGTCATCACCACCATTGTTACTGACACCTACACGCACTTGAGCGCGACGAACCGCTTCAATGTCTCCGTCGTCAGCACCTCCCTGTCCTTCAGCAGCGTCACCGTGAACTCCAGCGGCGTGAATCTCCAATGGCTGGCGCTCACCAACAAACAGTTCCAAATCGAGTGGACGACGAATCTCGCGCCGCCGCACTGGACGCTGTTCCCGAACATCATCACCTCGACCACCGGGCTGTTCAGCTTTACGGACACCAACATGCCCTTCCTGATGAAGTTCTACGAATTGATCCTGCTGCCGTAACTGCACCACGCCGACTGTCTCTTTTTGACCACTCACTGGGTGACGGAGACCGTCCGAGGTCAAAAAGGCGTCGTTTTTATCATTTCCGGCATGTTTTTGAGAAAAAAACACACGGCTGGAAGCTGCAGCCACACGGTTGAATGACCCAGCCGGACGGTCAGAACGGACTGCCGGGCGGCGGAATCAGGCAGCCACGCCGGGACTCCACCCCGCCGTGTGCCGGGGCGGCAGTTGCGTCCCGACCAGGTTGCGGCCAACTCCGGCTTTGCTTTCCGCGCCGCCTGGCGTAGTTTTCCTGTTTCGACGGACGGAGAAATTCTCGGCATGAGCAAAGAGTTCATCAAGATCGGCGGCGCGCGGGAGCACAACCTCAAAAACCTCACGCTGCAAATCCCGCGCGACAGGCTGGTGGTCATCACCGGCCTCAGCGGCAGCGGCAAGTCGTCGCTCGCCTTCGACACCATCTACGCCGAAGGCCAGCGCAAATACGTTGAAAGCCTTTCCGCCTACGCGCGGCAGTTCCTCGACCAGTTGCAAAAACCCGACGTGGATTTCATCGAGGGCCTGTCGCCGGCCATCGCGATTGAGCAGCGGAGTTCCGGCAGCAGCCCGCGTTCGATCATCGCCACCACCACGGAAATCTACGATTACCTGCGGCTGCTTTACGCGCACATCGGCAAATCCCATTGCCCGGAAACCGGCGTGCCCATTTCCACGCAGAGCACCAGCGAAATCGTGGATAAAATCCTCACGCTGCCGCCGAAAACGCGCGTGATGCTGCTCGCGCCCGTCGTCCGCCGGCAGAAAGGCGAGTTCCGCGACGTGTTTGAACGCCTCGGCCGCGAAGGCTTCGTGCGTGCGCGCGTGGACGGCAAGATTGCCGAGCTGGGCGAAAATGTTGCGCGCCTCAAGCTCGACAAAAAAAAATTTCACAACATCGAGGCCGTTGTGGACCGGCTGGTGATGGACGACAAAATCCGGGTCCGCCTCGGCGATTCCGTCCAGACCGCGCTGCGGCTGGGCGAAGGTGTGATGTTCACGCTGCATCAGCTTGAGACGGGCAGGGCTGGCCTGCCGGTCGGCCAAAAGGGTGGCCAACCGGTCGCCCCGGCCAAGTCAGAATGGGTCGAGACGCTCCACTCAAACAAGATGTGTTCGCCCGCGACCGGCAAAAGCTACGACCCGCCGACGCCGAAACATTTTTCCTTCAATGCGCCCGCCGGCGCGTGCTCCGTCTGCCATGGCCTTGGCCAGAAAATGATTTTCGACGAGGCGCTGATCGTGCCCGATCCCGCGCTGCCGCTGGACGGCGCCATCCAGCCGTGGCGGCGCGCGGGCAAGCGGCTGATCATTTATTACAAGGCCATGCTGCGCTCCGTCGCCGCGCATTTCAACGTCAGCACCGAGACGCCTTACCAGGACTTGCCGGAGGATTTCAAACAGGTTTTGCTCCACGGCTCCGGCGCGGCGGACATCGAGTTCAAATTCTGGCGCGCGGGGAAAATCAGCTCCATCCGCCGCCCGTTTGAAGGCGTGCTGCCAAATCTCGAACGCCTCGCGACGGACAGCGAAAGCGAGTTCATCCGCAACCGGCTCAAGGCCTACATGACCCCGCAGTTCTGCGACGCGTGCAACGGCAAGCGGCTCAAGCCGGAAATTCTGGCGGTGACGCTGGGCGGCGAAGGGTTTTCTTCGCTGTTCAAAACCAGGAAATCGAAAATCAAGATTCCCGGCCTGTCCATCATGGACGTCTGCGGAATGTCGGTGGAGAAGGCGGATGAATTTTTCGCCGCGCTCAAGCTGACGGAGTTCGAGCAGAAAATCGCCGGGGAAGTCATCAAGGAAATCCGCGCGCGGCTCGGCTTCCTGAAAAACGTCGGCCTCGGCTACCTCACGCTCGACCGCGAGAGCGGCACGCTGAGCGGCGGCGAGGCCCAGCGCATCCGGCTGGCGACGCAGATCGGCGCGGCGCTCGTCGGCGTGCTTTATGTTCTGGACGAGCCGAGCATCGGCCTGCACCAGCGCGACAATGACCGGCTGCTGGCGACCTTGAAGGGACTGCGCGACCTGGGCAACACGGTCCTGGTGGTCGAGCACGATGCGGACACGATCCGCAACGCGGATTACATTTTGGATCTGGGACCGGGCGCGGGCGTTCACGGCGGCGAACTGGTGGCGGCGGGCACGTTGCCGGAGATTCTCGCCGTGAAAAAATCGCTCACCGCCCAGTATCTGACGGGCGAGCTTTCCATTCCGGTCCCCAAAAAAAGAAATTCGCCGACGGAAGCCCGCGGCTGGCTGGAAGTCATCGGCGCGACGGAAAATAATTTGCAGAACATTGACGTGCGGATTCCGCTCGGCGCGCTCACCTGCATCACCGGCGTGAGCGGCTCCGGCAAGAGCACGCTGGTGGGCGACATCTTGCAGCGCGCGTTGTTCCGCAAATTCTACGGCTCGAAGGAGCGGCCCGGCGAACACCGCGCGTTGAAGGGCTTTGAAAATCTCGACAAGGTGATCGTGATTGACCAGTCGCCGATCGGCCGCACGCCGCGCAGCAATCCGGCGACTTACACGGGAATGTTCAACCAGATCCGCGATTTGTTCGCGAAGCTGCCGGCGGCGAAAGTGCGCGGCTACGAGCCGGGCCGCTTCAGTTTCAACGTGAAAGGCGGGCGCTGCGAAAAGTGCGAGGGCGACGGCGTGCTGAAAATTGAAATGAACTTTCTGCCGGCGGTGTATGTGACCTGCGAGGCGTGCAACGGCAAGCGCTACAACCGCGAGACGCTGGAGATCGCCTACAAGGGCAAAAACATCGCCGACGTGCTGGACATGACGGTGGCGGAAGCCGTGGATTTTTTCCGCGCGGTGCCGAAGATTTACGATCCGCTCGCGACGCTGGGCGAAGTCGGCCTCGGCTACATCCACCTCGGCCAGCAGGCCACGACCTTGAGCGGCGGCGAGGCGCAGCGCGTCAAACTGGCGACGGAATTGTGCCGCAAGGCGACGGGCCGGACGTTTTATATTCTGGACGAGCCGACGACCGGCCTGCATTTCCACGACGTGGCGAAGCTGCTGGAGGTGCTGTTCAAGCTGCGCGACGCGGGCAACACGCTCCTCGTCATCGAGCACAATCTGGACGTGATCAAGACGGCGGACTGGATCATTGACCTCGGCCCGGACGGCGGCGCGGGCGGCGGAAAAATTGTCGCGGAAGGCCCGCCGGAAAAAATTGTCCAGTGCGCCGCGAGTTTCACCGGGCATTATTTGAAAAGTGTTTTGCCGGTATGAGCGGAAATTTTTAGCCGCGAAGTCACCCGGGCGCAAAGTTTAATTTCTTTGCGCCTTGGTGTCTTGGTGGTAAAAAACTCCCCCGTGCTGATTTCAACTGCCCGCTTGACAGCCATTTTTTGCCGGCGGGCTTTGACGATCCTTTCCACCTGATGTGTGAACAAGGCCAGGCCCGCCGCTGGCCTGGATTGCACGAGGCCGGCCAATGGCATTGGTCTGGCGTGAGTGATCCCAGGCCACTGTGCCCGTGGGGCTGGCGGCGCAGCGCCTGCCTGCGGGAATTTTCTTTCCGGCCGCAGGACCATGAGATTCTTTCCGGCACGATTCCCTTCGGTTCGCGGGTCGGCCAACAATTGCTGCGCCAAGCCCGCTCGTGGATTGAAGCCACACAGTCGTATGAGAAAAATCAACTCGGCTTGAGTCAATTTTTCCTGAACAGCCTGCGCTTGACGTGGACGGTCTGTCTGCCGGCCGACACGGGTCAAATTGTCCGCGAAGCTTCCCTGTCCAACCCCCGGCCCGGCGCGGGGACGCGGCATGGTGCGCTCGGGTTATTGCAGCGACGCAAAGGTGGCGCAGCCGTCCCCGGCGGCGAGTGCTGGCGGCGTCTCGCCGCCAGTTCGATCACCGGGCGGGACGTCCGGCCAGCCCGCCGGCGGGACGCCGGCGCTACGAGGCCCGTTGGGATGGGTGTCCGTGCGCCAGCACCCCGGTGCCAAAAATTATTGTCTGACACGCACGACTGGTTGCTGCTTGATGTATAAATTTAGCCAGTTCAGGGTTGAAATCGGCAAAGAACATCAAAATATCGTTAAATCCG
>Ga0181520_10000503_pt1 | contig 86197 bp, 88 predicted proteins | sample PEATcosm2014_Bin_29_FD_132451 | JGI IMG/M metagenome (GOLD analysis project Ga0181520, IMG submission 132451) | Peatland microbial communities from MTU Mesocosm Facility, Houghton, MI, USA - PEATcosm2014_Bin02_30_metaG | ecosystem: Environmental > Terrestrial > Soil > Wetlands > Peat | place... | reverse complement strand
CTGCGGTTCGCAGCTTGGCGGTGTTCAGGCTTCCACATCGGGCGCTCCATCGCGAATCAAGCGCCCAACAATGAATCACATCCGATTCATCAGATTCAAGAACTTCCCGGATCGGCTCTGAGACTCGTCGTTGCGAGCTGCAAGATTTCCCGGCCGAATGCGATAGGACGCGAACAATGAGCGACGTTTCCACGCGTCACGAGCCGAAGCCCATCCCGCCGGAAACCGACCGCTGGAACTGGGGCGCTTTTCTGCTCAACTGGATCTGGGGCGTCGGCAACAACACTTTCATAGCGCTGCTGACGCTTATTCCGATTGTCGGCTTCATCATGCCATTCGTACTTGGCGCCAAGGGCAGCAAATGGGCATGGCGCAACGGCCGCTGGGACAGCGTCGAGCATTTCAAGCGCGTGCAGCGCCGCTGGGCGATATGGGGGGCCGTCATTTGGGTCGGTTTGTTCTTGTTGTTCGCGGGGACATTCGGCGGCACTTTTTATTCCTTTAGACACTCCGAAGCCTACGCACTCGGTGTGTCCACACTCCGATCGAGCCCGATCGCGACCGCTGCTCTCGGCACGCCGATCGAACCCGGCATGCCGTTCGGCAAAATATCTTACGAAGGCGAAACCGGCAGCGCCTATCTTTCCTTCTCGGCGTCGGGCCTGAAAGCCCAAGGCACGGTCTTTCTCGAGGCCACCAAGAAGGACGGAGCCTGGTCAATCAAAAGGCTGACCCTCAAAGTCGACGGCAGCGACGGGCCGCCAATCGATATCGTCAATGGTCCAGGAAATAGTTCGACCTGACCGGCTCGGCTACAATTCCCATACTTGCCCCGGCCGCAAGGCGCGGAACCGCTCTGGCTGAATGTCAGCTTCGCGCAACGCCTCGGCCAGCGCGAGGAGCGGCGCGTCGATGGCCTCGTCGGTGAGCTGAAACGTCCCGTAATGGTGGCCGAGCGCGCGCTCGGCGCCGCAATCGCGAAACGCCTGCACCGCTTCCGCCGGGTTCATGTGCTGATCGCGCATGAACCAGCGCGGTTCGTAGGCGCCGATCGGCAACAGCGCAAGCTGCAGCGGTCCCTGGCGCTCGCGCACGTCGCGGAAAATGCGGCCGTCGCCGTAACTGGAATCGCCGACGAAATAGATGCGGCCGGCGGGCGCCTCGATCACAAACGAAGCCCACAGCGACATGTTGCGGTCGGACAAGCTCCGCGCCGACCAGTGCCGTGTCGGCACCAAGGTCACGGAAACGCCGTCGCCGATGTCGATCCGGTCGCCCCAGTCATAAGCCTCGGCGGCGATCTTAGGATCGTGATCGAGCATGATGGCGTCGTTGCCGAGCGGTGCGATGATGCGCGGGCGATGCGCGGCGGCGAGCTGCACCAAAGTCGGCAGATCGAGATGATCGTAATGGCCATGCGAGACCAAAACGACATTGATCGGCGGCAGATCTGTGAGCGCAATGCCCGGATCGTTGACCCGCTTCGGTCCGACAAAGCGAAACGGCGACGCGCGTTCCGACCACACCGGATCGAGCAAGATGTTTAATCCGGCGGTCTGAAGGAGAAAGCTCGCGTGGCCGACATAGGAGACGCGCAAGCCTGAGCCATCGACGCGCGCCGGCGGGCGGTCGGCATAAGGCGAAGGCGCCTGGGCCGGCCATTTGGCCCTGGTGCCGCGAAAGCGGCTACCGACCATCCAGCGCAGCACATCGCGGCGGCCGCGCGGCGGCGCGCCCTGCGGGTTGAAGAAAACCTCGCCGTCGAAATGACCGGAGAGGGGACCGGAGTAGTAACGGGACATGGTGGATGGTTAATATAAGCGCGCCGGTGCGCGCCAGCCGGTCCAAACGCCACAGTTGACGGGCGGGCGGGCCGCACTTATTTTCGGCCAGCTTTCGTTAAGAGACTGAAGTTTTAAAGCCCGCCGACCGGTCCTTGAGGCCGGAGGCTACCGCCCGACAGCGCGATGCGCCCTCGGGCGCCACCTGTCATTTCCGGACTTGATCCGGCAATCGATGCGGCGGAACGGCCGCATGGATGCCCGGGTCAAGCCGGGGCATGACGATAAAAAGGAACACGATGTTCGACAGCCTTTCCGAGCGTCTGAATTCGGTTCTCGACCGCCTGACCCGGCGCGGTGCGCTGTCGGAGGCCGACGTCGATGCCGCGCTCGGTGAGGTGCGCCGGGCGCTGATCGAAGCCGACGTGGCGCTCGACGTCGCGCGTGCCTTCACCGAAGAGGCGAGAAAGCACGCGGTCGGCGTGGCTGTCATCAAGTCGGTCACGCCCGGCCAGATGGTCGTGAAGATCGTGCACGATCAGCTGATCGAGACCTTGGGCTCGATCGCGCAGCCGATCGACCTGAACGCGCCGCCGCCGGTCGCCATCATGATGGTTGGCCTCCAAGGTTCGGGCAAAACCACGACCACGGCGAAAATTGCCAAGCGCCTCGCCGACACCCAGAAGCGCAAGGTGCTGATGGCCTCGCTCGACACCCGCCGTCCGGCGGCCATGGAGCAGCTCGCGGTCCTTGGCACGCAGGTTGGCATCGACACGCTGCCGATCGTCGCCGGTCAGACGCCGGTGCAGATCGCCGCGCGGGCGCTGCAGGCCGGACGGCTCGGCGGCCACGATGTGGTGCTGCTCGACACCGCCGGCCGCATCACGCTCGACGAAGCGATGATGAGCGAAGCGGCCGAGGTACGCCGCGCCGCCAACCCGCATGAAGTGCTGCTGGTCGCCGATGCGCTCACCGGTCAGGACGCGGTCAATCTGGCGCGCAGTTTCGACGAACGCGTCGGCTTGACCGGCATCGTGCTCACCCGGGTCGACGGCGACGGCCGCGGTGGCGCCGCGCTGTCGATGCGAGCAGTCACCGGCAAACCGATCAAGCTCATCGGAACGGGCGAAAAACTCGACGCCATCGAGGAATTCGATCCTTCGCGCATCGCCGGCCGCATTCTCGGCATGGGCGACATCGTGGCGTTGGTGGAGAAGGCCGCCACGACCATCGACGCCGAGAAGGCCGCGCGCGTCGCCGAAAAAATGCGCCGCGGCGCCTTCGATCTCTCCGATCTGCGCGAACAGCTCACGCAAATGCAAAATCTCGGCGGCATGAGCGGGCTGATGACCATGCTGCCCGGCATGGCCAAGATCAAAAATCAGATCGCCGAGCGCAATCTCGACGAAAAAATGCTGAAGCGGCAAATGGCAATCATCGACTCGATGACACCAGCCGAGCGGCGCAACCCGGACATCCTCAAGGCCAGCCGCAAACGGCGCATCGCCGCCGGCTCCGGCACCAAGCCGGAAGACATCAACCGCCTCCTGAAAATGCACCGCACCATGGCCGATGTGATGAAGGCGATGGGCGGCGCCAAGCGCGGGCCGATGGCCGGGCTTGCCAACATGCTCGGACTGGGCAGCGGCGGCGCCATGCCGAGCCCTGAGCAGATGGCGGAGCTGGCGAAGAAAATGCCTGGCGGTTTGCCGCCCGGCGCGCCCGGCGGCGGCGGTCTGCCGCCGAATTTCCCCGGTTTGCCCGGCGCGCTTCCAGGAGGGCTTCCTGGACTTGGCGGCCCGAAGCTGCCGGGCGGGTTGCCACCGGGCTTCCCCGGTTTCGGGAAGAAGAAATGATTATCGAGTTCAATACAGCGTCAAGAAAGGACACTGAATGCTGACGATCCGCATGGCCCGCGCCGGAACCAAGAAGCGGCCGTTTTATCACATCGTGGTTGCCGACAGCCGCTCGCCCCGCGACGGCCGCTTCATCGAGCGGCTGGGATACTTCAATCCGCTCCTGCCTAAGGACAAGACCGAGCGCCTCAAGCTTGATCTCGACAAGGTCAAAAGCTGGATGACCAAGGGCGCGCAGCCTTCGGACCGCGTGATGCGCTTTCTCGATGCCGCCGGCGTCGCCAAGCGCGAGAAACGCAACAATCCGGAAAAGGCGATCCCGCGCAAGGAGCGCAAGGCCAAGGAAGAAGCCGCCAAGGCCGCGGCCAGTGCGGCTCCCGCCGCAGGCGCTGCGCCCGCGGCGTAAGGCTTAGGCGATGGCGGCCGGCGGGCGCGTTTGTCTTGGACAAATCGGCGCCGCGCATGGCGTGCGCGGCGAGGTGCGCCTGCACTCGTTCACCGCTGAGCCGGGCGCCATCGCCGATTACGGGCCGCTGGAAACCGAAGACGGCCGCATCCTTGAAATCAAGGCGATGCGTCCGGCCAAGGATCACTTTGTTATCCGGCTCGCCGGCATTCGCGATCGCGACGCGGCGGCGGCGCTGACCAACACCAAGCTTTATGTGCCGCGCGAGCGCCTGCCGGCGACGCAGGAGCAGGATGAATTCTATCACGCCGATCTCATCGGCCTCGCGGCCGTGGATCGCGCCGGACAAAAGCTCGGCACCGTCGTTGCCGTTCATAACTTCGGCGCCGGCGACCTGATTGAAGTGCAGCCGGAGAATGGCAGCGCGACGCAACTGGTGCCGTTCGATGCCACGCATGTGCCGGCGGTCGATGTCGCTTCGGGAAAGATTGTCGTCGATTTTCAGATCGGTCCATCAAAGATGCCTCCCCCTAACGGGGGAAGGGAACAGGCATAAGTCATGTGGCGCGCGAGCGTGCTGACAATCTTCCCCGATTTGTTCCCCGGCCCGCTCGGCGCGAGCCTCGCGGGCAAAGCTTTGGCGGGCGGCGCCTGGTCGCTCGACGTGGTCGATATCCGCAATTTCGCGACCGACAAGCACAGAAGCGTCGACGACACGCCGGCCGGTGGCGGCCCGGGGATGGTGATGAAGGCTAACGTCGTGGCGCGCGCTATCGATTCGATCGCCGCCGATCAGCGCCCGCGCGTGGTGCTGACGCCGCGCGGCGGCCCGCTCACCCAAGCGCGGGTCGAGAAGCTCGCCGCGGGCGCCGGCTTAGTCCTCCTCTGCGGTCGTTTCGAGGGCATCGACGAGCGAGTCATAGTCGCGCGAGGGATGGAGGAAGTCTCGCTCGGCGACTATGTGCTTTCCGGCGGCGAGATCGGGGCCATGGCCCTCGTCGATGCCTGCGTGCGGCTGCTGCCGGGCGTCATGGGCGCGGAAGCCTCGCGGGCCGAAGAGAGTTTCACGGAAGGTTTACTGGAGTACCCCCAATACACGCGGCCGCAGGTTTTCGAAGGGCAGCCGATTCCCGAGGTGCTGATCTCCGGCGACCACGGCAAAATCGCCGCCTGGCGCCGCTCCGAGGCCGAAAGGCTGACCCAAGAACGGCGGCCCGACCTGTGGGCGGCCTTTTTAACCCGCTTGCGCAAGGGTTCGCAGATGGGATGACGAGAGGGTGACAAAGCGGCTGCGGTAGCGTAGAAGCTCGCCCAACCCGATTAACCGCTGACCGGCCCTGGCGCGAAGGCGCGCCGCCGTTGGAGACATCCGCCATGAACCTCTTAAAACAACTCGAAGACGAACAAGTGGCTAAATTGTCCGCCGGCAAGGAAATTCCTGATTTCCAGCCGGGCGATACCGTGATCGTCAACGTCAAGATCGTAGAAGGCGAGCGCTCGCGCGTACAAGCCTATGAGGGCGTTTGCATCGGCCGCGCCGGCACCGGCATCAACGAGAATTTCACGGTGCGCAAGATTTCCTACGGCGAAGGCGTCGAGCGCGTCTTTCCGCTGCATGCGCCGATGATCGACTCGATCAAGGTGGTGCGCCGCGGCCAGGTGCGCCGCGCCAAGCTCTATTATCTGCGCGGCCGCCGCGGCAAATCGGCCCGCATCGTCGAGCGCCAGGACCACACCGCGCAAGGCCAAGCTGCCGAGGGCAAGGCCGCGGAGTAATTCCGAATTTCGCTTGAGTGATTATATACTCCCCCCGTTCGGTGGAGTTTAAGAAACCATGGCCGCGCCGCGCACGCTTTACGACAAAATCTGGGACGACCATCTGGTCGACGAGGAGCCGGACGGCACCGCGCTGATCTATATCGACCGCCATCTCGTGCATGAGGTGACAAGCCCGCAGGCGTTCGAGGGCTTGCGGCTCTCCGGCCGCAAAGTGCACGCGCCGGACAAGACCTTGTGCGTGGTCGATCACAACGTGCCGACCACCGACCGCCGGCAGAAGAATCCCGACCCCGAGAGCGAGCAGCAGATCGCTTATCTCGCCGAGAACGCCAAAGTGTTCGGGCTCGAATACTTCAACGAGTTCGATAGGCGCCAAGGCATCGTCCACATCATCGGACCGGAACAGGGCTTTACGCTGCCGGGCACAACGATCGTCTGCGGCGACAGCCACACCGGCACGCATGGCGCCTTCGGCGCGCTCGCCTATGGCATCGGCACCTCGGAAGTTGAGCATGTGCTGGCGACACAGACGCTGATCCAGAAGAAATCGAAGAACATGCGCGCGGTGGTCGACGGCACATTGCCGCAAGGCGTCACCGCCAAAGACATCATCCTCGCCATTATCGGCGAAATCGGTACCGCTGGCGGCACCGGCTATGCGCTCGAGTATGCCGGCGAGGCGATCCGCGCGCTGTCGATGGAAGGCCGCATGACGGTGTGCAACATGTCGGTCGAAGGCGGCGCCAAGGCCGGCTTCATTGCGCCGGACGAGAAAGCTTATGCGTATCTGAAGGACCGCCCGAAGTCGCCGAAAGCCAAGGCTTGGGACGAGGCCATGCGCTACTGGGAGACTTTGCGCTCCGACGAAGGCGCCCATTTCGATCGCGAGATCAGGCTCGATGCGGCGAAACTGCCGCCGCTAGTGACCTGGGGCACGAGCCCCGAGCAGGTGGTTTCGGTGAGCGGCCGCGTGCCGCGGCTCGAGGACATTGCGGATGCGAACAAGCGCGAAGCCGCCGAACGTTCGCTGGCGTATATGGGACTTAAAGGCGGCGAGAAGATTGCCGACATTGCGCTCGACCGCATCTTCATCGGCTCCTGCACTAACGGGCGCATCGAGGATTTGCGCGCCGCGGCCCGTGTCGTCGACGGCAAAAAAATCGCCGCCAATATCAAGAACGCTATGATCGTCCCCGGCTCCGGTCTGGTGAAAGAGCAGGCGGAGGCCGAAGGCCTCGACAAGATTTTTGTCAAAGCCGGCTTCGAATGGCGCGAGCCCGGTTGCTCGATGTGTCTTGCGATGAACCCGGACAAGCTCGCGCCCGGCGAACGCTGTGCCTCGACCTCAAACCGCAATTTCGAAGGCCGGCAAGGCTACAAGGGCCGCACGCATCTGGTGTCGCCGGCCATGGCCGCCGCCGCCGCCGTCGCCGGTCACTTTGTCGACGTGCGGGAGTGGTCCTGATCGCCGTCGCTTTGCGGCGGCGTTGCAACGTCGTCCATGTGATGGGTATGCCGGATGTGGCGCGGCGGATGAAACCGGTACCTCTGAGCGGGCGGGTAATAGTAATCGGGCGCTTGAATAATTTCTCCCCCCATTGCTTGCCCCGATGACGGTCTAAGCAGGGTCAGCATCAATGCTAGACCGAAGATCGGCAGCAGCCATTTCATCGCTGTTGTCCTCCTAACCCCGCTCCCACCAGCAATGCTTTTCTGGAAACAGCACGGTCCCGCTCGGCCGGTATTGAACAACATACCAGCTCGCACAGCGGCGATGGACGGGTGGAAGTGCGCGCGGAGTGACCTCGATGCGCGGATGCGCGGGCGGCGGGGTTTGCGCCGCGACGGGTAGCACCGCGGCTAAGAGCGCCACGACAGCGCAGAGCGCGACAAAAGGCTTCACCGACATCATTTCCACCATACTGTAATAACTCCCCCTGGAGGGGGGAGGGTTCGAAACAACGCGAGTTGCTATACAACACAATTATGGCCGATCTCGCATCCGATCCGCTCGGCTGGCGGTCGCTCAAAGCGCCCTCGCTTGCCGAGCTTGAGCTTCTCGCCACCGAGGCCTTGCGCCGCCTGCCGCGCAAATTTCGCGATTTGTGCGCCGACGTGGTCGTCCAGGTCGACGATTTCCCGGCCGAGGAAGTGCTCGATTACATGAGCGCGGAAACCGAATTCGATCTGCTCGGCTTGTTCCAGGGCGTGGGCTTGCCGTTCCGCGCCGAGAGCGAGCCGATGCAGATGCCGAATATGATCTGGCTTTACCGCCGCCCGATCCTCGATTACTGGGCCGAACACGACGAAACGCTCGGCGCCATCGTCACGCATGTGCTGGTGCATGAGATCGGCCATCATTTTGGCTTGTCTGATGCCGATATGGCGACGATCGAAGCCGAGGCGGGCGAGCCGGGAGATAACGCGTCGTGAAGACGCCCGCCGCGCGTCGGCGCTGAACAAGGTTTGGGCGCTGAACAAAGTTTGTTGGTGGTGATAGAACGCTTTCCGGCAACGAGGCTCCGGTTTGGCCGCGCATCAGGAGTGAATTGCCATGCTCGTGACCGTCTTTCGTTCCCGCTTGAAGCCCGGCGTGCGCGATGAATACGTTGCACTCGTGGATCGCATGAACGAGCTTGCCCGCACTATGCCCGGCTATATCTCGCACAAAGGATTCTTTGCCGACGATGGCGAGCGCGTCACCATCGTCGAGTTCGAGCATGAAGAGGGCTTGCGCGCCTGGCGCACCAACCCGGAACATCTTGCAGCGCAAAAGCTGGCACGGCAGAAATATTATAGCGAGTATCACGTGCAGGTCTGCACGCTTAACCGCGAGTCGAAGTTCAAGGCGGAAGCGGCGGTTGCGGCGGCACAGGGTTGACCCGCCGCCCGCGGCGCGCCATTTAGCTTCTTGAGTTGCGCATGATCTTTTCGGAAAACCAGTTTCCACTTTTCCGGATCATGCGCTAGGCGTCCGCTTCGCATCCGGACTGACACGTTAGAAAGCGATCATGGAAAAGTTCACCGTCCTTGAAGGCGTCGCCGCACCGTTAAAGATGATCAATGTCGACACCGACATGATCATTCCCAAGCAATATCTGAAAACCATCAAGCGCACCGGCCTCGGCAAAGGCCTGTTTTCGGAAAGGCGCTATCGCGACGATGGCAGCGACGATCCGGATTTCGTGCTCAACAAGCCGGCCTATCGCAAGGCCAAGATTCTGGTCGCCGGCGACAATTTCGGCTGCGGCTCTTCGCGCGAACACGCCCCGTGGGCGCTCAAGGATTTCGGCATCACCTGCGTGATCTCGACGTCGTTCGGTGACATTTTCTACAACAACTCCTTCAAGAACGGCATCCTCCCGGTGCAAGTGTCGCCCGAGGACCTAGGGAAGCTGTTCGACGACGCCGAGCGCGGCGCCAATGCCACCCTGACCGTCGATCTGGAAAAGCAGGAAATCCGCGGCCCCGATGGCGGCGTGGTGAAGTTCGAGATCGACGCTCACCGCAAGCATTGCCTGCTCAACGGCCTCGACGATATCGGGCTGACCATGGTCAAGCAGGACAAGATCGGCGGCTACGAAGACAAGGCCAAGGCGGCGCGGCCTTGGGTTTGAGGCCGAGCGACCGTAATGACCGCCGCCATCGCCGTCTCGCATCTTGAAAAGACCTATGCCGGCGGTTTCCGCGCCCTCAAGGACATCAATCTCGACATCCGCCACGGCGAGATCTTCGCGCTGCTCGGGCCCAACGGCGCCGGCAAGACGACGCTGATTTCGATCATCTGCGGCCTCGTCAATCCGTCCCGCGGCACCGTCACTGTCGACGGCAATGACATCATCAAGGACTACCGCACGACCCGTTCGCTGATCGGGCTGGTCCCGCAGGAGCTCGCCACCGACATTTTCTCGTCGGTGTGGTCCACGGTGTCCTTCAGCCGCGGACTGTTCGGCAAGCCGGCTTACCCCGCGTACATTCAGAAAGTGCTTAAAGACCTTTCGCTGTGGGATAAGAAGGACAACAAGATCGCCACCTTGTCCGGCGGCATGAAACGCCGCGTCATGATCGCCAAGGCGCTCGCGCACGAGCCGCGCATCCTGTTCCTCGACGAGCCGACCGCCGGCGTCGACGTCGAATTGCGCAAAGACATGTGGGAGCTGGTGCGGGCGCTGCGCGCAACCGGCGTTACCGTCATTCTCACGACGCACTACATCGAGGAAGCCGAGCAGATGGCCGACCGGGTCGGCGTCATCAACAAAGGCGAGCTTATCCTGGTCGAGGACAAGGCCGAACTGATGCGCAAGCTCGGCAAGAAGCAGATGACGCTTGAACTGCGCAATCCGATCGTCGCACTGCCGCCGCAGTTGAGCAAATATAGCCTGACGCTCGCCGACGGCGGCGGCAAACTGGTCTACACCTACGACACCCAGGGTGAGCAGACTGGCATCACCGATGTGCTTGACGCGCTGCGCTCGGCCGGGCTGCACTTTAAGGATTTGGCGACCACCCAGACGTCGCTGGAAGATATCTTCGTCAACCTGGTACGGAACGGCCAATGAACCTTTACGCCGTCGCCGCGATCTTCAGGCAGGAAATAGCGCGTACCCGGCGCACCTGGCTGCAAAGCGTCGTCTCGCCGGTGATTTCGACCTCGCTGTATTTCATCGTCTTCGGCGCCGCCATCGGCTCGCGCATCTCGACCATCGAGGGCGCGAGCTACGGCGCCTTCATTGTGCCGGGTCTGATGATGCTGACATTGCTCACGCAAAGCGTGAGCAATGCCGCGATCGGCATCTATTTCCCGCGCTTCACCGGCACGATTTACGAAATTCTCTCGGCCCCGGTGTCGACGATGGAAATCCTGCTCGGCTATGTCGGCGCCGCCGCCGTCAAATCGATCGTGCTGGGACTGGTCATCCTCGGCACCTCGGCGCTGTTCGTGCCGATCCACATCGTGCACCCACTGTGGATGCTGACGTTTCTGGTGCTCACATCCGTCAGCTTTTGCCTGCTCGGATTTCTCCTCGGCGTCTGGGCCGACGGCGTCGACAAACTGCAGGCCGCGCCGCTGTTGATCATCACGCCGCTGACGTTTTTGGGCGGTACATTCTATTCGACCAACGTGCTGCCGCCGTTCTGGCGCACGGCGACGCTGTTCAATCCGATCTTCTATCTGATTTCCGGCTTCCGCTGGAGCTTCTTCGATCTCGCCGACGTGCATGTCGGCATCAGCGTGACGGCGATCTTGTTCTTTCTCGCCGTCTGCTTAACGATCGTGTGGTGGGTCTTCAAGACCGGCTACCGGCTCAAAACCTAAGCCGGCTCCATCATTCCTCGCGTAACGGATCGGGCAACCTAAACCGCTGGCTTTCGTTCGGACGCGGGTGGAAAACCTTTACGCTGCCGGAGCCCGCGCATTTGGCCTTGACGGCATAATGGACGCCGAGACGCGAGCCCTCGTAGAGCGATCGTGCATGCGCTAGCGCGTGCCTACGGCCGGCTTGATCGACATGGAGCCGAACCATCTGCCCGCACATCGGGCATTGAGCGACGACGGGGTGAAGCCGCCGTCCTCCGAGCAGCCTGATGAGTTCCAAGCCCCATACGAACACATGCCGCATAGCTGCCGCCTCACAATCGGGCTAACAGGGCACAACTTTGCACCTTTATTGAGGCAGCGAGTTTTAGCTCGCTGCCTCGATCGTATCCGCGATCGCCACCGTCCGTCGCGCCATCTCTGCGTGCAGGATCTCGACCATGCGGCCGTCGACCTGGATGACGCCCTTGCCCTTGTTCTCGGGCAGGTCAAAAGCGGCGATGATTTTGCGCGACCACGTCACCTCGTCCTCGCTCGGTGAAAAAGCGGCATTGCACGGCGCGATCTGCTGCGGGTGGATGAGCGTCTTGCCGTCGAAGCCGAGGTCGCGCGCCTGCACGCATTCGGCGGCAAAGCCTTCGGCATCGGCGATATCGTTATAGACGCCGTCGAGAATGTCGAGGCCGTAGGCGCGCGCCGCGGCAACGCAATTCATCAGCCAGGGCAGCATCGGCGCCCGGCCCGGCAGAATGCGCGCGCGTGTGTCCTTGGCGAGATCGTTGGTGCCCATGACAAAGCCCGAAAGGCGCGTTTCCGGATCAAGCGCGGCTGCGGCAATATCGCGGGCATTGAGCATGGCAAGTGGCGTCTCCATCATCGCCCAGAGGCGTACCCGCGTTTCCGCCTTGACGCCGACCAGGTGTTTCGCCACCTCCCGCAATTGTTCGGGCGTCGACACCTTGGGGACCAAGACCGCGTCCGGTCCGGCGGCGGCGACCGCCAGATCGTCTTGCCACCACCCCGTATCGAGCCCGTTGATCCGCACCAACACTTCACGGCGGCCGAAGCCGCCCTTCTGCAGCGCCGCCACGATCAGCTCGCGCGCTTTCGCCTTGGCGTCGGGCGCCACGGCATCTTCGAGATCGAAGATGACGGCGTCGCACGGCAGTTCGCGCGCCTTCTCGAGTGCCCGGGCGTTCGAGCCGGGCATGTAAAGCACGCTGCGCCGGGGACGGATGGTCATGAGAGCATTTCCCTCGAGGCGGTCGCGTCATGCAACCGTTAGGACGGGCACGTACTAACGTAGCGGCCTTGCAGGCGGCGTGCCAATGGTCATGATGCGCGCGGGGTGGATCCCCCGAAGCGAGGAGAAAAAAATGCTCAAGGTATCCACGTGCGCAGCTGTACTCACCATTGCGATGGCTTTTGCACCAGCCGCGCAGGCTGCACCGCCGGACTTCTGCCGCGACTATGCCACCGCGGCCGTCAGACAAGTCGAAGCCGCACGGTCGATTCCTGCGTGTAATCGCGGCGCCGGCCCACGGTGGACGAATGATTATCGGCTCCATTTTGACTGGTGCCTGGGCGCCAATCCGGCCGCGGTAGAGGCTGAGCGAGCCGCGCGGACCAATTGGTTGCGGGCTTGCCGCGGCTAGGTCCGCAGCCGAAGGTCGAAGGTTATTGTCGAAGCTCGCCAAACCCCCGTAGCCGATGTCATTCCCGCAACGCCTGCTCGAAGGTTACCGCGACTTCTCACACGGCCGCCTTCGCCTCGAGCAGGATCGCTATCGCGCGCTCGCGGAAGCCGGCCAGGCGCCGGAGGTCATGGTCATCGGCTGCTCGGATTCGCGCGTGTCGCCGGAGGTCATCTTCGACGCGCGGCCGGGCGAATTATTCGTGGTGCGCAATGTGGCCAACATCGTGCCGCCTTACGCTCCCGACGGACGTGCGCACGGTGTTTCCGCCGCGCTTGAGTTCGGCCTCGCCGCGCTGAAGGTCAAACATATCGTCGTGCTCGGCCACGCTCATTGCGGTGGCGTGAAAGCCTTCGCCGAAAAGGCCGAGCCGCTCTCGCCCGGCGACTTTATCGGCAATTGGATGCGGCTGATGGCGCCGGCAGCGGAGAAGGCCGGACCACAAGAAAAGCTGTCATGGCCAGATTATTTGACGCGTCTCGAACAGGCCAACATTGCCAACAGCCTGGAGAATCTCAAAACCTTCCCGAATGTCGAACGGCTTATCGCGCGCGGCGAGGTCGCCATCCACGGCGCCTATTTCGGTGTGGCGACCGGCGAGCTGTCGGTGCGCGACGAAGCATCCGGCGCGTTTAGGCCGGCGGCGACCGCGAAACGCGACGGCTAGGCCGCCTTCTTTTTCGCCGCGATCAGCTTGCGCTTGATCAGGCTCTCGGCGATCTGAATGGTATTCAGCGCCGCGCCCTTGCGCAAATTGTCGGACACGATCCACATCGACAGCCCGTTCTCGACCGTCGCATCCTCGCGAATGCGGCTGATGAAGGTTGCGTCCTCGCCGGCGGCTTCGTAGGGCGTGACATAGCCGCCCGGCTCGTGCTTATCGATGACGATACAACCCGGCGCCTTGCGCAGAATTTCGCGCGCTTCCTCGACCGTGATCGGATTTTCAAACTCGACGTTGACCACTTCCGAGTGGCTGACGAAGACCGGCACGCGCACGCAGGTCGCGGTGAGCTTGATCTTCGGGTCGAGAATCTTCTTGGTCTCGACCACCATCTTCCACTCCTCGCGCGTGTAGCCGTCCTCCATGAACGTGTCGATCTGCGGGATGAGATTGAAGGCGATGCGCTTGGGGAACTTCTTCGCCTCGACTTCATTGAGCTGGAACACCGACTTGGTCTGCGAGAACAATTCGTCCATGGCGTCCTTGCCGGCGCCGGACACCGATTGATAGGTTGCCACCACGACGCGCGTGATCTTGGCGAAGTCGTGCAGCGGCTTGAGCGCGACGACAAGCTGTGCGGTCGAGCAGTTGGGATTGGCGATGATGCCGCGCTTACGGAAACCGTCGAGAGCGTCGGCATTGACCTCCGGAACGACGAGCGGCACGTCAGAATCGTAGCGCCAGCACGACGAGTTATCGATCACCACTGCGCCGGCGGCCGCGATCTTCGGCGACCATTCTTTGGAGACGGCGGAGCCCGCCGACATCAGGCAGATATCGATGCCGGAAAAGTCGAAGTGCTCGAGCGCCTTGACTTTAAGCGTTCTGTCGCCGAACGAGACTTCCACGCCCATGCTTTTGCGCGAGGCGAGCGCGACTACTTCGTCGGCGGGAAACTCCCGCTCGGCGAGAATGGCGAGCATTTCCCGGCCCACGTTACCGGTGGCGCCGACTACGGCGACGCTAAATCCCATCGTCACATCTCCGTTCAGACCGACTTATCGCTGGCTGGCGCGTACTAAAGCGCAGCGGCTTCTAATCGAGATACGTGCCAAACACAATGGAGCGGTCGCTTTTGCGTGACCTATGAAAGCGCTAACCGTCACATCAAGCTGTTGCCGAAGCGCTAGAATGAAGCGGCGAACCGAGTTACACTGCAGGCCGGCGAAAGCGAGGTACTATGCGAGTTATTGCGTTATTTGCCGCCTTCACGGCGTTTTTGACCGTCTCGGCCGCCGCGCAGACGCCGCCCCCCAAGAAAAACCAGCAGCCGCCGGTGCAACGGACGGCAGCAGGCACCGTGATCCAGCCGACGCGCACGATCATCCATAATCCGGACGGCACCACGACCGTCATCACCGTGCAGCGGCGCTCTTATCTGGACCCCGGCACCGAAGTACCGCTGGGTTACCCCGGCAGTAACGATTATGCCTTTCCGCCCGGCGGCGACCCCGGCCGGCCCTATTGGTTTGCAGGCCCGGATTTGAACGGGGTTGGCGGCTATGCGCTGGCGCGGCCGTATTGGCTGCCGGGCTATAACCCGAACACTCAGGCGCCGTACTGATCACGCACTGATCCGGCACGCCCGAGCGAACGCTCAGGCCGCAACGCGGGCGAATTCGCCGAGGATCGCCTCGCCCATTTCCGAGGTGCTCACCACGTTGCTGCCGTCGGATGTGATGTCCGCGGTGCGCAAGCCCTTGGCCAGCGCCGCCGCGATCGCCGCATCGAGCAAATCGGCTTCCTTGTTCATGTTGAAGGAATAACGCAGCGCCATGCCGAAGGAGGCGAACATCGCGATCGGATTGGCGATGCCCTTGCCGGCAATATCCGGCGCCGAGCCGTGCACCGGCTCGTAGAGCGCCTTGCGGCGCTTGGTCTTGGCGTCGACCTCGCCGAGCGACGCCGAGGGCAGCATGCCGAGCGAGCCGGTCAGCATCGCCGCAATATCCGACAATATGTCGCCGAACAGATTGTCGGTGACGATGACGTCGAATTGTTTCGGCCAGCGCACCAGCTGCATGCCGCCGGCATCGGCCAGCATGTGCTCGAGCGCCACGTCCTTATAACCCCGCGCATGCGTGTCGGTGACCACTTCGCGCCAGAGCACGCCGGTCTTCATCACGTTGCGCTTTTCCATCGAGGTGACCTTGTTGCGCCGCTTGCGCGCAAGCTCGAAGCCGACCCGGGCGATGCGCTCGATTTCATAGGTGTCGTAGACCTGGGTGTCGACGGCGCGTTTTTGGCCGTTGCCCAAGTCGGTAATGGTCTTGGGCTCGCCGAAATACACGCCGCCGGTGAGCTCACGCAGGATGATGATGTCGAGCCCCTCGACCACCTCGCGCTTAAGGCTCGAGGAATCAGCCAGCGCCGGATAGCAGATCGCCGGCCGGATATTAGCAAATAGCCCAAGGTCCTTTCGCAGCCGGAGAAGCCCGGCCTCCGGCCGCACGTCGTAAGGCACGTTGTCCCACTTCGGGCCACCGACCGCGCCGAAAATCACCGCGTCGGCCACCTGCGCCTTGGCCATGGTCTCCTCGGCGATCGCAACCCCATGCGCGTCGTAGCACGCGCCGCCGACCAGGCTTTCCTCAAAGTCGAAACGCGCGATGCCGGCGTTGGCCAGAAAGCCGATCAGCTTTTTTACTTCGGCCATCACTTCCGGGCCGATGCCGTCGCCGGGCAGGAGAAGAAGCTTGTAAGTGGTCATGAACGCTGCCTCAGAGACCGCGGAGCGGCGATTGCTAAAGCGGAGGGCGAGGCTTGGCAAGCTGGTGGCTTTTGCGGAAGTATTCCAAGCAAGGCGAGAACCGGCGACCAAGGCGTCGCGAACCAAAAGCAGGGGCGCCGGAATTGCCCTAGAGCCCGCTAAACCAGTTGTAGCCCTGGTTTTCCCAATAGCCGCCGGCGTCGTTGTTCTGCACCCACATGGCGGTGACGTATTTGGGGTTCTTGAAGCCGAGCTTGGTCGGGATGCGGATTTTCATCGGGAAGCCATAGGCGCGCGGCAGGATCTGGTGATCGAATTTGAGCGTCAGCTGGGTCTGCGGATGCAGCGCCGTCGGCATGTCGATGGTGTTGGAGTAGCCTTCGGCGCACTGGAACCAGACATACTTTGCAGTCAGATCGGCGCCGATCATTTTCAGAAAATCGGAGAGCTTGACGCCCTGCCACGAGCCGATGGCGCTCCAGCCCTCGACGCAGACATGGCGGGTAATCTGCGAAACTTCCGCCAGCTTGTAGAGTTCGGGCAAGGTCCACGGCTTCTTGTTGTCGACCAGGCCGCCGATCTCGAGCTCCCATTTGTCGGCGTCGACGTCCGGGGCCTCATCTTCGCTGTAATAGGCGTTGAACGGGAACGGCCGGGTAATCTTGCTCTCGGGGTATTCCGGCGCGAGCGTATTGGGATTGAAAATCAGCGCTTGCACCCGGTCGTTAAAGGTCGAAATCACCCGCAGCGCATTCTCCGAGGTATTGTTGTCGATGATGTCGCAGCCGGTCAGCGCCGCAAGCGCGCCGAGGCTTGCGGCGCCGCGCAAAAACCGTCGCCGCGACGGCTCCGGCAACAATTTGGCTGCATCCTTGATTAGGAGCCTCGGATCGACGCCGGGGGGCGGCTTGCGCTGGCGGGCCATCGTGTTCTCCTCAGCGGTCGATGATCATGGCGCGCAGGCTCTTCGGCACCAGCACGGCAAGCGCCACGTGCACGACCAGGAAGGCGACGATCGCCGCCATGGCGCCGAAATGCACATAACGCGCGGTGTCGTAACCGCCGAAGAAGCTTGTCAGATAGTGAAACTGCACCGGCTTCCAGATCGACAGTCCGGAAAGCACGATGACGACGCCGGTCAGAATGATGCCGACATAGAGAAGCTTCTGCACCGCGTTGTAGACCGAAAGATCAGCGTGGGAGAGCTTGCCGCGCAAGGCGGTAAACAGATCGCCGAGGACTTCGCGGGGATAGATTGGCACCAGTTTGCGGCGGAAACGGCCGGTGGCAAAACCGAGGATCAGATAAACGAGGCCGTTGGCCATGAGCAGCCACATCGCTGCAAAATGCCACAACAGCGCGCCGCCCAGCCAATTGCCAAGCGCAATCTGGCGCGGAAACGCGAAGTCGAACAGCGGCGACGCATCGTAGATCTGCCACCCCGAGCCGATCATGATCAGCATGGCGAGCGCATTGAGCCAATGCGTCACGCGCACCCAAACCGGATGGATGATCGGCCGCGCAGCGGCGTCGGGCATAAGCTGCGGATCGGTTGTGGCGTGTAGGGTCATGACTAAGGCCTTGGCGATCGCCGAGCGTTTAGCAAATGAACCGCGCACGCGCGCGTCACATTCGTGTCAAGAGACCCCTCTCCCCGCGTGCGCGGAGAGAGGGCCGGTGCGGGGAGCTTTACGGCAGGAGAACGGTGTCGATGACGTGAATGACGCCGTTCGATTGCAGCACATCGGCGATGGTGACCATGGCCACGTCGCCTTTGTCGTCGGTGACGGTGAGCTTGCCGGGGCCGGCCTGCTTCACCACGATCCAGTCGCCGGCGACGGTCTTGAGCTTGGCTTCGCCTTCGCCGTCCTTGACCGCCTTCATCAGATTGATCGCGGTCATGCGGCCGGGCACCACATGGTAGGTCAGCACTTTGGTCAGCGTCGCCTTGTTCTCCGGCTTGAGCAGATTGTCGACCGTGCCGGCCGGGAGCTTGGCGAATGCTTCGTTGGTCGGGGCGAACACGGTGAAGGGGCCGGGACCTTGCAGGGTTTCGACGAGGCCCGCGGCTTTTACGGCCGCGACGAGCGTCGTGTGGTCCTTTGAATTCACCGCGTTCTGGATGATGTTCTTCGACGGATACATCGGCGCGCCGCCGACATTGACTGTCTTCTCCGCCATCGTCTCCGCAGAGATCGGAGCAGCCGCGGTGGCGGCGAAAGCGAGAGCCGCCGCCGCGGCAATCAGGACGAAACGCTTAGACATGAGGAGCTCCATTGTCGCTGTTGTGAGAGTTGCCTTCGGAATTGGCCGGCAATCCGCCGGCAACGCGCGGTTTCCGCGTCGTCACAGCGAGATACGGCCCCTCTGAAGGCGGGTTTCAGTCCCCTCCTCACGGCTGCGTGAACACTTGGATGTATCTTGGGTGTATCCGCGATATATTTGCGGACGCGGGCTCGCGCGGAGCCTTTCGCAAAAACTTCAGAAAATATAATTCAACACGTCAAATGAGGCGCGGCCGCCGCCGCGCCCCTACGCTTTTCTTATGAAATTCATTGCGACGGCGCGATTTATTGCCGGACCGCGCTCCAGCGTCCGACACAGCCATCGGTGCGCTTGAATCGGCCCGACGCTTTGTTGCCGGCGAAATGCCCGGTCCAGGTTGCGTCAACGCCGTTGGCGGATGCCGTGCCCCGCGCCGAACCGTTGGCACTCACTTCGCCGCTGGAATTGGGTTGACTGAGATGACCATTGCTGACCGTGAAAGACGTGGTGACGTTAACGTCGCACACCTTGTTTTCGCCGACGATTACTTCCGCCCAGTTTCCGTCAAACGGGTAGGCGCCAGCAGCAAACGCCGCGACCGGGCTCAAAGCCGACACGCCGAGTACCAAACCGACTGTCACAACAAATGCTTTCACGAATTCCCCTCCGTTGGTTGGTCGTTTTCGATCGGCCCGCCGATCTTCTGTTGCACAAACTTTATATAGCCTCGCGGCGCGCGCCGCCACCTCCGGCAAAGTCCTTAAGGGAAGAGCGAAAGTCGGCACTTTGCGCGCGCGCCGCCTTCGGCTATGAACGCGCGACCACCGCCGGGATCTATCAAAAACATCAGCGCCCAAAGGGTTTGTAGCAATGTCGAAAACCAATCCCGGCAATTTCTTTGAAGACTTTCGTATCGGTCAGGTTATCCGCCACGCCACCCCGCGCACCGTCACCACCGGCGATGTTGCCGTTTACAACGGCCTGTTCGGACCGCGCTTTGCCGTGCAGTCGTCCGATGAATTCGCGAGCGCCATCGGCTATCCGCGTTCGCCGATCGACGACCTTTTGGTGTTCCACGTCGTGTTCGGCAAAACCGTCCCCGATGTGTCGCTCAATGCCGTGGCCAATCTCGGCTATGCCGGCTGCTATTTTCGCGCCCCGGTTTATCCCGGCGATACGCTCAGCGCGCTATCGGAGGTCATCGGACTTAAGGAGAATTCGAGCCGCAAGACCGGAATCGTTTATGTGCGCACCACCGGCAGCAAGCAGGATGGCACCACGGTGCTCGAATATGTGCGCTGGGTGATGGTGCGTAAACGCGACGAAGCGGCGCCGGCGCCTGGCGATCACGTGCCGCGGCTGCCGACCATGGTCGAGCCGAAGGTGTTGAGCGAAGCGTGCCCGCCGATCGATGTCGAAGCTTACGACTTTACGCTCTCCGGCAGCCCTTACCGCTTCGGCGACTATGAAGCCGGCGAGCGCATCGATCACGTCGACGGCATCACCGTCGAAGAGGCCGAGCACATGACCGCGACGCGGCTTTATCAGAATACTGCGCGCATCCATTTCGACCTGCACAGCGCCAAGCTTGGCCGCTTCGGCCGGCGGCTGATCTACGGTGGCCATGTGATCTCGCTGGCGCGCGCTCTCTCCTTCAACGGGCTCGCCAATGCCTTTCATGTTGCCGCCATCAACGGCGGCCGCCACGTAGCGCCGCTGTTCGCCGGCACGACAGTTTATGCGTGGTCGGAAGTGTTATCGAAGTCCGAGCTGCCGGGCCGCGACGACGTTGGCGCGCTGCGGCTGCGCACCATCGCGACTGGCGACCGGCCGTGCGGGGACTTTCCGCTCAAGACCGGCGACGACTATGATCCGGCGGTCTTGCTCGACCTCGATTATTGGGTGCTGATGCCACGATAATCGGGCGAAACGCCCGACTGGCGTTTGCGTATCTTGAATGGCGGACCATCGCGCGCAGCCGGTGGCTCGATGCAATGTGGAGCGGATCCATGCGTATGCTTGCGCTTCTGGTCGCATTTCTCATCGGCGCCACCGTGCTCGCCCATGCCGGCGACGATGTGCCCGCCGCCCAGTCGGTCATCCGGGCGCAGCAGGAAACCTTCAGCCGCGGCGACGATGCCGCGGCCTACTCCTTCGCGGCGCCGGCATTGCACAGCTATTTCCGGACGCCCGAAACTTTCATGTACATGGTGCGCAACGGCTATGCCCCGGTTTACCGGCACCGCAGTTTCGAATTTGGCGAAGCCACCATTGTTGACGGCAAGATCCGGCAGCTCGTGCATATCATCGACGCCGACGGCGTCGCCTGGGAAGCGCTCTACACGCTGGAACAGCAGGCGGACGGCAGCTACAAAATCAGCGCGTGCGTTTTGACCAAGGCGGTCATCTCGTAAGCCTCGATACCGCTCGACGGGCGGAGCCGGCGCCCCCGCTGGCATCCGCGGTTCGATCCGGGATATCGTTGTTCGACCGGGGGCAACATGCACATCGCGTCGGGCGTTCCGGCAACCATCGGCTTTTGCCTGCTCGCAGGTCTGTGCGCGCCGGCCTTCGCGCAGTCGTCGGCACCGCCCGATAAGAGCGGATACTGGCTCTTCGATCCGATGCCCGACAGCCAGATGCGTGATTTCTCGACCGACCGGCCGCCGAAAGCGAATGCGCCGAACACCGTCGATGCCGGCCACTTTCAGTACGAAACCGACATCGTCAATTTTGCCGAGCAGGGCACCGGCAAGACGCAAATCTTTACGCTGCTCGTGCCGAATCCGACATTCAAGGTCGGTCTCACCAATAATATCGACTTTGAGGTCAACGCCCCCACCCTCGTCGGCGTCCGTTCGGTCAATTCGGCGACCAATATGTCGAGCACGATCTGGGGCCTCGACGACGCGTTCATCCGCACCAAGATCAATCTGTGGGGCAATGACGGCGGCCCGAGTGCGCTAGCACTCATTCCCTATGTCAAGGCGCCGGTAGCGCCGGCCGGCATCGGCAACGGCGCCACCGAAGGCGGCATGATCGCGCCGCTGTCGTTTGCCCTGCCCGACGGGTTTACGCTTCTGTTCAATTCCGAAATCGACGGTTTGAAGAACAACGCCGACAACGGCCGCCACGCCAATTTCATGAATCTCGTCAATCTCAGTCACGAAGTAGTCAAGGGCGTGACCTTGTACATGGAATTCTGGTCCGATTTTAACGACGATCCGACGCAACGGACGACACAGCTGAGCTACGACCTCGCGGTTACCTGGCTGGTGCGCCCTAACCTGCAGCTCGACGCCGGCGTCGACGTTGGTCTCACCAGCGCGACGCCGATCATCCAGGTCTTTGCCGGGGTGTCGCAGCGGTTCTGACGACCGCCGCCGTCAATGCGGCTGCTTCGGCGCAGCACAGCTCCTTCGGCCGAGTACGACGCGACGGTCGATCAATTGCCGGCTGCGCCAGGTGGTAAGATAAATCGTGGTGTCCGGCGCAAACGCCGCAATCGTCGGCGCAAAATCGCGCCAGCTACGCACCGGCGATCCGTTGATCGCGGTGACGACATCATAGGCCGCGATATGCGCGTTAGCGGCAGGGCCGCCGGGGTCCGGCCGGCCAAAAATCGCGCCATAGGGTTCGACCATCCCGAGGCTGGCGGCAAAATCCGGGATCATCGGCGAAACGCGAACGCCGATCCAACTGCACGCCTGAGGGCCTTGCGCGCGCGCGGCAAACGGGCACCCCGCGGCAGCTGCGAAAACGGCAAGAAACAACGGCGCAACCAGCTTGGATCGTTTCATCCCAACCTCCGTATTGCGTTCACGCCAGTGGCGTCGCGGCGGCCGCCAAAATACTCGTCTCGATCTTGGTCAGACGCTGCTGTACTTTCAAAAGCTCGTCCTTCGGCAAATGGCCGGCGCAGCCGTCGGCGACGCGCCGCGCCCGTTCCAGAAGTTTCTCGTGCATATCCGCGTGCGTGGTGGTGCCAGCCATATCGTTGAAGGCGCGCATCAGCCGCAGGCTGACCGCAATATCCGCGACCGCATAATGCCTGATCTGCTCGAACGCGGTGTCGAGCAGGCCCTCGAAGGTCATCCACGGTACGACGAGGCGGAGCACGTGTGGCGGCGCGTAATAGTGCGTCGGCGGCGGGGCCCGGGCGATCCAGCAAATCATGATGCGGCTTAATTGGTCGACGCAGCTGATCGCCGTCGAGGGATCGTTGACCGCGGGCGATAAAGCACGCAGGCCGATATCGACGATCTGGATGATGCCGAACTCGATGTCCTGCTGCAGCGTGCGGGTCGGGCCGATATCGAAAGCGGCGACGAGATGCTGTTCGTGGTCGGCCGGCACCCGCTCCGGCCTGGAGACGCGCAGGACCGGTACCCCCGCAGGCACGAACTGGCCGACTCGCCGCTCCACATGCAAAGCGACGCGGTAGCTGCGCGCCAGCTCGATCAAATGGTCGACGTTGGTGTAGCGGATATAGCCGGAGGAGCGGCTCAGCACCGCGGCGCCGTCCGTCGTCGGCGTCACGTCGCCGCGGTCCTCGGCGCGAAACGACCCCCGCGGATAAGGCATCAGTTCGCCGATCACCAGCTCGGTTTCGCGCGCAATCCGATCGACGATGTGGTTGACGCTGATCGACAGCGAAATGTGATTGCTGAAATAAATGAGCCAGGCAACGCAAACTAGCGCCAATAACATCGCGCCGGTGACGGTGGTGACCGGCGCGAAGGGATGCGGTTGGGCGCGCGCCGCCGGCAGCGCCGCCATGCAATAAGAGAAGGTGCCGAGGAAAACGCCCAAGGTCCATTGCGTCGTGCGGTCGCGCACGAAACTGATCAGAATGCGCGGCGAGAACTGGGTTGACGCTAGCGTGAGCGTCATCAGCAGGATCGCGAACACGATCGACACCACGGTCATGATCGAGGTGGCGATGCTGGAGAGGATGATCTGCGCCACCCCCGGATCGTCGTGCGACGGGAAGAGGATGTTAGGAATGACAGCGCCGATCGCCGGGTACGACTCCTCGAGCGACGACAACACTGCGCCGACCGCGCCCAAGACGACGGCGATGACCAGCGGCCGAATGAGAAAGCCGCCGCGCAATGAGTACATCGCGGCACGGATGAGGACGGGCAGGCGCTCAAACATTGTGGACGAGCCGGTCGTTGCGGTCGCTAGCGAACAATCGTTTCAAACTGCGCCGATTGTTGCTCTATCAGATTTTTGCCGCATGATCCTTTCGGAAAACCGGCTTCGGCCTCCGGATTGAGCGGGGGGCTAAATCTCGACTTGTTAGATCTCAACTTGGGCGCCAAGCTCAATGACCCGGTCGGGCGGAATGTGGAAAAACTCGGTCGCTGGCAGGGCGTTGCGGTGCATGGCCTCGAACACCTCGGCCCGGAAGGCGCCGACGCGGGAGCGCTTGTTGTTGGCGACAACCGTTATCCGGCCGACGAAAAACGAGGTGTCCATCATGGCGAAATGCAGGTCGCGGTCGCGGGCGGTACAGTCCTCCAGCACCCGCGGCACGTTGGGCTGCTCCATGAAGCCGTAGCGCGCGACGATGGCATAGAAGTTATCGCCGAGATCGGTCGTCTCCAGACGCCGCGCCGCGGCAACGCGGGGAACGTTCTCGGTCGTCACATGCATGAGGACGATGCGCTCGTGCAGCACTTTGTTATGCTTGAGATTATGGAGGAGCGGCACCGGCACGATGTCGAGCCGGCTGGTCATGTAGACGGCGGTACCCCGAACGCGCGATTTCCCGTGGACCTGCCTGATGAAGCTCGCCAGCGGCAGCGTGTCGCGCTCCAGCATTTGCAAGAGTACATGGCGGCCTCGCCACCACGTCGACATCAGGAAGAAGATAAGCGCGGCAACCACCAGCGGGAACCAGCCGCCCTGCAGCACTTTCATCAAATTCGCGCTGACGAAGGAAAGGTCGACGATCACGAACACCCCGGCGGTGGCCAGGCTGAGCGGCAGGTTCCAGCCCCAAATTTCCCGCATGGCCAGAAACATCAACACCGAGGTCAGCATCATGGTCAGCGACACGGCGATGCCGAACGCCGCCGCGAGATTGTCGGAGGACCGGAAACCGAGCGTCAGGCCGAGCGTGAGCGCCATCAGCGCCCAGTTGACGAAACCGATGTAAATCTGCCCGTAACCCGCCGCCGAGGTCTGCACGATGTGCAGTCGCGGACATAGTCCAAGCTGGATCGCCTGGCGGGTCATGGAAAATGCGCCGCTGATAATCGATTGACTAGCGATGACGGTGGCAACGGTCGCCAACGCCACCAGCGCAATTTGCCAGTTCTCCGGGCACAATGTGTAGAACGGATTGGAGCCGGCGCCGGCGGCGCCGTCGACCACGATCGCGGTTTGCCCGGCGTAGTTCAGAAGCAGCATCGGCAGCACCAAGCCATACCAAGCGAAGCGGATAGGCTTCGCGCCGAAATGGCCCATATCGGCATACAGCGCCTCCGCGCCGGTGGCGCATAGGAAGACGGCGCCGAGAACAAGAAAGCCGGTAAAGCCGTGGGTGAACAGATAACCGAGCCCCTGGCGGGGATCGAGCGCGATCAGCACGCCGGGATGAGTGAGGACGCCGCCAAGCCCAAGAATGCCGATGGTCACGAACCAGACGGTCATGATCGGGCCGAACAGCTTGCCGATGCGCTCGGTGCCTTGGGACTGCAGCGCAAACAGCCCGATCAGGATCACTGCCGACAATCCAACAATGTACGGCGCAATTGCCGGCAGCGGCGTTTCCAAGCCTTCGAGCGCGCTCAAGACCGAAATCGCCGGCGTGATCGCGCCGTCGCCGTAGAGCAGCGCCGCGCCGAGGATGCCGATGCCGATGACGACGGCGCGTTCGCCGTGCTTGATGCCGAGGAGCGACATCAAGGCGAGAATGCCGCCCTCGCCATCGTTGTCAGCGCGCATGACCACGGCGACGTATTTGATCGAGGTGGTCATCAGGAGCGTCCACACGATCAGCGACAGCATGCCGATCGCCACTTCAGGCGTCGCACCGCCGGCCCAATCGAGCGCGGTCTTGAGCGTGTATAGCGGGCTCGTGCCGATGTCGCCGTAGACGACACCGAGCGCGCCCAGCATCAGCCCGCCCAAATTGCCCCGAGGATGATGAGCGGGCTTAACGTCGGCGATAGTCGCTGCGGTCATTCATTCCACTTGGCTGCGATGCCAGCCTTTATGCCGGAGGTGATGTGACCGGATATTGACGGCGATCAAACCGGCTGCCGACCCTAGCCTGTCCGCAAATGCTCAACCAGTTGCCGCGCGTAAAGCGGCAATTCGGCCATGGCGCGGGTGCAGATGGTGAGTTCCCGTACCGCCCAGGTGTCGGTCAGCGGCACGATCGAGATCGCCATGGTCTTGGACACGCGCCGCGCAGTGCTTTCCGGCACGATGCCGATGCCGACATTGCATTCGACCAGCCGGCAGACGGCGTCGAAGCTGCGCAACTGGACGCGCAAGCGCAGCGGCCGGCCAATGCGTAGCGCCTTGGTCGCCAGGAAGCGTTGCAATGCGCTGGCGCGATCCAGGCCGACGAAGTCGCGGTCGAGCACCTCGCCGAACGCGATCTTAGCGCGCTTGGCCAACGGATGCTCGCGGGCGACGACCAGCACAAAGCGGTCGCGGCGGTAGGGGTAGGTCTCGAGCGTGCCGGCATCGACCGTGCCGGCGACGATGCCGATATCGGCCACTCCCTCGGCGATAAGACCGACGATTTCGTCGCTTAAGCGTTCTTCCAAATCGACGCTCACGGTCGGGTGCGTGCCCAGAAACGAGCTGAGCGCTTCGGGCAGGAACTCGGTCAGCGCGTTGGTATTCGACAAGACGCGGATCTGGCCGCCGAGCCCGCCGCTATAGGCGCCGAGATCTTCATGCAGCCGCTCGGCTTGGCGCAGTATGGCGCGCGCGTGCTGCAGCAGCGTGCGACCGGCTTGCGTCGGGGTAACGCCCGCTCGTCCGCGGGTGAGCAGGGCAACGCCGAGCGTCGCCTCCATGTTGCGGATGCGCGTGGAGGCGGCGGCCAGCGCCAGGTTCGAACGTCGCGCGCCATGCGTGATGCTGCCGGCATCGACGACGTGGCGGAACAGGCTCAAATCGGCGAGATCGAACCGCATGGGCAGCGCGTCCTCATCCTTCGCGTTACACGAAGTCTGGCTTTCAACAACGCCAATTGTAATCGTACAATTGGATGCTAATCTTTCGCTATTGGCGAAGCTAATTGAATGCGGCCGTTCTTGCCCAGCGCGATCGGTCTAGATTGGAGCGTTGGGATTGGCTAGGAACAACGAGCAAATTCGGATGAGCCCAATGGCCGAAACCAAGGCCCCCACCGCGCGGCCGCTGTCGCCGCACCTGCAAATCTACCGCCTGACGCTGACGATGATGATGTCGATCGTGCATCGCATCACCGGCTTCAGTCTCTATGTCGGCACGCTGTTTCTGGCCTGGTGGCTTCTGGCCGCCGCATCCGGGCCGCCCGGCTACGCCAAGTTCGAATGGTTCGCCGGCTCGATCATCGGTCGCTTGATCCTGTTCGGCTACACTTGGGCGCTGATCCACCACATGCTCGGCGGCATCCGCCATCTGATCTGGGATACCGGCCGCGGGCTCGGCCCGAGCGAGCGCGAATGGCTTGCCGCCGCCAACCTGATCGGCTCCATCGCGATCACCGCGCTGCTGTGGCTGTTCGGCCTGCTGGCGATGGGAGGCCCGCGATGAGCGAAGCTTCGCCCAAGCACATCCGCACCCCGCTGTCGCGCGTGCGCGGCTTTGGCGCCGCGCATTCCGGCACCTCTCACTTCTGGCGCCAGCGGTTGACCGCGGTCGCCAATATTCCGCTCACCATCGCGGTGGTGGTGATCATCGTCATGCTGCTCGGCCGCAACCAGGCGGCGGTAGCGCAGATTCTCGGCTCACCGCTCGTCGCCATCATCATGCTGTTGTTCATCGCCTCGATCACCACGCATATGAGGATCGGCATGCAGGTGATCATCGAAGATTACGTGCACGACGAGACGGGAAAGTTCGTGCTGATCATGGCGAATACATTTTTCTGCATCGCCGTCGGGCTCGCCTCGGCCTACGGCATCCTCAAGCTTTCGTTCGGAGTGTGAGAGCATGGCAGCGGGCGAAGCCAACGGAGGAGCAGCGCCGACGGTCAACGGCCGCGCTTATCCGATCGAGGATCACGCTTACGACGTGGTGATCATCGGCGCCGGCGGCGCCGGCTTGCGCGCCGTCGTCGGCTGCAGCGAAGCGGGTTTGCGCACCGCCTGCATCACCAAGGTCTTCCCCACGCGCTCGCATACGGTGGCGGCGCAGGGCGGGATCGCGGCCGCGCTCGGCAACATGGGCGAGGACGACTGGCGCTGGCACATGTACGACACGGTCAAGGGCTCCGACTGGCTCGGCGACCAGGACGCCATTGAATATATGTGCCGCAACGCCCCGGACGCCGTCTACGAACTGGAGCATTGGGGCTTGCCGTTCTCGCGCCGCGAAGACGGCAAGATCTATCAGCGGCCGTTTGGCGGCATGACTACGCATTATGGCAAAGGCACCGCGCAGCGCACTTGCGCCGCCGCCGACCGTACCGGCCATGCCATGCTGCACACGATGTATGGTCAGGCGCTCCGGCATTCGGCCGAGTTTTACATCGAATATTTCGCCATCGATCTGATCATGGACGATGAAGGCCGCTGCCGCGGTGTCGTAGCGCTTAACCTGGAAGACGGCACGATCCATCGTTTTTCCGCACAGATGACGGTGCTGGCGACCGGTGGCTACGGCCGCGCTTATGCCTCGTGCACCGGCGCGCACACCCAGACGGGCGACGGCAACGCCATGGTGCTTCGCGCCGGCCTGCCGCTTGAAGATATGGAATTCGTGCAGTTTCACCCGACCGGCGTCTATGGCGCGGGCGTGCTGATCACCGAGGGCGCCCGCGGCGAAGGCGGCTATCTGGTCAACTCCGAGGGCGAGCGCTTCATGGAGCGCTACGCACCCTCGGCCAAGGACCTCGCCTCGCGCGACGTGGTATCGCGCGCCATGACCATCGAAATTCGCGAAGGCCGCGGCGTCGGTCCGAAAAAAGACCACATCTTCCTGCACCTCGACCATCTCGACCCGAAGGTGCTGGCCGAACGGTTGCCGGGCATCACTGAATCGGCACACATCTTTGCCGGCGTCGATCTCACCCGCGAGCCGGTGCCGATCGTGCCGACCGTGCATTACAACATGGGTGGCATCGCCACCAATTATCACGGCGAAGCGCTGACCAAGAAGGACGGTAATCCCGACCACGTCATTCCCGGCCTGATGGCGCTCGGCGAAGCGGCCTGCGTTTCAGTGCACGGCGCCAACCGGCTCGGCTCCAATTCCCTGATCGATCTGGTGGTGTTCGGCCGCGCCGCCTCGTTGCGCTGCGCCGAAATCCTGACGCCCCACGACAAGCAGCCGGAACTGTCGAAGGATTCAGCCGAGCGGGCGCTGTCGCGCCTCGACAAATACCGCTACGCCTCGGGCGGAACGCCGACCGCGCAATTGCGCACCGAGATGCAGCAGGTGATGCAGACCAACTGCGCGGTGTTCCGTACCGCCGAGGTACTGCAGGAGGGCTCGAAGCTGATCCACGAAGTGTTCGAGGGCGCGGCCGACATCCGCGTCACCGACCGCTCGCTGATCTGGAATTCGGACCTGGTCGAGACGCTGGAATTCGTCAATCTGATCGAGCAGGCTGTGGTCACCGTCGACTCAGCGTTCAACCGCACCGAAAGCCGCGGCGCGCATGCGCGCGAGGATTACCCGGAGCGCGACGATCACAATTGGATGAAGCACACGCTCGCCTGGCTCGATACGCTGACCGGCAAGGTCACCATCGACTACCGGCCGGTGCACACCTACACCCTGACCAACGACGTGTCCTACATCGAGCCGAAGAAGCGGGTTTACTGAGCGAATTATTTGAGGATTCAATGGCCCAGTTCACACTCCCCAAAAATTCAAAAGTTGGCGAAGGCAAGACCTGGCCGCATCCGGCCAAGGCCAAAGCCGAACACGAATTCCGCATCTACCGCTGGAATCCGGACGACGCCGAGAACCCGCGTCTCGACACCTATTACGTCGATACCGGCGATTGCGGGCCGATGGTGCTCGATGCGCTGATCTGGATCAAAAACAAGGTCGATGCGACGCTGACATTCCGCCGCTCCTGCCGCGAAGGCATTTGCGGCTCCTGCGCGATGAACATCGACGGTACCAACACGCTTGCCTGCACCAAAGCAATGAGCGAGGTCTCGGGCGCGGTGCGCATCTACCCGCTGCCGCATATGGCGGTGGTCAAGGATCTGGTCCCCGACCTCACCAACTTTTACGCCCAGCACGCCTCGATCAAGCCGTGGCTGCAGACCGTTTCGCCAACGCCGCAGAAGGAGTGGAAGCAAAGCCACGAAGACCGGCAAAAGCTCGACGGGCTTTATGAGTGCATTCTCTGCGCCTGCTGCTCGACCTCCTGCCCGAGCTACTGGTGGAATTCCGACCGCTATCTCGGCCCGGCCGCGCTTCTGCAGGCACAACGCTGGCTCTCGGATTCGCGCGACGAAGCGACCGGGGAGCGGCTCGATGACTTGGAAGATCCCTTTCGCCTTTATCGGTGCCACACCATCATGAATTGCGCCAAGGCCTGCCCAAAGCATCTCAACCCGGCCAAGGCCATCGCCGAGATCAAGCGCACGCTGGTCGAGCGGCAGGTGTAGCCCGCCCCCGCGGGGCGCACGGAAAATCGGCCGCCGACTGCCGGCACGTGAGGCGGTCCGCCACAAAGTCCGCGTGCGATGCGCTTTGACGCAAGCCCCGGAACGAACGCCGGCGATGCACGTTAGTCTTGGGGACTTAGCCCACAACCGATCAAGGGTGCCGCGCCCGGGCGCCGGCTTCGACAACGGTGCATCGAAAGACTATGACGATGAGAACAGATGGCGTCGCGGACCCCAAACAGCCGCTGACTGAGCTCGGCGCTCCGATCCAAACCCCTCCGCAACAGCTCGACCAAGCGGTCAAATCCCAGGGCGGCAATCCAACGCCGGGAAGTCTGTCGCGACGAGACGATCAGCGCCGCCAGCGCCTGCCGGTGAGCCGACTGCAGGCGCACTAGGCCGCGTACATATTCGTGACATCGTCTTAGCCCCAAGAAAGCCGACCTGGGAGGGGCCTTTCCCTGATGCCAACTTGTCCGCACTGACGAGTGCGTGCTGCCCAGCTATTCTCCCCAGCTGTCCCCACCGTGCGGGCACCGGAAAAGGAATACGACCGTGAGCCATCTATCCGCTTTGCAACTGCCGGGCCTGAAACCCGAAGATTTTGCGCGGCTCGGCCCATTCCTTCAAAACTTCGCCACGAGTCGCCGCGGGCTAATGCTCGCGCCGTTGCTCGCGGCTCTGCCGGCGAGCCTCGACAGCGAGCCAGCGCTGGCGATCGACCCAAATGAGACGCAAGTCACGCTGCCCGACCAATTCCACTGGCAGCCCGGGTGGCCCGGTGCGCCAGCACAGTCAGTCGAGACGGTACCGGTGTTCGGTGCGACCGACAAACCTGGGCCGTATGTGGTGCTGATCAAGTGGCATCCGGGCTACATGAGCGCGCCGCATACCTACGTCACGGACCGACTGTGTTTTGTTATCTCCGGCACGTGGTGGGTCAACTCCGGTGCGAATGCGGCTTCGTTCGCCGCGTCGCGCACACGCCGCACTATGACGGCGTGAAAAAGGGCGGCAAGGAGCCGGCAGTCATCGGCATCTTCGGCCAAGCTCCGATCGATTTTAAACTGACGGACCCAGCCGAACCGCCGATTAGGGAAGTTTAGAAAACGGATTGTCGCGGGCCGCGACGACCTGCGCTGGCATTTACAAGCACGCGGCTAGTCCAATTTCAGCTTCCGTTTCCGCTGCCCGAGTGTGCGCAGGCGAAGCGCATTGAGCCGGATGAAGCCTTCGGCATCGCGCTGGTCGTAGGCGACCGCGCCTTCTTCGAAAGTCACTAGGTCCTGATCGTACAGCGAGTATTTGCTCTCGCGCCCGACCACGCCGACGTTGCCCTTGTAGAGCTTGAGCCGCACCGATCCGGTGACGAATTCCTGGCTCTTGTCGATTGCCACTTGCAGCATTTCGCGCTCAGGCGAGAACCAGAAACCGTAATAGATCAGTTCGGCGTATTTCGGCATCAACTCGTCTTTGAGGTGAGCGGCGCCGCGATCGAGCGTGATCTGCTCGATGCCGCGATGCGCGGCCAGCAGAATTGTGCCGCCCGGCGTCTCATACATGCCGCGCGACTTCATGCCGACAAAGCGGTTTTCGACCAGATCGAGCCGACCGATGCCATGGGCGCGGCCGAGCGTATTGAGCTGCCTCAGTAACGCCGCCGGCGACAGCCGCTTGCCGTCGATGGCGACCGCATCGCCCTTTTCGAAATCGACCGTGACATAGGCCGGCTCATCGGGCGCGGCACTGGGATCGACGGTGCGCGAATACACGTAGTCCGGCACTTCCTCGCCGGGATTTTCCAGGACTTTGCCTTCCGACGAGGTGTGCAGGAGATTCGCGTCGGTCGAGAATGGCGCTTCGCCGCGTTTGTCCTTGGCGATCGGAATCTGATTCTTCTCGGCAAAGACGATCAGCGCTTCGCGCGACTTGAAATCCCATTCGCGCCAGGGCGCGACGACTTTCACGTCTGGCTTGAGTGCGTAATAGGACAGCTCGAACCGCACCTGGTCGTTGCCCTTGCCGGTGGCACCATGCGCTACCGCATCGGCGCCGACCTGTTCGGCGATTTCGATCTGCCGCTTGGCAATGAGCGGCCGCGCGATCGAGGTGCCGAGCAGGTATTGGCCCTCATAAAGCGTGTTCGCCCGGAACATCGGAAACACATAGTCGCGGACGAATTCCTCGCGCAAATCCTCGATGAAGATGTTCTGCGGCTTGATGCCGAGCATCAGCGCCTTCGCCCGCGCCGGCTCGAGCTCCTCGCCCTGGCCGAGATCGGCGGTGAAGGTCACCACCTCGCAGCCGTAAGTGGTTTGCAGCCACTTCAGGATGATCGAGGTGTCGAGCCCGCCCGAATAGGCCAGCACCACTTTTTTCACGTCGCCTTTGGACATCGCTAAAAGCCCTGCGCGGCGGCAAGCCGCCTAAAAATCCGCGCGGACTATAGGCAGGCGTGGGATCGAAGCAAGCCGCCCGCTTCGGATGAAATCCTTTTAGGAGCTTTGGCTCTTGCGCCCGGTCAGCGCCGCAAACGCTTCGCGAATAGCGCGCCCAGCGCGCTCCAGCAGCCGTTCGACCGTTGTGTCGGTGAGTCGCGTTCCGCGCCAGCGATAGATCAGGCCGTGGGCAGTCCAGATCACCAAGAACATCAACACGCCGGCAAACACGCAATCGGTGAAGAAATGCGCGCCGCTTGCCATGCGCAGCACGGCCAACGCCGCGCCGAAGGCGAGCGCGCCGGCATAAGCAAGCGCCCGCCATTGCACCGGGGCGAGCGCCGCCGGCGCTATGGTCCAGAACGCGCCGGACGGTTCGCCGGCGATGAAGGAGCAATTGTCCGTGCACGGTCCGCCAAAATCCCACCACGGCGTGAAGCGCTCGTTGCCGCCCAGCTGCACGACGTCTTCCGGCCGCATGCGCGCGGAGTGCTGTTTCAAGACCCCGTTGGTAAGTATCCCCGGGCCGAGCGCGAGCGTAGCGATCAGAAACAAGGCGGCGCGCCCGGGAATAAGCATCGGCCGGTTCGGCCAGATCAGTTTTCCGGCGACGGCAAGAAAGGCCGGCGCGACCAGAAGCGTGATCAGTAAAGTCGCCGCATCGCGCGCATATTCGACCCAGTCGTTTCGCCAGCCGCTGAATTTGTGGGTGGCCGGGTCGTAGAACAGCGCGGCGATGGAAAGATCGAGCTGCGGGAACAGCGCGAACACGACCCCGACCACCACGGCGATGGTGAGCGCGACGACAAGCCCGGTGCGATTCATGCGCTTTTTGTCCAAGCTCCGGCGCGGCGGCCGGCGAACAACCAATAAACCAGCCCGCCGGCAATACCGGAAGCGGCGATGATCTCGCGCTCATGCGAAAAATAGGTTTCGGGGTCGTTCATATCGCCCGTCAAATCGATGCCATAGGACATAGCCAGCGCCAGCGCGCCACCCAGCGCCGCATAGATTAAGACCGAGCGCAGGGCGAACGTTTCGGCAATCGCGACCATCGCCAAGGCCGGCAGAAAGGCCACACCGCCGATTATCGCCGCGCCGACCGCAACAATCGCCCACGCCGCGACCGGTGGAAATCCGGCCGCGATTACATCGTCCCAGTGCGGGGTGAGCATGCCGAGCGTAAAAACCGCCGACGCGGCCGCACTCGCCAATGCATAAGCAAAAAGCATCATGACGATCCGGCCTGCAGCTGCCATCGACGGCCCTAGCGGTCCCCACTAATCCGTCATCGCCATAGCGCGCAGCGCCATGCGCTCGCGGGCCGAGAGCTTTTCCGTCGCGCTTTTGAGCTGGCCGCAGGCGGCGAGGATATCGCGCCCGCGCGGCGTGCGCACCGGTGAGGCGTAGCCGGCATTGAAAACGACTTCGGAAAATTTCTCGATCTGATCCCAGTCCGAGCATTCATAGATGCTGCCCGGCCAGGGATTGAACGGGATGAGATTGATCTTGGCGGGGATGCCTTTGAGGAGGCGCACCAAAGCGCGCGCATCGGCCAGCGAATCGTTGACGCCCTTGAGCATGACATATTCGAACGTGATACGCCGTGCATTCGATAGCCCCGGATAATTGCGGCAGGCCTCGAGGAGCTCACGCAACGGGTATTTGCGATTGAGCGGCACCAACACGTCGCGCAGCTCGTCGGTGACGGCATGCAGCGACACCGCGAGCATCGAGCCGATTTCGGTGCCGGCCCGCGCGATATTCGGCACGACGCCGGACGTCGACAGCGTGATGCGGCGCTTCGAGATGCTCAAGCCGTCGCCGTCGGCGACGACATTGAGGCCGTCGCGCACCGCCCCGAAATTATAGAGCGGCTCGCCCATGCCCATCATGACGACGTTGGAGACGAGCCGCTTCTCCGGCTCGGCGCCGCCGGGCGCGGCCGCACGCTGCCAGTCGTTGAGCCGGTCGCGCGCCAACACCACCTGGCCGACAATCTCGCCGGCGGTCAGATTGCGCACCAGGCGCTGTGTGCCGGTGTGGCAGAACGTGCAATTGAGCGTGCAGCCAACCTGGCTCGAGACGCACAAGGTGCCGCGATCGGTGTCGGGAATATAGACGCATTCGACGTCGTGCGGCGCCCCGGCAACTTCGCCCGGCAGCCGCAGAAGCCATTTGCGCGTGCCATCGACGGAGACTTGCTCGGCGGCGACTTCGGGCCGCGCCGCGGTAAAGCGCGCCGCAAGCTCGCCGCGCAGCTCCTTCGACAACGTCGTCATGGCGTCGAAGTCGTCGGCGCCACGCACGTAGAGCCAGTGCCAGACTTGCTGTACGCGCATGCGCTGTTGCCGCTCGGGCACGCCGGCTTCGCCCAGCGCCTGCACCAGCTCCGCGCGCGAAAGGCCGACAAGCGACGGCTTTGCCGGCGCGACATAGCGCTCCAGCGGCCGCTTTTCGATGGCGGCGAAATCCTCCGGCTGTTGCGCGACGAGCGGGGCGGTCATGGTTAATCCAGCTGAGATTTAGATTTCACGGCATACATAAGTCCTTACCGAAGAACGGAAAGGACTTTCTGCGCGCCCCATGCGCAGTCTTCACTTACAGTCTTGGTCCGAGCGGTCTAGCGCCTGCGCAAAACCTTTGAGCGAAAAGGTGTCGGTAGAGCGGGTGCCGTGCGACGAGGTCCCTTTGACTACCGCATTCTGGCCGGCGCGCATGGCGTCAAGCAAACGCTGCTCTTCGGCTGCATTCTTGATCCAGGCGCCGTCCTGCTGGGTGTAAAGCGCAAACGAAGTCGAGCCGACATCCAGCGTCGCCTCCGCGCTCGGCTTAAACGGGTAGCCGATGACGATCGAGATTTCGTTGCTCACCTTATCGGCTGGCCGGCTGGAGATGAACATGAAGGTCGGATTGCGCGACTTGCCAGACGGGCTGGTCTCCGAGGAGGCCGGCTTGGCGATGGCAAAGCAAATCTTCTTGCCGCCCGGCGAGGCTGTGTAGGCGCCCCAGTCGCCGTATTGGCCAAGCAGCGTCGGTTTGGTTCCGCCGGCCGCGGCAGTGGCCGGTTCGGCAGTGGAGGCGGCGGCGGCCGGCTTAGGTTTCGGCTTTTTTTGCGCGGGAGCGGCAGCAGCCGGAGCCGATTGGTCCGGGGATGGCTGTTGCGCGAGCGCCGGCCCTGCATAAGCCGCAACGGCGAGCAGCGACGGCAAAAGCCACCATCGTGGATGGACGAGCATTAAGCCTCCCCGATCGGGATCGCGCCGGTTAAAATCCAAGCCCTTCAACAAGCCCTTCAACTTTAACCCATTTCCGACGGGGAGGGAACGAAATCGGGCCGCGAAAACGGGCCGAAAAGTCGCGTCCTGGTGTTCCCCGCCGGCCGACGCCGACAAAAGGTGACGGCCAGCACATCATCCCGCTACCGGCACCGATTGAATGGCACCATGTCGCTGACAGACGGGAACAACGCAGCGGGGTCAAGGGCATCGGCGCAGTACACTGGCGCCTATTGCCGACAACAAGGCCCAACTCCGGACGATCTCCTGGTCGCAGTGGGCGTACAGCGCGACGGCCAGGCGTTTACTGCTTTGTTCGATCATTTCGGACCGCGCGTACGGGCGCAGATGCTGCGCCGGGGCGGCACCGCGGCGGCGGCGGACGATCTCGCCCAAGACGTCATGGAAACCATCTGGCGCAAGGCCCATCTCTACGACCCGACTCAATCGGCGGCGGTGACCTGGATTTTTCAGATCGCCCGCAACCGCCGCGTCGACATCGGGCGCCGCAGCCGCGAATACTATTGCGCCATCGATGACTTTTTCGACATTCCCGACACAGCGGAAGCCAATGACGACCGGCTTGATGCCGCCCAGCGCCGCGAGCACGTGCGCGCCGCCCTCGGCACTTTGCCGCATGAGCAGGTCACGATCATCAACCTCGCGTTCTTCGAGGGGCTGTCGCACAGCGCGATTGCGCAGCAGCTCAAACTGCCGCTCGGAACGGTGAAATCGCGGCTCCGACTCGCCTGCACGCGCTTGCGCCGCCTCTTAGCCGACGCCGGCCTGACCGACGCGGCCGTTGCCGGCTAAAGCACCTCGACCTCCCCACTTCCAATCGTCGCGGCTTCCGTGCTTATGACGTTGCGGCGCGGCGTCCGCTCGCGCCGAAAGGACAGCCATGAAAGCCATTGTCTGCACCCATTTTGGAACCCCGGAAGAGCTAGAATTTGTCGACATCCCGGAGCCGCAACCTGGCCCGGGCGAAGTCGTCGTACGCATCAAAGCCGCGGCGCTTAATTTCTTCGACCTGTTGATCATTGCCGGCAAATATCAGAACAAGCCGCCGTTTCCGTTTTCGCCGGCATCGGAATTTGCCGGCGTCGTCGAAAACGTCGGCACCGGCGTCACCGTGTTTAAGCCGGGCGACCGGGTGATGGGCTCAACCGGTTGGGGCGCGGCACGCGAGGCCATCGCCACCGCCGGCGATCGCTTGGTGAAGCTCCCTGATGATCTCGACTTCGAGCGCGCCTCGGGATTGACCGTAACTTACGCCACCACGCTCTATGGCTTGCGCGAACGTGGCGAACTCAAAGCCGGCGAAACGCTGGTCGTGCTCGGCGCCTCCGGTGGCGTCGGGCTCGCCGCTATCGAACTCGGCAAGATCATCGGCGCGCGCGTCATCGCCTGCGCCTCCTCCGACGAGAAGCTTGCTTTTGCGCGCTCGCACGGCGCCGACGAAACCGTCAACTATACCACCGACAATTTGCGCGACGCGCTTAAGCGGCTGGGCGGGGCCCGCGGCATCGACGTCGTCTACGACCCGGTCGGCGGAGATTACGCCGAGCCGGCTTTGCGCTCGCTCGGCTGGGAAGGCCGCTATCTGGTGATCGGCTTTGCCGCCGGCGAAATTCCGAAAATTCCGCTCAATCTGGTGCTGCTCAAGAGCTGCGACATCCGCGGCGTGCTTTGGGGCGGCTGGACCTTGCGCGACCCACAAGGCCAGCGCGCGCTGATGCAAGAGATCGTGCGCTGGTGCGCCGAAGGCAAACTCAGCGCGCATGTGCATGCGGTCTATCCATTGGCCGACACCGCCAACGCGCTCAAGGCCATCGCCGACCGCAAGGTCATGGGCAAGATCGTGCTGCAGCCGTAAAAATCAGCCCGCTAATTTGTCCATCGTCTCGGCGAGTTTGACGTCGAGCTCGGTCAAACCGCCGGCATCATGCGTCGACAGCGTGACGTTGACTGTCTTGTAAACGTTCGACCATTCCGGATGGTGGTCCATTTTTTCGGCCACGAGTGCGACCCGGGTCATAAAGCCGAAGGCGGCGTTGAAGTCGGCGAACACGAACGTCTTTGCGATCGCGTCGCGGCCTTTCACGTCGCTCCAGCCCGACAACTTGCCAAGTGCGCGGCTGCGCGCGTCACCGGTCAGCTTTTGCGCCATACCAACCTACCATGCCCAACCTCATGCTCTCGCCCAAATGCCCTCGAAAATAGGCGGGCAAATGACTACCTAGCAAGCACTAGCTACCCGGCACGCGTGCCCAAGAGGCCGCCCTCGGCAGTGCGCAGAGAGGCTATCATGTCCTGGTCCATCAATATCGGATCGGTTGCCGCCACGATAGTGAAGGTCCATGTGACCTTCCTTTTGCTGCTGGCCTGGATTTTCGGCGTCGAATACATTTCGGGCGGACCGCAAGAAGCGTTGAACAGCCTGTTGTTCGTCGTGCTGTTGTTTCTGTGCGTGCTATTGCATGAATTCGGCCACATCCTGACCGCGCGGCGTTTCGGCGTACGCACGCCCGACGCCCTGGGGACCGTCGTCGGACCGCAGCGCCGCCCAACCGGCGCGCCCAAGCGGCCGTGGCATCGGCCAAATTTCCGCCGCGGCCGGTGATTAACCAAAGTGGTTGTTGCGCGATCGCGTCCGTGCCGCGGATACCGCCAAGCGTCCGGCCCGTGTGTTAGGATTAACTATGCCTGGAGAACTGCCACACCGTCATTTGGCCATGAAGCTCTGGCTCTCCCAAGGCTTCGGGCAGGCGAAGCATGACGCGAACATCGGTCTCGAGTCGCTCGAGCACTTGATGCGCAATCGGCTCCGCATGTTTTTGCGGCACACCTGGATTGTGACGATCCTGGGAACGCTCATTATCGGCGCGCTGGTGTGGTGGCTGGTCTACATCACCATCGCACCGACCGACATGAAGGTTGCCGCCGGTCCGGCCGACAGCGCCAATGTCAAGCTTGTGCAATTGTTGACGCAGAGATTCGTCGCCGACCGCGACAAGGTGCAGCTGTCTCTGATTCCGACCGACGGGCCGCAGCAAAGCCTGCAAACCATCACCGATAAAGCCGCCGACCTCGCGATCATCCCGAGCACGATCGACAATTCACCCGATCTGCCGGTGGTGGCGATCCTGCGGCAGAACGTGATGGCGCTGATTGTGCCGGCGCCGCCGCCACTGCCGCCCCAGCCGAAGAAAGAGATCGCGAAGGAGGCTCCGCCGCCGGCCAAGAAGGAAGCGGCCGCGCCAGAGAAGCCGGAAAAGGCTGCGACCGCCAAAGTCGGCAAAGCCGCCGCCAAGAACGCCAAACCGGCCAAGACGGCGAAGAACGAAAAAGCCGACAACGCCGACAAAAAGACTAAGGGCGCCAAGGGCGCCAAAACCGCGGACAAGGGAGCCGATAACGACGAAGACGAGGAGGCCGACGACAAGAGCGGCGCCACGGGCGGCGGCGATTCCGATACCGCCGCCGACGCCAACAAGCTCGACAAGGTGACCAAGCTCGCCGGTCACCGCGTCGGCATCGTCACCGGCAACGAGGCGACGCCTGAGCTATTGGATATCGTGCTCAATCACTACGGCGTTCCGGCAGCGCAGGTGCAGATCTCCCAGATCGATCCCAAGAACGTGGCCGACGCTGTGAAAGCCCAGCAGGTCGACGTGCTGTTCGTCGCCGGCGCCGCCACCGGTCAAGCCATCAACGAGGTAGTGACGGGGGCCACGCTGAATGGCCAGCCGCCGAGTTTCATCGCCGTCGACCAGGCCGAAGGCATCGCTAAGCGCAACCTGGCATTCAACTCTATCGACATCCCGGCCGGGACTTTCGGCGGCAATCCGCCGACACCCGACGACACGCTGACCACCTTGAGCTTTGGCGAATACCTGGTGGCGCGCAAATCGTTCAGTCACGACGGCGTCGCCAACCTGGCGCGGCTGATCTTCACGTCGCGGCTCGCGCTCGCCGCCGCCATGCCCGGCGAGGTCAAGATCGAAGCGCCCTCGACGGACAAGGATTCGACTGTCGTCGTGCATCCGGGCGCGCTCGCTTATCTCACCGACGACCAGAAGACGTTCTTCGACAAATACGGCGACGACATCTTCTACGGCCTACTGATCTTTCCGATCTTCGGCTCGGCGATCGCCGGCGTAGCGAGTTATTTCCGCAGCAGCGGCCGCACCAAGCGGCTGCGGCTGTTGCAGGGGCTGCTCGATCATGTCCGCAAGGCACATACTTCGCCGTCGCTTGCAGCGCTCGATCAACAGCAGGCCGACGTCGACCGGTTGGTGGTGGTGATCATCCACCAGACCGAGACCGAGGAATACGATCAGACCGTGCAGATGTCGTTCTCGCTGGCGCTCGATCACGTTCGCTTTGCCATCGCCAGCCGCCGCGCCGTGCTGCTCGGGCCGCCCGATAACGAGGCCTCCGCCGAGACGCAGTCGGCGACAGAGACCCAGTTCGCGGCCGAATAGGCGCGTTAATCGGCGACTGCGACTGCTTCGATCTCGATCAGCAGGTCTTCAAGGAACAGCCCGGACACCTGGACCAAAGTACTGGCCGGCGGGATCGCGCCGGCGAGGAACCGGTCACGCGCCTTGCGGTAAGCCGCAATTTGTTTCACGTCGCGCATGAACACCGTGATCTTGGCGACGTCGCGCGGCGCGCAGCCGACCGCCGCCAGCGCCGCGGTGAGATTGCGAAAGACCTGATCCGCCTGCGCTTCCATGTCGCCCTTGCCGACGATATTTCCTCGTCCGTCGAGTGCGACCTGCCCGGCGATATAGACAATCCGGCCTTGTCGAATTTCCGCCACATGCGAATAACCCGTCGGCGGTGAGATTGCGGCAGGATTGACGAAATTGATCTTGCTCGTGTTGGCGTTCATGGTTCGCTTCCTCCAAGGAAATATCACGACCGCGCGGCTCACCGCCGGCCGCAAAATTTATCGCATCGCTGATCGCGGGGCCGCGGGCTTAACCTGATTTCCGCAGCGCCGCGACGGCAGCAGGAGCGCTTTCCTCGCCGCGGGCGCGACGTGCTTGCATCGAATAGAACGAAGCATTCTGTTCGCCGCGCAAGGCTTCGCGCGTGAATTGGATCATGTGGTGGGCTACGATACCGATTTTGAGTGTCGTATCGATCTGGCCGCGCCGCAGCGCATGCAATGCCGCGCGCCAAAATGGCCGGCGGTAGTCGGAGGCAATCCCGATGTGCCAGAAAACGTTCACAATCAGCACGAGCATCATGCGGATATTGTTCCAGGTGAGCTTGCCCCGCACCGCGCCGATTGAACGGTTGGCATAAGTGGCGTCGACTTGATGAGCAAGGCGTTGAAACAGACGCTCGGGGTCGTAGGCATGGGCAATGCAACGCCGCCACGTCTCGACCACTTCATCATGGGGGCGCAGGAAACGCACATTGCTTTCGAGCCCAGCGTCGTCAGCGATCACGCGGCCAGCCCGATGCAGGCGGTCCCAAAGCGGCGTCTTCGGCAGCGCTTGGAGCAGATTGATGGTCAGGATCGGCACACGCGAGGCGTCGATGAAAGCCTTGAGCCTCGCCTCGGTATCGGCAGTGTCGGTATCGAGCCCGAGAATGATGCCCGAGGTCACTTCGAAGCCGTAGGAGTTGAGCGTGGCAATCGAACCCAGTATCGGCAGTGTCGCATTTTGCTCCTTGCGCATGTGCTTGAGTGCATCGACTTCCGGCGTCTCGATGCCGACGAATATCGTCTCGAACTCCGCTTGCCGCATCAGCTCTAGGATCTCGTTCTGCTTGGCGATATTGAGCGTCGCCTCGCACGCGAACTGAAGCGGAAAACCGCGATGCTTTTGCCAAGCGATCAGATGCGGCAACATCTCGCGCGTGGCCTTGCGGTTGCCGATGAAATTGTCGTCGACGAAATATATGACGCTCGGGTGGTAGCGCTGCGCCAGCATGGCGTCGAGTTCGGCAGCGATCTGCTGCGGTGTTTTCAGCCGCGGCTGCCGGCCGTACAGCGCCGGGATGTCGCAGAACTCGCAGCGATAGGGGCAACCGCTGGAAAACTGCAGCGAGCCGAGCAGATACCGATCGAGCCGGATGAGATGATAGGCCGGGATCGGAAAGTCCGGGAGCGGCAGCCGCTCGACCGTCTCGAACCGCACTTGCGCCCGAGGCGGCGCGCAGCTTTCGTCGAAAGTGGCGATCAGCCGATCGGTCCCGTCGCCGATTTCGCCGACATGCAGGTAGTCGAACTCCGGGTACATCTCCGGGGCGCCCGATACCGACGGTCCACCGAGCGCGGTGACCTTACCGGCGGCTGTTGCCCGCCTTGCGATGTCGTGAATCTGCGGCGCCTGCACATGCATGCCGCTGACCATAACGACATCGGCCCAGGCGAAATCGGCTGCGCTGGCGGGCTTCACGTTCTCGTCGATGAAGCGGACCGGCCAACCTTCCGGCATGTAGGCCGCGATCAGCAATAGGCCCTGCGGCGGCATGAAGGCGCGCACCCGGCCGAATAAATGATAGGCGTGGGAGAACGTGCCGAACGAGGGCGAATAAGCGGGAAACACACATAAAATGTTGCGCTTATTGCGGGTCGAATGCGGGAAACGCAAAGGCCCTCTCCCGGTTTGCCTGGCTGCGACCTCCCGTCTGGAGCGCAGCGGCAACGCCTAAATGTTAACTCTACCATAGCTCTGCGACGTGACATTGTGCATTGCGAAAAAACCGCCGCTGACTATATTCGCGACGAACGCGGGCCCTTCGGGGCCCGCAACGATTTAAGGCCGCCCGCTCCCATGAATCTTCGCAACATCGCCATCATTGCCCACGTCGACCACGGCAAAACCACTCTGGTCGACCGCTTGCTGCAGCAATCGGGCGCCTTTCGCGAGAATCAGCGCGTTGCCGAGCGAGCGCTTGATTCCAACGATCTTGAGCGCGAACGCGGCATCACCATCCTCGCCAAGGCCACGTCAATTCTTTGGCACGACGTGCGCATCAATATCGTCGATACGCCCGGCCACGCCGATTTCGGCGGCGAGGTCGAGCGCATTCTCAATATGGTCGACGGGGCGCTGGTGCTGGTCGACGCCGCCGAAGGGCCGCTGCCGCAGACCAAATTCGTCGTCTCCAAAGCCCTCAAGATGGGCCTCAAGCCGATCGTCGTCATCAACAAGGTGGATCGCCCCGACGCCCGGCCGACCGAAGTCGCCAACGAAGTCTTCGACTTGTTCGCGGCACTCGATGCCAGCGAAGAGCAGCTCGATTTCCCGATGCTTTACGGCTCGGCCAAACAGGGCTGGATGGCCACCGATCCGGCCGGCCCAAATGATAACGGCATGGCGCCGTTGTTCGATCTCGTCGTCCGTCACGTGGCGCCGCCGCAGGTGGAGGACGGCCCGTTCCGTATGCTCGGCACCATCCTCGAAGCCAATTCCTATCTCGGCCGCATCGTCACCGGCCGCATCTTCTCGGGCTCGGTGAAACCCAACCAACCGGTCAAAGTCCTCGACAGCAACGGCGAACTGATCGAGGAAGGGCGTATCACCAAAGTTCTGGCGTTCCGCGGGCTGGAGCGCACGCCAATCGAAGAGGGCTTCGCCGGCGACATCGTCGCCATCGCCGGACTGCCGGAGGCATTCGTTTCGCACACGCTGTGCGCACCGGAGGTCACCGAGCCGCTGCCGGCGCAGCCGATCGATCCGCCGACGCTCGCTATGACGTTTCGCATCAATGATTCGCCGCTCGCGGGCACGGAAGGCGACAAGGTGCAAAGCCGCGTCATCCGCGACCGGCTATTGCGCGAGGCGGAAGGCAACGTCGCGCTGCGCATTTCCGAATCAAACGAGAAAGATTCCATGGAAGTCGCCGGCCGCGGCGAATTGCAGCTCGGTATTCTGATCGAGACTATGCGCCGCGAGGGCTTCGAACTTTCGGTCTCGCGTCCGAAGGTGCTGTTTCAGCACGGACCGTCGGGCGAGCTTCTGGAGCCGATCGAAGAAGTCGTGATCGACGTCGACCAAGAACACGCCGGCATCGTGGTGCAAAAGCTTGCCGAGCGCAAAGGCGAAATGGTCGAGATGCGGCCCTCCGGCGGCGGCCGGGTGCGGCTGATCTTCTACGCGCCGACCCGCGGGCTGATCGGCTATCACGGCGAACTCTTGACCGACACGCGCGGCACCGCGGTCATGAACCGGCTGTTTCATGCCTACGGGCCGCATCGCGGCGACGTCACCAGCCGCCGCAACGGCGTCCTGATCTCCACCGATCAGGGCGAGGCGGTCGCGTATGCGATGTGGAATCTCGAAGACCGCGGGCCAATGATGATCGAGCCGGGCTGGCGGGTTTATCGCGGCATGATCGTCGGCGAGCACACCCGCGACAACGACCTTGAGGTCAATGTGCTCAAGGGCAAGAAGCTCACCAATATCCGCACGCACTCCAAGGACGAGGCGATCCGGCTGACGCCGCCGATCCGCATGACACTGGAAAAGGCGCTGGCCTACATCCAGGACGACGAATTCGTCGAGGTGACGCCGAAATCGGTGCGCTTGCGCAAGAAACTGCTCGATCCGAACGACCGCAAAAGAGAAGATCGGCGCAAGGAAGCGGAGCGCGTGTAAGGCGCCGAACGCGCGTGATTATCGTTCGGAACGGCTTAACGGCGGGCCGAAAACGACAACGCAACAAACCGCCAGGGCTCGCTGCGATTTACGACCGCCGGACCCTTGACGGAAATATCGCGCAACCGTGTCGCTCTTGCAACAGCCCTTTAGATTGTGACGCAAGCACAATTTTTTGTGCTCCGGCGATAGCGCGGCTTAGTCGTTTCGGTAATAATCCACATCGTTAGCGTTTCGTTACTCGTGGGACTTGAAGGCCGCGAACCCGCTTGCTTTGATGACGCAATGAGCACCGTCCTCATCGAGATTCGTCGTGCCAAGCCGAGCGATGCCGGCGCGGTGGCGGACGCGCACGATGACGCCTGGCGGGCGGCCTACCAGGGCATTATTCCCGGAACCGAACTCGAACGCCTGATCAATCGCCGGGGCGCAGCGTGGTGGGACTCGGCGATCCGCAAAGGCAGCCGCATCGCGCTCTTGCAATTTGGCGACAAGATCGCGGGCTACGCCAATTACGGTCGCAACCGCGCGCGCAGCCTGCATTATGACGGCGAAATCTACGAAGTTTATCTGCGGCCGGAATTCCAGGGCCTGGGCTTCGGCCGGCGGCTGTTTACCGCCGCGCGCCGCGACCTCGCGCAGAGCGGGCTTAAATCGCTGATCGTCTGGGCGTTGTCGGAAAACGATACTGCGGTCGAGTTTTATCGCGCGCTCAGCGGCAAGACCGTCGCTCGCTCGTCGGAAAAATTCGGCACGCGCGTGCTCGACAAAATCGCCTTCGGCTGGAACAGCTAAAAAGTTCACAAGTGCCGTAGTGCCGCGATCAGCGCCGCCGGCGCACCGGCAACGCGAATGCGTTTGGCGCGTGACTTGGCGCCGCCCGTCAGTTCGACCTGCGCAGACGCAACGCCCAAGGTTTTAGCGATCAGACGGCACAGCGCTGCGTTGGCTTCACCCTCGCTCGGCGCCGCTTCCACGCGAACTTTCAGTACGGCGCGGCTGTCTGCCCGGCGCTCGATGCCGTCGACCGCATCGCGGCCGCCGCGCGGCACAAGCCGCACATCGATGACGACACCGTCGGCCGTCGCCGTCCACGGTTCGTCGGCCACGACGCTCAGAAGACGTAAGGATAGATGTAATGCTCAATCACTCGCTGAATTAAAATAATGATCAGAAACAAGATGACCGGCGAAATGTCGATACCGCCGAGATTGGGCAGCAGGTTGCGGATCGGACGCAGCGCCGGCTCGGTAATGCGATAGAGAAATTCGCCGACCATGGCGATGGCTTGATTGCGGGTGTTCACGACATGAAATGCCACCAGCCACGAGAAGATCGCCGCCGCGATGACGATCCACATGTACAAATCGAGAGCGATCAGAATGACGTCGAAAAGAGCGCGCATGGCTGACTTGGTCGGTGATGTTCAGCGGAACCTAGCCATTTGCCGCGGCGCGAACAAGCGCAACCAGCGCGTCGGATTTAGCCCACCGCGCCATGGCTCCTTGCTTGCTTGGTAAGCCGTAGCCCGCGCAGCGGGCGAAGGCTGGTGGAGCCGAGGGGATTTGAACCCCTGACCTCCGCAGTGCGATTGCGGCGCTCTCCCAACTGAGCTACGGCCCCGCCGCGGGCGCAAAACAGCCGATAAAGTGGCGGGTTTTGGCGGGTGCGGGCCATTTAGGGCCGGGGACTTGGCCTGTCAAGAACGCGGCAGCAAGAGCGAAGCCGGCGCAAGCAAGAATTAAGTTGCTTTCGGCATCATATTCGCGACGCAATACGCTGATTCATGGCCGGACAAATGGAAACTTGAGCATGCGTCCCTTCCCCGCCCGACTGGTTTTGCTGGCTCTGTGGCTTTGTTTTTGGCTTGGCTTTGCGGCCGTGCCGGCCTCGGCCGCGGCGCCGTGCGGCGGCGACTTCAACGCTTGGCTCGACGGCTTCAAACAGGAAGCGGCTGCCGCGGGTATTTCTGCGCAAACCATCCAGTCGGCGCTGGCTGGCGTGACTTTTGACCCGACCATCATCGCCCGCGACCATGCGCAGGGCGTGTTCCGGCAAAGCTTCGAGCAGTTTTCCGGCCGCATGGTGCCGCCGCGGCTACAGCGCGGCGCGCGCCTCCTTGCCCAATACGGTCCCGTCTTCGCGCGCATCGAGCAGCAATATGGCGTACCCGGTCCCGTGATCGTCGCCATCTGGGGACTGGAGACCGACTTCGGCGCCAATTCCGGCAAGTCCCCGACTATCCGCGCGCTGGCGTCGCTCGCCTATGACTGCCGCCGGCCCGACAAGTTTCGCGGCGAACTACTCGCGGCGTTGCAGATCGTCGATCGCGGCGACATGAGTCCTTCCGAAATGCGCGGCGCCTGGGCGGGCGAGATCGGGCAAACGCAATTTCTGCCGTCGTCGTACCTGAAATATGCCGTCGATTACGACGGCAACGGCCGCCGCGATCTCATTCACAGCGTACCCGACGTGCTCGCTTCCACCGCCAATTACCTGAAAGGCTACGGCTGGCAGCGCGGCCAGCCCTGGGGCGAAGGCACGCAAAATTTCCAGGTGCTGCTGCAGTGGAACGCGTCGCAGGTCTACACCAAGACCGTGGCCTATTTCGCTCAACAGCTGGCGGCCACGCAGTAGCGCGCCGACCACATCGTTTGGAACGTGGCGAAATCGCGGGCGTGCGCGACAGCAACGCTTCCACATCCGATAAACCGAAACTCTCGCAGCGTGCGCAGATCGGTTCCGCGAAAACCTCGTCAGGCGGCGACTGCTGCGCGCATGACGATATCGCGAAGGTCGGGACCAGAACGAAGGCTGCCGATCACTCCGCCATGCCGGCCCTCCAACCTTGATTCGACGAAACGCGCCGCAACCTCCGGGACGCTGTACCGCAGCATTTCGCTGGCCTGAAGCGCCAGCGCCATGCGCGTCACCAAGAGCCTGGCGTTGCCTTCGTCATTGTCGCCGTTGGCGAGACCGTCATTGAGGTCGGAGAGAAACCGGGCGTGCGCCCCATTGGCCGTGCCCGCCGACGCGACTTCGTGTGCGAAGGTTTCCACTGCGCCCTTTTCGCGCTTCAGCGCCCGCAGGACATCCATACACATCATGTTGGAGGTCCCTTCCCAGATCGAGTTCAGCGGCGCTTCCCGATAAAGGCGCGCGATCGGATTCTCCATGATGAAACCGTTGCCGCCGTGCACCTGAAGAGCCTCATAAACGAAATAGGCCGCCCTCTGGCAGTTCCAGAATTTCACCACCGGCGTCGCCACGCGCGCGAGCAAACGTTCGCTTTTGCTCGTGCCCATGGCGTCGGTCGCACGAGCGACCCGCAACGCGGACAGCGTCGCCGCCTCGCTCTCAAGCGCCAGATCGGCCAGCACGTTGGCCTGCATCGGGAGGTCCGCCATACGCCGGCCGAAGCCGTTTCGCGTCGACGCATGGTTGATCGACAACGTTAGCGCCTGCCGCATCAGGCCCGCCGAGCCAACGGCGAAATCCAACCGGGTGAGATGAGCGTGCGACAGGATTTCGCGGATGCCGCGGCCTTCCTCACCGACCAGCATCGCCCAGGTACGATCGTATTCGACTTCGCTGGAGGCGTTGGAACGGTTGCCGCATTTGTCCTTGAGTCGCTGAATGAAGATCCTGTTCGCTTGTCCGTCAGGCGTAAAACGGGGAACAAACATGCAGCTGACGCCGGATTGCGTGCGCGCTAACGTAAAGAAACCGTCGGAGGTGGGCACCGAGAAGAACCACTTGTGGCCGGTGAGCAGATAGACCTGCGCGCCATTCTGCGAGCCGGCCGCGACGCCCGTGGTTTGCGTCTCGCGCAAGTCCGAACCGCCCTGCTTCTCAGTCATCGCATAGCCGATGACGGCGCCGGTTTTTTCTCGATGGGCAGGCGGCGGGAATCGTACTGCGTCGAAAGTGTCTTTTCCCGCCAAGTGGCGAATTCCGGCTTGCCCTCAAATCCTGCACAGGCGGCGTAGGCCATGCCTGTCGGGCAGCCGACGCCGTTCTCAACCTGGTTCCACAGATAACTGAGCACGGCGCGGGCGAAATGGCCGGCGGGCCCTGGCGCCGTCCATGCCAGGCTGTGCACCCCGTTGCCGAACGCCAAACCCATCAGCTGATGCCAGGCGGGGTGAAACTCGACCCAGTCGGTGCGGTTGCCGAAGCGATCGTGGCTGCGCAGCTGCGGCCCGTATTCATTGGCCAGACGCGCGATGTCCTGTGTTTGCTCATCGCCGGCTAACGTTCCGACCGCAGCCGCGATCTCTGCGCTCCACGGCGCATGGCGCGTGACCTGCTCTTTCAAAACGACGTCGGCGGTGTAGGCGTTATAGCCGACGCACGGCTTTGCCTGATTCAATACCCGGTGGGTGGCCACCTGATCGGCAGGCGGCGCTTCCCCAACTGGACGCGAGTCTTCGATCTGCACGTTCATGACCTTCTCCCGCCATCCTCGACTGCACTCAGCTCGGCGCCGGTGCGACGGACCATGCGCACACACGCTACCGCGACCTGCGCAGCGAGTGTGTTGGTTTCGCGCTGAGCCGGGACCGCCGCTGGCGCGAGCGGCCGGATCAGGGGCTCCATGACGGCCCCGGTAATGCAAGTGGAAAGAACTTCGGCAGGCATGTCGATGAATTCGCCGCGCCGTATGCCCTCGGCGATCAGCCTCGCGAATTGCTCGGCCAACGCGTCGCGGTATTTAAGCCTTGCCTCATCGAGTGCAGGCTCGCAGGGTTCGGCAATAAGGGCGTACGCCAGGCGCGGATTGCGCGCCGCCCGGCGGACGAATGTCGCCACCGCGTCGCGAAGACGGGAAGTCGTGTCACCCTCGGTGTCGATGATGCCAGCGACGACCTCGGCCTCGCGTCGAGAAACCTCCGCCAACACCTCGACACACAGGTCGACCTTGGAATCGAAGTAGCGGTAGACGGAGCCGGTAGCCAGGCCGGCGCGCCGCGCAATGACGGAAATCTGCGCCGCCGCCCAGCCGCCCTCGGCGATAAGATCCCGGGTGACGCGAACAATCCGTTTGTGCGTGTCTTCGATGCGCTGCCGGCGTATTTGCGCAAGCGCCATTTTGAACCTCAATTCACGGTTTGTGAATATGAATTCATGACCCTAATTTTGTCAACCTGACGACCGTCTGTGGCGGTCCCAGTCGCGTTCTAGATTAGGGGCCAAGCCAGCGCGTCAGAAAATCGTCGAGCCAGGCACGGGCGCTGAAATCATAGACGGCGCGGTCGGCGAAATGCTCGGCCCGCGGTTTGGCGCCCGGCATTTCCAGGCGGTGATGACCGCTCACGGTCCAGCGACACATCGTGGCGTGGGTCACGTCGGGATGAAATTGCAGTGCGTAGCTCCTACCGTAGCGGAACGCCTGCACTGCGAACGTGTCGCCTTCGGCCAGAAGTTCGGCGCCCTGCGGCAGATCGAAGCCCTCGCGATGCCATTGATAAACCTGTTCCGGCCAGGAATCGACGACGGCCAGCCCGGCCGCGGTCGGCCGGATCGGATAGTACCCGGCCTCGACCTGGCCGTGCTTGCGCAAACACTCGGCCGCCGAGCGCACGTGCGCACATCTGCGCGCCGAGGCAGATGCCGAGGAACGGCTTGTCGTCGTGGAGCGGCACGGCGATCCAGTCGATCTCACGGCGAATGAATTCGTCGTTGTCGTTGGCGCTCATCGGGCCGCCGAAAATCGCCGCAGCCGCATGACCGCGCATCGTATCCGGCAAAGGATCGCCGAAGCGCGGGCGGCGCACGTCAAGTTCGAAACCGAGCCGGCGCAACTGCTGCCCGACGCGGCCCGGGCTGGAATGCTCCTGGTGAAGGACGATCAGGATCGGCTGCAGCATATCGTGAACAGAATCAGCGCGCCCCCGGCAGAAAATTTTTATCGCCTTCGCCAGTAAACGCAAACGTTTGCGGTGGGCCGCAGCTATCACCGCCGACTGCGCCGCATTGTGCCCCAGTCGATGAGCGGCAGCAGCAGTGCGTGCGGGACAAACTGTGCCAGACAGGTGCCGAGCCAATTGCCGAAGCCAGGGACCACCACGCGCTTGCCGCGTTTGAGGCTGTCATAGCCGATGCGCGCCACCTCTTCGGCGGACAGCGTCAGCACCTTCGGCAGGCTGTCCGGATCGAGACCGGAGTGGTCGTGAAACTCGGTCGGCACCGGCCCAGGACACAGCGCGGTCACCCGGATACCGCGATGCGACAGGTCCTGATGCAGCGCCTCGCTGAACGACAGCACATAGGCCTTGCTGGCGTAATAAACCGCCATGCACGGTCCCGGCATGAACGAGCACACCGAAGCAACGTTGAGGATGCCGCCGCGGCGGCGGGCGAGGCTGTCGACAAAAGCAAGCGACAGATCGGTGAGCGCGCGCACATTGAGGTCGATCATGGCGAGCTGCCGCTCGCGGCTGACCGCATCCGCCGGACCCATCAATCCGAAGCCCGCATTGTTGACCACGATCTCGGGTTCGACGTCGAGCGCCGATAATCGCGCGGCGATTTCGACGGCGGCGTCGTGCCGTTCCAGATCGGCTTTGAGCACGATCGGCCGCGGCAGCCCCTTGGCCGCGATTTCCGCGGCGAGCGCGGTGAGCCGGTCGTCGCGCCGAGCCACCAGTACGGTTTCATGCCCGTGCTCGGCAAAGACGCGCGCCAGCGCCGCGCCGATGCCGGCCGACGCGCCGGTAATCAGCGTCACCGGTCTCATGCGCCGGTTTCGCCCGCCTCTTTGGCGATGCGTTGGCGCAAAGAAATGCGCTCGCGCGCCGACACACCGAGCAGATCGGCGGCGCGCCACAACAGATTGTCCTCAAGCTCGTCGCGGCGGCCGTCGGCATAGACGATCTCCCACATCATTTCGATGACGCGAGCGCGGCCCTCTTCGTCGAGGACGCGGTTCAGCAGGCTCGTGAAATGATAAAGGTCGACCGATTCGTGTTCGGCCGCCGTCGCCTTCTCGATCAGTTCGTCGGCGAGCGCGTCGTCGAGGTTGAAGCGGCGCTTGACCACAGCATGAAGTTTGTCGCGCTCGGCGCCGAGCATTTCGCCGTCGATGGTTGCGGCATGCACCAGCAGCGCCACCGCGGCGAGGCGGTAGTCGTCGTCGGCAAACTGGCTCGGATGCCTGTCGCCTTCGACAAAATCGGCGACGAAATTCCTTAAGCTCTCAAACATGGTCCTTCCCGTCAGCGGCGGGGTTTCACTGTCACGTCCGTATTGCGAGGTAAAGTGGGCGGTTTGCGTCCGCAAGTCGCCAGCGGCCGTTATTGGATCGCCTTGCCGGCAAAATAGCGTTCCGCCAATACGCGCATATTGTCCTGCACGTAGGGGTTGGCGGGATCTTTGGCCTCGGCGGCTTCGAGCTTTACCTTGGCGCGGGAATAGTCGCCGCGCAGCATATAGGAATAGCCCTGGTCGTTGAGGATTTCGGCGCTCTCGCCGGCGATGCCGATGGCCTTGCGATAGGCCTCGTCGGCAAGTTCGAAACGATGCAGCCGGTCGTAGCTGGTGGCAAGCCCCATCCAGGCCTTGGCGTCCCCGGGATGCTTCTCGGTCGCGGCGCGGAAGCTTTGCGCCGCGAGATCGTAATTCTTGCCGGCGAAATATTTTTTGCCGAGCTGCAGGTCGTCGGGAGGATCGACGTGGGCGGACTTGGCCTGAGCTGCGCCCGGCTTGTCGGCGACCGCAGCCGGCGACGGCCCAACCGAGCCGGTCGCGTCGGAAGCCGCAACCGCCCCGTCGCTTGATGTCGCACCGAGCAAAGGACCGGGCGTCGAGCAACCACCCAGCGCCAAAAGATTAAGGGCGGCGACGGCGAAGGCTGCGTTTACCCGATTGTCCATTCCATGACCGCGCTTTGGCGACTGCAGCGGCCAGACCGAGCGCAAAGCATCGTGCCAGCCGGGATGCGTCAAGCTAGCCGAGCGCGGTTAAGGATCGCTTGCTTAGCTCCTTACCGGAAGGAGGCGGTCACTCTGCCGCAGTGGCCTTCGCCGCCGCCTGCTCGTTCACGAATTTCTGCAGCGTCACCAGATCGGGCTTACCGGAACCGAGAAGCGTCAGCTTGTCCATGGTGATGACTTCGGACGGGAATGTGATTTCGTGGGCATGTTTGCTGCGCGCATAGGCGATGAAATCGGCGCGGGTGGCGCTGTGCTTGTCGGTGACCAGGATAAGCCGCTCGCCCTTGCGGGCGTCGGGAACCGCTAAAACCGCGGAGTTGTAGTGCGGCCACAATTCGGCGGCGAGCATCTCGACCGCGGCCAGCGACACCATTTCGCCGCCGACCTTGGCGAAGCGCTTGGCCCGGCCCTTGATGGTCACAAAACCCTGTTCGTCGATGGCGACGATGTCGCCGGTGTCGTACCAGCCGTGCGGCGGCGGCTCCAGCACGCCCGGCTTATCGGCCCGCAGGTAGCCGAGCATGATGTTGGGTCCGGTGACGAAGAGCCGCCCTGCCCCCTCGTCGACGCCTTCGACCGGCTCGAGACACGCCTTAACGCCCGGCATGAACCGCCCGACGGTGCCGAACTTGTTGAACATCGGCGTGTTCAACGCCAACACCGGCGAGGTCTCTGTGACGCCATAGCCTTCGAGGATACGCAGGCCGAATTTTTCCAGATAGATCCGGCGGGTGGCTTCCTTGACCGGCTCGCCGCCGGAAATGATGTAGCGCAGCGAGCGGAAGTCATAAGGATTGGCCATGCGCGCGTAGCCGGCCAGGAACGTGTCGGTCCCGAACAGGTAGGTCGCGCACATGCCGTAAACCAGTTCCGGAACGGTGCGGTAATGCAGCGGCGAAGGATAAAGAAACGTCGGCACGCCGGAAATCAGCGGCAGGACAAGGCCGCCCATAAAGCCGAAAGAGTGGAACACCGGTAACGCCATGAACAGCCGGTCGTCGCGGCCGAAATCGATGCGCGCTTCGGCCTGCGCGACATTCGCCAAAATGTTGCGGTGTGAGAGCACCACGCCTTTAGGCGTACCCTCGGTCCCGGACGTGAACAGGATCACGCCCCAATCGTCAGCCTTACGCTTCACCAGCGGTTTCTTGGCGCGCAGCGCACCGCGCAGCTTGTCGGCAAACGTCACGGATTTGCGGATGTCTTCCAGATAGACGATGCGCACATGCGTCTCGATTGCGGCGATGAGCTTTTCCAACCTGGCCTTCTCGACGAAAGCATGCGCGGTGAGGATGGTATCGACCTGCGCGGCGCGACAGGCGCTGAGAACATTGGCGGCGCCCGAGGTGAAATTGATCATGGCCGGAACGCGACCGCCGGACATCAGCGCCAGTACGGTGACGACACCGCCGTTCGAGGTCGGCAGCATGACACCGATGGCGCGGCCTTGGGGCGCAAGCGGCATCAGCTTGGCGCCAAGAATGCGCGTGCCCTGCAGGAGCCGTTTGTAGGCGAGCTGTCCGCTAGTGGGGTCCTCGAGCGCCGGCCATTTGCCGCCGTTGAGGCGAGCCGCCGCGATGACGCCTTCGAGCACGGTGTGATCGGTCGGCGTGGTGCGGAAGATCAAATCCGACATCACGTCGTAGAGCGCGGCTCCGGCCGCTAGGCGCCGCTTGCGCCCCTTGAGCTCCGGATTGACGTTGAGTTTGACCGGCTCAAGGATCGTGACCTTGATTTTCGGGAACCAGCGCCGGCGCACCTGCGCCCCGGTCAGGCGGCTGAACGGCGTGTGCTCCGGCCCGTCGATGCGCACCGGCACCACCATGGCGTCGGACTTGTCGGCGATCATGGCGACGCCGTCATAGACCTTCATCAGGCTGCCGGTAATGGTGATGCGGCCTTCCGGAAAGATCACCAGCATGTTGCCGTCTTTGACGGCGTTGATGACGGTGCGCAGCGCCATGGGCTTGAGCGGATCGAGCGCCATGGTGCGCACGAACGGCAGGAACGGCTGGATCCACCAGCGCTGAGCGATGCCGGTGTCGACGGCGAAGACCGGTCGCTTGGGCAAAATCGCCATCGCGATCGGGGGATCGAGAAAGCTCACATGGTTCAGTGCGATGATGGCGTTGTGACCGGCCTTGGCGACATTCTCCAGGCCGGTAACTTCCATGCGAAACAGCGTGCGAAAGACGATGGAGAGAAAATCGTTGAGCCAGCTGGTCGGCAGCGTGCGGGCGATGATCACGGCGACGACGAGATTGGCGACGCCGATCAGCGCGAACAGAAGCGGTGTGCTGAACCCGAGTTTCTGCAACAGGCCGAAAACCAGAGCGCCGACGACCATGAAAGCGGCGTTAAGCACATTGACCGCGGCGACGACGCGGGCTCGGTGATCCTCTCCGGCCCAGGCCTGAACGGCGGCGAAGGTCGGCACGATGAACAGGCCGCCGGCGATTGCCAGTCCGGCTAGGTCGACGGCGATGTGGATCGCGTGCGGCGACGAGAAATAATTGGTGATGTCGACCGGAAGCGGCGGATGGACGAGCGCTGAGGCGGTCCAACCGAGATCGATCGCAAAGATGCCGAGCAGTACGCCGGCGACCAGCGTCGGCAGCAGCACGATGCGCCCATGCGCCAGCCACGCGGCGAGCGCCGATCCGATCGCTACGGCGACGGAAAAGATGGTGAGAAACAGCGTGACAACGCCCTCGCTGCCGCCGATGTCGTAGGTCACCAGCGTCGGCAACAGCGAGAGGACGACCGCACCGACGAGCCAGAACCAGCTCGCCACCAACGCGCCCCACCACAAGCGCGGCTCGGCGCGTACGTATTTGATCAGGTCGATCGTTGAAGCGGCGATGTTCGGATTGATGTGAAGGTTCGGCGCCCGCTCGCCGGTGCGCGGTATATAGAGGCTGGCGATCCACGATGCGGTCACCGTCACCATCATCAACCAGGCGAAATGGATGATGTCGCCGCCGCCACGCGCCGCGAGCCCAGCGACGATGGTGCCGAGCAGGATAGACAGGAATGTTCCGCCCTCGATGTAGGCATTGCCCTTGGTCAATTCCTCGCGGCGGAGGTGATCGGGCAAGATGCCGTATTTGATCGGCCCGAACAGCGCCGCGATCACACCGTAGAGAAAGACCGCGAGGAACAGCAGAATGAGCGAATGAAAGGCAAAACCCGCGACCGCGATCGCGGCGACCGCGATCTCAAAAAGCTTGAGGCGCCGGGCGACGAGGGCCTTGTCGTAGCGGTCGGCGAGCTCGCCGCCGATTCCGGAGAGGAAGAAGAACGGCACGATAAGGGTCGCGCCGGCGAGCTGAATGAGCGCACCGGAATCCTCGGCGCCCACCTGGAACAGAATGAGGAAGACCAGCGCCGTCTTGAGGAAGTTGTCGCCGAAGGCCGAGAAGGCTTGGCACCAGAATAGTGGCGCGAAACGTCGCGTCGTCATCAAGGACGTTGACATGGTGCTCCCGCCGTTGGGCTCTTAAGGGCGTCTTCTGCCGGCGCATTTTAGACGGCCGAACGCGATTTAGCGAGCCGCGATTCGATAGTCCGAACAGCGCGATAACGGTTTTCCGGCACTCCCGCGTGCACCTGAAAGGCTGACTCATGAGCCGGTCGCGGCGAGGATCGCTTCCTTGATTTCGGCGATGGCGAAGCGACCGATGGTCTCAAGCTCGATATGCGGCAAGTTAGGCAGTTCGTCGGCTGCGACCACCGCATCGACAATGGCCGGGCCGTCGAAGGCGAACGCCTGTTCGATCGCCGCGTGCAGCTGATCGGGCTTTTCAGCGCGAAAGCCGGCGCCACCGCAGGCTTTCGCCAGCATCGTGAAATCGGGATTGGTAAACTCGATGGCCTCGTAGAACGCCGGCAGTCCGGCCTGTTCCGCTTCGAGCGTAATCAGTCCGAGCGCCGAATTGTTGTAGACCACGACCTTGACCGGCAGTTTGTGCTGCACGGCGGTCAAGAATTCGCACATCAGCATGTTGAAGCCGCCGTCGCCACACAGCGCGATCACCTGACGCGAGCGATTGAGCGCTTGAATGCCGTTGGCTTGGCCGAGCGCAGTGCCGACGGCGGCGTTGTTGAACGAGCCGAAGATGCGTTGCGTCCCGTTCTGGCGAATCCAGTTGCCCGACCACAACGTATTGAGGCCGGTGTCGAACACGAACACTGCGTCGCTCTTGGCCATGTCGCCGACCATACGCGCTACCGCCTGCGGATGGATGCGGTCCTTGCTGCGCGCCGGATCGGCCTAGCGATCGAGCTTTTCATTCCATTTGCGGCGTTCGCTGGTGACGTGATCGAAAAAGCTGCTGTCGGTTTTCGCGGCGACGCGGCTGAGCAGAAGCTGCAGGCTCGGCCGCACCGCGCCGACGACGCCTAGCGCGGTCGGCGTGCGGCGACCGAGCACGTGCGGCCGCTGGTCGAGCTGAACGACATTGCCGTCCTTCGGCAGGAAGTCGGAGTACGGATAATCGGTGCCGACCATCAAAAAGAGATCGCAGTCCATGACGGCTTTGTAGACCGCCTTGGTGCCGATCATGCCGATGCCGCCCATCCAGTGCGGATCGTCAAACGCCATGATTGTCCTTGCCCTTGACCGAATGGATCAGCGCCGCCTTGAGGCGGTCCGACAGCGCCCGCAATTCGTCGGCGGCGCCGTGGCATCCGGCGCCGCACATAATCACCACTTTGCCCGCCTCGGCGAGCCGGCGGGCGATGTCGTCAATGTCGGCTTCGTCTGCGGCGAGTTGGGGTGGCGGTTTCAGCGTGGCCACGCTTGTGACGCTGCCTTCAGCCTTGGCGCCGATGACGTCCTGCGGCAGCGTCAAATGCGCAACGCAACAGCCGGCATAGGCGGTGGCAATCGCCTGGTGGAAGGCGCCCGGTGCCTGCGCCGGTGACGACACGGTCTCGGTATAAAGCGACACGTCGCGGAACAAGAGATCGGGGTCCTGTTCTGGAAAAACTCGATGCCGCGCAGTTTGCGCGGCATGTCGCCGGACAGCGCGAGCACCGGCGCATGGTCGCGGGCCGCTTCATAGAGGCCGGCAACGAGGTGATTGCTGCCCGGCCCCCCTTTTGTACCGGCGCAGACGCCAATCCGGCCGGTAGCCTTGGCCTGACCGGCGGCGGCCAACGCCGCGCCTTCCTCATGCCTCACCCCGACCCACTCAATAGAGCTGCGCCGGATCGCATCGGCGAAGGAATTAAGCGAATCCCCGATCAGTCCGAACACATGCTTGACGCCGATCTGCTCGAGCGTGCTGACCAGAACATCCGCAACTGTTTGCGCCATTGACGCCTCCTCTGCCCCGCCCTTTTGGGCCTCGATCCTATTGATTTTCAACCAATGCCGTGTGTGACGTTTTGGTTGCGCGGCTGTCAAATTCCGGTGAGCGCTCCCGAGCGGGGAATGCGCCGCTGGTGCACCCTGCGTGCGATTTAATGGAAGGTTTTAGTGCTGCGTTTGGCGTTTGGCGCCGCCATAGCGGCGCGGACCATGGTCGGTGACGCCCAGAAAGGTTTCGAGCGCGGCGCGGTCGGCAAGGAGCGCCGCGCTGTCGGCGGTGTGCACGACGGCGCCGCGTTCGAGGATGACGGCTTGGTCGGTAACGCCGAGAATTTTTTTGGCGTTCTGCTCGACCAGGAGGGCCGACATGCCTTCATCGCGGATGATGCGGCGCAGCGCTTTAAGCAATTCATCGACGATGATCGGCGCCAGTCCCTCGAGCGGCTCGTCAAGCAGCATCACCCGCGGATTGAGCACAAGCGCGCGCGCGACCGCGAGCATCTGCTGCTCGCCGCCGGAAAGCTGATTGCCAAGGTTGTCGCGCCGCTCCTCGAGGCGGGGAAACATGTCGTAGACTTTGGCCGTCGTCCAGCGCCCCGGCTGCGCAACCGCGGTGAGATTTTCGTGGACGGTGAGCGATTTGAAAATATTGCGTTCCTGCGGCACCCAGCCGACCCCGCTGTGGGCGCGCTGATCGGGCCGCAGTTTGGTGATGTCGCGGCCATCGAGGGCGATCGTGCCGGAGAAATAACGGGTTACGCCGACGACGGTGTTGATCAGGGTCGTCTTACCCATGCCGTTGCGGCCAAGCAGCGCCAGCGCCCGTCCCTCGGCCAGCGACAAAGACACGTTCGACAGCACCACGGCTTCGCCGTAGCCGGCACACAATTGCTCGATGCGCAGGAGATCAGCCATCGAGGTCCTCGCCGAGATAGACGGCCTTGACGCGGTCGTCGCGCGCCACGTCCTCGGGCGCGCCGTCGACGAACAATCCGCCGTTGACCAACACCGAAATGCGGTCGGCAAAGGAAAACACCAGATCCATATCGTGCTCGATCAGGAGCACTGTGACCTCCGTAGGTAGTTCGGCGATAGTGGCGAGAAGTTCCTGCCGTTCGGCCTCCGGCACGCCGGCGGCCGGCTCATCGAGCAAGAGAACGTGCGGCCGGCAGGCGAAGGCGAGCGCGATTTCAAGGAGCCGCTGCTTGCCATAGGGCAAGACGGCAGTGCGCTGATGCATAACGTCGGCAAGCCGAAAGCGCTGCAAAACGTCGACGATCTCATCGGTCACCACGGCGCGGCTGCCGAACAGCCGCCACCAATCGCGGCCCATGCCGAGACGCTCAGACACGGCAAGCCCGATGGTTTCGAGCGGCGTCAGATCCAGAAATAGCTGATTGATCTGAAACGTGCGCGCCATGCCGAGGCGGACGCGCTCATGCGGGCGCATGCCGGTAATATCCTTGCCATCGAGAATAATGGTGCCGGCGGTGGGTTTAAGCACGCCGGTCAAGAGATTGATCAGCGTGGTCTTGCCGGCGCCGTTCGGCCCGATCAGCGCGTGGCGGGCGCCTTTTTCGATCGCCAGCGAAACGTCGTGGGTGGCGACAATGCCGCCGAAGCGCTTTTCGAGCCCGATGGTTTCGAGGATCGGCATCGGCTTATCGCCCGCCCGCGGGAGCCGGCCGCGTGAACAACCGCGCGCCAAACCGGGCAATCGCGGCGCGACCCGCTCGCGTCAATTCCTCCACCCGCTCGCGGCCCACCAGCACGATGACCACCAGAACGAAGCCGATCCAGAATTGCCAGTATTGCGGGGTGAGGGTTGCGATCCAGTCCTGCAGGAATTTGTAGATCACTGCGCCGATCAGGCCGCCGTACAGATAGCCCGTGCCGCCGATGATCAGGACCAGCAGCAAGTCGGCCGAGCGGTCGAACGAGAAGACATCAAGCGAGCAAAACGCCGAGGTTTGCGTCAGCAGGCCGCCGGCCAAGCCGGCAAAACCGGCCGAGACCGTATAGATCGCGACGAGCCGGCGATCGACCGGAATGCCGATGGCGGAGGCGCGCAGCGGATTGCCCTTGAGCGAGCGCAGCGACAGGCCGAACGGCGAGTAGACGATGCGCCGCGCCAACAAAAAGCAGATGAACAGCACGACGAGGCAATAGATGTATCCGGTATGGCCGTACATATCGAAGCGGAACAGGCCGAAAATCGGCGCGATGTCGACGCCTTGCAGCCCGTCGGCGCCGCCGGTGATGCCGGAAAAGCGGTTGGCAAGTTCGCCCAGCATCAGCGCCACGCCGAGGGTGACCATGAGCCGCGTCAGATCCGAGCCGCGCAGCACCAGAAAGCTCGTGACAAATCCGAGCGCCGCCGCCACCACGCCGGAAAGAACCAGCGCAACGACCGGCTCGTTGACGATGCCGTATTTGGCGACCAGGCCTGAGAAATAGCCGGCGACCCCGAAAAATGCCGCCTGCCCGAGCGAAATGATACCGGCATAGCCAAGGATCAAATCGAGCGACAGCGCGAACAGCGCCAGTATGGCCGTATCCTTCATGATCAGATACTTGCCGGGAAACAGCCAGATGGTCGCAAACGCGAACACCCAGAACGCGATCTCGAGCGGCGACCAGCGGGCGCGGCGGACCAGATAAGTCGAGACGTCGGTAGCGATATCGGCCATCGCGGTTACCGGGCGGCCGAGCGGGCAAACAGACCCTGCGGACGCCAGATCAGCGCCACGATCATGATGGTGTAGATGACGAAGGCGCCGAGCTTGGGCACGTAATATTTGCCGGCGACATCGGCGATGCCGAGCAGGATCGACGCCAAAAACGGCCCGGTGATGCTGGTGGTACCGCCGACCGTCACCACGATCAAAAAGTAGATCATGTATTTGAGCGGGAAGGTCGGATCGAGGCCGAGAATTTCCGCCCCGAGCGCGCCGCCGAGCCCGGCCAGGCCTGAGCCGAAGGCGAAAGTGATGGTAAAGACCGCGCCGACATTGATGCCGAGCCCGCGCGCCACGCGGCGGTCATCGACCGCGGCCCGCAGGCGGCTGCCGAAGCGGGTCTTGGCGATCAACAGCTGCAAGACGATGGTCAAAAGGCTGCAGATCGCAATGATGAGCAGGCGATATTTGCTCATGCCGACGCCGAAGACGATGAACTGGCCCTGCAGTACCTCCGGGATCAGCACGAATTGCTGCGACGAACCCATGACGTAATCGACCGCGGCAACCGACATGAACACCAGACCGATGGTGAACAGCACCTGGTCTAGATGGCTGCAGGCATAAACATGCGCGTAAAGCGTGCGCTCAAGCAGGGCGCCGAGCGCCGCCGTCGCCAGAAACGCCAACGGCAAACCGAGCGCAAACGGCACGCCGAGCCGATTGACCAGGATCACCGTGCAATAGCCGCCGGCCATGGCGAAGGCGCCATGAGCGAGATTGATGAAGTTCATCAAGCCGAGCGTGACCGAAAGGCCGCAGGCCAGAACGAACAGCAGCATGCCGTAGGCAATACCGTCGAACAGGATCGTCAGCATGGTCGGGCAATCGATACGTGGTCATCCCGGGAGCCGCAACACGGCCATCCGGAATCCATAACCTTCATCCTGACCATTATGGCACGGCCTGCGGCTATTGCGGCGGCGCGGGCGGTTACGCCCGCGCCACGAAATGACCGGCGATGATTTACTTCTGCTCCGCCGCCTTCACCGGGTCCTTGACCGCCGGGAAAGTGACGAATTCGACATTATAAAGTTCGCCGTTCTTCTTCTCGACCTTGCGGATGTAGATGTTCTGGACGATGTCGCGGGTCTGCGGATCGATCGAGATCGGGCCGCGCGGCGATTCCCAGGCCATGCCTTTCATCGCCTCGATCAGCGAGTCGCCGTCGGTGTTGCCGCCGGTCTTCTTCAACGCCTCGTAGATGAGGTTCATGCCGTCATAGGCGCTGACCGCCATGAAATTCGGCCGCATGCCGTCGTTGGCTTTCTTGAATGCGGCGACGAAGGCCTTGTTGGCCGGCGAATCGTGATCAGCCGAATAAAGGTGCGCGGTGACCGTGCCGATGACGGCATCTCCCATGCCGCCCAGCAGATCGTCATCCATGACGTCGCCCGGACCGATGATCTTGATGCCGGCCTTGTCGAGGCCGCGTTCGACGAATTGTTTGACGAAGGTGCCGCCTTGACCGGAGGGGACGAAGACAAAGATCGCGTCGGGTTTCTGATCGGCGGCGCGCTGCAGGAACGGAGCGAAATCCGGGTTGGCGAGCGGGAAGCGGATCGATTCGAGAACTTCCCCGCCCTTCTTCTTGAATTCGGCGACGAACGACTTTTCCGCGTCCACGCCCGGCGCATAGTCGGAGATCATGGTCACGACTTTTTTGATGCCGTTGTCGGCGGCCCAGTCGGCCATCGGCACCGTCGATTGCGCGAGCGTGAAGCTCGTGCGGGCGATGTACGGGGATTTTTCGGTGATGATCGACGTGCCGGCGGCGGTGACGATTTCCGGCGTCTTCGATTCGGCCGAGAGCGGCGCAACCGACAGCGCGGCCGGCGTCACGCCGAAGCCGGCGACAACGGCGACCTTGTCGTTGACGATCAATTCCTGCGCAATGCGCTTGGTGTTATCCGGAACCGCCGCATCGTCGCGGATGATCACCTCGACCTTCTTGCCGGCGACGGTGTCGCCGTGCTGGGCTTGGTAAAGCTTTATCGCAGCGGCCTCTTGCTTGCCGGTGGATTGCTGCTGCCCGGTCATCGGCAGAATGACACCGATTTTGACCACATCTTCCGCGTGTGCGGCGCCCGGCACAGCGAGGCCGAGCGCGACGGCGGCGATGACAAAATAGCTACGCACCATTGGTTTCCTCCCGAATGGTTCTTGCGGATTTCGGCGATTTGACCGCCGTCGCCGGTGGCATAGCCATTTCGCCCGGCCTTTGTCCAGATCGCAGGTTGTCCCAGGGCGGCCCAAGTTAAGACGCCCCAGCAGCCAGCGCCGGACCTAAAAAGTAAGAGGCTCCGGCGGTTGCCGGAGCCTCCATGCGGCGGGCGATGCCGGGTTTTTCGTCAGCCGCAGTTTGCCCGTTCATCTCAAGCGGAGCGGCGAGCTCGCCGTCCGCTTGAGACTAAAACTACTGCACGGCTTCGCCATGCAGCGCGACATCGAGACCTTCACGCTCGACTTCCTCGCTGACGCGTAGCCCGATGATCATGTCGAGGATCTTCAGGATGATCAGTGACACCACCACGTCGTAAACGAACACGGTCAGCACGCCGCCGGCCTGATAGACCACCTGCATCGCATTCCCCTCAATCAGGCCGGCGGTGCCGCCATATGCCTCGATGGCGAACACGCCGGTCAACAGCGCGCCGGTAGCGCCGCCAACCGCATGCACGCCGAAGGCGTCCAGCGCATCGTCGTAGCCGAAGAAGTGCTTGAGCCCGGTGCATCCCCAGTAGCAGACGAGGCCGGCGGCGATGCCGATAGCGAAGGCGCCCATCGGACCGACGTAGCCGGAAGCCGGCGTAATGGCGACGAGACCCGCCACCGCGCCCGAGCAGATGCCGATCACGGTCGGTTTGCCGCGCATCAACCACTCGACCAGCATCCAGGTGAAACCGGCCGTGGCGGTGGCCGTGTGCGTGACCAGCATCGCCATGCCGGCTTGGATGCCGGCCGATACGGCGGAGCCGGCGTTGAACCCGAACCAGCCGACCCACAGCAGCGAGGCGCCGATCAAGGTCAGCACCATGTTGTGGGGCGGGCCGGTATCCTTGCGCTTGCCGAGCATGAGCGCGGCCATCAAGCCGGCGGTGCCTGAATTGACATGCACCACGGTGCCGCCGGCAAAGTCGAGCACGTGCAACTTGGCGTCCGGATTGGTGCTGTTGAAAATGCCGTCCGGTCCCCACACCCAGTGCGCCACCGGCGAATAGACGAAGATCGCCCACAGGCCAACGAACCACAGCATGGCTGAAAACTTCATGCGCTCCGCAAACGATCCGGCGATCAGCGCCGCCGTAATGATCGCGAAGGTCAACTGGAACATCGAATAGACGCTCTCCGGAATCGTCGGCGCCAGTGGGTTGGGATTGCCGATATTCTTGGAGAAGTCGCTGACGATACCCTGCAGGAACGCGCGGTCGAGCCCGCCGATGAACGGAGTGCCGGCGCGGAACGCAAGGCTGTAGGTGAAGAACAGCCACAGCACGCTGATCAGACAGGTAATTGCGAAGCTTGTCATCACCGTGTCGCCGACATTCTTCTTGCGCACCATGCCGCCGTAGAACAGCGCCAACCCCGGGAGGGTCATCATCAACACGATGGCCATCGAGGTCAGCATCCACGCGGTGTCGCCGGAGTTGGGCGTGCAATTGGTCAGCGTCTTGGCGTCGCATGCTGGCGGCGCCGCCTCGGCAGCCGGCGTTTCGCTCGTCGCCGCGGGCGTCTGCGCGTAGGACACATGGAAGGTCGGCACGCTGAAGAGGATGGCAAGCGCCAGCGCTCCAGCGAGTGCCAACAGCCCCGCACGCGAGAAACGTTTCAAGTTCATGAGTTCACTCCTGTCCGTGGTGCGGGTTGCTAGAGGGCTGCGGCGTCGGTTTCGCCGGTGCGGATGCGCACCGCATGGTCGATGCCAAAGACGAATATCTTGCCGTCGCCGATCTGCCCGGTCTTGGCGGCCGCGCTGATGGTCTCGATCACCTTGTCCGCCTGACTGGCGGCGCAGGCGATTTCCAGCTTGATTTTCGGCAGAAAGCTCACGGCATATTCGGCACCGCGATAGATCTCGGTATGCCCTTTTTGCCGGCCGTAGCCCTTCACTTCGGTGACGGTCAGTCCCTGCACGCCGATCTTCGTAAGCGCATCGCGGACTTCATCGAGCTTAAATGGCTTGATGATCGCCATAACGATTTTCATTGATTCAATCTCCCCGTCGCCCCCTTGCACCCGCGCCGACGGGGCGAATGAAACTCAGAACGACCGCGATGGAAGTGTTGCCCCGGCCGCGGTTTGGCGGTGAAGTGGTAATCAAGGGCCGTGCCAGTTCGGCAAAACGGCCTTAATGCGTTGGCATTGCATGCCCATTTGAGCGCGGCTGCGACCTCGCGCCCGTCCGCCTAAGGACTGCGCAACAGCGCCCGCCCAAACATCGGACAGGCTGCATAAATACTAGGCTTCAAGCTATTTTTTTCGAGACAAATCGGACGTTTGGACGTCCGCGAGCGACTGATATCCCCGGAAAAATGGCGAAAGCGGCGCGCCTAGAGCGCGTCGGCGTCGGTTTCTCCAGTTCGGATGCGCATTGCTTGCTCAATCGGGCTGACAAATATCTTTCCGTCGCCGATCTGGCCGGTCTTGGCCGAGGTGCTGATGGCTTCCACGACCTCGTCCGCCTGATCGCTCGGAACGGCAACCTCAAGCCGGACCTTGGGCAGGAAGTTCACCGCGTATTCGGCGCCACGGTAGATTTCCATGTGGCCCTTCTGGCGGCCGTAACCCTTGACCTCGGTTACGGTCATGCCGTGCACGCCAATAGCCGTCAGCGCGTCACGCACTTCCTCCAGCTTGAAAGGCTTGATGATGGCGACGACGAACTTCATAGGAGGTCCGGCCTTTCGTGGTTCTACCGATAATTGGTCCGTCAGCCGAAGTCATCCTGATTAATCCGGCTAACGCTTACCTTGCTTAACCCGCGATTTTACTCCTCCTTGGGCCAGCGCAAGCGCAACAGACCCTCCTGCGCGACCGAGGCCACGAGCCTGCCGTCCTGGGCAAAGACCAGACCGCGCGAGAAGCCGAGTGCGCCGCCGAGATTGGGGCTGTCCTGCGCATAGAGCAGCCACTCGTCGGCGCGGAACGGGCGGTGAAACCACAAGGCATGGTCGAGGCTTGCCGCCATGATGTCTTCGTTGAACACGGATTTGCCGAGCGGAATGAGGGCGGCGTCAAGCAACGTCATGTCGGAGGCGTACGCCAGAACGCATTGGTGGATTGCCGGCTCATCCGGCAGGCGACCGGTTGCGCGCATCCACATGTGATAACGGCCGCCTTCGAGCTTCTCGCCGAGGTAGCGGCCGTATTCCACCGGCCTGAGCTCGATCGGCCGTTCGCGCTCGAAGTACCGGCGCACCGGATCGGACAGGCGCGATTGCACCTGATTTCTGATTTCCGCCTCGCTCGGTAAATCGTCCGGTCGCGGTACGTCCGGCATCGTGAACTGATGCGAGGGACCGTCTTCGGCCACATGAAACGACACCGACATCGAATAGATGGCGCGGCCATGCTGGATGGCGACGACATTTCGCGTCGTGAAGCTTTTGCCGTCGCGGATGCGGTCGACCTCGTAGATGATCGGTACTTTGGGATCGCCGCCCAAGAGGAAGTAGGCATGCAGTGAATGCGGCGGGCGCAGCGTCACGTCCTCGACGGTGCGGCAAGCCGCGACCAGAGCTTGGCCGATCACCTGCCCGCCGAACACGCGCTGCCAGCGCGATTGCGGTGAACGACCGCGGAACAAATTCACCTCGAGCGGCTCGAGATCGAGAATAGCAACGACGTCCTGGATCGAGGACATGAGCGGTTCCAATCTGCAGCCGCGGGGAGAGGCGACGACGTTGCCGGCGGATTTGCGAGTTCGCGGGCCAGCCCGCCGATGCTATGCTGCAAAGCAGCGGCGGTCCAGAAAACCGACGCGCTGTAAGGGTGTAAGCGTCATGGTCCGGGATGATGAGCAGATCGACGTGCTGATCGCGGGCGGCGGCTTTGCCGGGCTCACGCTGGCGATTGCCTTGCGGCAGGGTCTTGGCTCCTCGATTTCCGTCACCGTCGCCGATCCGCAGCTCGGGCGAAATTATGCCGGCGACGAGCGCGCGTCCGCGATCGTCGCCGCGGCGCGGCGGCTCTTCGAAACGCTGGGCGTTTGGCAAAACGTCGCCGCCGAGGCGCAGCCCATTCTCGACATGGTGGTGACCGACAGCCGCGTCGACGATGCGGTGCGGCCGGTTTTTCTCACCTTTGGCGGCGAAATCGAGCTGGGCGAACCGTTCGCACATATGATCGAGAACCGGCATCTGGTTGCGGCGCTGGAAGCGAAAGCGCGCGATCTCGGCGTCGACCTGCGCGCAACCGCGGTCGCCGAGTTCACGCCGGCGGCGGCCGATGAATGCACCGTCGCGGTGCGTCTTGCGGATGGCGCGACGCAAAAAGCGCGGCTGCTTGTCGCCGCCGACGGCGCCCGCTCGTCGATCCGCGAGCACGCCGGCATCGCCGTCCATGGCTGGGAATATAGCCAGTCCGCCATTGTCACCAACGTCACGCATGAGCGCGACCACAATGGCCGCGCCATCGAGCACTTTCTGCCGGCCGGCCCCTTCGCCATCCTGCCGCTCAAGGGCAAGCGCTCGTCCATCGTCTGGACCGAGACGACCCCGGACGCGGACCGCATCGTCGCGTTGCCCGACGCCGCCCTTCATGACGAACTCGAACGGCGCTTCAAGCTCCATCTCGGCGAGATCACCACCATCGGTCCGCGGCGTGTGCATCGGCTGGGATTCTTCGTCGCCCGCTCGTTCATCGCCGCGCGACTGGCACTTGTTGGCGACGCCGCGCACCTCATTCATCCAATTGCCGGGCAAGGGCTCAATATGGGCCTGCGCGACGTCGCCGCGCTCGCCGAAGTCATTGTCGACGCGGCTCGCCTCGGCCTCGACCCGGGCGAGGAAACGGTACTCGAGCGCTATCAGCGCTGGCGGCGGTTCGATACGGTGGCGATGGGGCTCGCGACCGACGGGCTGAACCGGTTGTTTTCCAACCGCTCGGCGGCTTTGCGTGTCGCGCGCGACTTCGGGCTGAGCCTAGTCGACCGGCTGCCCAATCTCAAGCGCCTTTTCATCCGTGAAGCCGCTGGGCTGGTCGGCGAAGTGCCCAAATTGCTGCGCGGTAAAGCGTTGTAATCGCTTAGTTTTCCGCCGAAAACGGGAGCGCGATTTTTGCGTTTGCACAAAATTGCTGCGCGGTAAGACATTGAAACAGCTATACTTTCATGGAAATCCGCAGACCACTGCATCATCCAAAAGCGCAGCATGGCACTTAACCACATAGCCGTTATCGGCGGTGGCGCCTGGGGGACGGCGTTGGCACTGACCTGCGCGCGCGCCGGCCGCAAGGTCACTCTGTGGGAGCCCGATGCATCGCTGGCGGCCGGGCTGGCGCGCAACCGCGAGAGCACGTACCTGCCGGGCCTAAAGCTCGAAGAACGCATCACGGTCGCCGGCAGCGTTGCCGATGCTGCGGGCGCGCCAGCGATCCTCTTGGTCGTGCCGGCACAAGCCATGCGTGCGGTCGCGACCGAGCTTGCGCCCTTCCTTACAAAGGACACACCGGTCATCGTCTGCGCCAAAGGCATCGAACGCGGCACGCGAAAGTTCATGACCGACGTGGTCGCCGAATGCGCGCCGGCGGCTTCACCCGCGATCTTGTCCGGCCCGAGCTTTGCCGCTGACGTGGCGCGCGGCATGCCGACAGCGGTCACCTTGGCGGCGCACGACGACGTGCTCGCCGGCGCTTTGGCGCAGGCCATTGGGTCTGCCAGCTTTCGCCCGTACCGTTCGACCGACATCCGCGGCGCCGAAATCGGTGGCGCCACCAAGAATGTGCTGGCGATTGCTGCCGGGGTGGTCGTCGGCCGCGGGCTCGGCGCCAGCGCGCAAGCGGCATTGACCACGCGCGGCTTCGCAGAGTTGGTGCGCTTCGGCCGCGCCTATGGCGCAAGGATCGAAACGCTGATGGGGTTGTCCGGCCTCGGCGATTTATTGCTGACCTGCTCGAGCCCGCAGTCGCGCAATTTCAGCTTCGGCGTCAATCTCGGCCGCGGGCAAAAGCCGCAAGCGATCCACGGCGGTCTTGCCGAAGGCATCTTCACCGCCGCCGTACTGATTGAGATGGCGCGCGAGCGCGCAGTCGACATGCCGATCGCCGCGGCGGTCGCTGCGCTCCTTGACGAGACCATGAGCGTGGACGAAGCCATCGAGTCGCTGTTGTCGCGGCCGTTCAAGGCGGAGGGATGATCTATGGCCTATTGGCTGCTCAAGTCCGAGCCGGACGAGTATTCGTGGAACGATCAGTTAAAGCGCGGCGCCAAGGGCGACACCTGGAGCGGCGTGCGCAACTTCACCGCCCGCCGCTATCTCAAGGAGATGAAAAAGGGCGATAAGTTCTTTTTCTATCATACCGGCGACGAGAAGCAGGTGGTCGGTATCGGCGAAATCGTCAAGGAAGCGTTTGCCGATCCGACCGCCGGCAAGGGCGAAGCGTGGGTGGCGGTAACGACGGCCGCAATCGAGCCGTTGCCCAAGCCGGTGACGCTCGCCGCCATCAAAGCAGAACCGAAGCTCAAGGACATGGCGCTGGTAAAATATGCGCGGCTGTCGGTGCAGCCCGTTACCGCGGAAGAATGGAAGCTCGTCAGTAAGATGGGCGGGCTGTAACCATTCAGGGGGCGTGACATGTCGGTGTTGAGCCGCGCGGCTTTTGGCGCCGCGGCGTTGCTGTTAGCGTTCGCGCTGGCGGCATGCGGCGACAGCGAGGCGGGTCAGCGCAAGGCCTTCATCGCGTTCCTGCAGGACATCAACGGCCGCAGCGGCGCGCATTATCTCGTTCCCACGGCTGCGGACGAGAAAGCCTTCGGCCCGTATTTGCAGCAACACACGCTGATCCTCGACTTCAATAAGGACATGCGGGCGCAGTCGCAGGACTTCGCCAATCACATGATGAAGCTCGGCGCCGGGCCCGGGGTGAGCCCGCGCACCGTCGAGTTGATGGCGGCAGCGCCGGCCGATCTCGTCACCGCCAAGGACGAATTGACAAAGACGGGGCAGGCGCTCGAAGCCCGCATCGCCAAAGCGACGGCCGACCGCGCCGCGCTCAAACTGCCCGACGACCTCAAGGCGGTCTACGACCGGACCTTCGACAAGCTCGTCACCGCGCCAGCTTTGGCTTTCGAGAAGTCCGAAAAGGCGCTGCAAGCGGGCATCGACGCGTCGATCAAACTCGTCGATTACATCAACAGCCACCGCTCGCGGCTTACCGTCTCCGGCATGCAAATCCAGGCCAAGGACCAGCGCACGCTCGACGAAATCGCCCCGCTGCTCAAAGCGCACCAGGAGGCCGGCGAGAGGTTTGCCGCGGCGCAGCGCGACGCCGAACGGACGATGGGCAATTAGCCGGGCAGATGCTCTGAGCCGCGCCGGAGAATCGCGAAAATCGTTGATTCCAATCAAGACCGACGACGGCCGGCGGCCCATTTTTGGCTGACCGTGGGAGCGGATTTGAGCGTGCTTTCGAGCCGCGCTTGTCCGCCAAAAGAGGGATAGTCAATTATGAGCGTACGGGAGAAGATGCTGTTAAGCGGGCGTCCTGTGCGTCGCGTGGAGGAAACTATGCCGGACAAAGTCTACGAGGTGCCCGCCGATTGGGCCAAGCGCGCCTTTATCAACGAAGCCAAATACAAGGCGATGTATCAGCGCTCGCTCGCCGACCCGAACGGCTTTTGGGCGGAGCAGGCGAAGCGCATCCATTGGTACAAGCCCTTCACCAAGGTGAAGGACACCTCGTTCGATCCGCACAACGTCTCGATCAAGTGGTTCGAGGACGGCACCACCAACGCCGCTTACAACTGCATCGACCGCCACCTCGAAACCCGCGGCGATCAGGTCGCGCTGATCTGGGAGGGCGACGATCCGAAAGACTCAAAGAAGATCACCTACCGCGAGCTACACGACCAGGTCTGCCGGCTCGCCAACGTGCTGCGCAACCGCAACGTCGAGAAAGGCGACCGGGTTACCATTTATCTGCCGATGATTCCGGAAGCGATCTACGCCATTCTGGCCTGCGCCCGCATCGGCGCGATCCATTCGGTGGTGTTCGGCGGCTTCTCGCCGGAATCGCTCGCCGGCCGCGTCGAAGATTGTCAGTCCAAAGTCATCATCACAGCCGACGAAGGCGTGCGCGGCGGCCGCAAGGTGCCTCTCAAGGCCAATACCGACGCGGCGATCGAAAAGATTCAGAGCGCCGTCGACCACGTCATCGTCGTCAAGCGCACCGGCGCGCCGGTGAACATGCTGCCGGGCCGCGACGTCTGGTATGACGACGCCGCGGCGATGGTGACGTCTGACTGCCCGTGCGTGCACATGAACGCCGAAGATCCGCTGTTCATCCTTTACACCTCAGGCTCGACCGGCAAGCCGAAGGGCGTGCTGCACACGACTGGCGGATACCTGGTCTACACGTCGATGACGCACCAGGACGTCTTCGACTATCACGACGGCGACATCTACTGGTGCACCGCTGACGTCGGCTGGGTCACCGGCCACAGCTACATCGTCTATGGACCGCTCGCCAACGGCGCCATCACGCTGATGTTCGAAGGCGTGCCCAATTATCCGACCTCCTCGCGCTTTTGGGAGGTGATCGACAAGCACAAGGTCAACATTTTCTACACCGCGCCGACCGCGATCCGCGCGCTGATGCAATCCGGCGACGAGCCGGTGAAGAAGACCTCGCGCGCATCGCTCCGCCTCCTCGGCTCGGTGGGCGAGCCGATCAATCCGGAAGCCTGGGAATGGTATCACCGCGTGGTCGGCGACGGCCGCTGCCCGATCGTCGATACCTGGTGGCAGACCGAGACCGGCGGCATTTTGATTTCACCGTTGCCGGGCGCGACGCGGCTCAAGCCCGGTTCGGCGACGACGCCGTTCTTCGGCGTCATTCCGGAAATCGTCGATGCCGAGGGCAAGGTGCTGCAAGGCGCGGCGACCGGAAACCTGTGCATCGCCGATTCCTGGCCGGGGCAGATGCGCACCGTCTATGGCGACCATCAGCGCTTCGTCGACACGTATTTCCGCGCCTATCCGGGGAAATATTTCACCGGTGACGGCTGCCGGCGCGATGCCGACGGCTATTACTGGATCACCGGCCGCGTCGACGACGTGATCAACGTCGCCGGCCATCGCATGGGCACCGCCGAAGTCGAATCCGCGCTGGTGGCGCATCCGAAAGTGTCGGAGGCCGCGGTGGTCGGCTATCCGCACGACATCAAGGGCCAAGGCATCTACGCCTATGTGACGCTCATGGACGGCGAGCAAGCGACCGAAGAATTGCGCAAGGAGCTGACCGGCTGGGTCCGCAAGGAGATCGGCCCGATAGCCTCGCCCGATCTCATCCAGTTTGCGCCGAACCTGCCGAAGACGCGCTCCGGCAAGATCATGCGCCGCATCCTGCGCAAGATCGCCGAGGACGAATTCGGCAATCTCGGCGACACCTCGACGCTCGCCGACCCGGCCGTGGTCGACGACCTCATCGGCAACCGGCAGAACCGCAAAAGCGCGTAATTCTCTCTCTCCCGCTTACGGAGAGAGGGATGGGGTGAGGGGCGTTACCGAAGAGCTTAGAATTGCGGCAAAGCCCCCTGACCCGCCGCGCTTTGCGCGGCGACCTCTCCCCGCACGCGGGGAGAGGTGAAGCGCGGGTTGCGCTTGGGCCACACCGGCTGGGAAAATTTGCCAAAGCTTCACCGTGTCGCGGTCGAGTGCTGATCGCGCCAAATCCTTCCGCTAAAGTGCACTGGTTCCCGCGCCGGCGGCTTGCCTCGCGCGGCAATCCCACCGTTGCAAGGATTCCGACTATGCGAGGAAAAATTCTGTTGTCGACCGTGTTGGCCGGCATCGTCTGTGTTTTCGCGCTGCCGCCCCAAAAGGCGCAGGCCCACAGCGAAACCGTAGCGACCAAAGAGAATTTTATGCCGGGCACCATCGTGGTGCGGACCAACGAGCGGCGGCTCTATTATTACGTCGGCTACGGCGAGGCGATCCGCTATCCGGTTGGCGTCGGCCGGGCGGGCAAGCAATGGTCGGGCACGTCGTACATCAACGGTAAGTATGTGCGCCCGGACTGGGCGCCGCCGGCGGTGGTGCGCGCCGATCACCCCGGTATGCCGAGCGTCATACCGGGCGGTTCGCCGCGGAACCCAATGGGCGTCGCGGCCATGTCACTCGCCGGCGGCGAATACGCAATTCACGGCACTAACCAGCCGAGCTCGATCGGCCACTTCGTGTCGTATGGCTGCATCCGCATGTACAACGAGGACATCCAGGACCTGTTCGACCGCGTCAGCGTCGGCACGCGGGTGGTGGTCGAGTAATCAACACCAGCCGCCGCGGCGGCCGCCGTCATACGCGCGGGCAAAGTCGCCGCCGAGCAGCGCCGCCGAAACATCCGCCGCATCGTGGGTGGCGACCAGCGCGTCGATCCGCCCGCCATATTTATCGATGCCGACCCGCGACAGCATCACGCCGCCGGCTGCGAGCATTTGCTCGAGCGCCGTGCGCGCGGCTTGCGCTTTTGTGGACTCGTCGACGCAGCGCGCATGCAGCTCAGGCGCATCGATGTTGCGCAGCCGCACCTTGGTGGTGACGTCGAGCCCCGGCCACACATGCACGCGCGCCTCGAAGGTGTCGCCGTCGATGACGCGCACGACCTCGGCGGCATAAGCGAACTGCGCGTTGTAGGCCTGCGGGTTCGGTGCGGCGCGCGCAGCCGGCTCGTTCGCAGCTAGCGTGGCGGGCGCGGGGTGGGCCGGCTCCGATACCGGCCGCAACGCCGTCCCGGCCGCGAAGCCGAGCGCAAATATTCCCACCGCAGCCGCGGCAACAACGTCAAGCCCACCGCCGCGCCGGTGCATGAGAGCCGCAGGGGACAAGGGAAACGTCGCGCCCATGTGCTCGTTTTGATTTGATTGAGTCCCACTAAGAAATGGTTTCGAGGATTATATTCCGATCAGCGGAATATAGTCAAATACTCACCGCAGGCCTTAAAAATCCGGCGTCAGCCCCTTGATTTCCCAATCCCCATACCGGGTCGGTTCCGGGCCCTCGGGACCGCCCACTTCCTTCGGCCGGTCAGGGGGAGGCGCTCGCGCGCGGCGCGCCGCGCGGCGGCTTCATCGAGCGCGCGCTGCGCCGCCGGTGTCAGCGGCGGTTTTGGCGGGGTTTGCTCGGCCATAGCCATCACTTGGCGCAGCCGTCGTCCGCCCGCAAGGCCGCTTCAGGCCCCGCCGTGCGGCGAAAATCGAAACCGCAAAATGCCCAGCCGTGATTGCCGTCACAGCCTCATGCTGCGAGCGCGAACACGGTGATGGTGTGATCTTCGCAGCGCAGGAGGGAGCCATGTCGAAAATTATCGCAGAGGACGGTCAGCGCGTCGTGCTTCACCACGAGGACAACAGCAAGGCGCAATTGTGCGACGGGCACGTCAACTTCTTCCCGAACCACGTCGTGCCGCTAAAAGAAGATTCGCTGCCGCTGTTCTCGCACTTCCGCCATCTCGATATCCCAGCCGAATTCGAGTAATGGGCAAGAACGCGAGCAGCGGCTTGCGTCCGTCTCGCGGCTTTTAAGACCGCTCGCGCAGCGCCGCCGTTCCATGCCAAGAAGGCCGGATGCAGGCCGGCCGCCCCAAGGAACGCGCAGACCCCAAACCCGTGCCGGGTTTGCCGGCGCGCCGCATCGCCGCCGACATCGTCGACGGCGTGTTGCGAAAAAAACGTCCGCTCGACGAACAATTCGACGCCAATGCGCATCCCGATTTTTCCGAATTGCCGGAGCGGGATCGCGCGCTGACACGGGCGATCGCCGCCGTCGTGCTGCGGCGGCTCGGCGCGCTGCGCCATCTGCTCGGTCTCTTTCTCGAGCGCGGCGCGCCGAAGGAAGCGCCGCGGGTCGAAGCCGCGCTCTTGGTCGGGGCCGCGCAGATTCTTTTTCTCGACGTTCCCGACCACGCCGCCGTCGATCTTGCCGTGCGCCTCGTTCAGTCCGACCGCCATGCCGCCCGTTACGCCGGCCTGGTGAATGCGGTGCTGCGGCGCGTGGTGCGTGAAGGCAAAGAGAAGCTCGCGGCGCTCGACAGCATCGCGCTCGATACGCCGCCCTGGCTCCTCGACCGCTGGGTTGCAACCTATGGCGAGGCGACCGCGCGCGCGATCGCCGCCGCCGACGGCCGCGAGCCCGCGCTCGACCTGTCGGTCAAAAGCGACCCGCTGGCCTGGGCGGAACGGCTCGGCGGCCGCGTGCTGCCGACCGGATCGGTGCGCACGATCGCGCACGGGCCGATCACCGGGCTGCCGGGTTTTGCCGAAGGCGCGTGGTGGGTCCAGGACGCGGCCGCCGCGTTGCCGGCGCAGCTGTTGGGCGAGGTGAGAGGCTTGCGCGTCGCCGATCTGTGCGCGGCGCCCGGCGGCAAGGCGGCGCAACTTCTCACCGCGGGCGCGCAGGTCACCGCCGTCGATCGCGCGCCGGCTCGCCTCGCCCGCCTGCGCGACAACCTGCAGCGCCTTCAGCTCACTGCAGAGCTTGTGTGCGCCGACGTCACCGAATGGAATGCTCAGCCGTTTGACGCGGTGCTTGTCGACGCGCCCTGCTCGTCGACCGGCACCATTCGCCGTCATCCCGACGTGCCCTGGCTCAAACGGCCCGCCGACATCGCCGCGCTCGCCAACCTGCAGCGCCGGCTGTTCGAGCGCGCCGTCGCGCTGACCAAGCCGGGCGGGACGCTCGTCTACTGCACCTGTTCGCTCGAACCCGAGGAAGGCGAAGCGGTCGTCGCCGGCTTGCTCGCGCTTGACGCAAACGTGCGGCGCGTGCCGATCACGGCCGCGGAAATTTTTGGCCACGCCGAATTCATCACCGGCAACGGCGACCTGCGGACGCTGCCTTGTCATCTGCCCGACACTGATTCGCGGTTTGCCGGGTTGGACGGCTTCTTTGCTGCGCGGCTGCGCAAAGAATAGCGTTTTTTCAAGAGAAACCGCCGCTCGTTGGCCGCCGCTGTCACATTCCATTAAGGTGCGAATCGGCGGGGAGGCGTTGCGCCTCGCTGAAGGAGGGGCGAGCGCGGCGATGGCGCGCGTTTCAGTTGCGAACCGTGCGAACCTGTCGTGGCTGTTGCTGCGCGGCGGGTTGCGGCAGCTTGCCGGAAGAGTGAACGGCCATCCCGTCGTGCGCTGGCCGCTCTTTCCGCTCAAAACCGATCGGTTGTCGATCGCGCCGCACGATCTGCGCACCGCCGACGCTACCCGCGCCACCGAAATCTATTCCGGGCGCTTTGCCTTTGCCGGCAAGGTCGTGGTCTGCGACGGCCGCTCGATTTTCGAAATGACCCCGCCGTCCGACGAATGGGCGGCCGAACTCCATGGCTTCAGCTGGCTGCGCCATCTGCGCGCGGCCGAATCCGGCATCACCCGCGCCAATGCGCGCGCGCTGGTCGACGAGTGGATCGCGCTCAAAGGCACCTGGGACCCGCTTGCCTGGCGGCCAGACGTGCTGTCGCGGCGCATTATCTGCTGGCTCAGCCAGGCGCCGCTGGTGCTCCAAGACGCGGATTTGCGTTTTTACCGGCGCTTCATCCGCAGTCTCGTGCGACAGGTGCGCTATCTGCGCCTCACGGCGTTGGACGCGCGCCGCGGCGTGGGCCGCCTGCACGCCGCGGTCGCGCTCTGCTACGCGGCGCTTTGCATCGCTGGCCAAGCGCGGCACATCAAAGCGGCGACCGCGCGGCTCAAATACGAACTCGATCGGCAAATCCTGCCCGATGGCGGCCATATCAGCCGCGATCCGGGCGCAATCGTCCAGATTCTGCTAGAGCTGCTGCCGCTGCGGCAGGTTTACGCCTCGCGCAACATCGCCCCGCCGCCGGTGCTGATCAACGCCGTCGAGCGGATGATGCCGATGCTGCGCTTCTTCCGCCATTCCGACGGCACCTTTGCGCATTTCAACGGCATGAGCGTAACGCCGGTCGAATTGTTGCTCACGCTGCTCGCTTACGACGAAAGCCGTGGCGCGCCGCTCTCGAACGCGCCCTACTCCGCCTATCAACGCCTCGAGGCCGGCGGTGGCGTGCTGATCGTCGATACCGGACGCGCGCCGCCGATCGAGATGAGTCTGGAGGCCCATGCCGGCTGCCTGTCGTTCGAATTCTCGTCGCCGAAGCAAAACCTCGTTGTCGTCAATTGCGGCATGCCGGCGAATGCGCGCTCGGAATGGGCGCCGCTGGCGCGGGCGACGCCGGCGCAGTCGACGGTGACCTTCAACGGCGAATCCTCCGCCCACTTCGTCGAACTGCCAATGTTCCGCCGCGTGCTCGGCGGCTCACCGATGCTCGGCGGCCCCCGTCATGTGTCGGTGGCGCGCGAGGAAAGTGCCGACAGGATCGTCTTGCGCACCGGTCACGACGGTTACGCCGACCGGTACGGCATCGTGCATGAGCGCACCATTACGCTAGCGACCGACGGGACGCGCTTTGAGGGCGAAGACCTTTTCCTGGCAGCCGACGGCAGCGCGCAGATCCGCACCACCGAAGACCGCTATGCGGTGCGCTTTCATCTCCATCCTTCGATCAAGGCAACGCGCCTGACCGACGGGCACGGCGTGCTGTTGATGCTGCCGAACAAGGAGATCTGGACCTTCAGCGCCGGCGACAATCGGGTCGAGCTCGAGGACAGCGTGTTTCTTGCCGGCAGCGAAGGTGCGCGCCGGGCGGTGCAATTGGTGATCGCCGGACGGGCGCAATCGGCGCCGCGCGTGAGCTGGAGTTTCCAGCAAGCCAATCCCGCTGCCTACGCCGCCGCGGGCACTATCCGCCGTGTGCGCGAAGAAGAAGAGCCGGAATTGCCGCTGTAGCTTTTCTCATCCTGCCCCGCGAAGCGGGGAAGGGGGACCGCCCGAAGGGCGGTGGAAGGGGCGTTGGCTGTGCGCCCCCTCCACCATGCTGCGCATGGTCCCCCTCCCCCGCTGCGCTTGCGCTTTGTGGGGGAGGATGAAAAAAGCACCTCCATGACCGAACACTTGCGCCTTGCCACACGCGCGCTGATCGCCGTTTCCGACAAGACCGGGGTGGTCGAATTCGCTTGCGCGCTCAAAGCCTACGGCATCGAACTCGTCTCCACCGGCGGCACGCGCCTGGTGTTGGGCGACGCCGGCCTCGACGTCATCGACATCGCCGACGTCACCGGCTTTCCGGAGATGATGGGCGGGCGCGTCAAGACGCTGCATCCCGCCGTCCATGGCGGCCTCCTCGCCGTCCGCAGCGATCCCGCTCATGTGGAGGCAATGCACGCCCACAAAATCCGCCCGATCGATCTTTTGGCGGTCAATCTCTATCCGTTCGAAGAGACGGTGGCGCGCGGCGCGGACTTTGACGAATGTATCGAGAATATCGATATCGGCGGCCCGGCCATGATCCGCGCCGCTGCCAAAAACCACGCCGACGTCGCGGTCGTGGTCGAGCCGACCGACTATGCCGCGGTGCTCGAAGAGTTTGCCAATTATGGCGGCATGACCACGCTTGCGCTCCGCCGCCGGCTTGCCGCCAAGGCCTATGCGCGCACTGCCGCGTACGATGCGGCGATCGCCAACTGGTTCGCCAACGAGATCGGCGACATCGCGCCCGATCACCGCGCCGTCGGCGGCCGTCTGATCGAGGAACTGCGTTACGGCGAAAATCCCCACCAGACGGCAGCGTTCTACCGCACGCCGGAGGCACGCTTTGGCGTTGCAACCGCACGCCAGGCGCAAGGCAAGCAACTCTCCTACAACAACATCAACGACACCGACGCCGCTTACGAATGCGTCGCCGAATTCGATCCGGCGCGCACCGCCGCGTGCGCCATCATCAAACACGCCAATCCGTGCGGCGTCGCCGAAGGGACCAGCCTGATCGACGCTTACCGCAAGGCGCTGGCCTGCGATCCGGTGTCGGCCTTCGGCGGCATTGTCGCGCTTAACCGCGCCCTCGATGCCGATACCGCGCGCGCCATCACCGAGATCTTCACCGAAGTCATCATCGTGCCGGACGCGACCGACGAAGCGATCGCCATTGTCGGCGCCAAGAAAAACTTGCGGCTGCTGCTCGCCGGCGGCCTGCCCGATCCGCGCCGCAAAGGGCTCACGGCCAAGACCGTTGCCGGTGGATTGTTGGTGCAATCGCGGGACAATGCCGTGGTCGACGACATGGAGCTCAAACAAGTGACCAAGCGCGCGCCGACCAACGCCGAACTGCGCGACTTACGTTTTGCCTTCTGCGTTGCCAAACACGTGAAGTCGAACACCATCGTCTACGCCAAGGACTCGGCGACCGTCGGCATCGGCGCCGGACAAATGAGCCGCGTCGACGCCGCGCGCATCGCCGCGCGCAAGGCGCAGGACGCGGCCGAAGCAGCCGGCCTTGCGGAGCCGGCGACCAAGGGATCGGTGGTGGCCTCCGACGCGTTCTTTCCGTTTGCCGACGGACTGTTGGTCGCCATCGAAGCGGGCGCGACGGCGGTGATTCAGCCCGGCGGTTCGATGCGCGATGACGAAGTGATCAAGGCTGCTGACGAGCACGGCATTGCCATGGTGCTGACCGGCACGCGGCATTTTAGGCACTAAAGCCGGTAAATCAGTTTTTTTCGGAGACTTCGATCGCCGGCACCGGCCGCGGCGGCGCCGATGACGGCCGCACCGCGGGCAGTGGCGGCCAGTACGCGACCTTCACTCTGCCGACGCCGGAGAAATGCAGCGCCTTGGCGACGCCGCGCGTCAGATCGATATCGCGGCCGTGTACGAACGGGCCGCGGTCATTGACGACGACTTCAACGACGCTGCCGCTGTACGTCACGAGAAGGCGCGTGCCGAAGGGCAGGGTCTTGTGGGCTACCGTCATGCCGTTCGGATCGAACCGCCGCCCGCTCGAGGTGCGATTTCCTTCCCAGTACACCGACGCCACCATGCGCCAAGGCTCGTCCGGCTTCGCCGCCTTCTTTTTCTCAGTTTTCTGCTCTGCCTTCGTGGCATGGGCCTTGTGAACTTTGTGCTTTGACGGCTCGTCATGGGCCGTTTGCTTCGCCTGCGCGGGGGACAACGCCAGGCAAAGCATCGCCGCTGCGAGCGTGCGTGCTAAAAACATATGAGGATCGGATGCCGTCGGCCGTCAGCCGACGCAAAGGTGGCGCAACACTCGGCGCAACAAGCGGATGTGGGCGCGGGAACGCCGACGCATCATACTATCCCCCGTAATGACGTTTCCGACACTCAAAGTCTAACCGCACGTCGGCGCTGCGGCAACGTCGCAACGCGTGTGGGAACCCCAAAACATCAACCGTCGCGTTGGCGATGGAACTTTAGACCGAGGCGGTGATCCACTGCTCGAGCTTCTGCTTCGGCGCGGCACCCACTTGCCGCGACGCGAGTTCGCCGCCCTTGAACAACATCAGGGTCGGGATCGACATAATGCCGAACTTCGCCGCCGTCCCCGGATTCTCGTCGACATTGAGTTTGACGATCTTCACCTTGCCGTTGAGCGACTTGGAAATCTCTTCAAGCGCCGGTGCGATCATGCGGCAGGGGCCGCACCATTCCGCCCAGAAATCCACGACCACGGGCGCGCTCGACTTGAGCACCTCCTGATCGAACGTTGCATCGGTTACTTTGTCGACCATGGAAGCACCTCTCGCTGGCCCGTGTTCTGGGCAGAAAATCGCAGGGCTCGAAACCTATGAACAGGGTCCTTAGGCGTCAAGAGAGGTTCACCGGAGCGTGACTTTGCTGACAATTTCGGCCAAAGCCGCCTCCAGTGCCGCTTCCGGAAGCTCAATCAAGCTCGGGCCGGCCGTAAAGACTAATGCGGCGCGAATCGTTTTTTCCGGGTAAATGCGCGACAAGAGCGCGCGATAAAGCGCCAGCTGGCCGATGTAATCCTTTGGCACCTTGATCGAACCGCCCGGTACGGCGCGATCGGTCTTGTAATCGGCGATCAGCACCGAGTCGCGGCCGACCACGAGCCTGTCCACTTGGCCCGAAACGGCGAGCGGAACATTTTCCTTGCGGGGAATGAAGCCAACGATGGGGGCCTCGGCGCGGCCGCCCGTAGCAAACAACTCGGCAAAGACGAGATCGTTGAGAATGGCGAGCGTCTGCCGCGCGATCTCGGCCTGTTCGGCGGTTGAAAATTCTTTGGCCGCGCCTTCGAGGTAACGGGCAACGGCGTCCTTGCGCGCGCCTTCGGGAATATCGGGCAGCGACTGCATCAGCCGATGCACGAGGCGGCCGCGAAGGAGCGCCTTGCGGCGCTCAGTGGCCGAGCCCGCGCCACCGGTGAAAGTCCTATCAAGTTCGTCCTCGAAGGCCGCGGAAGGCGAGACCAGTTGGTAGCGCGGCACTTCCGGCGGCGCTGTCTCGTGCAGCCATGGCGGCAGCACGTGCAATTCCTTTGCAGGTTCGATATCGGCTGGCGCCGACGCGGCGACCGCACCGGCCGTCGCCTTGCGATAGCGGAAAACCTTTTCACCCGCTTCCTCTTCTTCCACCATCAGCGGCTTGAGCGGATCGACGATCAGATCGTACCAGCAGCCTTTCGGTCGCCGATTGACGCCGTCGGCGCCGCAGATAATCAGCAGGTCGGCGGCGCGCGTCATCGCCACATAAAGGAGCCGCCGGTATTCGTGTTCGGCCTCACCGAGCGCCGCTGCGCGCGCGGTGGCGGCGCTCGAAACATCGTCGGCCTTGCGGCCCGCCCAAATCACCGCGCCGTCATCAAGCCGCAACAGCCGCGGCGGTCGCGGCCCGATCGGCGGCGTCATGGTGTCGGCGAGAATCACCACCGGAGCCTCGAGCCCTTTGGCGCCATGCACGGTCATCACCCGCACCTCGTCGCGGGCGATTTCCATGTCGCGTTTGACCTCGGCGCGGGCGTCGCGCAGCCACGTCAAAAACCCCTGCAGCGACGGCGTCTGCCGCCGCTCGTAGTCGAGCGCGAGATTGAGAAACTCATCGAGCGCGTCGTTGGCCTCCGGGCCGAGCCGCTTGAGGAATTTCGCCCGCGCCCCGCCTTGGCCGAGGAGCTGCGCATAAAAAGCAAACGGCGTCTCCGCCCGCGCCGTCCGCCCGAGTTCGTCGAGGCGGGTGGCGGCGTCCGCAAAGATCGCGCGCTCGCCCGCTTTGCCCGCCAGCATGCTGCGCAGCGACGCGCGGCCCCGCCCATACGCGATCGCGAACAAGTCCTCGTCGGCGAAGCCGAACAGCGGGCTGCGCAGCACAGTCGCCAGCGCCAGATCGTCTTCGCGCAGCAGCAGCGCCTCGGCGAGCGCGATCAGGTCCATGACCGCAATGTGCTCGGTGAGCACCAGCCGGTCGGCGCCGGCGACCTGCACCTCCATCTTTTTGAGTGCGCGGATGATCGCCTCGAACAATTCGCCGCGCTGGCGCACCAGAATCAGAATGTCCCCGAAACGGGCGGCGCGCTCGTCGACCAATTTGCGCGTCGCGCGCGCAATGCGCCGCGCCAATTTCACCCGCGGGCTTAATTCGCTCACGGTGTCGAAGGGCGCGTCCCAGCCCTCGATTTGCTTGCGTTCATCGGGCTTTTCCGGTTCCCAGATTTCGACCATGCCGGGCGGCATGCCGGACAACGCCAGATGCGGCGGAAATCCGTCACGGTCGGAGGTGACGCTCATCGCAATCGTTTGCGCTTTGAACACCTGGTCCACGGCGGCCAAGATCGACTCGCCGGAACGGAACGAGTGCTCGAATTTGCTAACGACGAATTTGCGGCCGCTTTGTTCGTGCGCGCCTTTGAAATGGCGCAGCATCTCGGTGAATTCCCTCGGCGCGGCGTCCTGGAACGAATAGATCGACTGCTTCTCGTCGCCGACCGCGAACATGGTGCGCGCGAAAGGGCGCGCGCCGGCGCCAGCGGTGAATTCTTCGGTGAGCCGGCGCACGATCCCCCACTGTTTGTGGCTGGTGTCCTGCGCCTCGTCGACCAACACATGGTCGATGCCGAGATCGAGCTTGAAATGCACCCAAGCCGCTTCGGTGCTGCGCAACAATGTTAGCGTCTTGTCGATCAGATCGTCGTAATCGAGGAGCCCGCGGCGCTTTTTCTCGTTGGCGTAGCGCGTCAACACCTCGTGCGCGACGGTGAGCAAGGCGGCGCTACGATCGCGACAAGCGACGGCACGGCGGCGGCGCAGAATTTCGCAGACGCGGGCCTGCTCAGTAGAAAGTCGCTCGCGCAAGACCGCGTCGCCGACGGCTTTGGTCACGATCGACTTGCGCCGTTCGCGCGCCTCGCTGGTGCAAAAGATGTCGAGATAGGTGTCGACGCGCTCGGAGCCAACCAGCGTCGCCAAACTAAGGAAACGGTCGGCCTGGTCGCAATCGTTGGTTCCGCCCCGCCGCAATATTTCGGCAATTGCCGGCCATTCCGCGGAGGCGATCACCGCGCCGGAGAAATATTCCGCTTCGACATCGTCGAGACTTTCCGACGGGCTGACGCCGAGCGCCTTGGCCAAATTTGCAATCGCAGCCTCGACCCTGCCGGCCTTCATCACCCAGCGTTCGATCGCATCGCGCTTTCCGATCGCTTCGCGCACCACGTCGCGGAACGTTTGATCGGCGGCAAAGGTCATCGCCGCGTTGAGCGCGTTCGCCAGCGGACTGTCAGGAGCCGCGGCGCCGTCGAGCAGGACGTTGAGCGTCAGCCGCTCCAACAGCTGCGATTGCTCGGCGTCGTCGAGCACGTCAAAGCGCGCGGCGACGTCGGCCTCGAACGGAAATTGATGCAGAAGCTGGGTGCAGAAGGCGTGGATGGTCTGCACCTTGAGGCCGCCCGGCGTTTCCAGCGCGCGGGCAAACAGCCGCCGCGCCATGGCGCGACGCTGCGCATTGGGCGCGAGACCGCAATTTTTGCGGATCGCCGCATCGAGCCCACTGTCATCGAGCGTGGTCCACGACGCCAGCTGGTCGAACACCTTCTTCGACATATTGGCGGCGGCCGCGCGGGTGAAGGTGATGCAGAGGATTTTCTCCGGCGCGCAGCCGTCGAGCAGAAGATTGATCACCCGCTGCGCCAGCACGTGGGTCTTGCCGGAGCCGGCATTGGCGGCCACCCACGCCGACACGGCCGGGTCGGATGCCTCGCTCTGCTTGCGCCGCACTTCGTCGGGAATGACAACGCTCGCTCTCATTCGCCGCTCCAGACATCGTCGATCTCGCCGCCAGTCGCCGACCATTCTTTGACGCGCGCCAGATGATCATAGTCGCCGTAATGGGTCGTCCACATCGGGTGGACGAGCGAACGATAGGGCTCGTTATCGTTGGCGAAACGCGCGGCAAGTTCGGAAAGCTTCGTCAAAGCGCGGTCGGCCTGGCTGTCGGCGGTTCCTTCGGAAAAATTAATCAGCTTGGGTTCGCCCGGTCGGGCGCCGCCTTTCAGCAGGACATAGCCGAGCTGCGTGACCGAAGCGCCTTGGGGAATATCCGAGAAACCACCTTTGCGCAGAATTGCCGCTTCCAGCGTGAGCTGCGGCGCAAGCCCGGTGCGCACCTGCTTTTCGGTGCGTGCCGAGCCGGTCTTGTAGTCGAGGATGACATAGCCGCCGTCGTTGTGGCGCTCGATGCGGTCGGCGATACCGGACAGCTTGAACGCTTCGCCGCCGTCGAGCGGGATCTCGATCGCACCACGAATTTCGGCCGCGATGGCCGCGATGTGGGGGCGCCGTTGCCTCTCCCAGTCGGCAAACCAATGGGCGATGCGCACAAAGCGCGGCCACCAGAATGCACCCGCTTCGGGAAAATCCTCAAGCGCTGCGAAATGCGGCTGGCCGAGCTCGATGAGATCGTGAGCAGGGTCGGCCGACAGTCGATCGGCAAAGCGCTGCGTGAACTCGCCGATGGCATTGTGGATGAGCGACCCGCGCTCGGCCGCGCCAGGTGCGACGTCGACCGGATCGAGCGGAGCCAGCCTCAAGATGTATTTGGCGTAGATCGTATAGGGATCGCGCAGCCAATGTTCGATGTCGGTGACCGCGAGGCCTTTCGGCCGTGCCGTCCGCGGCGGGGTCGGCGCCGGCTGCGTTATCGGCGTCACCTTTTCGGCCCGGTCGAGTTCGCGCGCCCACGCCAGATAAACGCTGCCGCGCGTCAGCGCCGCCTTCCAGCGCTGCTCGCCGGCGACCGAGGCCAGCCGCTGTACAAAGCGCGACGGCACTGTCGGCGAACCGGCGATCTTGCCGGCATGACTTAAAATGACCTCGCGCGCGCCGAGCATCTGCGCGAAATCGTGCGCGGCGAGACCGACGCGGCGTTCCGGCAGATCGAGACCGAGGTCAAGCCGCATGGGCCGGCTGAGCCAGGCGTCGGTGCGGCTTTCCGGCGGCCACGTTCCCTCGATCAAGCCGCCGAGCACCACGCGGTCGCTGACCGTGAGCCGCGCTTCGATGGTGCCAAGGATGTGCACACGCGCATCCGCGCGCGGCGGTGGCCGCACCATGCGGTCGGCGATGGCGGCGGAAAAAAGCTCGACATAATCGGAGGTGTCGACGAGCAGATCGGCGGCGGTCTTGCTGTCGGCAAGGTCGTCGAGCGCTTCGGCAAGCTTATCGCCATCGCGGCCGGCAAAAGCGTGTTCACGCCGGCCGGCGCGCGACAACTCTGCCAAGACCTGGCGGTGGCGGTCGGCGATGTCGCTGAGCCGATGCGACCGGCCAGTGATGCTTTCGAGCGGCGCGAGCGCGTTCGCGAGCCAGTCGACCAGCGCGGCGGTCGCATCAAGCTCGGCGCCGCTCAGATCGAGACGCGGGTCGGAACGATGCAGGTCGGTCGGCTCACTGCGGCGAAATTTATCGAGCTCCGCGCGAAAACTTTTGAGGGCATGCGCGAGTCCAGTGCTGCCCGGGCGCGGGCGCGGCCCGCGCAGCACCGCGCGTTCGAGCGTGGCGACTGCGTTCTCCGGACTACGGGCGCCAAGCCTGTCAGCACTAACCCGCAGCAGCGGATGTTTGAGTAACGCCAACAGGCTGACCGGCGCCAGCCGGCCGAGCGCCGCTTCCGCCGCGAGCCGCGCGAAAATTCCGGCCGGCGAATCGGCAAGTACTTCACCGACCGAATCCTCGGCCGCGATGTTCCAGCGCTTGAGCGCGGCCAACACGCGCCGCCCGAGCGCACGGTCAGGTGTCACCAGCGCGACGGTCTTGCCCTGTGCCACTCCTTCGCGCAATGTAATCGCGACGGCGAGCGCTTCCTCTTCGGCGTTAGCGGCTTCGATGACGCCGATTGTTTGGAGCGCGGCATCGGCGTGCGCGGCAAAGCCAGGGTTGGCGGCTTGCTGTCGCCACAGATCGGTCGCCGCGGCCGGCCGCAAAGCTTCCGACACCAGCCGCT
>Ga0181520_10000502_pt1 | contig 86366 bp, 56 predicted proteins | sample PEATcosm2014_Bin_29_FD_132451 | JGI IMG/M metagenome (GOLD analysis project Ga0181520, IMG submission 132451) | Peatland microbial communities from MTU Mesocosm Facility, Houghton, MI, USA - PEATcosm2014_Bin02_30_metaG | ecosystem: Environmental > Terrestrial > Soil > Wetlands > Peat | place... | reverse complement strand
TGCTCGACAACGCCTCGCTGGCGTTCGGCCGTTCCGACACGTTGACTTTCGGCGGCGCGATCAGCGGCTCGGGCAGCCTGACGCAGTTGGGTCCAGGAAAGCTGGTGCTGACCGCTTCGAACGACTACACCGGCGGCACCACGATCAGCGCCGGAACGCTGCAAATCGACAACGGCGGGAGCACGGGCAGCATCGCGGGCAACATCGTGAACAACGCCGTTCTGGTCTTTGACCGTGCGGACAACTACACTTTTCCCGGGAACATTGCCGGCGCCGGTAGCCTGATCATGAACGGCCCGGGTACGCTGCTCTTGACGGGCACGGTTTCCTCCACCAACATCACGGTCAATCAGGGGCAGATTAGCGCCGGTCCCGGCAGCCTAAGTGTGACTGGCAGTCTCACGGTCACGGCGGGACAACGTTTTATGTACACCGGCAGTAATCTCTATATCAACAATCTGTCGAACAGCGGCACGTTCATTGGCGGGGCGCAGATCAGCGGCAATTTCGTGAACTCGTCCTCCGGCTCCGTGCGGATCGGACCCGGGCAGACGTTCTGGCTGCAGAGTTCCACCGGGACGAACAGTAACGCCGGCACGATCGAAGTCTTTGGCAACGGGGCATCGCAGGCCCAGTTCGAGTCGGCCGCACCGTTCATCAACGCGGGCACGATTGCCGCCCAGAACGCAACTCTCTACTTCGACGGCGGGCTCACCAACCAGGCGACCGTCGCCTTTACCGGCGGCGCAAGCAACGTGTTCGGCAACGTCACGAACAACCCCAGCGGCACGATCGTCCTTAGCGGCGGCGCGGCCGTGACGTTTTACAACAATGTGGTCCAGAATGGCACGTTCGACGTCAGTACGGTAGGCGGGACCAGCAGCGCGGTCTTCCTGGGCGCCGTGAGCGGCAGCGGCACAATTACCGGTAACGGCGAGGTGTTGTTCATGGGCGACCCCGTTCTGAGCGGAGATCATACGATTTCCGCCGCTATGATGTTGGGCGAGAACTTGACAGTCAGCCCGCCTGCCGGGGGTGCGATGACGCTGTCGGGGGATATCAGCGGCACCGGCTCACTGATCGACAGCGGCGATGGTCAGTTGATTCTCAGCGGCTCGAATTCGTACACCGGCGGCACGGCGGTCGACGCCGGCACCTTATATGTGACGAATCCCGCGGCCCTGCCCACGGGAACGGCCCTGACGGTGGGCGCGGGCGGGACGATGGTCTTCGATCCGGCGGCGGCCGCGGCCCCAATGGCGGCATCGTGCGACGCCGTCAACGCAGTGCCGGAGCCTTCCACGCTGGCCTTGCTCGGTGCGGGTGTCCTGACGCTGCTGGGCTACGCTCGGCGAGTGCGACGAAGCGTGACGGGTTAGGCTATCGTCTCATTTTCGGGTTTATAGCGGTGTAGGCCGTGAGCAAACCGCAACGCAGTTCCTGCATACGCGTTCGTATTACAAACCTGTCCTACAGAATTCCGCAACCAAGCCGACGGCAAGGATAGGTCAGAAAAAAGTGCTTCCAGCGGCGTCTTTCCGCCCCGGCCGCCGAGACCAACCCGCCGTTTCGGGTCAGGCAGTTGTGCGACTTGGTCACAAAAAGGGGCCTCTTGGAGTTTCGGAGGCAATTCTGTCCGTCCATGTGTGTGTTCTGCTTTCGCTAAAGGTGTTGCTCGAACGGGGAAACTGCGGGAATATGATCGCTTGACACTCTAGCGATAGTTTCGGCACGGCCAAAGGCCGTATCCAATTTTGTGCCATTCTGTACCATTTTTAGCTACTTTATGCCATTCTGTGTCATTTTGTGCCATTTTTTCGCTAAGCGTGTGCATGTGTACAGTATATCGGAGTAGGGCACATGGCGCTTTCTTGCGGCTATTTAAGTGCAGAGTCAGAAAAATAATTAATTGCTGTCACGGCAAGTGCGGCCATTCGCGACCGTTGCCCGGGTGTAGGGTGGGTCGAGGCGCAAGACCCACGCGCCACAGTTTCCGCGCAGCCGCCGGCGCAGACGCCGACTTGGGCAAGTCGGCGCCGCGCGTAATGCATGGCCCCCGGTTCGCTACGCCGGGGGCCGGTCCGAATTTTCAAAGAACAAATGCGCACACAGAGTATTCCGGCCTGGCCTGAATCTTTTTCAGCGCGCTTTATACCCATATAATACGCAGCGAATCTCGCCACCATTTGCGCGGCTTGAAGCCGGGCCTGCATTTCTCTAGGCCGTGAGCAAGAGGGGGCCACCTGGCCATGCGTGTACGAAATGATGGACCAGCAATATTACCGCGGCGCGAAAATGGATCACATACTAACCCGAAGCGCAAGCAAGGGCCCTCGCTTGCGCTTCGGGTTAGTGTGAAATGTTTGCAGGGTAATAGACCGCACGTCGGACCATGCATCCTACAAAGAAAGTGAGATTGCCACAGAGAGCACAGAGGTCACCGAGAGATCGTGGTTCGGTTCATGTCGATTCCGTAGCCTGTTCCTATCTTCCCTTCCTCTGTGAACTCTGTGCCCTCTGTGGCAACTCTTGGATTATTTTCTCCACTGCCAATGCCGGACCTGTCCCCCGCGGCGGAGCGGCGTTCACTGACCGTACCGAGGAGTGGATTGAGCAACGCCGGAGCGGTCGCTTGCAAGACGAAGACCTCGATTTGCCGCGGCGGACGGTATCGCTGGAGGAGATTGACGAGGCGGTTGCGCGCCATTACCGGATCGATGCCCGGTTGTTCTCCGCGCACGGCCGGAGCGTCGGCTGTGCCAAGTCGGTCGCCGTGGAGTTGGCGGCGCAACTGGCCGACCTGAGCGGCCGCGCGGTCGGCGAGCACTACGGGATGTGTGCCAACGGAGTCGGAGCGAATCGCCGGCGCTTGGCGACGCGGCCCGAAGTATTGCAGGTTGTCGAGAGCCTCGGCCGAAAGCTGCGGAAGCGAAAATGAAAGTAGTAAGTTCCGGTCTGACCCCGACGCGGACCCCGACGCGGACCCCGACGCGGAAATGACGAAAGGCTGAACGGGTCCCAGGGAAGACTTGGAAGTGCCACGGACGCCGGCTAAAGCCGGGACTACGAACGACATCGCATTTCTCCTGTGGCCGTGATCGAGTGTCTTGCCGGTGACGAGCCTTTAGGGTACGTTTAATACTATCCTCTCCGTGCAAGTAACCGCGACGAGCATCCCATGCCGGCCACGTTCGACAATTTGGGCATTACTTTCCAGTACCCCGATAATTGGCAACTGGATGAGGAAGAGATGCGCGCGGGCCAAAGCGCGGTCACCGTCTTCAGTCCGGGCGGGGCCTTCTGGTCGGTGGCCTTGCATGGGGCGTCGGTCGATCCGGCCCGCATGGCCCAGGCCGCCCTGGACGCCATGCGCAAGGAATACGACGACCTGGAGGCCGAACCGGTCAACGAAACGATCGCCGGCCACGCTTTAGTGGGCTTCGACCTGAATTTTTTCTACCTGGACCTCACCAATACGGCCGCCATCCGCAGCCTGCGGATCGCAGGCACGACCTACACCATTTTCTTCCAGGCCGAGGACCGCGAATACAGCGAGATCGGCATGGTCTTCGCCGCCATGACGCTGAGCCTGTTGCAAGGCATTGACAAGAAGAACTGAGCCGCGCGCGGAGATGCGTTTGTTGGAGTCCCGGCTTTAGCCGGTAGCTTGGTATAAATTCCGGCTAAAGCCGGGACTCCAACATGCCATCTCTATCCGCGTAAACTATATCAGCCCCCAACCCTCCCCATGCCCAAGAAACGCCTGTTCACTCCCGGTCCTGTTGAAGTCCCACAAGCTGCCTTGTTGGCCATGGCTCGGCAAGTTCGCCACCATCGCACGCCCGAGTTCCGGGCCACCATGCGCGAAGTGCTGGAAGGACTGAAATATGCCTTCCAGACCGCCAACGACGTGCTCATCCTCGCCAGTTCCGGCAGCGGCGGCATGGAGGCGGCCGTCGTGAATACCGTGCCCGGGCGCCATGAACGTGCAGTGGGCGGCAAGGCCCTGGTGCTGCATTCCGGCAAGTTCGCCGAGCGGTGGCGGTTGATCGCCGAGCGGTTCGGCATCGAGGTCGTGCGCTACGATCTGCCCTGGGGCGAGGCCTTCGAGGCGGCCGAGGTCGAGCGATTGCTCAAGCAACATCCGGACGTGGCGGCCGTTTTCTCGACCCTGCAGGAAACGAGCACCGGCGTGGGTCACGACATCGAGGCCATCGGCCGCGTGGTCCGCAACAGCCCGGCCCTGCTGGTCGTCGACGGCATCAGCGGCGCGGGGGCGATGGAGTGCCGCACCGACGCCTGGGGCATCGACGTGCTCGTGGTCGGTGCCCAGAAGGCCCTGATGACGCCGCCGGGGCTGGCGTTCCTGGCGATCAGTCCCAAGGCCTGGCGGCAGATTGAATCGGTCGGGGCACCCGGTACTCCGGGTCGGCCGGCCTTCTATTTCGATCTGCCGGCCTATCGCAAGGCGGCTGAAACGGGCGAAACCCCTTACACCCCCGCCATCCCGCTGATCGAAGCCCTGGCCGAAAGCCTGCGGCAGATCCGCGATACGGGCATCGAGAACCTCTGGGCACGCGCGAAACGGCTCTCGCAGACCACGCTGGCCGGGATTGCCGCCTTGGGGCTGAAACTGGTTGCCAAGCGGCCGGCCGAAGGCCTCTCGGCCGTCTATCTACCCGAGGATATCGACGCCAAACAGTTCCTGACGCGTTTGGAAGAGCGGTTCGGCATCAAGCTGGGCGGCGGCCAAGGGCCGCTCAAGGGCCGGATATTCCGCATCGCCCACATGGGCCTTGTCGACGAGGTCGATATCCTTGGCTGCCTGGCGGCCATCGAGTTGGTGCTGGCCGAAATGGGGAAGGACGTGGTTTTTGGCTCCGCCGTGGCCGCGGCACAACGGGTTTTGGCCGTGGGGCTTAAATCTTAGATTTCAGATTTCAGATTTCAAATCTCAGAATCCCATGCCTTAGTACAAAATTACCCGCATGCCCCTTGACAAGATTTCGAGAATGCTGTCTACTGTATTAGTCAGCTAATACACAGGACAGCAGTATGTTCTTCACCATCGATCCCTCCAACGGATTGGCAATCTACGAGCAGGTTGTCCGCCAGGTCGTCTTTGCGATCGCCGCCGGATCGCTGCGAAGCGGTGAGATGGTGCCCTCGGTGCGCGAGCTGGCCCGCGAGTTGGCGATCAACCCCAACACGGTAGCCCGGGCCTACCGCCAACTTCAGGACGATGGCATCCTGCAAAACGTCCGTGGCACCGGGCTGACGGTGGCCGAAGGGGCTTGTAAGCGTTGCCAGACCCAACGGCTGGAACTGCTCCGTAGCCGCATCCGGCAGGTCCTCGTGGAGGGAAAACAGAGCCAGCTCGAACTCGCCCAGTTGCGTAAGCTGGTGGAAAGCGAGCTGGCGGCTATCGATCAAGATGAGGTGCAAGCATGACCCCAGTCATCGAATTTCAGGGAGTTTCCAAGCGATTTGGCAAAGAGGTCGCCCTCGACCGCCTCACGTTGGAAGTACACGCCGGCTCGGTTTTTGCTCTGCTGGGCGAGAACGGGGCGGGCAAGACCACCGCCATCCGCATCCTTCTGGGCCTGGCCGAGCCTGACAGCGGCCAAAGCTTCGCGCTGGGACTGGCCAGTTCCCGGGATGGCCTAGCTATTCGCCGCCGCGTGGGCTACGTGCCCGAGCGGCTGACGTTCTACGAGTGGATGACGGTCGAGGAGGTTGGCTGGTTCACGGCCGGGTTCTATGGCGAGCACTTCATGCCGGAATACTGCCGGTTGACCGCCCAGTTCGATCTGCCCGGCCGTAAGGCGATCAAGTTGCTTTCGAAGGGCATGCGGGCCAAGGTGGCCCTTGCGCTGGCCATGGCCCACGACCCGGACCTGTTGGTCTTGGACGAGCCGACCTCGGGTCTCGACCCGCTGGTGCGGCGTGAGTTTCTGGAGAGCATGGTCGACCGGGCGGCCACGGGAAAGACCGTCTTCCTCTCCAGCCATCAAATTGCCGAAGTGGAGCGCGTGGCCGACGTCGTGGCCATCCTGCACCAGGGCCGGCTGTTGGTCGTGGAGCGGCTCGATGAGCTCAAGGCCCATGTCCGCGAGTTGACCTTCACCATGCGCAATGGCGCTGCCGCGCCCCCGGAATTGCCCGGCGAGGTGCTCGCCTGCCGCCAGCGGGCACGGCAGTGGCAGGCAGTGGTACGGTTGGCCAACGAGGATTGTTTGCACGCGTTGCAGGCCGGCGGCTGCCTGGAGGCCCTTGAGATACGGACTCCCAGCTTGGAAGAGATTTTCGTGGCCTATATCCAACATGGCCGCGAGGCCCGTAGCGGGCATCTCGCTCCAGCGGAGGCACAACCATGAACGCCACCAGCTTTGGGCGGATTCTGTGGAAGGAGTATCGCAGCCAGCGAGCATACTGGATCGCCATGGCCGCGTTGACGGTCATCATGGAACTGGCCTGGCTGGCCAGCCCTTGGGTCCCCGGCAGCATACGGGTTGAAGTGCTTTTCGAAGTGGCCTTGGTATGCGCGGCGTTCTACGCCTTGGGGTCGGCGGCAATGCTTTTCGCCACAGAACGTGAGAATGAAACCTACGGCTTCTTACACGCCATGCCGGTTACGACACGGGCGGTTTTGCTCGGCAAGACTGTTTTCGCGTTGGGTAGCGCGGCGGCCATGTACTTGGTGGCATGGATGTTGGCGTTTACGTTGGTCCGCGGGATGCCCGCTCCGCTTGTCCACCAGCGGATGTGGATTCTTTGCGGTCTAGGGGGCGTCGAACTGCTGGCCTGGGGCATTTTCTTCTCGCTGTTGTTGAAACGCACGCTCGTTGCCGCCATTCTTGCGGGGACCATTGGATCGATCGGTCCAGTTTGTTTTTTTGCCACCGGCTTCTCTACGGATACGATCCCCGTCCGATTGGCGGTCTTGGCGGTCGTAGTCGTGGCCATCATTGCCCTGGCGGCTCGCTGGTTCCGCGAGAGGCTATGGCCATCCGTGTGGCCGCGCCGAACAAGTTTTGCAAACGACCGTTCCATGTGTTCCGAGGGTGCCGTACTCATCACGCTCCGCGTGATGCATTCCATCACGCGGAGCGTGATGAGTACGTTTCGCAAGCCGGCCGTCGTTGCTACGCCGACCTTTGGCGAGAAGCGGACGATGGCAACCTCTGATCCGAGACCACGAATTGCCGTCATGCTTGGCCGGCTCCTCTGGCAGGAGGTGCGGCAGTCAACCGCGGTCAAGGTAGCGATGATCGTCTGGTTGCTGCCCGCCGTTTTCATCTTTTGGGCGACATGGATTGACGGCGAGCCCGTTCGAAAGACCGACGCTTGGCCACATCTCCTCGCCGTGCCCGGGTTCTGGGCCATTCTCAGTTCTTCGCTGCTGTTTCTATCCGATCAGACTCGCTGCCGTTTTCGCTTCCTGGCCGAGCAGGGAATTCCGCCACGACTGGTTTGGCTGAGCCGGCAGATCGGTGGTTTGCTCGTCGTGCTGGCGGGCCTGCTGCTGGTGCTGCCGCCCACGCTCGCCCAAATCGAAACGCTAGGAATGGACAAGGGGGCCATTGTAGGTCTGTTGGGGTTCGTGGTCTTGGCATACTCCTGCGGACAGCTTTGCTCGATGGTATTCCGCAGCGGGATTATTGCCGTGGTGTGCGCTATGATCCTGACGGCCCTCGTCTGCGGTTGGGCGGCCCTCATGTACGTGCTCGGCATGAGTTGGTCATGGTCGGTGGCCCCGATGCCGCTGGCATTCCTGACCGCCACCTGGCTGCACGCGCCGGATTGGCTCGTTGAGCGAAGGACCTGGCGGGCGCGGCTTCGCCTGTCCTTGGTGGTTGCGTTACCTGCGCTGGCGATCCTGGCGGCGGTTCCCTTGGTGCGGGTCTATGAGATCCCGGCGGTCGAGCTTGGCTTCGATCCAAAGGAATTGACGTGGCCGGTCCCGCCTGGGGAAGAGGAGACGCTGGCGATCTACGCCCGCGCAATCGGATATCGCGAGGAAGCGATGCGTCAGGCAGAGACACCGGCTGAAGACCGAGCGCGGCGAGAGGCCGAATCGCACGCGGTGGCGTTGGCGCTGGAGGCCAGCCGCCGGCCGTTGCCGGAATTCTATCTGGCCCCGCGCGCCGCGGCGGAGCCGAGCGGGGAGATTTGGCTTTGCAAGTTGGTCCTAGCCAGCGGGAAGGCATTGGAGGCTGAAGGAAAACTCGATGCGGCCCTGGATCGGTATGTGGCCGCGGAGCGCATCGCGCTCCACGCATCGCGGTACCGCCCTTTGAGCAATCCTTATGGCGAAGTGGACTTCGTCGGCATGGAACGTTCATTGGGGATTCACGTCTGCGAGCAGCTTATACACTGGGCAACGCAAAGCGGGCAGAAATCCGACCGCCTGATCAAAGCGTTGCGGACTTTCGAGGAGCAATGGAACATGAAAGCTTCGTATTGCGACGGCATCAGGTGCAACTATTTCCTGAACATTCGCCTCTTGGAGGGCGATCGCGAGGCGCTGCAGCAACACGGCAATTCTGACGTGAATCTCTATGCTTCGGTCGCGCGTTGGGTTCCCTGGGAGCGGGTACGGGCCGTGCGGCTCTTGAACAAGTTGACGGCTGCGAAACTCGCGCGTTGCCGGGAAATCGAGGCGGCGTTGGCGGCCGAAGACTGCTGGCCGCCAGGGATGAACGTCGAAATCCCATCGTTGTTGTCGAGAGGCTTGTCGAAGGATTTTACATATAACGTCGTGGCGCTGCATCTTCTCGATATATATCCCAACAATTGGTCAAGGTGCGAAACGTATCGCCGCGCCGCGCGGCTCGTCCTGGCGATTGAGGCATGGAAACTCGATCACGGCCGGCTGCCTCAGTCGTTGGATGACCTCCAGGGCAAATACCTAAGCCAGATCCCCGTTGCCGTATTTTCGGAGGAAGAATTCCGCTACGAACCCAAGGGAGTTTCCTACTGCGTGGAAATGGATCCGTGCAGTACTTCGGAGACGACGGAAACGATTGCGCCTAACCAGCCGTTTCTCGGTTGGGGTCCACGGCGCATCGGGGGCAAGTGGCCCGGTTTCGATACCGGTGACAGCCCGCTTCCGCCAGAAAGCGTACACTTGGGATCCGAGTGGACGTTGTTCCCGATTCCATGAGCGGGAGCAGTGTCCCGCGTTACCAGAAACCGCTACACGTCGACAACCGCCTCGGCGATCGGCTCCAACCCCATTGCATTCCCGCAATGCTGCTTTTCGGCCCGATCCCCACGTTTCTTGAAGCGGTCCATCGGCAGAACCGTAATGGCTGCTCCCGTCAGGGCCGTGACAACCAGGGCGGCAGAAGAGCCGATCAGCCACACGTGATTCCAATTGGTCATCCCTACGAGCATGGTGGCGGCGGAGACGATTGCACCGGCCAGGAGGCTTCCCAACAACACGCCGGCGCCTAGCGCAAACGGCAGGGCCGCCTGGGCCGTCCGCCGAAAGCGGCTCCTTTCGAACATGTTATCAATGGTAATGCTGGCCGTCGTTTGCATGATGCAATTCCCGGCCTGCATGGGCAGCGTGAGATAGATCGCCCAACCGATGTCGAACCGGCCGCCGCAGGCGAAGCCGAAATACACGCAGACCCACGCCAGCGGACCGAGTAGGAGACAATACCTTGCCCGCAATGAGGCAAAAGGCACCAGCAAGAGCAGGAGGAATTCGGGGAACTGGGCCAATAGCGGCTGCGTGGCGCAGGGATAGGGGAACTTGAATTCCGTCAGGAACTGGTTGCCGTAGGCATCATACAACCGCCCCAAGATGGCCGTAGCGCCAAGCAGGATGAGCACGAAGGCGAACTCCTTGCGGGGGAAAGCCATTCGATCCCGGGACAGCGCGTGAACGGTGCGCAGCCCGTTTCCGGAAGCCGCAGATCCCCCCGGCAACGGTAGAGCCAGCAGCGCGTAGGCCGCGGCCACCAGGAGCGCGCCGCAGCCCAGCCAGAAGGGCTGCGTCGACACGGGAGTCACGGTCAGCAGCGATGCCCCGCCACAGACGAAACCCAAGGTCCCCGCCGACCGCAAACGATAGTACGAGAGGCCGGTTCCCGCAATGCACTGCTGAATGAAAGTGGCCGCCGACGCGCTGCCGGCGCTGCTCACGGCCGTAAAACAGCCGAAGCAAACACAGATCGCCGCGACAAGGCCAAAGGGCGCGCCGATCGAGACGCTGGCTGCCGCGGCGGAAGCGGCTGCGGCATACGTGCCCGCCAGCGCGGCAAGCAGTCCGGTCACAACAGCCGCACAGGTGAAGAGGGCGGCCAACACATGCCGGCAGGCAAAGGCCCGCAGGCGATGAACCAGGCCGATCGCCGCCAGGTTGCCGATGGCCCCCGCCGCGGCGACCATCGACACCTGACCCGGCGTCAATCCCAGTCCGCCCGCGGCCGGAGGTCTGGCCAGGAACGTAAACGCCGCCGTGAGGATAGCGCCCTGCGGAAAAAACATCAGAAAGAAAAGGCCGCTGAGAGTGAAACCCAGGCGGCGAGGCGAAGCATCCATGCAGCGATTGTTCTATCCTGGTGCGGGGCAAGGAGTTGTCGACAAAGTCAGCCGTTTCTCAAGGCTGTAGCCAGATTTTATTGTAATCGCTTTTGCGGGAATTCGCAAAGCCAAACGATCTGGTCTTCCCAACATGCTCCCAGCAAATCGATAAGTGTCAGGTTTGCCAACGCACAGTTATTGATTCGTTGGTCCTTAATCGAGATTTGCCGACCATCACGTCCTCACAAAGGCCTTGATGGTTGCGGAGGTAACGCCGCCATCATGCGGCCGAATGGTATAGGCCCCCACCACCGCCGGCACGATAAAAGTCTCCGCGTAATGCACGACGAAAGGCTCGAAAGCCCCGCGGGGACTCTCCACAATCGCCTCCTCGCCAGCCACCAGGTTCAGCACGTTGACTCCGCCTTGCGTGTCGTGCGGCACGGTCTTTGTGAACCAGTGCCGCCGCGTTTCAATGAATTCACGCTCGTCGAGACCGGTGCGTTCTTCGCGCCAACCGTCGCCGCCGGCCAACGGGACGCAGCGGTTGATCAGGTTTTCTCGGACCCAGCGCGTGGTGCGGTCCCACTGGATATTGGCCACCCCGCGGCGAATGTTGATGGGGCGGGGCTTGCCGTCCAATCCAAGCCGCCCCCAGTCCCAGAGTTTGAAGGTAAAGATGTACGGCGTGGCGCTGATCTCCAACACCATCGCGTTGCGGCCGGAACAATGCACCGTGCCGGCCGGAATCAGGAAGTGGTCGTGCGCCTGGGCGTGCCAGCGGTTGGCGCAGGCCTCAGCATCGAATGGCGGTCCTCCATCCTGAGCGGCCGCCAGGTCGCGAATCATGCCGCCCGGCTCAACGCCCTCGCGCAGGCCAAGGTACACGCAAGCGTCCGCGCCGGCGTCCAGCAGGTAATAGCTCTCGTCTTGCGTATAGTGCATGCCGAAGGTCTGCTGAATGTACTCCGTAAGCGGATGTACCTGGAACGACAAGTTGCCGCCGCCCATCGTGTCCAGGAAGTCGAAGCGAATGGGGAATTCGTCGCCGAACCGCGCATGCACCGCCTCGCCCAACAAGGCCCGCGGTTGGTCGAACACCAGGTCCAGCGAGGGGATCTCCAGTCGCGCGTCGCCCAGCCCCAGGAGCAGGCTGTTCTCCTCGGGCACACAATCGAAGCACCAGCCGTAGTTGACTGCCGAGCGGTCAAGATCGCAGACTTCCTTCATCCATTGACCGCCCCAAGGGGCCGGGTCGAAAAACGGCACGAGGCGAAAGGGCCGCGTTGCCGCGTGTCGCAGTCCGCGCCGCACGGATGCGCCCTCGGCCAGTTTCGGCTGCCGCCGATCGTTGCTATCGAGCAGGAAATCCCATTTCGAGATCAGCGGGCGTTTCCAGCGATCGCACACCCGCCAATCGACGAAGAATGCCCGTTTGTATTGCAGCCCCGCGGAGAGCGTTGGATCGGTCACCCCTAGATTGCTCGCCTCGTCGCGGCGGAAGCGGTTCTGGGCCTCCCAGCGGGCCAGATCGGCATAGACCAGCACGTCGGCATCGGCCACCAGAAGCGCACCGCAGCCGACGACCAGCACAAGGCCCTCAGCCACGTCTTGCGCTTGCCGCCGCAACCCCGCAACGGCCGCCGGGTCGAAGAACTGCGGGAGCGTCAAACCGCTTAGCCAGCCGAATAGGGGGTCGTCTCCGCCCAAAAACGGCTCGACAAGCCGGTCGATCTTGGCGGCCGGCCACATAGCATCGGCCGCATGCAAGACCAGCGCCGGATCGAGCCTGGCTCGAAGTTCGTCGAGGATCTGCGGTTCATCGACGCCCCCGTAGCATTCGATTGCCAGCACCGTTCTCTGCTGACCGCGCTCGGCCACGGCACGTCGCAAACGCGCGGCGATGGCATCCCACCCCTGTACGCAGGAACGCTCGCCGCCCGGCACGGCGACGCACGGGAATCGGTCGTAGTTGGCTCGCTTCATGTCTTGATAGTATTCTCCACGCTGGCAGGTAACGTCAAGGGGCACCGATCGAATTAGAGAATCCTTGACTTTCTGCGGGGATTGATGCTACACTCGTCCTGTGCCCGCAGTTCGGCTGCCGGCGCACGTGCGGCGCTATCCGATCGTCGCCCATTTGCCGAAACGGTCTCCTGGCATGAAAAAGGACTTGATGATGAACGATCGCCCTTCTCTCGACAGACGCGGCTTTTTGCGAGTGACGGCCGCTGCCGCCGGCAGCCTGGTCATCGCCCCTGCGTTCGCCACTGAACTGCTCAGCGCCGTGCCCCGCAGCCGTACCAACCGGCTGGCGACCGGCGCGAACGTCTGCCAGTGGTTCCGCTTTCCGCCGCGCGGCAACGCCAGCGAGCATTTCCGCAACTATATCTCCGCGGCCGAGGCGGGGTACATGGCCCAGATCGGCCTGAAACACGTGCGCCTGTGCGTCGCCCCCAGCGTAATCATGGACCGGATCTCGGGCAAGATCATCGAGGACCGCGGCCGGCAACTGGAAGCCGCTATCGCGCGGTTCCACGATGCGGGCCTGCTGGTGATGGTCGACATCCACAACGAGGACCGCGCGGCGGAACTCGATCCGGCCTGGCAGGAGGCCTTTGTGCGGTTCTGGAGCGCGCTGGCCGCGCGGCTCTCCCGCTTCGATCCCGAACTGACCATCCTGGAGATCATCAACGAGCCGGTATTCGATCGTCGCGAGGAGCAGTGGAACGCGCTCAACGCCCGCCTGGCTGCCGCCATCCGGCACAATGCGCCGCAGCATACCATTGTGGCCTCGGGTCCAAACTGGGGCGGCATCGACGGGCTGAAGAAGCTCAAGCTGTTGCCGGACAAGAATGTGATCTATTCCTTCCATTGTTACGACCCATTCACTTTCACGCACCAGGGCGCGACCTGGACTTCCCCGGAAGTCCGGCCCTTGCACGGCGTGCCGTATCCGTCCAGTCCCGAGGCGGTGCAGCCGCTGTTGGCCGGGCTGGAATCCTCGCCCGCCTCGAAAAGGATGGTCGAGTGGTATGGCAAGGAGCGTTGGAACAAGGAGAAGCTGGCCGCCCGTTTCCGCCAGGGCATCGAGTGGGGCGCGAAGAACGGGGTGCCGCTGTACTGTGGCGAGTTCGGCGTCTTTCCCACGCGCAGCAAGCCGGAGCACCGCGCCAACTGGTTTCGCGACTTCGGCCAGGTCTTGGCCGAGAACCGCATCGGCTGGGCCGTCTGGGGTTGGGATGAGGGTTTTGGTCTCAATCGCAAGATGTCCGGCGGCAAGCCTGTGGTTGACGCCGTGGTCGCGCGGGCACTGGGGCTCAAGACGTAGGTCGGAACAAGCGCAGCGCAGTTCCGGCAAGGAAAATCCCTACTCTTTCACAAAAACCATTAACTCGTCTTTCCCGGCCGGCAGTTCTTTTTGGTCGATGCGGCGATAACCGTAGTAGGTAATCCGCCGCGCGATTTCCGGCAGATTTTGAATGTCGATGTTGCCCTCGTTCCAAAGCACGACCACGTTGGCGATTCGCTCGCTGACGGCCGGCGGCAACGGGACCAGCAGGCAGTCGCGAGGCCAAAAGATACCCACCATGTGGCCCTGGGAATAATACGTTTCCAAGGTCAAATGGTCGAGGTTGCCGGCCAAGGCCGGCTTGGGGCCAGCATGGTCGTAGATCCAACGCCCAACGGCCGCGTGCTGCCGCATATAGGCGGCTGCCGGCATGGGACCATCCAATAAGCTGCCAGCCACAAACACCGCGATCAGGCATGCGATTAGAAAGTTCGAGACTCGTGGCGAGAGATTTTCTCGCTGCTCGCATAGCCGCCGCACAAAGCCAATCGTATATTCCAAGCCCAGGGCCATCCAGGGAACGCCAATAATCACTATGGGCATGAAGTAACGCAGGTCGAGGCCCAAGGTCGAATAACGAATCCGTGAGATCAATATCAGAAGCAGATTCATGCACAATAAAACCAAGTGCTCCGGCCGCAGCAAGATCCGCCACCCGCAAACAAGCCCCACAAGCAACAAGAAACCGCCCGCCCAGGTACATCCTCTCACCAGCCGCTCCAGGAGTTTGAACGTCAGAGTCCAGTTCGGTATGGCCCGCTCGGGCGGAACGCAGGGCAGCACGAAAATGGAGGCAAACGGCGCGGGCTTGGCCGCCGATTTCCCTGCCGCCGCGCGGGCTTCCATCAATTGCCGGATTGCTTGTACGTCTGGGTTCCGCGCCGGCACGTCGTCGGACTGCGGAGCGGGCAGGCGCATGCCGGTCGCCGCATTCCACCAAGCGACGGCCGCGTCGAGATGCGTTACGCGGAACAACTCCCAGCGCGGACTCTCGCGGAGCCACGTGAAATTCACCGCGGCCACCGTGGCTGGGATCACAGCGAGGCAGAGCAAGGTCCCCATCGCCAGTCGCAGGCGGTGGGGCGCAGACCAGCGGCGTGCGACCCAACCTAGCAGCGGAATCAACAGCAGCCAACCCTCGGTGCGCGTATGGACGGTGAGTGTCAGAGCCAGGCCGGCAGCCAGGAAGAAGCCGATGCGCAGTTCGGCCACCGCCCGCCAGAGAAAGTAGATGGTCAAGACGAGCAGGAACCAGAATGTCGAATCGCGGATGATCAGTGGAGAAATGGCGATCAACTTCCCGTGCAGCGCGTAGATGCAACAGGCAATCACCGCCAAGCGGTCATCGAACATGCGTCGCAGCCAGCCCCACAGGGGCACTACGGCCAACGATGCCACCAGGACGCCAAAGTATTTTCCCGCGACCTCCCAATCCATGCCGAGATGGCGGAGCGGAATGAGGATCAGCGGATAGACGTTCAGGCCGAACTCGGCAAAACCCTGCTGAAAATCACCCCGTTCCAGGCAGATGCTGGCATAGCGATAGTGCAGGCTGTCGCCCCAGAGAATGCTCCAGTTCCAGGCCGCGATCGCCCGCGGGATCAGGCATGTGGCCAGCAGCCATACGACGATCCACGGCCGGCTTGGCAACGTGGGACCAGCGGCCGGACCGCGGGGAAAATCGCCTCTCGGACTCGCTAGCAGTGAGTTCCAAACGTCCATGAAGCGTTTTTTCGTAGGGTGGACTTGATAGTTTGCGCGGGAGGAAATGAGCCGTTGGAGTCCCGCCTTTAGGCGGCTGTTCCGGGCGGATTCCGGCTAAAGCCGGGACTCCAACGGTTCATTTCTGCCCGCCTGCAGTATACTCCGCCCGGGCGGACTAAAGTCCACCCTACGAACTCCCTTCATGGTATCGCAATCTCTCGCAACGCCACAAGATGAGAATCTTCGGCAAACTGCGCAGACGGCCGAGTTTCAGACTCGTCTGGACCCTGCGCCGCAGCTTTGATACGATCCACCTCGTCCGGGGCATGGCCTTGGCAGCCGGGAGTTGGTTATATGATGCAAAAGGAAAACAGTTGGAATCTGCCGCGGTTGGATCCCTTTCCCGCCGCGGCCGAAATCCTCACGCCGCTGTGGATCAACCGCATGGTTTGGGCGCTGCTCGTGCTGGGCATCGTCGTCCGTGCGGTCCGCTACTTTCTGGCCTTTCCGCTCTGGCCCGACGAATCCTACTTGGCCGAGAACTTCCTCGACCGCGGATTCCTGGGGTTGACGCAACCCTTGGACTACATTCAGATTGCGCCAATTCTTTACCTCTGGCTGCAGCACGCGGTCCTCAAACTGCTGGGATTTTCCGAACTTACGCTGAGATTCTACGCCTTCGCCTGCGGCATCGGCAGTCTCTTCCTCTTTCGCTACCTGGCCAGCCGCTTGCTCCAGGGCACGGCCTACCTGCTGGCCTTCGGCGTTTTTGCCGTCGCCTACCCGCTGATCCGCTACTCGGCTGAGGCAAAGCCCTACGGCGGTGATATGTTCGTCGCACTCGTGCTCCTCACCTTGACGGTCCAGTGGTGCCGGCAGCCCAGTAATCGCCGTTGGTGGCTGGCGTTGACGTTGGCCATGCCGCTGGCCCTCACGTTATCGTATCCGGCGGTGTTTGTGGCGGGCGGGACCGCCGCAACCATGGCCGCGGTGCTCTGGCGGCGGGGCGGACTCCGCGACTGGCTGCTCTGGGGCGTCACCTGCCTGGTGATAGTGGCCGGATTTGTCGCCGTGCAGCTTGGTTCCGCCCAAGCGCAGATGGCCCGCTCGGGCGAACAGCAGCGGAAGGCCTTTGCCGCGGCCTTTCCGCCGTTCGATTCAGCCGCGAAGTTAGCCCTCTTCGTCCTTGCCAGCAACACCAGCGAGTCCATGGCCTACCCCATCGGCGGCGACCATGGGGCCAGCACGCTTACGACCTTATTCTGCCTGGGCGCGCTTGTGATTCTCGTCCGCAGCCGGCGATATTCGTTCGCCCTGTTGTGTACGGCCCCGCTCGCGTTATGCTTTGTGGCGGCCGCTTTGCACCGTTATCCCTACGGCAACCACGCGCGTTTCGCGCTCTTCATGGCGCCGATCTTCTGCCTGCTCACCGGGCTGGGCGCCGCGGCCTTCCTAGCATTGCTGAAAAGTCGTCGCTGGTCGACCGCCGGCCCCGTCAAGGCGGCGCTGGCGGTCCTGGTGGTTATCGCCGTGGGCAGTGTGGTCCGCGATTTCTTCAAGCCCTACAAAGAGCCGTGCTGGGGGCGCAACCGCGATTTTGCCCGCTGGTTCTGGTGCGATAAGGCCCAGGGCGCCGAGCTTGCTTGCTACGTCAACGACATGCAAGGGAAAAAGGCCACCAGCGACCTGGCCTCGATCTACTACTGCAACGAACGGATCTACTCGGGCCGCCTGGCGAAACATCAGTCGTTGCGGCTCGACCTGGTTTCGAAGGACCACCCGCTGCGCGTGGCCCGCTTTCGCCCCGTATCGGCAACCGCGGCTGACGACGCCGAGTTCCTCGGCTGGCTGGAGTCGAAAAGGAGCGAATATCGGCTCGTCGGCCGCGAGAACTTCCCCATGAGCTTCTGGGTGCAACGGGATCTGAAGTGCATTGAATTCGTGGAACTCTATGAATTCGTGCCCAACGAACCTCGCGTGGCGGACCGACCGCCCGTGAAGCGATAGCCGCTGAACCAACTCGCTTGTTACCAGCCACTTGCCGGAACTGCGCAGGCTTGTTCCGGCCTACGCCTACGCCTGTTCCGGCCTACAGTTTCACCCGCCATCCTACCGCGGCACGATGCGCTGCGTCGCCTGCAACGTCACCGGCCCGAGCAGCCCCGACTCGTGCAACGGAGCGCCTTTCTTGTAGAGACGCCAGGAGGTGAACGACTGCCGGCCCGTGGGACTCGGCTTGCCTTCCAGCACCCACTTCGGCCAGGCTTTCAGTGTGCCATCGCCATTGCGTTCGGAGTCCTCGGGCAGGTTCTCGTCGCCGATCATGCGGTTGATCCAGAGATTCGTGACCTCGATCTCCAGAGCGTTCTCGCCGGCCTTGGCGAACTGCCCGATCTCGACGCGATAGGGGGCCTTCCAGAGTACGCCCAGGTCATTCCCGTTGAGTTTCACGCGGGCCATGATCGCCACGCGCCCCAGGTCAAGGTACAGGCCGCGGTCCTTACCCAGCATCTCGGCGGGAACCGTGATGGTCTTGGCATAGGTCGCCGTACCGGAGAAATACTTCACCGCGTCGCTGGCATGCAGGTTCCAGGCGACGAGCACGTCGACGGTCTGATCGGGCACGGCGGAAGCTGCCGGGAATTTCAATTGCCACGGACCCGCCACGGTTTGGGCGACCGGCAGATCCTGCACGGCGGCGGAAAGCTTGCGACCGGAGGCCGTGGTCAACTCGAAACGCCCGTTCTGCCAGGCTTCCAAAACGACGCCGTCATCGGCAGTGCCGCTGAGCGTGGCTTGGCGGGCCGCGTTGGCCATCGTCTCGGACACCAGGCTGATCGTATCGGGATCCTCGCCGCTGGCCTTGTGCGGCTTGCCGTCAATGGTGTACTGAACCGTAAGCGTCTTGACGATACCGAACGCGGGATCGCCATCGGCCGCCATGCGGGCAACCTCGAACGACGTCTCGCCCGCATCCAAGAGCTTCTGCACCGCGGTCTTGACGTCGCGGGTCCGCGCGGCATCGCCGGACACGCCGTACATCGCGCTTTGCACGACATACGTGCCCTTGAGCACGGGGGCCTTCGTTGCCGCGGGAGGCACGGGTGGGAACGCTTGGCCATCGTGTGTCATGGACACCACCGGGTCGGCGCTGCCCTCGGCCGGCCGGAAGACGACGAACACCGATTCCGACGCGTCCAGGTAGAGCGGCACGCGGGTCACGCCATCCTTCTCCTGCCAGGCGGCCGCTAGTTGCACAAACCCGCTTTCCGGCCACCAGAACTCGGGCCGCTTCTTTTCGACGCGGAAACTGCACGTGCCGTTGACCGAGAAATCGCGCTTGTTGGCCACGAAGTACAGCTCCGTGCCTTCGGCCAACGTGCGGTGGATATAGCGGAGCTTACCGGCCAGGTTGCCGTCGGCGGCAAAATCGACAGGCACTTTCATACGGGCCAGGACCTGCTCGGGCGTCTCGCCGCAGACGACGCGGCCCTTCCCCAGCACGTGCTCCTTGATCTTCGCGCCGTCGCAGTCGCCCCAGAGCCGATCGGCCAGCCTCTTGACCTCTTCATCGCAGGCGGGAAAGTTCTCCAAGCCCGGCGATTTCTGCGGCCGCGGCCCGACGACCGTAGCACCAGCCTCGACCAGTTCCACGATCTTGGCCAGCAACTGCGGCGTCATGGTTTGCGAATCGGGCAGCGCCAGCAGACGGTAGCTCATACCGTCGGGCAAGACGATGCGGCCGCGACCCGGAGTACCGGATGCCCCGACCGACATCCGCGTCAGGACCACCTCGGGCGAGCAGCCGTCGAAGTCGTAGGCCGGGCGGTCGGGCGGATTGCCTTTGCGGGCTACCGGCGGGCTGAAGCTGCGCGGCGAACCTTCGGGCTGCAAGTAACAGATGTCGGCCACAAACAGGCCCTGCCGCAAAAGGTGCTGGCAGCGGGCCAAGTACTGGTGCCAGGCGGACGACTGCTCCCACCACGTCTCGGTCCGCTCGTAGTGCAGGCCCCAGGGGCCCATCGACATGCCCGGCCGGGCGTTGAGCCAGGGCTGCATGGCATAGCGATGGAAGACGAAGCGGTTGATCCCTTCGCAGAAGGCCCAATCGCCCAGCGTCTTGATGTTGGCCGGATGGCCTTGCCACTTCTCCGCGTCGGTGGCGGTGAAGGCCTCGGCGCCGATGATCCGCTTGCCGTAGACGTGGCCGGTGGAGGTCATTTCCGTGACCGAGTTGTTCGCGCCGCCGTAGGCCCACGACCAGAACTCGCCCATCGGCTCGTCGCAGTGGCCGCCGTAGGTCACGTCGTCGAAGGCCGCATCGCCGTAGGCCTCGATCGAGAGCTTCAGGCCGTTCTTGTTGGCCAACTCGCGGAAGCGGCCGGCATAGTTCTCCGCCAGCAGATCGGAGATCGTCTGCCGCAGATCCCAGAGGAACCGCTCGGAAACCTCCCGGCTGTCGACGATACGGCCGGTATAGACGGGCAGGTAGCGGTACAGGTCGTAGCCGCGGCGCTTCTGAAACTCCTCACGCATCCGCGGCGTCCAGTTCTGCGAGTGGATTTCCCAACTGTCGATGTGCGTGGTAACGAGCGTTTTGCCGGGCGCGGCGGGGTTGTCGGCGATGATCTTGCCCATCAGCCCGGCGAACATGGCGTCGGCGGCGTCCTTACTGAGCTTGTCGCATTCCAGGCCGCGGCCCGAGGCCGGGGCGGGGGCGTTGACCGCGCCGGTCGAGGTGTGGCCGATCCGCAGCACGGTCCACTTGCCCTCAGGCACGTCCCACGTCAAGCGTCCGTTCTGGAAACGGGCGGACAGATCGACCACCGTGGCGGCCTTGATCACTTGGCTGGCCGGCACTTCGGCATACTTGGCCGGGGCGGGCGGCTGGTCCTCACGGTCGTGGCCCGTCTTGCCGTTGATCTTCTCGATCCGCGCGTTGCCCTCGGGCGTGGGGAAGGCCAGCACGGTGATGTCGCGATAGTAATTGGCAGTCCGCTGTGGTTCGGGCAACGGGGCGTCAAACGGCTTGCCGCCTTCCACGGCAGTTTCCGTCCAGACGAGATACTGCATCGACAGATCGGGGGTGATCCAGGGACCACCGCTGCCGCACCAACCGGCGTCGTTGGTCATGTTGACCTCGATGCCCAGGCGCGCGGCCTCACTGAGCATGTGCTTGAAGAGTTCCCGCCATTTTGGCCCGGCGAAGGGCACTGGCCCCTGCGGCGCGCCCTGATCGACCTCCATGATCAACACGCCGCCGATGCCCACGCGTTTCATGGCCTCGAGGTCGGCCGTCATGCCTTCTTTGGTGATGTTGCTGTTGAGCCAGAACCAGTAGACCCACGGCCGGGCGGCAGGCGGCGGGGCGACGAATTCCTTTTGCAGGGCGGACGGTTCCGCGGCGCGTGCGATGTTGCAGGCGAAGAATGCCAGGAGGGAAACAAGCAGCAGGCGTTTCATGGGGAAGGCTCCGAAAGGCGGGAAGGGGTTGGTTGGGCTTACAGGAAGATTATGGACAGAAAAATGACGGAGTGGAAGAGATAGGGAAAGGAATCACGAAACCCCGAAGGTACGAAAGCACAAAAAAGCCAGGATTCAGGGAAACGTAACTGTTTAGCGGAATGAAGAACGACCCCTGCCAGCTTGCCTGGCAGGTGAGAGAGTCTTGTGAGCGAAGACGCGATGGCCAAAAATACTCCGTAGACCCCTGCCGGCTTGTCCGGCGGGTGAATAAGTCTTGCGAGCGATGAAGGCTGCGGGTATTGCTAAAAACAAACTTCACCGGCCGGACAAGCCGGCAGGGGTCGTGGATCGATCAGCGCAAGTTCTACTCGCTAAGAAAACTCTTTCACCAGCCCGACAAGCGGGCTGGGGTCTGTTCCTCCACCCCGCTCATTTCTTCCGAACGCTCTTACTCGCTCACCATCACTTGCACGGGGCCGATCAGGCCGGAAGGCAAGAGCGGGGATGTCGTTTTGAAGGGATTCCACGTGGTCTTAGTCCGCCGATCTTTCGGCGGCAGGGCCTGATCACCAATCAGCCGGTTCGGCCAGCGATTGGCCACGGTGATTTCCAGTTCGTTGCCGTGCTCGCGGAGCAATTCCCGCGGAATCTCGACCTCCCAAGGATCGCACCAGACGACGCCCAGGTCCCGGCCGTTGAGTTTCACGGAAGCCATGTCGTGGACCGTGCCCAGCGCTATGCGGCAATCGCTCTTGACCTGTTTCAGCAATTCAGCCGCAAGATCGAACCGCTTGCGATAGACGGCCTTGCCGGAATAGTGGCGGATACCTTCCTCGGGCCGCTGTGTCCAGTCGTCCAGCTTTTCGAAGACGGTCTTTTCTGGACCGCCCCAGGCTGGATCGAAGGAGACTTCCCAGGGGGCAGCGAGGTCGGTCAAGGATCGAAGTTTTCCCTTGGGGCGCGGCGGCAAAGGAATCGTCGCCTCGGTTTTACGAAAAACGATGAATGCACTTTGATAGGGGGCGAAGTTTAGCACGAACCATGACGTTGGCATGTTGTGGACGGCCCCGGGGCTGACCGTTTCCGGATAGATCGCAAAACGTTGCCCCGTGACGGGATCCCACCATTCGGCAAAACGCCCGTCCTGAGCTCGGAAGTGGCAAGCGGCTAACTGCGGTTCGTTGCGACAGTTGGCAACGAAGTAGATATCGCTCTCCCCATCACGGCGATGTGTGTAGCGCAGCGCGTCGCCGGTCCTCAAGTCGTGAAAAAGGTGCAGTTCCGATAGAATTTGGTCCGTGACTGTATTTGCGGGATAGAGTTCCGCGTTCACTTGGCGGCGAATGATAATTCCTTTGCCGAGCGTTCGGCGCGGCTCAGTCGCCGTGCCCCAAATTTCAACGGCCAAGCGTTTTACATCCTCATCGCACTGCGGATATCCGGCCAGACTCGGGCTGCGGCAGGGTGGTTGGCCGATAACCGTCGCACCTGTTTCCACCAACTCCTTGATCTTCCGCAACAAGCCCGGCGTCATTGCTTCGCAGCGAGGCAGGACCAACACGCGGTACGTCATGCCACCGGGAAAGGCAATCCGTCCGTCTTCAACCCTTGCCGACTTGATCAGCACCTCCGGCGACACGGCATCAAAATTGAAACCGCGGCGATCGGGCGGGTCGCCGGTCGTGGCCGAAGCGGGCGGACGGAAGACGTGCGGCGCGCCCTCCGGTGTGAGATAGAGAATGTCGGCCACCGGCAGCCCGCGGCGAAGCATGTATTGGCAGCGGGCAATGCACTTGTGATACGCGCCAACCATGTCCCACCAGGTTTCCGTCCGTTCCCAATGGACGCCGTAAGGCCCGAACGTCATGCCGGGGAATTGATCGAGCGCCGGTTGATGCTGGTAGCGATGGAACACCAGGCGGTTGATGCCCGTGGCCAAGGCCCAATCCGTTTGCGGCTTCATCGCGGTGGGATATTGCAGCCAAGTGTCGGCATCGTTGGCGGTGAAGGATTCCGCGGCGATGACCTTCGCGCCGCTGGTATGTCCAATGGAGACCGCCTCTAGGCAACTGTATTCCGTGGAAAAACCGCGGCCCTTGGACCAGAACTCGCACATGGGCACGTCGGCCGCGGTACCCAAGTTCAAATCGGCTGTGGGGTTCAGGTCATAGGGCTCGATCGATAGCCGCAGGCCGTGGCGGTGGCCCAACTCCTTTAGTCGCAGGGCGTGGTTCTCGACGACCAACTCCTGAGCCGTCTGCCGTAGGTCGAACAGAAACCGCTCCGAAATCTCCAGGCTCTGCACGACGCGGCCGGTCATTACGGGCAGGTAGGGCAGGGGGTCGTAACCGCGGCGCTGCTGGAAGTCGGCACGAAAGTTCCGCGACCAGTTCTGCGAGCTCATCTCCCAACTATCGAAGTGGATCATCGTCAGCCCTCGGTCGGAATGGGGGCGAGGTCCCACGGCCTGGAGCAGCTTGCCGATATACGCCTCGAAATGGGCGTCGATGGCCGCCGGATCGAACTTGTCGCTCTCGAACCCCAGGCCAGGCAGCGGTGCCGGACGCGTAATTTGTCCGGTGCTCGTGCGGCCGAAACGCAGGATCGTCCAATCGCCCGCCGGCACGTCCCATTCCAGTCGGCCGTCGGCGGTCAGACGAGCAGAGAGATTGACGATGCCTTGTCGGGCGATGCACTCCTCGGCGGGCACCTTGGTCGCGGCGTCGGGCTCCGGCAGGTATGGCTTGACACCCGGCGCGGAAGAAAACGGGGCGCGAAAGTACAGGGCCTTCTCGTCGCTATCGGCCACGCGGGCCTTGCCCTTGGGCGTGGGAAAGGCCAGCACGGCCACGTCGACGTAGAATTCCCGCCAGAGCTTGGCCAGTTCCGGGGTTAGCGTGCCGACGCCGAAGAACGGCGCCCGCGGTTGCGGGCGAGGCAACGCGGCGGAAAATTTCGTCGGACCGTGTACGGTCGTCTCGCTGGCCACCAGGTGCTGCATCGATTGCTCCGGCTTGACCCAGGGCCCGCCGGTGCCGCACCAGCCCGGCCCGGTGGCAACGGCAAATTCGAGGCCTACCCGATCGGCTTCGTGGACCGCGTAGGCGAACAGTTCCAGCCACTTCGGGCTCATAAAGTCGACCGGCCCACGCGGTATGCCGATGTTGGTTTCCATGAAGATCACGCCGCCGATGCCCACGCGTTTCATCGATTCCAGGTCGGCCGTCAGCCCCGCGCGACTCATGTTGCCGTCCATGAACATCCAGTAGACCCACGGCCGGGCCGAGTCGGGCGGGTTGAGGAAGTCAGAAGCCGCATCGTAGGCATGCGCAACGGATGCGACGGTCACCACACTCACAAGAAAGAGAAACACCACGAATTGTCTCATCACGGCCTCCGAAGTCGAGTTAAAATTTCGACAGAAAAATGGGAGATAGAAAATGGTTCGAAGGAGGTTCCTAACATCCGGATTGGGTTCTTCTCACTCTCTGGCTGCGAGCACACATTGCCTTTGATTCCATTTTTCTGTTCCCCATCTTCCTGTCGATAGTATTGGTTTGTTGGTCGTTGCTACGGCTCGCGGGAAGCGTGCTAGTGCGATCGCAGGGCGCGGATCGGATCGACCCGCGCCGCGCGTAAGGCGGGATAAATGCCGGCCACCACACTGACGGCCACGGCAAAGCCGAGCGAGACTGCCAGCAGCCAGGCCGGGAAGGCAAAAAGATCCAAACTGCCGGTGATGCCGTGCTGGTGCGCGTAGGCCGTGGCGGCGGCCTCCATGGCCAGCGACATCAGCCAACCGAGCGTTATGCCCGTCAGCCCGCCCAGGAACCCGATGATCCCGGCCTCCGTGAGAAAGAGCACGAACAGGTCGCCGTCGGAGGCCCCGATCGCCTTGCACAGGCCGATCTCCTGATAACGTTCCAAGACGGCCATCAGGAGCGTATTCACAATGCCTAGTGAGGCAATCGCCAGGGCGATGCTGCCCACGACCGCCAACAGCAATTGGATCGCCAGGAAGAACCGCCGCATGTGTTGCAGCTTGCTGAGAATCGTTTGCGTGTGGTACCCCATGTCGCCGATCGCCTTGGCCAGGTCGTCCAGGCAGGCTGGATCGCGGACCCGCACGGTAACGCTGGGATAGCCCGCCCCCGCCGAGCTGCCGAGCGCCGTCAGCACTTTCCAATCCGTCTCCAGAGACGTGCTGGGAATCTTTTTCATCAGTTCGACGGGCAGAATGATGCCCTGCTGGGCGGCGGTCCCCTGCATCAGAGCCGGGGCACGGTACACGCCGACCACAGTGACCTTCAACGGCTGGGCGGGACCGGGAGACTTGGCGCCGTCTTCCAGTGCCGTGCTGGCCTCGATGGCGACCTGGGCGCCGATGGCCTCTTGCGGCGTCTTGAACCCCAGGTTTTTGATGACTTCCACGCCCAGGATGACCTCGGGCTGATCGCTCTCGTCGAAGAAGGCGCCGGCGACGATGATCTCGTCGGCAAAGTTCACCAGCGCCGCTTCGCGCGGCATGGCCAAGCCGATGCCAGGGCTTTTTTTGTCGCCATAGCGGACAACAATGCCTTTGACATGCGCATCGGGATAGGCCACGCTCACGCCCGGCAGCTCTTCGAATCGGGCAATCGCCGCATCGTCCAGGGGCGGCCCCTTCTTGCCGCCGTCATCGTCGCGTTTGACCTGGATGTTGTTCAAAAGGGCCAAGGCCCGGAACGGCGTCTCTACCTGCCGCTGCACGCCCAGGGCCAGCCCGATCATGGTGACCAAGGCGCCGGTGGCGAAGGTCACGCCCAGCGTCGTGAGCGTCACCCGTAGCGGCGAGCGACGCAGCCCATTCAAGGCCAGCAGGGCAATCTTGAGTGCTCTCATCGCGCGGCGTCTCCCGTTTCCAGGCGGCCGTCACGAAGCCGCAACACGCGGTCGGCCACGCGCGAAGCCATCTCCTCGTCGTGCGAGACCATGACGACCGTTGTGCCTAGCTCGCGATGAATCTCGCCGATTAGTCCGATCACCTCGTTGGCTGTGGAGCGATCGAGGTTGCCGGTCGGCTCGTCGGCCAGCAGCAGCCGCGGGCGGTGGACGATGGCCCTGGCGATGGCTACACGTTGTTGCTCGCCGCCGCTCAGTTCGCTGGGGCGATGGCCGGCCCGCTGTGCCAGACCGACGCGTGCGATCGATTCGGCGGCCAGACGCTCGCGCTCGGCCCCATAGACACCTTGGAAAGTAAGGGCCAAAGCCACGTTCTCCGCGGCCGTAAGGCTGCCGACCAGGTAATACGACTGAAAAATGAAACCGACCGTGGTCCGCCGGTAAATAGTCCGTTGGTAGCGGCTCATGGCCGCCAGATCGAGATTATCAACCCAAACGCTGCCCGCGTTGGGTGTATCCAGACCACCTAAAAGATGTAGCAGGGTGGACTTTCCCGAACCGCTAACGCCGAGAACTGCCACGAATTGGCCCTGCGGGACCTGCAGGTTCACGTCGGCCAAGGCGCGGATTTCCGCCGGCCCAACGCGGTATTGACGCGACAGGCCGCGAGTTTCGATAAACGACGAAGTTGCTTGCAAGGCGGCGAGTTTCAAAAGCAAAGCGGCAGGAATAATCACAACGCATGCTCATTGTACGAATTTGCGGGCTGTCCGTCGTCCCCTGGGGCTATTTTTCAAAGGGTTCAGCGAAAAAATCGGCGTGACGGTTGCCCGGCAGACCGGTTCTGAATAGGATAACCATGTAGTCGCTAGGAAACGGCGATAACCACATGGAGGCGGTGATTGAGGTTTCTTGCGACGACATGACAGTCGATTTGAAACGGCTGTCGTGGCAGGCCAACAGGAGTGGAACGCACTTCTAACCCCAACCGGTTAACCCAGAGCCGGTATAGTGCCAGCGAAACCCCCAGACTGGCACTTGCGTTTCAAGAGCTTGGATCTGCCGCGACAGCCGGATTTTTTGCGCCTTGGGGACCGTAGGAGAATAACCTGGGCAGGTCCGAAGACCGATCTGCGCGAGGTGACCGAGTACATGGCCAATTCGGCCCATCGCGGCAAACTGTTCACGCGCGGCCATTTTGGCTTTCGCGGCCACGACGACCCGGTGGCCTTCCGCAAGGTACGGATCAAGACGTTGAAATAGTCGGGTCGCCGTCAGGCGAGCGCACAGACAGGGCCGACCGGACGCCGATTAAGCATCGGCGTGTCGGCGGCAAAGCCCGCCAGGGGCAAGAGCTTCTTGAGCTGGCCCTCGACGTCGTGAAGAAAATCCTGCGAGGCCGGGGCGCCGGGCGGCGCCAAGCGCACATAACTTTGCTCGAACAGCGGCTCTTCGCTCCAATCCGTGTCGACGCTGGAAGGCAACAGGCCAGAGAGGATCACGGCTCCAAGGGCGTCGGTTTCCGCGCCGGGCTGGTCAAGCCGCTCGGTTTCCAAGTGCCGCGAGATCATTTCCGTAAGCGGCTCGGGAAGGTTCCATTGATGGCAGACCACGCGGGCCGCATCGCCGTGGGTCCAGCCGAAGCGCTCCCGCTCAAGGTCCGAGAGCCGCCGGCCCGTCTGCTGCCTCGTCTGCAGAATTTCCTGGTAGGCTTTCGGCTCGGCTTTGATCAGCAAGGGCACGGCCACGTCTTGTAACAGTGCGGCGCAAAAGGCCTCCTCGGCGGCCACGTGCAGGAGCTTTGCCAAGGAACGGGCGAAGACAGCTCGATACAACGAATCATACCAGGCGCGGCGAAAGTGGTAGCTTCCCGACTTGGGGTCGGGGACCGAACTGAAAACGGCGCTCCACAAGACGAAATTCTGGACCGTCTGCACACCGACCAGGGTGATCGCCGCGCGGACGCTGGCAATTTCACGGGCGAAGCCGAAGTACGACGAATTGACGAACCGCAAGACTTGGCTGACCAGGCCCGGGTCCGACTCCAAGGGCACGGCCAGAACGTCGGGGCCGCAATCGGGATCTTTCAACAATTCAAGGATCCGCACGGCGCTTTGCGGCAGGGCCGGTAGAGCCGGTCCGACCAACAACTTCTTCAGGATAGTGTCGGGAATGCTCGCGGCGGTCATGGCTCGTCTGCGGTCCCCGGCCGTGCGCGGCGACAGAGATCTACCAGCGCCTCGACGCTTTGCAAGATCTCTGCTTCCGGCCGTCCCTCGCGCACCTGCGATTCCACTCGCTGGGCAACGGGAGTGAACTGATCGAAACCATAAGTGCCCGCCGCGCCTTTGATGACATGAGCGGTCCGGCCCAACTGGTTCCAATCGCGGTTGTTCAAGTGGGAAAGAAGAGCTTCGATTCGGTCTGGCATCTCTTCGACGAACAGCGCGACGATCTCTTGGAGATCATGGTCGGACCCGTAGATCGAATACAAGAACGTATTTTCGGTAGCACTGGTGGACATGCAATTGACCTTTAAAAAATCAACATGACGCTGCGTAATCGTAGCACACATTCTGGCGGGATATCTCTTTTTTGCCGGCCGTCGGTTCTCGGCCGCAGCCGAGAGGTGGGCATTAGCCTACACAAAAACAGGCGCGTTCGGCATGATTCAATTTTGCGGGCTGGTTGGGTAACACTGCAGGGAACGCCGGGGCACCCGCAAGCGGGTGCCCCGCGTTCCCTATAGAAAACAGGGCGGCCAGAATATTACCCTGTTTTGAACCACGCCGTGATTTCCCCGCCTTGTGTCCAAAATGGGAACAAGCAGAAATGGCAGGAACCACCGCCCGTTGCCTGTTTGTGGCCTAGATTTGAGCTACGTAGTCTCCTGCGGGACGGACAGTTCGCTCGTCACGCCAAGGCAGGCCGATCCGAGACGAGATCATGGAACACGGGCTCGCGCAAAGGGTTCTTGTCGTCGACGATGACCCCGCGATCGTGCGCATTTTCAAGACCATTCTTCGCGCCGATTACGTCGTGGAGGCGGTCGGAAGCGGTGAAGACGCATTGGCCTTGCTCCCCAGTTTTCAACCGGGAGTCGTGTTGCTGGATCTCGTCTTGCCGGGCATCGACGGCTTTGAAACCTGCCGGCGAATAAAAGCCGCTCCGGCCGGCCAATCGGTGCAGATCATCGTAATCTCCGGCAATTCTTCCCGCCAGGACCAACTGCGGGCCTACGAGGTGAAGGCCGATGACTACATCGCCAAGCCGATTGAAGTGTACACGCTTTGCTCGCGAGTGCGGTTACATTTCCAGTTACGCGAGAATCTTCTCCGCACGGCGGTAATCCGCGGCGAAATCGAATCGCAGAATTCCGAGCTTCGCCGTATTGCCCAACAACGCGCGGAGGAAATCACAGCCACGCAGGACATGGCGGTTTTCACTCTCGCCAAGGTTGCCGAATCGCGAGACCAGGAGACGGGCGGACACCTCTTCCGTATGCGTGAATACTCGCAGATATTGGCCGAAGAGTTGCACCGCCAAGGTCCCTACGCGAGCCAGATCGACCGGCAGTTCCTCGACGACCTCTACCGTTCCAGTCCGCTGCACGACATCGGCAAGGTGGGCATCCGCGACGAAATCCTCTTGAAACCGGGAAAACTTACGCCCGAGGAATTCGCCGTCATGCAACAGCACGCCGCCCTCGGGGCCAATATCCTGGACCAAGCTGTGCTGGGCGCGCGGGGCGGCGGCTTCCTCACAATGGCGGCGATGATCGCAAGGTTCCATCACGAACGATTTGACGGCACGGGTTACCCCGCCGGCCTCCGCGGCCCCATGATTCCCTTGCCGGCCCGCATCGTGGCCGTGGCCGACGTCTATGATGCCTTGACCTCCGAACGGCCCTACAAGCGGGCCCTTTCCCCCCAGCGGTCGCGCAAGATCATCGAAAGCGAATCGGGCAAGCATTTCGATCCGGTAATCGTCGAAGTTTTTCGATCCCGTTTTGATGACTTGCGATGGGTCCAATCCAATAGCGCCGACGATTTCCCCGTTTTGTGGGGCGCCATGGCCTTTCGGAATATGCCGCCGCTGGATGTGCCGCTGGAGGCCGCTGTCGAAACGGGGTTGTTGCGATGATTACGAGCCAATCTAATGTCATCCAGATGCCGCTCTCTCCTGTGCTGCAAGGTGAAGCATTGACCAAGGGGGCCGCCATGTTCTTGGAAGACGATTTCAGAAGTTCTGCCGGGGCGGCGAGATCGTTTGCTGCTATGGTGGCGAAGAGTTTTGCGTCCTCCTGGCGAGGGCATCGGCGACGGACGCACTGCGGTGGGCCGAGCACTGCCGCCAGGCCGTCGCCGACATGTCGATCACCGGAAAAGACGGTCCCATCCAGGTCACAATCAGCCTCGGTGTCGCCGCGCAACGGCATCACGCAGACGCCGGAGCAACTTCTCGACCGGGCCGACCAGGCGCTGTTTGCGGCAAAGCGGCTGGGAACCGGGCCCAACAGTTCGACGGCTAAGGACCGGCGAGTCAATAAGTGTCGCCTTTCGCTCCGCGAAAGTGGCGTTCTTTCGCAGAGCGAAAGGCGACAATGGAACAAGATCGACCTGCCCATCGAGAATCGCCGCCGTGTCCACGGAAAAGTTGCCTGGTAGTACGGAATGCAGGCCATCTCGTTACAACCGGCAAAGTCTGCCCTGCATGCCTAAGCACGAGACCCGTTACTTCCGTTCATCGGGGGCATGAAAATTAGCATCTTCCGCTTGACCGCATGAACCGTACTCTTCGCCCCGCTCGATATACCCGAAGAATACCGCCTTCCCGTCTCGCTTGGCACGACACGACTCTGGAGACGGTGGTTCGGGAGTGGGGGGGAAGACGTGAGCGACCTACGGCGATTCTGCGCGAGAACTGGGCTGGTTGCTTATCCCCTCTTATGGGTTGCATCTCTTCTGGTTACGGCCCTACGTGCTGCCGACGCGACCGGCCCTATTCCTACCAATCCGGCTACCGCCGAGGCAGGCAATGGCGGTGGCGGCAGCGGCGCCAAGGCCCTCCTCAACATGGATTTGGAGCAGCTTTCCCAGGCCGACGTTAAGGTCCCCGCGATGGATGCGGAGGTGACCTCGGTGACGCGGGAGGCCAGCACGATCGGCCATTCCGCGGCCGCCGTTTTCGTCATCACGCCGGAAATGATCCGCCGCAGCGGTGCGCGGAATATCCCCGAAGCCCTGCGCCTGGCGCCTGGCCTCGACGTGGCACAGATCAACGGCAGTCAATGGGCGATCAGTTCGCGAGGCTTCAATAATTGGCTGGCCAACAAGTTGTTGGTACTGATCGACGGCCGCACGATTTACACTCCCGGATTCGGCGGCGTCCTATGGGATGTTCAAAACGTGATGCTGGAGGACGTGGCGCGGATCGAAGTCATTCGCGGGCCGGGGGCGACCGTCTGGGGCGCCAATGCCGTCAACGGCGTGATCAACATCATCACCAAATCGGCCACGGACACGCACGGCGTTTTGGCCACGGCCGGCGGCGGCTCCTTCGAACGCGGTTTCGGCTCCTTGCGCGTCGGCGGGCAGACCGATGCGGGCGTCTCCTACCGCGCCTATGGCATGTACTTCAACCAAGCGTCAACGTCTGCTCCCTATGGTACCTATACGCAGGGGCCGAACGGTGTTTCTCCTCCCTGTGGCCCCTACGACGCCATGCAGCTTGGGCAAGGTGGAGTCCGCTTCGATTGGGTCGCGGGCCCCGGGAAGACCGACAAGATGACGCTCCAAGGCGACTACTACAACGGCACTGCTCAAAACGCCGCTGTCGACCCGACCTTCACTTCTCCATTCGAGCAGACGCTCACGCTGACGCAGCCCCTGCAAGGCAGCAATATCCTGGGACGGTGGACGCACACTGTGGACCAAGACTCCGATTTCTCGCTGCAGTTCTTTTATGACCATCTGGGGCAATCGATCCCCGCGGTTGGACTTGCCCAGGATACCTACGACCTCGACTTTACCGACCGCTTCAGCTTGACGGACCGGCAGAAAATCGTTTGGGGCGGCGGCTATCGTTACACGGAAGATACCTTCCAAAATACGCAAGCCATCAGCGTCCAACCGACCTCGCTGGGGCTAAACCTGTTCAGCGCATTCATCCAGGATGAAATCGCGATTGTGCCGGATAAGTTGACGTTCACCGCGGGCTGCAAGTTGGAACACAATGATTTCACCGGCTTCGAGGCCCAGCCCAGCCTCCGCTTGCTATGGATGATCAACAAGGAAAGCTCGGCCTGGGCCGCGGTCTCACGGGCCGTGCGAACGCCCGACGTGATGGACTACTTTATGACGGCGGTGTACCAGCCGACGATAATCCCACCCGGCATTCCCATTTTCCCTTACCAGGAACCCAACCCCAGTATCATTTCGGAAACATTGATGGCCTACGAACTTGGATATCGCGTTCAGGCCACGGACCGTTTCTCTTGGGACCTGGCCTTGTTCTTCAACCACTACGACAGCATCGTCACCTATAGCTTTATTGCTGATCCGATGCTTCCACCCAATTTCATCCCGATTCAGGGCGGCAACCAAGGGGTCGGCGATGGCTATGGCTTCGAGTGGTCCTTTGAATGGCAGGTTTCTGATCGCTGGAAGCTGCGCGGCTACTATGCGCTCTTGGAAATGGAGGCAAATTGTCCTCCCACCGCCTTTGTGGCGTTTGCAGGGCAACCGGGGACCAGCCCCAATAACCAGGTATCGCTGATGTCCTCGTGGGACTTGGGTTCAAACGTAGAATTCGACATGATGGCCCGCTACGTTGACACTCTCACCGGTCCGCCACAAGGAGGAGCAGGAGCTGGTGGCCTGGTGCCCTCATATACTAACATGGATCTTCGGCTGGCCTGGCGCCCTCGCCAACATCTGGAACTTCAGGTGGTCGGCCAGAACCTCCTGAGTAGCTATGTACAGCAGTTCAACGGCCAAACCCCTACGCTTGGCCTACCCACCGAGATCCCCCGCGGAGTCTACGGAAAAGTTACATTGCAGTATTGAAATTCAAGAAAAGCGTGCCTGTCTCGGCTGCCGCAGCACGACGCTCGCATCGGCGATCAAGAACATGGAGGACAGAATGAACGGTGCTTGGCAATCTCGCACAAGAAGTGGATTCCCGGCCACGGTGTTCCTGTGCGTCGCGCTCATGCTTGCCGCTGCCGCCCGCGCTGCCGACGCGCCCGCTGCTGCGCCGGCCGACCCGGCCGCTGCGGGCAACGGTGGCGGTAACGCCACAAATTCCCTGCTCAACATGGACCTCGATCAGCTTTCCAAGGCCGACGTCAAGGTCCCGTCGATGGACGTGGAAGTGACGTCGGTGATGAAGGAACAAAGCACGGTCGGGCGGTCGCCCGCGGCAGTTTTCGTAATCACGCAGGATATGATCCGCCGTAGCGGCGCGACCAACATTCCCGAAGCCCTGCGAATGGCGCCAGGCGTGGACGTGGCCCGCATCAGCACCAACTCCTGGGCCATCAGCATTCGCGGCTTCAACAGCATCAACTCCAACAAGCTCTTGGTGCTGATCGACGGCCGCAGCATCTACAACGAGATCAGTTCCGGCGTGCTCTGGAACGAGCAGGACGTGATGTTGGAGGACGTGGAGCGGATCGAGGTCGTCCGCGGCCCGGGCGGAACCCTCTGGGGCGCCAATGCCGTCAACGGCGTGATCAACATCATCAGCAAGAGCGCCAAGGACACGCAAGGTGGACTGGTGAGCGCGGGCGGCGGCTACCAGGACAAATGGATCGGCGCCGGCCGCTACGGCGGCCACTCCGGCGACGACTTCTTCTGGCGCGTCTACGGCAAGGATTTTGATATCGCTCCCGGAAATCTCCCCGATGGCATCGCCCACGACCAATGGCGGCAGGGCCGCGGCGGGTTCCGCATGGACTGGTTTCCCGACCACACGAAAGCCGATACGCTGACCCTCCAGGGCGATTTCTATCAGAGCGCCTCGGGTGAGAGCGGCGTTCGCCCCACTCCAACCTACCCCTACGGGACATTCTTTGACGAGGACGTGCGGGGTTCCGGCGCCAATCTCCTGGGCCGTTGGACGCATGTCGTCGACGAGCGGCAGGACTGGTCGTTGCTGGCCTACTACGACCAGTACATGGAGAACCAGTACATATCCAGCGCCAATACGAACATCTTCGACATCGAGTTTCAGGACCGCTTTCCCATCGGCCAGCGCAGCGAAATCGTCTGGGGATTGTCCTACCGCTACTGTGCCGACAATCTTCACGGCGATGGTTTTGATTTCGCTTTCAGCCCGGAACAGCGATCGCTGAGCCTGCCCAGCGCGTTCGTCCAAGACCAAATCAGCCTGGTCAAGGACCGGCTGGCCTTGATCCTGGGTACAAAGTTCGAGCACAACGACTACACCGGTTTCGAGGTCGAACCATCGGGACGGCTGCTGTGGACGCCCGATCCGAAGCAATCGATGTGGGCCGCCGTTTCCCGCGCCGTGCGCACCCCCGATCGTTTCGAAGCCAACGGTTTGGTTACCATGGGGCCGGTCGGGACCGCTACGGTGCCGCCGGGCATACCCCTACCCGTCTTCGTACAGACCCTAGGCAATCCGCTCTACGGCTCCGAATACCTGACCGCCTACGAAACCGGATACCGCCGGCAAGTCACCGATCGCTTCGCCTGGGACTTGGCCCTATTTTACAACGAATACGACTCGCTCCGTACCAGTTCTCCGGGTCCGGTTGTTCCCGGTCCAGGCTTCGCTTCTCTCATCGAGACCAGGCCGTTCACCAACTGGGGGCAAGGATACGGTTATGGAGCGGAAATCGCGGTGCAATGGTCCGTCAACGACCGTTGGCGATTGTCGGGCGCCTACAGTTGGCTGGAGACCAGTGTGTGGGTGAGCCAGAATGGAACGCCGGGATCGGGCGTGACGCCTTCGCAGTCCCCTAACAACCAAGTCTACCTACGATCTTCCTGGGACCTGACCAAAAAACTCGATTTCGATCTTGCCGCCCGCTACGTCGACGGTTTCGAAATTGCCAATGCTCAAACTAATTTGTTCGTATCTCCTTATGTAACGATGGACGCTCAGATTGTGTGGAAGGCCCGGCAGAATCTGGAGTTGGCGCTTATTGGGCAGAATCTGACTGCCAACAACCACTACGAATTTGGACCCGAGTACTACGTCTACGCGACACGTGTCCCCACCAGCGTGTTTGGTAAGCTGACCTGGCGGTTCTAGTAGCGAGCTGACCTGGGATTCTACTATGCCAAGACAGGTCTGTAGGGCGGACCAAAGTCCGCCCTACGATGAAATGGAAGCTCTGTTGCTTGCACAGGCAACGACCGGTTCTTATCGCGGACTTTGAAAAATGGCCAAGAATTTCATCTATGAGTACTGCACGATCTAAACTCTGACCTACACTTTCGACGAGGGAGATCTCCGGCCCATGTATACCAGGTGGCCACCACCATCACCGCCATCGCGCAACGAGCGCTGTTTCGGTTATCGCCGAACTGCGATCATCGTAGCGTTATTCTTGGCCGGTATTGCCCCACCTAACAATGTTTTGCTTGCACAGCAAAGTGGGGAAATCGACCGCGAATACACCATTAAGGGGGCGTTCCTGTATAACTTTGGGCGTTATGTCCAATGGCCAGCCGCGGCCTACGTCGACGAGCACGCCCCCTTTGTGATCGGCGTATTAGGCACGGACCCATTCGGAGCCGTGCTGGACGAGATTGCGAGCTCGTCCAAGGTCGACGGCCGTCCCGTAGTGGCCAAGCGGTTCGCAACGATGGCCGAATATTCTCCCTGCCAGATCCTCTTCATCGCTGCCTCGGCTGACGCGAAGGTCAAGACCGACGCGCTGGCGAAGTTGCAAAGCAAGGGCGTCTTGCTCGTAGGCGAGGAACCCGGCTTGGTACAGCAAGGCGCGGTCGTGAGTTTTTACGTCGAAAACAACAAGGTGCGATTCGAAATTAACGTCGAAACCGCCAAACAACAACAATTGAAGGTCAGTTCCAAGCTGCTTAGCCTGGCGAAGATCGTGGGGACGCCGTAAAGCGGACTGAGAACACTATGCACCTGCCCAAGACATTTTCCATCAAGACGAAGCTGAACCTGCTGACCTTCGTGGTCGGCGGCGTGGCTCTGCTTTTGTCGGCGGCGGCGTTCGTGATCAACGACATGCAGATGATCCGCGCCTCCAAGGCGCAGCAACTGTCGGCACTGGCCAAGGTCCTGGGGTCCAACAGCACGGCGGCGCTAACCTTCGACGACGCCGCGGCGGCCCGCGAGATCCTCGCCTCGCTGGCCCTACAGCCGACCGTGAAGAACGCCTGCCTGTTCGACGCCAAGGGGCGTGTCTTTGCCGCCTATGCGGCCGCCAAACCGGAGGGCGAGTTGCCCACGGAACCTCCCCTGGAAGGCCAGCGTTACGAGGGAAGCTATCTCGAAGTGGCGCAAGCCATCACGCACGACAAGGCGCTCGTGGGTACAATATTCCTGCGGGCCGGTATGGACGACCTCCGCGCCCAGTTGTTCCGCTGCGTGGCGATCGTGGCCGTAGTGTTGCCTTTGTCGTTGGCGGCCGCAATGGTCTTCTCGCTGCGACTGCAGCGGATCATCTCCGGCCCGGTCTTGAAGCTGGCGCAGACGGCCCAGCAGATCTCGGCCGAAAACGACTACTCGATCCGCGTGGCAAAACAGTCCAACGACGAGCTCGGCGCGCTGTACGACGAATTCAACGCGATGCTCGATCAGATCCAGCAGGGAAAGCAGCAATTGCAGGCCGCGCACGACCAATTGGAGGCCCGCGTCGATGAGCGCACGCGGCAGTTGTCCGAAGCCAACCAGGGATTGAGTCGCGAGAACGCCGAGCGCCGCCGCGCCGAGAAACAGTTGGCCGAGGTACACCACCAGCTCGTTGACGCCGCCCGCCGGGCAGGCATGGCCGAAATCGCCACGGGCGTGCTGCATAACGTGGGCAACGTGCTCAACAGCGTGAACGTCTCGGCCACGTTGGTGGCCGATCGCTTGCGGAACTCGAAGCTTTCGGAATTGAACCGCGCGCTGGGACTTGTCGACCAGCATACGGCCGAACTGGGCCGGTTCTTCACGGAAGACCGCCGCGGCAAACAATTGCCCGCCTTCCTTCACCTCGTGGCAAGTAGTCTTGACCGCGAGCGGGCCGTGATGATGGAAGAGTTACAGTCGCTCACGCGGCATGTGGACCACATCAAGACCATCGTGGCCATGCAGCAGTCGTATGCGGGCGTGGCCGGGGTAATCGAGGCCGTCGCCCTGCCGCAACTGTTGGACGACGCTATCAAGCTCAACTTTGCCTCGTTGGCCAAATACAACATCACCGTCGTGAGGGAGTACGAGGACCTGCCCGAGATCCGCGTCGACAAGCAGCGCGTACTGCAGATTCTCGTCAACCTGGTCACTAACGCCAAGGACGCCCTCATCGAAAGCGGGGCGCAGGAGCCTACGCTTACGGCGCGCATCGCCATCCGCAGCGAAGACGACGATCACCGGCTGTCGATCGAAGTCCGCGACAACGGTGCGGGGATCGCGGAAGAGAATTTAGTCCGCATTTTTTCCCACGGATTCACCACGAAGAAACATGGCCACGGATTCGGCCTGCACAGTTCGGCAAACGCCGCCAAGGAACTGGGTGGCACGCTTACGGCACGCAGCGAAGGACGCAATTGCGGCGCCGCGTTCACCCTGGAACTTCCCTTTGAACCTGTTGAGGTGCTGGCATGACCCCCAAGGCCCCTATTCGAATTCTCGTGATCGATGATCAGCAATCCATTCATGACGACTTCCGCAAGATCATTGAGATCCGCCACGACGACCAGGAGTTGAGCGCGGCGGCGGCCGAACTTTTCGGCGGAGACGAGGGTCCCGAGGAGCAGCATGGGTCGTTCGAGATCAATTCCGCCCATCAGGGTCAGGAAGGCCTGGCGATGGTCGCCAAAGCGGTCGAGGAGAACCGCCCCTACCCGCTGGCTTTCGTCGACGTCCGCATGCCGCCCGGCTGGGACGGCGTGGAAACGATCCAGCGCATTTGGAGCGTCGATCCGGAAATCCTCATCGTGCTGTGTACGGCCTATTCGGACCACACTTGGGAAGACATCGTTCGGCAGTTGGGACGAACTGACCACCTGTTGATTCTCAAGAAGCCATTCGACAACATCGAGGTCCGGCAACTGGTCATGTCGCTCACCCGCCGCTGGCACCTGGCCCGCCAGGCGGAGATCACCCGCAGTGAACTGGAACGCATGGTGGCCGACCGGACCGAGGACCTTTCCAAGCGGACCCATGCCCTGGAGACGGCCAGCGAAGAGCTCCGCACCTTGAACGAGCAACTCGACGCAGCCCGCCGCACGGCCGAGGCCGCCAACCGGGCGAAAAGCGAGTTCCTGGCCAACATGAGCCACGAGATCCGCACGCCGATCACGGCCATCGTTGGCTTTGCCGAATTGCTCCGCGACGACATGCTCCGTACGGCAAAGCCCGGCCAGAACATCGAGTTCGTCGACGGCATCCTTCGCAACAGCGAGCATCTGTTGAGCCTGATCAACGATATCCTTGATATGTCGAAGATCGAGAGCGGACGGTTCACGGTCACGCTGGAGTCGGCATCGCCTTTGGAGATTGTCGAATCGGCCGTGGCGATGCTCCGCCTCAACGCTTCGAGCAAGGGACTTTCGCTGGTCCTGGAAACAAAGTGGCCGCTGCCCGAATCGATCCAGATCGATCCCGTGCGCCTACGGCAAATTCTCATCAACCTCATCGGCAACGCCATCAAGTTCACCCAACAGGGTGGCGTCCGCGTGGTCGTCCGCATGCTCACGGCGGATCCCGCCTCGCCCTTGCTGGAGTTCGATGTGATCGACACGGGTATTGGCATCTCGGCCGAGCAATTGGCGCGGCTTTTCCAGCGGTTCAGCCAGGGGGATTCCTCAACCATGCGGCGCTACGGCGGGACTGGCCTGGGATTGGCCATCTCCAAACGGTTGGCGCAGATATTCGGCGGCGACATCAGCGTGGAGAGCACGCTCGGCCAAGGCGCCTGTTTCCGCGTCACGGTGGCCACGGGGCCGCTCCAAGGCGTGCCGTTGCTCGAAGCCCCGCCGTGCCATAAACAAGAAATACCGGCCCACTGGCAGTCGATCCGTGTCCCTGGCGGCATGCGGATCCTGTTGGCCGACGATGGCGCCGACAATCGCCGCATCATCGGCCACATCCTTAGCAAGGCAGGCTTTGCCGTGACGTTTGCCGAGAACGGCTTGTCGGCCTGCGAGCAGGCATTGGCCTCGATGGCCGAAGGGAACTCCTTCGACCTGATCCTGATGGACATGCAGATGCCGGTGATGGAAGGCTACGAGGCGACGCGACGCCTGCGCGACGCAGGCTACAAGGGCCCGATCGTCGCCTTGACGGCCCATGCTGCACCTGAGGATAAACAGAAGTGCCTGGAAGCCGGCTGTGACCATTACGTTTCCAAACCGATCCACCGCGATTACTTGTTGGCCAACGCGGTGCAGTGGATCAACAACTCCGCCCCCGCGGAAGCGGCAAGCCTGGCAGAGCCCACCGTGTGACGGCCGCTCATGGCCCAAGCCGGGGACATCGGACGTTACAACGTCACAACCAGTACCCCTAGTGCCAAACGCCATGTAACGCGGTATGATGATTGCTTTCACCAACCAGGAGACCCAATCATGCAGCTCAGTCCCGGAGAATTCATCGTTTGGCTGATCGTCGGCGGTTTGGCCGGCACGCTGGCAGGAATGCTGGTGACGCTCAAGAAGGAAGGACTGGGCCGCTGGACCAATCTCGGCGTGGGCATGGTCGGCGCCCTGATTGGCGGCATGTTCCTCCGCATCTTCCGCATCAACGTGGATCTTGGCGAAATCAAGTTCGCGGACCTGATCGCGGCCTTTCTCGGTTCGCTCTTGTTCGTCACCGTCTGGTGGTTGGTGGCCAAGTTCCGGAAAAGACGGAAAGCTGTTTTGGCGGACTAAAGTCCACCCTACGATTGGGCGGCAGCCTGTTTGAGCCGCTCGGCTTCGGCAAAATCGGCCTGGCAACGGGCGACGTCGCCCTGCTTCTTGTAGGCCAAGGCGCGGTTGTAGAATGCCTGGGCGAAAGTTGCGTCGCAACGTATCACCGCATCAAAGTCGGCAATGGCATGGTCGAGTTGATTCTTGATCATGTAGACCAGCCCGCGATTATAATATGCCTGGGAATAATCGCTGCGCAACTCGATGGCCTTGCTGAAGTCACCGATGGCGCCGAGGAGTTCGTTACGGCGCGTGTTGGCGATTCCCCGCTGGCAGTAGGTTGCGGCGTCGCTGGGGTCGAGCTTGGCGGCCTGCGTGAAATCGGAAACCGCGCGATCGAGTTGGCCCATCAGCCCGTATAACGTGGCGCGGTGGCGCCAGGCCTTGGCGCACTGCGGATCGTCGGCGACGGCCTCGCTGAAATCGGCCAGGGCGCCGTCGCGATCGCCCTTGGCCTTGCGGGTCAGGCCACGATACAGCCGGGCCTCGACATTCTTGGGGTCCAGACGGAGGGCCTCACCGTAGTCAGCCAGGGCCTTGTCGGTCTGGCCCCTTTTCGCATAGGCGCAGCCGCGGCCGCAATACCATTTGCTGCTGCCAGGGTTGTGGCGCATGGCCTGCGAGTAATCGGCAATCGCCTGCTGGTATTCACCCTGTTTGAAGTACACCATGGCCCTATTGGCCAGGGCTTTGGCGTCGCTCGGGTTGATGCGCAGGACCTCGGAATAAGCGGCAGTAGCCGCGGCGAGGTCGCCCTTGCTCTCCAAGGCGTTGCCGCGGTTGCCGTGGGCCTTGGTGTTTTCCGGATCGATGCGAATGGCTTCGTCGCAGTCCGCGATAGCCTCGTCGTTTTCGCCGCGGACCAGGTGCAGCAGTGCCCGCGAGACATAGGCGTCGGCGTCGCGCGGATCGTGGCGAATGGCGTCGGAATAATCGGTCTTGGCCTTCTCCAGGTCGCCGTTCTTGAAATGGGCCAGGCCGCGGTTGTAATAGGCCTTGGCGTAGTTGGGGTCGATGCGGAGGGCGTCGGTGAAATCGACAATGGCGTGGATGCGGTCGCCTTTCTTCACGTAGGTCGAACCGCGGTTGTAGTAGGCCATCGACTCGCGGGGACTGTAGCGAATGACGGCGTTGTAGTCGGCGATGGCTTCGTCCAACAGGCCCTTGGCCTCATAGGCGTTTCCGCGGCCGAAATAAGCCTCGGCGCGCTTGGGATTGTCGCGAATCGCCTCGCTGAAGACGGCGATGGCGCCGTCGTAGTCGTTCTGCTCCTGCAACTCGGCGGCGTGGCGGAGATTTTCGGATTGCTCGAACATGCACAGCTCCTATCGACCTTCATAGCACGGGATTCATCCCGTGAATGATGCTTTCGACTTTCGTAGCACGGGATTCATCCCGTGAATGACACGGACCCGGGGGACTCTACAGTGCGATTTCAACGGTTTCGACGGCCGGCAGCGGCAACTCGATCGGGTGCGGCTCCGTGCCGTCGTGGAAGAACGAACGATTGTGGCCGGATTGTTTTGCCGTCTTGAGCGACTGGGCCAGCCGGGCGAACATCGGTTCGCTGTCCGGCTCTTCCGGCCAGACCTCGGTGACGCCGGCGGAAACGGTGATTTGCAGCGTTTCCTCGCCCTGCTTGAAGTGGATTTGTGCGATCGAGTGCCGCAGCAACTCGGCCGTCTTGCAGGCCGCCTCGCGGCCGCCCTGTGGCACGACGATAAGAAAACTCGCGCCCGCGGCGCGCCCCACCAGATCGTCCGCGGCAACGGCCGCCCGCAGACGACGGCCAACTTGGTACAGCAACGAATCGCCGGCCAGTGCCCCGTGTTGGCGGTTGAGCTTGCTCAGTGCGTCGACGTCCAGCAAAACGGCGGCAAGGGATTGTTGCTGATGACGGCTCTCCTGCCACCAGGTCTCCAACACCATTTCCAAACCGATGCGGTTCGGCAGGCCGGTTGTCGGATCGCTTTGCAGTTGTTTCTCGATCTTGTTGACGCTGTTCTCGAACTGGGCAAAACGAAGAAAAGCGGACTCCTGGTCGTCACGCCAGGCATGCCGGGCAACGCGGAGATGGTCGAGTTCGTCCATCAACCGCTGATTGGCTGCTTCGAGGTCCGAGCGGAAATCCATGTTTTCCAAATTGCTCAGCGTGGTCTCGATTTGCGCGGCCTGTCCCAGGTTCGACATCTCGTTGGCCACGCCTAATTCGCTCAGCTTGTCTGAAGTGCCGACCCGCCCTTGGAAACGTTTGGCGGCTTCTTCCAATTCGTTCAGGTAGGTCTGACAATCTTCCTTCAATTGGGCCAGGCACTGCTGGATGGTTTCGGCATCTGTATGGCCGCGGCAGGACCGCAAGCGATTATCCAACTCGATTGCCCGGATGCCGTTCTTCATCATCGACACGTTGAGATTCTGGATCGATGTTTCGACATACTTGGCGTTGGTCTCCCACGTATCGGGCTGGTCGCGGCGAATTGCCTCGACCGCGTCATCATCGTAGGCTTCGAAGGCGGGCTGGGCGAACAACTCCTCCTCGTCGGCACGATCGTCGAGCATCGCCACGTGCGACACGGGCGGCTCGGCGGGAACCGGGGCTGCGATCTCCTCGACGGGCGCCGCTGGCGGGGGCGTTTCCGGCGCGGGCAAAATGCGCGGAACAACAATTGGCGCGACTTCGATTTCCGCTGGTATCACCGCGGTTTGGGATGGGGCAACGACCAGGCATGGCGCGACACGCGGCTTGGGATACGCATCCATTGCATGCCAGGCGGCAAACAAACTCGGCGGTCCGTAGCCCAGGTAGACCGCCAGCGCATAGCCGAGCACGAGATTGATGATGCCAATAACGAACAGATAGTACAGCATAACTGCCTCGCGGCCCTTCCCGCAGCGTGAGACCGCTGAAAAAGTCTCGGGAACACAACGCATAGTACTCAGTGCTGAGTACTCAGTACCACATCTTGTATCCGTCTCGACTTTTTCAGTGGTCTCAGCGCGCAGGGGTCCGAGGAAATATAGGTCATAGTAAGCAGCGTGGTGAATTTGCCGAGATTGTGCCCTTATACTTCACATTGAAAGTCACGTATGCTAAACTGTTCTTTTCCGCATTTGTGTAACCGTCAGTGAAAAGGACCATACCATGATGAAAACACTTCTTTCCACGTGCCTTGCCAAGGCCCTGATTCCCGCGGTGGTTCTCGGCCTCTTGTCAGGGGGCGAAGTTGCCCGTGCCCAAACGGCAAAGAGATTTTCCGCCTACGACGGGCCTGCCAAGACACTGGTGGCGACGATGACGCTGGACGAGAAGGTTGGTCAGATGTGCCAGCCCGATCAAAACGCGCTGCGAGACCAGGCCGATATCGAGAAGTTCTTTCTGGGTTCCATTTTGAGCGGCGGCGGGTCGGGCCCGAAGAACAAGGCCGATTACACCTTGCAGGGTTGGACCAACATGGTGGAGGGTTACCAGCGGCATGCGTTGAAAACGCGATTAGGCATCCCCCTGCTTTATGGCGTCGATGCCGTTCACGGGCACAACAACATTCCCGGCGCCGTTGTTTTTCCGCACAACATCGGCCTGGGCTGCGCCGGTAACGCGAAACTCGTGCAGGAGATCGAGCGCATCACGGCGGAAGAGGTCCGTGCCACGGGCATCAACTGGGTCTTCGCGCCTTGCGTGACCGTGCCCCGCGACTTGCGTTGGGGCCGGACCTACGAAGGATATGCTGAAACCCCCGACATCGTCCAGGTCTTGGGCGAGGCGGCCGTCCGCGGTTTCCAAGGTTCCGACTTGGCTGATCCCTTGTCCGTCGTGGCCTGCGCAAAACACTTTGTCGGCGACGGCGGCACGGCGTATGGCACGGGCAAGATGAACGACGGACGGGGATTGGACCAGGGCGATACCCGCTGCGACGAGGCCACGTTGCGCCGCATCCACCTGCCCGGTTACGTGACCGCGATCAAAGCGGGTGTCGGCACCATCATGCCTTCCTATAGCAGTTGGAACGGCCAGAAGTGTTCCGGCCAGAAACATCTGCTCACGGAGATCCTCAAGCAGGAGCTTGGCTTCGACGGCTTCCTTATTTCGGACTACAACGCCATTGATTCGATCAACAACAGCAATGGCAACTACAAGAAGTCGGTCGAATTGGCGGTCAACGCCGGCATGGACATGGTGATGTTGACCGATAAGTATGGCGAGTTCTGCAAGGACCTCAAGGAACTGGCCCTCGAGGGCAAGGTTCCCATGTCGCGAATCGACGACGCGGTGACGCGGATCCTCCGCGTGAAATTCGCCGCGGGCCTGCTGGACAAGGGCCGTTCGCCGCTAGTCGACCGCAGCTTGCAGAAGTCATTCGGTTCGGCCGCGCACAGGGCCGTGGCGCGGCAAGCGGTCCGCGAGTCGCTCGTCTTGCTGAAGAACGAGAAGCAGATGCTGCCGCTGGCAAAAACGACAAAGCGAATTCACGTCGCCGGCGCGGGCGCCGACGACCTGGGCATCCAGTGCGGCGGCTGGACCATCGATTGGCAAGGCTCGGCGGGCAACCATGTGCCGGGCGGCACATCGATTCTGACGGCCATCAGGAATACGGTGTCGAAGCAAACCGCCGTGACCTACTCGAAAGACGGCAAGGGCGCGAAGGGCGCGGACGTGGGCGTTGTCGTAATTGGCGAAAGGCCTTACGCCGAGGGGGCGGGCGACAGCATCGAACTCTCGCTGCCCAAGGAAGACCTGGCCACGCTGGCCCAGATGAAGAAGGCGGGGATTCCGCTGGTGGTTATCGTGTTGAGCGGGCGGCCCGTGATCCTGGGCGACATTCCGAATCAGGTCCAGTCGCTCGTCGCCGCGTGGCTGCCGGGTTCCGAGGGCCAGGGCGTGGCCGACGTGCTCTTTGGCGACTATCGGCCGAAGGGCAAGCTTTCGCACTCCTGGCCGCGCAGTGTCAAACAACTCCCGCTTAACGTCGGCGACAAGGATTACAATCCATTGTTTCCCTACGGCTACGGCTTGAGTTACTGAATGCAGTCTTGTGATTCCAGGAGGCCAACCTTGGCCTGGGCAAAACTGGTCGAATATGTTCCCGCTTACGACGCATGTTGCTAGACCCCACCCGGCCGGGTACCCTCTGGGTGCGGGTCGGTGAATAAGGTTGAAAAGCTAACTCACGATACATCTCACCACCCTCTTTCTTCGCCGGGAAAGGCCACCGTAGGCGGCCTTTCCTGGCGAAGAAAGAAGATCAAGGCGTGGTGTCGCCTTTTAGCTTTTCAACCTCTCTCTTCACCGACCGGGACGAGCCCGGTGGGGTCTGGTTTCCCGTTCGTGGCAGCGCCGGCGATACGCTGGGCTTTGCAGCCCATTGGGCTACAGGTCACCACCGACCGCTGCAATACATCTTCTGGTTATTCACAATTCATCCGTGCGAGGGTGGTTTCACATGATTGTGGGCCAACCTTCCACAGACCTTCCACAGAGCTTCCACAGGTTGTCCGTAGACAGCTTTATAGAGACTCGGCATACTGAGAATTGTAGGCATCTTATGCCCATTTGTACGTAGAGGAGCAATCATCGTGAGACATCAACTTCCGACGCGTTCGCATTTTACCCCGGCACTGCTCGCTTTGCTGGCTGTCCTCACGGCATCTCCGCTTGCCCATGCCGATGTGATTTATGCTCTGGGCGAGAGCCCTACAACGGGGTTCGTTCTAGGCTCTGCCGCCGGTGAAACGCCCCGGGGCTGGGACTTCCGAGTGAACGCAGCGAACTTGGAGGTTGTGGAGATGGGTGTTGACGGTGCAACGAGCAGCAGCATCCCGATCACCCTGACGTTGTGGAACACGGCGACCGAAACGCTGCTCGCACAAGCCACAACTGTGCCTGCGGCGGGTTGGGATTTTGTATCGCTCGCCACGCCCGTTCTGCTGACGCAAGGCGGCGAATACTCGGTGATCGGCTGGGCCGATCCCGCGAGTTCGCCCTGGTATCAATATAGCAATTCGCCCGCTAGCGCATTCGAACCGACGGGGGCGATACAGTACCTTGACGTACGTTTCGGCAATGGCATCAGCGCCGATACGTTCCCACCTAGCGTCGTTAATAGTGGGCAATTCGGTGTGGTGGACATCGGCTACGAAACCGCCCCCGAGCCATCCTCCTTCGCCCTCCTCGCGGCCGGTGCCATCGGCCTCGCCGGCTACGGCTGGCGACGGGCGGCGAAAACCGCGAGGTCCGCGGGTTTCGACCGGCAAGCCGACGATCCGCACATCCTCTCCTTCCCTTCGCATTCGGCCGCGGCGAACGCGGCGCAGCGGGCGGCTTGAGTCTCGGACAAGCCGTCCGCCGATGTAGTCGATTCGGCCGCGCTCCGTTGCAGTTCATCGTGATTCGCAACTCGTAGAACCTGGAGTTTTCCGACCGCATCGAGCTCGACAACCTGCGATTTGTTTCCCTGCGCTGGCCGCGCAAATTGAAACGGGCTGCCGGCCGCCACAAAGACCTTGACGGCTTGGAGCATCTTCTCTAATCCCCGGTCGGCAGTATGTGTCTTTCCACGGGATAAATTCCGCGTCGCTGGGCAACCCCGCCAAGAACCGGGCCGGCAGGTCGGCCGCGTGGTCGAGGTCTTCCAGCGAGGTCATTTCTGCGTCATCGTGTCACACTTGGTCGCACCGGACGTAAGAGGAATTGGAAGGCATATCAAACACCTTCTCCGCAAAAACAAGAAAACCACAATGTTCGACAGGGAGAATCGTCATGTACCGTACTATTGTAGTCCTGGGAATCTCGATGGCGTCCACAGCCACAGCCAACGCTTGGGATTATTACGCAGCCATTGCCTATTCGCCATCTACCGGCAATACGGGCTGGAGCTACGGCTATTCGAGCCAAGACTCAGCACAAGCCATGGCCTTGCAGAAATGCAACGCCTCGGATGCCCGCATCGCGGTGTGCGTGCGAAACGGCTACTGCGCGTTGGCAAAGGGCAATGGTCCCGGCTACTTCTACGGCTGGGCTAGCACACAGTCGCAAGCGGAACTTAACGCCGTGACCCGCTGCGCGGCGAAAATGAGCGGGGCCCACATCGTGACTTGGGCTTTTTCCGGCCTAGACAGCGGGTCCGATGGGTCCTATTGGTACTACTGGTACTATTGGTAGAAATTTGAAACTGAATGCTCTCATCCCAAGCCGAGCAAAAGAGCAACCCGAAGCGTGAGCGAGGCATCCTCGCTCACGCTTCGGGTTAAAATGAGGCTTCTTTACGAACAGCCCATGCTGTTCCCGCAGTTGTAGCACAGGTAGCAATTGCCGGCCCGGGCCGTGATAGCGCCACAGCGATCACAACTGGGAGCGTCGGTCTGGAAACTGGCAAACTGCTCATTCCGGGCTGCCACTGCCGCTTGAGAATCGCCGGCTACGGCAGTCCGCGACGTGGTCGTTACCGTCGCCGCTGCCGCCGCGGGCTTCTTTGCCACGGCAACGGCGTGGCCGTTGCTCCCGTTGCTCCCGTTGGTCCCATGCGATCCGTTGCCGTAATGAGCAGCGGTATTGGCTGCCTGGGGCCCGTTGCCCAGCCCTGCGGCCGGCGACTTGGCAGTTCCTTGCCCGCTGCTTGGCCCGCCGGCCTTCGTGGCGACGGGCCGACTCTCGGTTTCAGTCTCTCCCGCGGGGCCTTGCGGCGATTGGCCGGCCTCCACCGGCGACACCGGCACGGCCTTGTTCATCTCGCCGTAGCCGGGCAGGAAGGTGATCCCCAGCCAGCGGAAGATGTAGTCCACCAGGCTCTTGGCGATCTTGATGTCGGGGTTCTTCGTGTAGCCCCAAGGCTCGAAGCGCGTATGCGAGAACTTATTGACGTAGACCTCCAAGGGAACGCCGTATTGCAGGCTCATCGACACGGCCGTACCGAAACAATCCATCAGGCCGCCGATGGTGCTGCCTTCCTTGGCCATCGTGATAAACAGCTCGCCGGGCCGACCGTCTGGATAGAGGCCCACGGTAATGTAGCCCTCGTGGCCGGAAATATTGAACTTGTGCGTAATCGACTGCCGCGTGTCCGGCAGACGTTCGCGCCGCGGCCGGGCAACCACTTTCTCGACCACCTTCTCGGCCTTCTTCGTCGAAAGCGGCTGGGCTTCCTTGGAACCGTCGCGATAGATCGCCAAGGCCTTCAGTCCCAGCCGCCAGCCTTCCATATATGCCTGACCGACGTCCTCCGGCGTGGCCTCCTTGGGCATGTTGACGGTCTTGGAAATCGCCCCCGAGATGAAGGGCTGGGCGGCCGACATCATGCGAATGTGGGCCTTCCAGGAGATCGAGCGCGTGCCGTGCGAGGCCTGGAACGCACAATCAAACACCGGCAAGTGTTCCGCCGTCAATTCCGGCGCGCCTTCGATCGTGTCCTTCTCATCGATGAACTTGATGATCGCTTCAATCTGCGGCTCGCTGTAGCCCAAGGTCCGCAAAGCCAGCGGCACCGTCTGGTTGACAATCTTCAGCATCCCGCCGCCGGCAAGCTGCTTGTACTTGACCAGGGCAATGTCCGGCTCGATGCCCGTGGTGTCGCAATCCATCATGAAGCTGATCGTGCCGGTCGGCGCGAGCACCGTGGCCTGGGCGTTGCGGAAGCCGAAGCGGCGGCCGCTGACGAGCACTTCGTCCCAGAGTTGCCGGGCAGCGCTCTGCAGATACTTGGGGCAATGTTTGATCTGCTCGACTTTCTCCCAGTGCATTTCCATGACGTGGAGCATCGGTTCGCGGTTCTCTTCAAAACCCTCGAAGGGACCGACCGCGGCCGCCAGTTCCGCACTGGTGCGGCAGGCCGTGCCGTGCAGAAGGGCCGTCACCGCTCCGCAAAGCCCGCGGGCCTCGTCGGAATCGTAGGGGATTCCACTGGCCATGATCAGGCTCCCCAAGTTGGAATAGCCCAATCCCAGTGGCCGGAAACGGTGACTATTGGCGGCGATCCGCGGCGTCGGGTAGCTGGCGTGGTCGACCAGGATTTCCTGGGCGATAAACACCAGACGACAAGTCGCCTTGAAACGCTCAAAATCAAACGTGCCATCCTCACGGCGGAACTTCATCAGGTTGATGCTGGCCAGGTTGCACGCCGAATCGTCCAGGAACATATATTCCGAACAGGGGTTCGACGCGTTGATTCGCCCCGATTTCGGGCAGGTGTGCCAGCGGTTGATCGTCGTGTCGTACTGCACGCCCGGGTCGCCGCAGGCCCAGGCCGCCTTGCTCATGCGGTTGAGCATGTCGCGGGCAGAATAGGACGGGCCAGCTTTCTTGACGTCGGTCACCCAATGCGTCGTCCACTGCTGGTCGGCAACCACGGCTTCCATGAACGCGTCGCTCAGGCGGACCGACAGATTGGCGTTCTGGAAGAGGATCGAATCGTAGGCCTCGGTTGGCTGGTAACCGCCTTCCTGGATCAAGGTGCGGGCCTTGCTTTCCTCGCGGTTCTTGCACTCGACGAACTCCATGACGTCCGGATGCCAGTCCTTGATCGATTGCATCTTGGCCGCCCGGCGGGTCTTGCCGCCGCTCTTGACCACCGCGGCAATCTGGTCGTAGACCCGCATAAACGAGAGCGGTCCCGACGGCTTTCCACCGCCCGAGAGCTTTTCGCGATGCGAACGCAACGAGCTCAGGTCGGTGCCGGTGCCCGAGCCGAACTTGAACAACATGGCCTCGCTGCGGGCGAGTTCCATGATGTCTTCCATGTTGTCCTGGACACTCTGAATAAAACAGGCCGAGGCCTGCGGGAACTCGTAGGGGTTTTCCGGCTGGACGCCCTTGTCTTGCACGACATCCCAGTGCCAGTTGCACATAGCGCCCTTAATGCCGTACTGGTGGAACAAACCAACGTTGAACCAGACCGGCGAATTGAACGAGACGTACTGATGAATGCAGAGCCACGACAGGTCGCGGTAGAAATTCTCGGCGTCGGCAACCGAGGCAAAATAACCGTCTTGCAGTCCCCAATCGGCGACCGTGCGAGTCACACGGTGGACGAGTTGCCGCACACTCCGTTCGCGCTCGGACGTGCCGTTTTCACCGAAGAAATATTTGTTAACAACGACATTCGTTGCCAATTGGCTCCAAAATACAGGAACTTCGCAGTCTTTTTGTTCGAACAGGACCTCGCCGCCTTCGCCCTTGATGGCGGCAGTCCGCGTTTCCCATTGAACCGTGTCAAACGGCTCCGCCACGTCCACCGGACAAAATGTCGGTTCAATCGTCACACCAACCGGGGGGGTTCGAGACGACTTGGCCGATGGTCGGTCGGCGGTGGCAACGTGCGACTGGATGGCTTCACTCTCCAGAGAATCCATAACAGAACCTCACCTTCGTGAATGGATGGCTAAAAATCCGTGCCAAGTACATGCACATCAGTATATTGAAAAGACTGATTATGCGGGCTTCCTACCCAACATATTGTATACACGGTACAAGAAGACCACAATATGCAGGAAAGATCGTCCAAGTTTAGCCGATTCTTGACGAAGGTCAACGGCAGGGCCGAAAGTTAGTTCTAAAGTAATGTGAGCATTCGGTTTGCGGAAAGTGAGCTGCTAGCACTGCTAGCAGGACAATTGCCGAAGTGGAGATTTAACTTATTTGACAGTAAGAACTTGTGCGATCCGATCGCCGCTTTTCAATCGACTTCAATTGCCGCCTGTGGGCACTGGTCGGCAGCGTCCTTGCAAGCTGCCTGGAGTTCTTCGGGCACTGGATCCACCTTCGTGTGGGCCTTGTCGTCGGTTCCCATCTCAAAAACTTCGGGCGCCACGTCAGGACAAATCCCGCAACCGATGCACAGGTCCGGGTCAACTCGCGTTCTCATGGTCTAATTCTTCCTTTGAAATAGTTGTACGTACTGCCTATTACAATCATAGCGACCTCGCGGCCTCAGGTCACTATGATTTAACATAATTTTATGTCAATAATCAAAGCCGTCCAGGGGGGCCCATCCTTCGCACGGGATTGTTTGCCGAGAGGATGCCGCGCTGGAGATCATGCGTCACGGCAATGGCAAGGACTTCGACCCAACCCTGTTGGCGATCTTCTTCAGGAATCTCGCCGCCATTCGTGAAATCGCGGCTCGGCATCCCGACGAGCCGCGCGGCGGTACCGAGTTCGGGGTGACCTGTCTTGCCGGCGGGTTGGCTGGGCTGGTCACGGCGGCGGAAGTGTAAGGCTGCAGGAAATACAATAGCCGTGGGATAGATTCGTAATCTGTCGCGACAGGTTGAAAACCTATCCTACCTGGAAAACGTCCGCCCTTTACTTTTTCGTCGCGTCGGGTGCCTGCGGGGCCTTTTTCTCTGCGACGGCGTCTTTCGGCGCCGCTGCAGAGACTTTCTTCTCGTCCGCCTTCTTGGCGCCGGTCTTCGGTTCTTCTGAAACCGGCAAGTCTTCTCGCCAGGGCTTGTTGGCCTTGTAGCTTTCCAGTTCCTTCCTCAATTCATCCTTGCGCGTAGGCTCGGCACTAGGGCGCGGCTTGGCTTCCACGGCCTGCGCGGCCCACTTGCGGGCCGATGCGAAATCGCCCGTTTCCGCGTAGGCCGCAGCCAGTGTGCTGAGGATGTAGTCCTCCTTGTAGTCCGTCTGCCGACAAGCATCGGTCGCAAGGGTCACCGCACGGCGACCATCGCGAAGCTTGTCCTCGGGGGCGGTTGCAAGGACCCAGGCGAAGTTGTTCAAGACGCCGACGTCGTGGGGCTGAAGTTTCAAGGCTTGCTCGTAGTCCGACTTGGCATTGCTGCGTCGGCCCAGGTTCAGGAAGGAATCGGCCCGGCCGCGCATGGCCTCAATGTCGTCGGGATGGTCCGCCAAGATCGAGTTGAAGACTTCGACCGCCTTCTCGTAGTTTTTCATGCTCATGTACACCATGCCCAGTTGCACCATGGTCAGCGAGTCGGTCGGGTCTGCCTTGTGCAAGTCTTCCAGCGCCTTGATAGCTTCATCATACTTGTGCAGGTTGGCCAACAAGATGGACCGCATGCGCATCAGATTTGCCTGCCCGGGCTTGATGTGCAGCATCTTTTCCACGTCGGCCAGGGCCTTGGCGTTCTCGCCCAGGTGTTCGTAGATGGCGGCCCGCAGTTCCAGGATCGGCAGGCTCGAACCGTCGATGGCCAGCGCCCGGGTCAGTTCTTCGGCGGCCGCCTTGAAGTCCGATTGGGCCACGAAAATCTGCCCCTTGGTCACCAGCAGCTCGATATTGCCCGGAGCGATGCCGTGGGCCTTTTCCAGGACCGCCAGGGCTTCCGGGAACTTCTTGGCCTTGACCAACACGGCGGCCTTCATTTGGTGGGCGAGGACGTCCTTGGGATCGGCCTCGATCGCCTTGGTGAAATCGGCCGATGCTTCGTCGAATTGACCGGCTTCCGCCCGCAGCAGGCCGCGCGTCCGCAACACCACGGCATTGCCCGGCAGCGCGCGCACGGCCTCGTCGAGGTCGGCCAGGCGCTCCTGGACGTTTTTCCGCAGCGTGGCCCGCCGCACCAGGGCCTCGGCCTTGAGCGTCGCGTCGTCGTCGGCTAGGGCGATTGTCTTATCGAGGGCATCTTTCGCTTTCTGCGTATCACCGCCGGGCAAGAGGTTCAGCTTGGCGATCTCGAAATGGGCCTGCGGCTGCTTTGGGCTGAGCGTCACGGCTTTTTCCAGGTCGGCGAGGGCCTCGCTGCGGTAGGTCCTCCAGGGGCCGGGCTTGGCTGTCTCTAAACCCTTACCGCCTATGCTCAAGCCCAGGATGGCACGATAAGCCTTCATCGCCGACAGGTTGCCGCGCTGTGCCAGGGCCGATGCCATCAAGTCGTTGGCAAAAGCCGTGTTTCCCTTGTCGAGGCCTTTTTGCAAAGCGCTTGCGCAAAGCTGAATAACCTCCCCAAGGTCATCGGGCGACTGCGCGCCGAGTTTCTCCTGGGTGGCCTTGTCGAGATCGGCCTGACCCTCGTTTTCCGCACGGGCCGAAACGGGTAGGCAAGCAACCACCAGGGCAAACGAAGTCAACATCAGGACCGTGGCTAGCGGCCGCAAGCAATTCGGGCGTGTCATGCAGGAATACTCCAGTACAAAGGGGCTATTGATCATTATTATATTCCACCCTAGCGGCGGAATCGAGAGCAGAATACGGGCGTCCTGCGGACTTTAGGATTGGCGCAGAAAAGTGTCGCCTTTCGCTCCGCGAAAGCAGCGCTGCTTTCGCGGAGCGAAAGGCGACTATTCTGCATTCTGACTCGTTATTTCTTTACCGGCCCCGTTTTCGGCTCGGGGGAAGGACTGCCGGAGTCCGCCAGTAAGTAACCGGCCCAGAAAAACGGGTGCGTGGCCCGCAACTTAACCTCGCGATCGGCCGGTTCCGTGGTCGCCTTCCTGATGCGCGGTTCGGCCTCGCTGTTGACGGTCGAACTGGCGACCACCTGTACGGCCCGCTGCCAGGCGTCGGCAGGCGTGGTATGCGGCAATTCCTGGGTGAATTCCCGCACCAAGTCGAGGCTGGTCTGCCCCCCGGTTCGCCAACGGCTGAGAAGGACAGTGCGCGTCCCCGTAGACATTATTCCGCACAGGCTAAGGAAGATCTCGCTTCCGGGTCCGATAATTTCTGCCGCGCCGCGGCCCGAGCGATGTGCCGCATCACCCTTCTTCAGCGAACTCTCGCATGCCGAGTGAAAGCCCGGCAGGATGACTTCGTCTGGTCCTCGCCGCGGCAGTACGAACCATTCTGCCAGCGGCCCGATGACCCTGGTCCGCTCCGTGGGAAGCGGCGACCAGCCATACGGATCGGTCTCGGCAGTAGGACTCAACTCGTCCAAGACCACAAGGCGGTCGATGAAACTGGCGTAAATCGGGGCGGCAGCCGGCAGGGGCATCTTCAAGGTCACGCAACCGGGCAGTGTTTTCGACAAGTCCTGCACCGTGCTATCAACCGTGTCGTCGTCCAATTTCGGATGGAGTTTGCCGACGACGATCGCCGTATTTCCGTGGCGGCGGCCCAAGTCCAGCGTGGCCGTGGCCAGGCCCGCCGTGGGCACGTAGCGGATGCGGAATCGCGACAGCAGCGGCCGCAACTGCCCGTCGGCCTGCACCTGCAAGGCCTCGAAGGGCACGTACCAGAGAAGCCCGTCGGGCACGATGATCAGCTCGTCGAACTTCGTGGCGAGATCGGCCCGCGAGCCCTTCAACAGGCCGTCCAGCAGTTCCTTGGCGGTTTGCCGCCACTTGACGTCGGAGAGGTCCTTCGACGTGAGTTCGTAGTTCTGCGAGATGTTGCCCAACTCGCGCAGTAGCGTGGCCGACTGCCGGGCGAGAACTTGCGACGTCGGGACCACTTTCCAGGTGGCATATTTGTCGTGGTTCAGCAGAAAGGCGTACAGGTTCCGGCTGGTGGCGAAGAATGCCAGCAAGGCGTGCCCAGGCGGCAGCGATTTTTGGATCTCCGCCGTGGTTTTTAGGGGCGGAAAAGCGATCGCCGCGGGATCGCGCCGCACGGCCATCTCGCGCAAGACAAGTTCCTGCTTGTGCCCGATGTCCATGAGTTGGGCCATCACCTGGCCCTGCTTCTTGGCCTTCTCCGCAGTGTCTTGCACCAGCGGCAGGGCGGCCAACCCGTGCCGCAATACCTCGGCCTGATCGAACAGATCTTTGTACAGCGGGTAGCGGGTCAACAAGTCCTGCCGTTGCAAAACGGCCTGCTTCGGCAACAATTCCTTGGGGGCTTCCAGCACCCAACGCAGCGACTCCAGCCGCCCGCCCATCGGCAACGTCGTAAGGAAACGGTGCCGCCGCGCGCGGTCGGCCACTTCCACCGCCAACTCGTGGTCTTTGCGGTCGATCGCCGCTTCGAACCAGTGCTCGTAGATCAGGCCGTGTGGAACACTCAGCGCCGCCAGGGCTTCCATGGGATCGGTCAGCCAGTCGGCGGGCGAGGGGTCGCGGAGCACCGTCTGGTAAAGATCGATTGCCGCCCGGGCCGCGCTCACGTTGCCGCCGCCGCCGCCCGTGAAGTAGTCGTCGACTTTCTGCATCTGGAACAGCCAAAGCGAGCCCGTTCGCATGAAGAAGATCACCTTGGCGAGCATCGCATCGCCGTCGAGACCCCTGCGGGCCTGGTAGAGTGCGGTGGCAGCCAGGAACGTTCTCCGCGCGGCAAGCCGGCCGGCGGAGATGGTCCTGTTGCCCAGCGCCGTTCGCGCCTCTTCCAACAGCGCCATGGCTTGTGGCGTCTGCCCGATGACGAGATTATTCTCGGCGCCCAAGACGAGCAGCGAGGCGTACAGTTGGATGAAGCGATTGGTCTTCGCCCAGGCCGCGGCCGTCGCCAGGGCAGCCGGCGAGGGGAAAACGACCTTGCCGTTGGACAGCACGCGGTTCAATGCTCCGTAGCGGAATGCCTCCTCCATCAAGGCCAGATCGGACACGTTGTTCAGGTCGGTGAAGTAATACGAGGCGTAGGAGGCCTCCTCGAAATGGACCGCAGCCGCCGCATAATCGCCCGCAGTCATGGCCAAGCGGCCAAGTTCCAAGTGCGCGGTGGCGGTCAGCGGATGCTCGAATTCGCCCGAGGCCAGCGTGGCGCGTTGCAGCAGCGGAATGGCCGCCGACGCGCGCCCGCCGGCCGCCAGCGCCGATCCCAGTTCCAGGTTGACCCAGGCCTCCGACCAGTGATTGGGCTGACCGGGGCGGCGCTGCAAAGTGGCGATGATGTTGTCAATAAGGGGATCGTGAGAAGCCAGGGGCCCCAGCAGTTCGCCGCGCCGGCGAATGGCCAGGACCGTGCAGCGGAGGATCTCGCTCGGCTCGACCGGATACATTTTGGCCTGCTCGACGATCCCGCCCTGGCGAACCGCCGACGAGACGTCGATCTGCCCCTGCCCCAACGACATCCGGTACGCCAATTGGCCCAATGGCGCTTGCAGTTTGCGAATCTGCCAAGGGGGCATTTTCTTCATGGCAGGGTCGGCGCGGATGGGCTGGAAAATAATCTGCGACAGCCACGTGGGATAGGCCTGGTAGAGTTCCAGGGCGCTGGTGTAGTGGAATAATGCCTCGGAGAACTGGCCCATCTGGTAGTAGCACTCGCCCAGCATGGTTTCATAGCAGATCGAGTCGATCCAGCGCGTCACGCCAAACTTGACGGCCGTGCGGGCGTCGCCCTGAAAATGGTCCAGGGCCGCGCGGTAGTCGCCATTATAATATTCGCCAAAGGCCCAGTGATAAGCGGGGGTCGGCACCGTGTGGTCGGCCATGGCGCCGGACGTCCCGGTGGCCGTTCCGCGTGCCGGTTGGCCGGCGGCGGGGCGGGTGATGGCAAGCGCCGCCAAGACCCCGCTGAAGATAGAAACGAAGCATGCCAGCCGACGAAACCCGCTCCGATGGCAAGATATGCGCAGCATCATATAATCTGCTCCTTGAGGCCCAGTTTGATCTTACCCTTTTTGCACGAATATTTCCAGGCTATGCCCCCGCTTTCCAGGAGTAACGGCAAACTCTCCCGACCTTTTGTCGGATTGCATCGTAAATCCCTCATTTTTCGCGGGTTTTCGCCAAAACGATTTCTCTCAGACCGGCGATGGTTTGCCATGACGACGTTGCGCATGGTGCCGGGCTTTCAAGCCGCGCCCTACAACTACTCGACGAGCGTGGGGGCGCTGGCGTAGATTGTGGTTTTGATCTGCGAAATTTGACGCCTACAGTATAGGACCAGCGAATCAACAATTGTTGTGTTGTCGCCTTTCGCTCCGCGAAAGTTGCGCAACTTTCGCGGAGCGAAAGGCGACACTTCTTTCCGCGTCAGTCCTTGCACGGCTCATGGCCGAAGGGCTTTTCGGACCAGCCGCCTAGGGTTCCCGCGTGGGGCCGCTTTTCAAAAGCTTGCCGTCGGCACGGTGGCCCAACTGTTGATAGATGTCCTGCTCGATCGCCCGGGAGACGAAGCGGACGGCCCCGTCGCCGAAGAGAAAGTTCGCGCCGGCCGGATGACTCGAGCCGAAACCGCCCACCTCCAGATCGTTTGCCGGCTCCTCCTCGTCCGTCAGGTCCAAAGGCGTGCCCGTGTTGCGCAAGGTGGCCCTCGTACCGGACATCCAGCCCAGGTCGTCCACGTCGGTCCGCTTCTCGCCCACGTAGATCGTGTGTTGGACACCGTCGGTCACGTCGCGGGCTGCGATGCGGCTGTTGAGGAACAAGACGCCGTGGTTGTCCTCGTCGATGGGCGACTCGACTTCGTGCTGGCAGCCGGCAAAGTTGCTCGCCGGCAGGGCCGCTTGCGGCAAAGAGCGTTGCGCGGGACAGACGAACGAGGCGATAAGCAGGTCGCGGACCTGGGCATTCTGCGCGGCATAGGCCCCGGCCGCCAGATCGATGTGTTTGAAGGTAGCCGCCTCATCCAAGTAGGGGAGCAAGTGGACGGTCCAACTCAACTGGATTCCCTGCGGCACGTTATGGACCGGCCTCTTCGGGTCGGTCGAGCCGGGCGGGAGCACGCCATAGCCCGCCTCGTGTTTTCGCAACGCCATGCCCAACTGGGCCAGGCGGTTCTGGCAGGTGGCGCGGCGGCTGGCTTCCTGCATGGCGCCGACAGCGGGGAACAGCATGCCGCTGAGAATGCCGATGATGGCGATGACGACCAACAGTTCGACGAGCGTAAAGCCTGGCCGGGAGGATTTCATGGTTTGGGTTCCTTGTTCAGTTGCACGACGACGTCTCGCGTCTGCTGGACGCGCTGGGAAGGATCGTGGGAATATACGGCCTCGACGTGGATTGCGCGGCGGTCGGGCTTGCCGGCCACGTCGTCCACGCGGATGACGGCCGTGGCGGCGTCGCGCCCGCCGATGTCCCGGGCGGAAATGTTCCACGTTTCGCCGCGATAGCCCGGTTCCGCGGAAAGCCGGGCGCGGCCGCGCTCGACAGCCGACTGGGCCAACCAATCCGCCTGGATCTGCCGCGTTTGCAGATCGACCGACTCCCGCTGCAAGGCAATCAGTTTCAGGACGGAGAGGAAAACGGCGGTTGCCAAGACAAGGCCCAGCAACACGACGATCATGGCCGCCCCGCCGCGGCGCGGGCGGCCGGCATTTCGGCGCCGCGGCGGCATGCAAGCCCGACACGCCAGCAAAGCATTACACCGGCATGAAAACACCTCGTAGTAATCCGAAGCGCGAGCGAGGCATCCTCGTTCACGCTTCGGGTTAGTATTGACCAACTTTCGCGACGGGGCAACATCGACGCGCAATCCTTGCTGGCGCTGCGGGCTTTCTTGGATGGTGTGCCTGCGTCGCCTCATGGCTTGTCCTCCGCGGTGGACCAGCGACAGTCGCGGGAGACAATCGCTTCGATCAAGAACGACGGTCCGCCTGTGCCCGGCGACTGAAGACGAATCGCGACCATCGGCAGCGTTGCCCGCGATGGAAGCTCCAGGGCGGCTGTCGTGCCCTCGGGCAGCGTGAAGGAGTCTTCACGATCGGCGGCGGCGGGGGTCCGCTGCGTACGGACCACTGCGCCTTGCTCCTCGGTCCGCCAGGCGATCGTCGCGCCGCCGGGCAGGCGGAGTTCCAGCGCGCGATGATCGGCGGAAACAACCAGCCCCCCGCGGGACTCATGTACGTCGCGGCGGAACTGCTCGGCCAAGCGTCCCACGTCGGTGACCGTGCGCGTCTGCCGGCGAATCTCGGCGTCGGTTTGCAGCACGAAATGCAGGAGCACGCCCGTGGCAGCCATGATCGCGGCGAGCGCGGGCATCACCGCCAGCAGTTCGATGAGCGTAAGTCCTCGGCGCGGCGTCATGGCTGCTTGTACCTCCACGCGACCAATCGCACCTGATGTTCCGGTTCGCCGGGCTGCGGGCGCCAGTACACGGCAACGGTCAGTCGCCGGCCCGGCGGCTGGTCGGAAGGCTCATTCACAATTACTTCGGCGCGGCTCTCGGGCAAGGTTTCCCGAGCTTCGGTGGACAGTTGGAGCTTGGCGGCGGAAGCCAAATCGTTCCAATCCAGGGACTGCGCCCGCTCCAGCAGATTGGCGGCCTCCTGGGTTGCCGCGAGCTGGGCGAAGACCTGCCGCCGCTGGTCGGCGGCCACGGCCGCCAATTGCAGGCAGAGCGTCGTCAGCCCGGCCAGCATAACCAAGGCCACAGTGGTTTCCCAGATAGTGAATCCGCGGTGTCTCATCAGGGCCTCGATAAATTTGAAATGAGGCTGACCAAGGGAAGGAACATCGCAATCGCGATCATGCCCACCAACACCCCGTAGCCGACGATCACTGCCGGAAAGATCACTTGCAATGCGGCATGCACGCGGTAGATCAAGCGGCGGCGGTTGCTGTCGGCCAATTCCCGGGCGGCCCAGGCGAGATTTCCATTGCGCCGCGACGCCTGGAGCACGGCCAGATCGGCGCTGCCAAGCAAACCGCGGCGGCCCAGGCATTGGAAGTCGTCGCCACCGGCCTGCAAGTCGTCGCAGACAGCCCACAGGCGGCGTGCGACTGCCCGCTGCGGGTACGACGACGCCAGCGTCGTCAGGGCTGCGACCAACGGTTGCTGCCGCTCGGCGGCCAGCGAAAGGGCGTCCAAGGTCGCGGCGACGTGCCGCCGCCGCAAAAGCCATCCCATGCCCGGCAGGTCCCAGCGGATCGAGCCCGCATAGCGCAGTATGCTGTAGGCCGCCAGCCCCGCCACCAGCAGCCAGAAACAGGCCAACATCGGCCAGATCATCGGCCACCGGCCCACGTCGAACACCGCCCGAGTGAGCCTGGGCAACCAAAGGCCGCAGTCCTTGAAGATCTTCTCGAACATCGGAACGATCTTGAGGAAAAGGAAGGCGACAATCCCCACGCCAACGGCGGGCAAAATGCACACGTAGCCCAGCTTGGGCACGATCGATTGCCAGGCCGGCTCGTACAGGTTGCGGGCGGCAACGGCCTGGTCGATGGCGGGCCCCAGCGAGCCGTTCTCATAGCCCACACTAACCAGCGGCACGGCCTCCGGCGGCAGGACGCCAGGCACCGATTCCAACGCCACGGACAGCGGAAGGCCTTCCTGCAGGCAGCACACAAGCGCCGCCGTGCGCCGCCGCATCCAGCCGCCGCGCTCTTGCCCGAACGCGGCAAAAGCCGTCTCCAAAGGCATCGACCGTTTCACCGCCGCGCCCAGGAAGGCCAGCATGGTGTATTGCTGCGTTGCCACTTGCTTGCCGTAGGCCATGGCAATGATCACTGCCAGGCTCGCGCACGAGATAATCCCCAGCGCCGGCACGATCAGGAAGGTACCAACCAGGAAACCCAGGGCCGTCAAAATCCAGGCGAAAACCCGCAGCACCATGGGCCACAGGCGGCCGTCCGAGGCTGGACCCGTCCATAACCGGACCACCATAAGAATCAGCGTTCCCACGACAAACGCCAAAACGGATGCCCCCATAAGGAAGTCGACCACTTGCTGGTCAGGAGAACGGGAGGGAGCGTAGATTATGCCGCCCGAGAGACAGGAAACCAGCAACATGAACGGCATGATCAAGGCGAGAAGCGTGAACGCGACGAACGTCACGATGCACATGTAGATCAACGGCAGCACGAGCATGTTCAACAGGGCGCTTTGCGACTGCGTGCGGGCTTCGAACGTTTCGGCCGCGGCGTGGAAGGACTCGGCCAGGCAGTTCCGTTCTTTTCCCCAAGCAACCAAGGTTGTCAGGCTCGCGGGGAAACGGGCCGTGGCCAGCGACTCGTCCAGCGGCATGCCCGCCTCCACCGCCGCGACAGCCGCATGGCAGGAATTCGACAACATCGTGCCTTCCAGGGCGATGGAAGTCAGTCGCAGGGCTTCGGGCAGCGGGACTCGCTCTTCCACCAACATCGCCATGAGCGCGGAAAACTGGGCATGGCGGTCGGCACGGACGGCAGTCCCCAAGATGGGGACCCAGGCGGCTGCGCGGCCGAGCCAGGCTCCGATCGGCAAGAACAAGGCAGCCACGGGGACCACGATCGCCGCGATCGCCAGTCCCGCTACCGTCCAGGCCACGACGCCCGAAAAACGGAAATAGAGATCCGTGATCGTCGGCAACTTCGTACCAAAATCGTGAAGAATCTGGATGAATTGGCTGGCAATGCAGACGCGGATGAGCACCATCAGTGCGGCCATCATGCCCAGCAGCAAGGCCGGGTAAGCGAGCGCCAGGCGCAGGTGCCGGCGGAGGTCCTGCTGGCGGCGGGCCAATGTGGCAAAGCGCTCCAGCACGATCGGCAAGCGGCCGCTGCGAACCCCCGCCACGATCAGACCACGAAGGTGGGCGGGCAACCGCGAGCCTGCCGCGGCGATGGCCGTCTCCAGCTTGTCGCCTTGTTCCAGTCGCCCAGCGAGGTTGCGCAATACCCGGCCCAACGCCGGCGAACAGGCTTCATCGGCCAGCGCCCGTAAACCGCCATACAGCGGCAGGCCGCTCCGCGCCAGCGAGGCCAACTGTGCCGACAACTCCGCCGACTGCTCGGCATTGAGGTCGGCGGGCGGCTCGGGGCTGTAAAGGGGAAAGGTCACGGTACTTAGGCCAACGATCGAAGCAACATGAAATAGGGGACCAGCAGCATCAGCGCGTACGCGACGACGATCACCGCGCTGATCGAGCAGGTAACAAGCACCGGCAGCATCATGCGCGACCACTCGGCCTGGTGGCGGGCCCGGCGTTGATACTCGTCAGTCGCATTCCGCAGGGCCGGCAGCAAGGCCTGGTTGCGATGCCCGCCTGCGAGTAGCCATCTCAGCAGCGGCGGTAGGCCCGGCAGGCCCGTTAGCGGCTGCGCCTCGCCGCGGCGGACGGCCGCCGCAAATTGCTGAGCGGCCTCGCTCAACGTCCCGTCGCCGGCTGCCTCCGCCGCGAGCGTGGCCGCCTGGTCCAACGGCAGACGATTCTCGACCAGGAGCTTGAGGACTTCCACAAAGACCGCCGTGCGCGAGAGCCGCAGCATGCGGCCCAGCCCCGGGATCCAAGCGAAGGTCCAAGTTGTACGCACGCCCTGCGCCGCAGCCGCCGTCCTGGAGCCCAGCCACCAGAACCCGGCCAGCGTCAACAAGACCGCGGGTCCCAGCGGCCCCCAGATATTGGCGCTGGAGCCAAGGCCGGCGACAGACGCGAACCACTCGCCGCCAGCTAGGTGGAACCATCGGAACGAATCGTAGATGGCGGGGGCAACCACCGAGGCCGAGAAGGCAAACAGGCCCCAGGCAAAGAGGAACAGCAGCAGGGGATAAATCAGCGACAAAAGGACGCTGCGCCGCGTCTGCGCCAGGCGCCGCAAAGAACCGGCCAGCGATTCCAGGGCCGCCGGCAATCGCCCTGCGGCGATCCCCGCCGTCACGACCGCGCCGTAGAGCGGCGGCAAGTGCAAGGAAGGCTCGGCCAAAGCGTCGGTCAACGACTCGCCACGGGAGATTCGCTCGGAGAGTTGACGGGCGGCTCGGCCCAGGCCGCCCGGCAGGTCTTCACCCAGGCTCCGCAGGCCGAGGTCCAATGGCACGCCCGCGCCAACCAAGGCCACGATCTCATCGTTCAACGCAATGAGATCGTCGAGCGTGACGGCCAGCTTGGAAGCGGATGAGGCCATAAGGTCGTGATGTGATCGAGTGCCCTATCTCGACGGCTCGTATTATAACAGATCTACGGCCCCGTTGCCAATCCCAGGACGCGGCGGACCTCGGCGGGGCTCGTTACGCCGGATTGCACGGCTTGAATGGCCCTTTGCCAGCGCGTCAGCATGCCGGATTGCACGGCCAACGGCTCCAACACGCTCGTATCGGCCCTGGCCAATACGGCCTTGCCCAGTTCGACCGCCCCGGCCGACTTCAACGCGAGCATTTCCGCCAGAAGAATCCGGCCGTCGTAGCCGGTCCCCCCACACGCAGGGCAGCCGATGGGCCGAAAGGCTCTCCCAGCCGGCAACCCCAAGAAATCGGTCGGATCGCTGATTTCCTCCGCGCACGAGCATAATCGCCGTAGCAATCGCTGGTTGACGATCGCCAGCAACCCGCTGCGTACGACATAGGGCTCGATGCCCATGTCCAAGAGCCGGCCGAGAGTTTCTACGGCGCTGCCGGCGTGAAAGGTGCTCAACAGCAAGTGGCCGGTAAGCGAAGCCTGCATGGCCGCCTCGGCGGTGGCGCGGTCGCGGATCTCGCCCACCACGATCACCTCGGGATCCTGCCGCATGAGAAACCGCAGGCCGGTGGCCAGATCGAACCCCGCCGCCGCGTTGACTTGCGACTGGGCGACGCCCGGCACGGCGACCTCGATCGGATCTTCCAGCGAGACGAGGCTGCGCGTGCCCTCGGCCTGCGCGGCGAGCTGGCGAAGGCAGGCGTAAACGGTGGTCGTCTTGCCGCTGCCAGCGGGTCCGGAAACGAGAATGGCCCCGGACGTTTCACGCAGTTGCTGCCGGAGAGCCGGCAGCACATCGTCGGGCAGGCCGAGATCGACGAGCTGCTCGCACTGCCCAGAGCGGCCAAAGAGCCGTACGACGGCCCTTTCGCCGTGGAGCGTGGGAAACGTGCTCAGCCGCATTTCCACGTCGCCGTCGCCCAGGCGGAGGCGGCCTTCCTGGGGCGTGTCAGTCCGATACGTGAGCAGTTCGGCTTGGACCTTCAAGCGGGCGATCACGTTGGCAGCCAAGGCCTTGGGGACGAGGGCTAAGTCGTGGAGAACGCCGTCGATGCGGAGCTTGGCCTCCAGCCCTTGGGGAGTCGCCTGCAAATGCAGATCGCTGGCGCCGGCCGCGCGGCCCGCCGCCAACAGTCGATCGACGACGCAACTGGCGTATTGCGGATCGGTCGGATCGAGACCGGCCAGCGGTTGGTTGAGGGATTGCATCCATCAAGGTTAATGTTCCTTGGGGCAGTTGTCTACACGCTAAGGATCACGTCCAGCCCAGATCGATTGCAATCTAACTGCATACGCCGTATGATATAGCAACAGGTCTGCGTTCTTGCTCCCACCCATCGCAGATGCTCGGGAAGTCGGCATCCTGGCGTGCTTGGCGACGTAAATCCTTATAACAAGAATATTTAGAGGCTGTAACTCAGTCGCCAAAGCAACGGACTTTTCGTTCAAGCGGCCCCCTTCTTGGGTGTTCGCCGTAACTTCTTTTCCATCATGGTTCCGACGCGGAAATCAGGCACCTGGACTTGCCAAATTTTCCATAAGTCCTTTAGCATTGGTTCGGTTATCATGCATTCTAGATCAGCTTCTGTATCAGAATATGCGGGCGCTTTGGGATCTAACGTCTCTACCGGACGACTGCGCGGACGATGCAGAAAACGAAGGATTTCCGGAGTCTGCCGGCTTGACTTGCCATGGCGACCCACGAAAACTTATGGACATCCTCCAAGAATCGTCACGGTCCCGTTTCCTTACAGTGCAGCCGACTATGCTGTGAAATGTCCGAAGTCACGTGTATCCTCTCTCAAATCGAATCCGGGGATCCAAAGGCTGCTGACGAGTTATTGCCTTTGGTCTATGACGAGCTACGGAAACTGGCGGCATCCCGATTGGCCCAGGAGAAACCGGGGCAGACCCTGCAAGCCACGGCACTAGTGCATGAGGCGTTTTTGCGCCTAGTGGACAGACCTGATGGCGTGCCAGGCGGGGCTTTGAAGCACTGGAACAGCCGGGGCCACTTCTTTGCCGCCGCCGCCGAGGCGATGCGCCGCATCCTCGTCGAACAGGCCCGTCGCAAACACCGGATCCACCACGGTGGGGGAAGAACGCGAGTCAAGCTTGATGCCGCCTGCCCGATAGAAATGCCTCCGACCGATGACCTGCTGGCCATCGACGAAGCCCTCACTCGACTTGCCGCTCGCGATCCCGTCCGGGCCGAGTTGGTCAAACTCCGCTTCTTCGCCGGACTCACGATGCCCGAGGCGGCGCAGGCGTTAGGTGTCTCGCTGGCCACGGCCGAACGCTACTGGACGTTTGCCCGAACCTGGCTATATGCCGAGCTGAACCCCGACCTGGAACCACGCGACGAGAAAGATTCTCGACCGCGTGAGGGGATTTAGGCCTTTTTGTCGCACTGTCTCTTGGCGCAATCATCCGAGGAACATCGCGATGGACAACCTATCGAAAATAGAAACTGTTTTCTTATCCGCCCTGGAGAAGGGTTCGCCGGCGGAGCGCGCCGCCTATCTGGACGAGGCCTGTCAAGGGGACCCGGAGTTGCGGCAATCGGTGGAACGCTTGCTGCAGGCCCATCCGCAAGTCGGGAGCTTTCTGCAGTTACCTCCCGGGGCGAGCGAGACGACACCGCCGCAAGACCAAGGACCGCTGCAAGACCAGGGCACGGAGGGCCTTCCGCGCGTCCCTCGGATTAGGTATTTCGGCGACTACGAGCTGTTGGAGGAAATCGGCCGCGGCGGCATGGGGGTGGTTTACAAGGCTCGGCAGCGGAGTCTCAATCGCCTGGTTGCCGTGAAAATGATCCTCAGCGGATGGTTGGCCAATACCACCGAGGTGGACCGTTTCCGCCGCGAGGCCCAGGCGGTCGCCCGTTTGGACCACCCCAACATTGTTCCGATCTACGAGGTAGGGGTACACCAGGGACAGCATTATTTCAGCATGAAGCTGATCGAAGGCAATAACCTGAGTCAGGACCTACCTGTTTATCGAACCAATCGCCAGACTGCGGCCCTGCTGCTGGCCCAAGTGGCCCGTGCCGTGAATCATGCACACGAGCGCGGCATCATTCACCGGGACCTGAAGCCGGAGAACATCCTCCTTGATGCCGGCAAGCAACCGCACGTCACGGACTTCGGCTTGGCCAAGCGTTTGGATGGCAGTGTCACCGTCGCACGGACCGGGGGCGTGGTGGGGACAGCCAGTTACATGTCGCCGGAACAGGCTGCCGCCCAAGGCCACCAGCTTTCCGCAGCAACGGACATTTACAGTCTTGGCGCGATCCTCTACGAGATGCTCACGGGACAGCCGCCCTTCCGCGGCCAGACCATTATGGAAACGTTGCGGCAGGTTGTGGAGCGGGACCCGGCTTGTCCCCGTACCCTCGATTCGCGGATTGAACGCGACCTGGAGACCATCTGCCTGAAGTCCATCGACAAGCGGCCGCAGCGACGCTACCTTTCCGCCGCGGCACTCGCCGACGACCTCGACAACTGGCGGACGAGTAAACCGATCCGTGCCCGCCGTGTTGGTCGGGCCGAACAGCTCTTGCTGTGGTGCCGGCGCCGGCCGGTGGCCGCGGCCTTGTTGGCGGTTGCTGCCGCGCTGCTGCTGCTGGTCGTTGGCGTGACCGTAGCGGGGGCGATCTACATCCGTAATGCGAACTTTGCCGCCAAGATCGCGGAAGATAAAGTGCAGGAGGCAAAGTACTCAGATCTATCGGCCATAGAGAGTGTCGAGGAAATTGAGCAGCAGCAGAAAATGCTCGCCGCTGCCCGCCAAGAATACAAGGATTGGTTTGCCACAAAGCGCGTGCTGGAAAAGCCAAAGGCGGAACTTGCCCTCAAGCAACATGAGAAAAGTCGGGCACTGGACTATCCGAGCGACATGCGGAAGGCTGCCAGGTTTGCCGAGATTGAAGACTTCATGGCAGTCTTGGAACTGCTGGACAAGTGGCGCCCTGGGCCGCAAGACACCGACGTTCGGCAGTGGGAATGGTATTACCTGCGGGCCCTGGCGGCTCGCCAATCGCTTGTGGAACCGGGCGAAGCCGACTTCAACTCCAGCGACGGCTGGTACTTCACGCTGTCCGGGCGCAAGCGGCCTGTCATGCACCTGGAATGGAGCCCCCAAGGCGATGCGCTGGCCGTATACGATGATGAGCTCCGCGTATTGGATCTGCGGACGGGAGCGGAACGTTTTACCTTGCGCGGGTATCGGAGCGATACTTGGAGTCCGGACGGGCGGTATTTCCTGGTGGTCGACGAGCAAGGGGCGGCGAAGGTGCTCGATGCGCGGACCGGTTGGCCCGTGGCCCAGGTTCCGCCCAAGTTTCGCTCCTTTGCCTGGAACCCGGACAGCCGCCGCCTGGCCGCCAGCTCGCAAGCGGAAGTGGTCGTTCTTGATGCCCTCGACGGCCGAAGAGGTTTTGTGCTGCACGGTCACAAGGCCGCGGTCAAGGCGATGGCCTGGAGCCCGGATGGCCAGCGCCTGGTCTCGGGCAGCGACGATGGGAACGTCAAGGTCTGGGACGTAGCGACGCGCAGCGAATCGTCCACGCTCGATTTCGACGGCGGCGAAGTCAACGCCTTGTGTTGGCGGCCCGACGGGGGGCGGTTGTGTGCGTCCTACTACCCTCTGCGTGCTGGGAGGAATCACCGCTATCCTCGTATCTGTCAAGTCTGGGACCTGGCCAGCCAAAAGGCCGTCTTCAGCTTTTCGAGCGAATTCCGCAATAGCGATCTCTGCTGGAGCGGCGATGGACGCCGCTTGTGGCTGGGCGAAATCTTGCTGGACGCCGCCACGGGGCGACCGCTCTACTCCGCGACAAGCAGGTGCGCGGTGGATCGGGGTGAACTGCGGCAGGCGATCGTCGGTATTGGCGGGACGCTAGAATCTACCTTGGTCGGACTGCCTGACGGCGAACGGTTCCAAGACCTGGCGCCCTGGCTATCGACCGGCGATAATTGGACACAAAAACTCGGCCTGCCAAAATCCGAGGCCACCACCACGGCGGCATGGCGAAGCGACGGCCGCGGAGTGGCCTTGGGCAGCGACTCCGGTCAGGTCTATATCTGCCGAGTTACGCCGCACGGCGCGGGGGCTCGCTCTCTACGCTTGCCCGAAGGGGCTTGTCTGAACTGGAGTCCCAAGGTCGACCAGTTCCTGGTTTTCCACGGCAACCAGAATCTGGTTCAATATGGCCGCTTGCCGCCTGGACAACCCTTGCAACAGCTCGGCGCCTTGGACTCGACTTTCCGAGAGCGGATCTGCACACTGAGCGCCGATGGAAAACGAGTAGCGGTCGCCTTCTGGGATGACACGATCGAGGTTTGGGATACGGTCGCCGCCCGCTGCATCCACCGTTTGCCTCCGCACCCTAAGGTCGTGTCGCCGTCGTCCCTGGCCCCGATTCCGCAGATCGTTGGATTATTCTGGAGCCCCCGATCCACCCGGCTGGCCGCCTTACGTTCGGACAACACGATCAAGGTCTGGGATGCGCTTTCGGGTGAGGAGATTTTCCGCGTTGATTACGGCGGCCGCATCTTCGGGTCCAACGCCGCTTGCGCGTGGAGCCCTGACGACGGCCAAATTGCCCTCGTTGGAAACCTGTCGGATTTCAGCGGCATTGCGATCTGGGATGTCGGCACGGGGAGATCGCTGCAAAAGATTCCTGCATTTGGTTCGCTTCTGGCCTGGAGCCCCGACGGCAAGACACTGGCCGCTGATGGCGGTTCTCCGCGCCGATTATTACATCTTTATGACCCGGTCACGGGGAATGACATCGCCACGGTTCCCTGCCCGGACTTTATCCCGACGATTCTGGGCTGGTCGCCCGATGGCCGCCGCCTCGCCTGGTACGTCGCGAATGGGGCTACCTGCGGGATTTACGACTTGCAAACCGGAAAAACGACGTCCCTGGAGAAGTACAGCAGCGGTTCCCAGATTCTCTGGAAGCCCGATGGCAAAGAACTGGGCACTGCCGCAGGCGGTCAGGTGATCATTTACGACGCCATCTCCGGCAAGAAGTCGTCCAAGTCTTCCGTCCCTGTCAATCCAGAGACTTGGTGCTGGACGGAAGAAGGCTTGATAGGAGCGCGGATTGACTACCTTGCGGGCCATTTCAATATGCCGGTGATCATCGTAACCAATGCAACCACGGGCAAGACAGTCCGTATGGGACCGGACAAGGAGGTTGAGCTTGCCCGACCGATGTACGTTATGCATCCGAACGAGGGCCTCGATACTAAGGCAGTGTGGGCGCCGAACGGCCAACTGGTTGCCATTGCCGGCGAGACGACGCGATGGGCCGAGAAAATTATCGCAAATGGCGCTGGCCGGTCGGTCGGCACCCCTCGGCTCCCCGAGGTCTGGATATTTGACCCGGCCAGCGGTCGAAAGGTCCGAACGCTGGCCTTGAGCGCGACGCCATTGAAACTCTACTGGATTGCCGGCGGACGCCTCGAAGTGGCGACCCAGCGCGGCCCGGAAGTCTGGAACGTAGAGAGCGGGCGGAAAGAGGGCCTGGAGACACAATCGTTGCCGCTGGCCCGCAAGTTGAGCCCCGATGGTAAACACTGGGCGGTCATGCAATCGAACAAGAGGCCGATCACCTGCCAGATCTGGGATGCAACCACGCACCAGTTTCAGCGCGAGCTCGGGGCAGATGCGATCTCGTCGGGATCGATTATGGAATGGAGTCCCGACGGCAAGTATCTCGCCTCGGGCGCCGGCCAGGTCCGCGTCTGGGATGTCGCTAGCGGGAAGGAAATCAGCCGGCTGGTCGGACATGGCGACCCGGTCGAGGCAATCATGTGGTCTCCTGACGGGCACCGCCTGATCACGCGCACCAGGGGCAATCCACCGATTATCTCGCCTATCGACAATTCCAAGGAAGTGCAAGTGTGGGACCCAATCGCCGGGAAAGAAATCCTCAGCCTGCGCGGCGTGGTGGCGGGTCTGGAATTCGCGCCGAGTTTGCGAGTCTTTCAGCGGTTCAGCCATAACGGGGTGGGGCCGCCAGATACCGCGCACTCGGTCCTTTGGGATGTCAGCCCGCTCAGGAAGGAGAAACCACATCCATGAAAACCATCGCGTATTTCGGCGATTACGAACTCCTGGAGGAGATCGGCCGCGGCGGCATGGGGGTGGTCTATAAGGCCCGGCAGAGAAGTCTCAATCGGCTGGTCGCCGTGAAAATGATTGCCAGCGGGCAGTTGGCCGATGCCGACGAGATCGAACGCTTCCGCGGCGAGGCCGCGGCAGTCGCCCGCTTGGACCACCCGCACATCGTGCCGATTTACGAGGTGGGCGTGCATGAAGGCAGGCATTATTTCAGCATGAGATTGGTCGAAGGCCCGAATCTCTGCCACCACATGGCGGAATTGCGCCAGAAGCCACGTGAAGCAGCGGCCCTGATGGCCGAGGTAGCTCGCGCCGTCCACCACGCCCACCAGCGCGGGATTATTCACCGCGACCTGAAGCCGGAAAACATCCTCCTCGATGCTGCCAAAGAGCCGTACGTTACCGACTTCGGCCTGGCTACGCGTCTGGACGGCAGCCGCAGCGGCGCACCGACCGGGGACGTGGTCGGGACAGCCAGCTATATGTCGCCGGAACAGGCTGCCGTCCAGGGCCAGCCGCTTTCCGCAGCGACGGATATTTACAGCCTTGGCGCGATCCTGTACGAGGCGCTCACGGGGCAGCCGCCCTTCCGAGCCGAGACCATGCTGGAAACGTTGAGGCAGGTTGTGGAACGAGAACCGGTACGTCCTCGCAGTCTCAATCCGCAGATCGCTCGCGACCTGGAGACGATCTGTCTGAAGTGCATCGACAAGCGGCCGCCGCGACGCTACCTCTCCGCCGCGGCACTCGCCGACGACCTCGACAACTGGCGGACGGGCAAACCGATCCGTGCCTGCCGTGTTGGTCCGGCCGAGCGGCTCGTGCTGTGGTGCCGGCGCCGGCCTGTGGTTGCGGCTCTGTTGGGGGTTGCTGCCGCGTTGCTGCTGCTGACGGCTACCGTAACCGCGACCGTGGTCAACTCCATGAACCAGGCGGAGCGGACGCGCACAATCGCACAAGAAAATCTGAGGCGGGTGCAAGAACAGCAAGAAATCACCGCCAGGGAGATCGCCCAAAAACAGCGCGAGGCGGACCTTGCCGCAAAACGCGAGGAAGACAACTGGAAGCGCGAGCAAATGAAAATCGCCGACGAAAAGGCGCGGAAGGAGCAAGAGGCGGTCCAGACCCGCGCCAAACAAGAGAAAAACAAGGAGTTGCCGGCCGGTGAACACGGGTTGGAAAGAACCAGCAAGGACCAAGCCCGCACGGAGGGCGATCACCGCCGCATGTTGGACTATCAGAGCGACATGCGCAAGGCCGCCCAGCTTGCCGAGATCGAGGACTTCCCGCCGATGCTCGACCTGCTGGAGAAGTGGCGACCCAAACCGGGCGAGACCGACCTGCGGCAGTGGGAATGGCACTACCTGCGTGCCCTGGCAGCCCGCCAATCGCTAGTGCAGCCGGGCGAAGCCGATTTCAGCTCCAGCGACGGCTGGTATCTGACGCTCCCGAGACACAAGCGGCCGATTGCTCATATCGAATGGAGCCCCCAAGGCAATGCCTTGGCCATGTACGACGACGATGGTTCGCTACAGGTACGGGACCTGCTGTCGGGCAAAGAACGCTTCTCACTGCAAGTCAATAGCAAGGGTCCCGACGTCGAATTCGAGTCTCGCTATCCATTCCGGCGACGGTGCGACGGCTGGAGTCCGGACGGACGCTACTATCTCACGGTTGAAACCCAGGGGGCGGCCAAGGTGCTGAACGGAACGACGGGCCGCGTGGTGGCCCAAGTACCGACCTGGCGGGGTCAACCTCCGGATGTCTATCGGTTCGCCTGGTATCGCTGCTTTGCCTGGAGTCCCGATAGCCGCTACCTGGCGGCCACCAACTCGCAAGCGGACGTGATCATTTTTGAGGCCGCTACCGGCCGCGAGGAGTTTATCCTGCAGGGGCACAAAGGCCCGATTACGGCGGCAGCCTGGAGCCACGACGGCCAGCGGCTGGCCTCCGGTTGCGACGACGGCAGCATCAAGGTCTGGGACGTGGCCGCGCGCAAGGAGTTGTACACATTGACCTCTGATCAAGGTCTAGTTTCCGCATTATCCTGGTGTCCGGACGGCGGGCGGTTGTTGGCGGCCTATTATCCTTTGCGGCGCGATAAACCCATTTTCCCTTCTACGGGTCCGCTTGTCTGTCAGGTCTGGGACTTGGCCGGCCGAATGTCAATTCTGAGCCTGCCTTCCAAGGCCATCCGCGAAACCAGTTTGCTTTGGAGCACTGACGGCCGCCGCCTGTGGCTCAGGAGCGCTTTGTTTGACGCGGCCACGGGGCGAGCCGTTTACGATTCCGGTGCAGCCGATAGGCGTGTTCTGCCTGACCCGGAAATGCGCCACGGCCTCTTGACTACCGCCTTCGAAAAACGAACAACTCTGATTGAACTGCCGGGGGGCGAGTCGTACCAGTTCCTGGCGCCTTGGTTCGACGCGACAACCGCCGCCGCCTGGACGCGCGACGGCCGTGGCCTGGCCCTGGGTAGCGCGTCGGGCCGGGTTTACGTCTGCCGGATCACACCGCATGGCGAGGGGGCCCGCAGCACCCGCCTGCCCGCAGGCAGTTCTCTCCAGTGGAACCCGGCGCATGACGAGTTTCTGGTTTTCGGCGCCAGTCAAAACGTATCGATTGGACGCCTGCCGCCGGGGTCGCCGCTCCGCCCGCTGGGCCCTGCCGCCCAGCGATCCTTTCCACTGCTCTCGGCACTGAGCCCCGACGGCAAGCGCGTGGCCGTTGCTCTCCTGGACGACACGATCCAGATTTGGGATACGGCAGCGGGCCAATGCATTCAGCGCATGACCGCGCACCGCAGAGATCCGACGTTCGCGGATCAATCACCGCAATTCTCACGACTGGTTTGGGGCCCTCGGTCAGCTCGCCTGGCTTCCAGCCGCACGGATGGAACGCTCCAGGTCTGGGACGCGCACACGGGCGCCGAGGTCTTCGGCGTCGATTATGGCGGCTTCCCCAACTACGTTCCCAACATTTTTGCGTGGTCACCTGACGAAGTCCAACTGGCAATCATTGATGGCGATTCGCGGGACAGCGGCATCGCGATCTGGGATCTCCGCACGGGGAAAGCGCAGCACAAGATTACTGGTCGGTATGATGTTCTGAATTCGGCCCTGGCCTGGAGCCCGGACGGCAAGACCTTGGCCGCTTACGGGGGTTCTCCGGGCGGGTTTATTCTTTACGACCCGGTCACGGGCAAAGAGCGCACCGGCGTTAGCTGCCCGGGCGTTTCCTCGCCGGCTCTGGGCTGGTCGCCGGACAGCCGCCGAATCGCCTGGAGCGGAGGGATTTACGACTCGCAAACCGGCCAGACGACTTCCCTGGAGAAGTACGACTATGCCGGCTCGTTGGCCCAGATTGTCTGGAACCCCAATGGCAAAGAACTGGCCGTCACCAACGGGGTCCAGGCGGTCATCTACGACGCCACCTCCGGGAAGAAGTCGTCCGCCCCTGACAAATTGCCGCGGATGTCCTTGTGCTGGACGGACCAGGGCTTGAGCGGAGTCCGGATTGAATCGGGCAACGATGGTTCGGCCCCCGCCTTAGCGATCATCGTGACCAACGCCGCCACCGGCAAGACGGTCCGCCTGAGCGAAGGCGAAGTGCGTGAGGTCTTCCGACCACAGAATCAGGTCGCGTGGGCGCCCAATGGCGAACGGATCGCAATTGCCGGCTGGCTGCGCGACAACCCGCGGCAAGACCGTTGTGCATTTGCCATATTCGACTTGGCCACCGCTCGCGAGGTTCGCGTGTTGCCACTGTCGGCGCCGACGAGGAAACTGTCATGGACCGCAAACGGGCACATCGAAGTCGAGACCGACAAGGGCCTGGAAGTTTGGAACGCCGAGAGCGGCAAGATGGAGCGCGTACTGCCGTTTGAAGGATCGCGAAAGTACCTTGACAATTGGTGGAACGTATTGAGCCCCGACGGGAAACACTATGCGGCCTGGGAAAGGCGCGGCAGCACAGCTACATGCAAGGTCTGGGACACGCTTACGAACGACCTCAAGTACGAATTTGGAGGAGAGGAGATGGCGAGCAACCCGGTTCCGTGGCAAATAGTGGCATGGAGCCCGGACGGCAAATACCTCGCTGCGCTCTGCAACCAGGTGAGCGTCTGGGACGTGGCAACTGGCAAGGAAATCAGCCGGCTTATGGGCCACGACGGCGCAATCGAGGCACTCTTCTGGACCGCCGACGGTGCCCGTCTGGTCACACGCAGCAAACGGAAGGTTGCTCTTCCAAAGGATGTGGACTGGGAACTCAAGGTTTGGGATCCGATCCACGGGGAGGAAATAATCAGTCTCCGCGGACCGTTGGCCGGTTTTGAGTTCACGCCCGATCTGCGTGTTTTTTCCCAGAAGGTGGGCAACCAACTTGTGCTCTGGGACGTCAGCCCGTCGAGAAAGGAGAAATCCGCGCGGTGAAAGAGACGCTGCGCATCATTCGAAACCGGCAAGGAGAGTAAAGGAATAGGCCGGGTCACTGATGCTTTCCAGTAAGCTGTCGCACCACTTTTCTTGCTTCTCCACGGCCACCGCGACAGTCCCCGTCAGCCGCGCATCGATGACGATATGCGTCCAATCCGCAAGTTCTGGATCCTCGGTCACGCGAAGCGTAATGATGCTGCCGAACAGTTTCGGACCAAACTGGCTCATTTCCGCCAAATGCCGATTGAATTCTAAATCCTTATGCACTATGATTTAGCGACCGATTCATTATCTGGGTGTATTCGCTACGAATGGCGTAGAATTCTGTATCATTAGAGAATAGGTGAAAAACGCAAGTTGTTAATACATAATCACTTGGGGCTGTAGCTCAGTTGGTAGAGCAACGGACTTTTAATCCGTTGGTCTCGGGTTCGAGTCCCGACAGCCTCACTCGCGTAACCCTTTGAATTTCAGAGGGTTACGTCGTTTCTTGGGCTGGCGTCTCTGCTCAGTCGGCCAATCTGCTTTCCGCCCCTGAAGGAACTCCGGCACGTAGACGTTCTCCGTCGCCTTCTTCATCTTGTCGGAGAGGCTGATGTAGCGGAGGGTGGTCTGAAATGACCGGTGACGCATCTTCTTTTGGAGAACGGCACCGGTCATCGTGTCGGCATTAAGGACGTACCGAGTACTCAGTACTGAGTACTCGGTACATTGTGGCAATTTGAATTGTGCCTCGCGGGATTACTTCTTCAACGAGGCCCGCAGGCACTCCAACTGCCCGCCCGAACCGAGCTTGCTGTTCTTGTGGGCGATGTAGTCGGCATAGGCCTTGATGAAGACCTTTCCTGGCGGACGAAGGTCGAAGTTCGCCGGGTCGTCGCGGAATGCCTCGCGATGGATCGCGCACCAGACCAGCCGGCCGTCGGTGTCGATGTTCACCTTGCAGACGCCCAGTTTGGCCGCCGGCAGGTACTGATTCTCGTCCACGCCGCTGGAGCCCTTCATCTTGCCGCCGGCTGCGTTGATGCGGTCGACCCATTCCTTGGGCACGCTGCTGGAACCGTGCATCACCATGGGGAAATCCTTGGGCAGGACCTTCTGGATCTCGGCGATGCGATCCATCCGCAGGCCCTGGCTGCCCGTGAACTTGAAGGCCCCGTGCGAGGTGCCGATGGCCACGGCCAGCGAATCGCAGCCGGACTTGGCCACGAACTCGGCCGCCTGGTCGGGCTCCGTCAGGCACACGCTGCCCACGATGTCTTCTTCCACGCCGCCGAGTTGTCCTAGTTCGGCCTCGACGGAAATGCCCTTTTCATGGGCACGATCGGTGATCCGCTTCGTGATTTCGACGTTCTTCGCGAACGGTTCGTGCGAGGCATCAATCATCACCGAGCTGTAAAACCCGCTACTGATGCAGTCGTAGCAGACGTCTTCGGTGCCGTGGTCGAGGTGGACGGCAAAAATGGCTTCCGGGAAGACCTCTTCCGCCGCGCGGATCATGGCTTCCAAGAACCGCTTGTCGCTATAGGAGCGGGCGCCGCGGGAAATCTGGATAATGAACGGTGCGCTGACCGCTGGCTTGGTCGGGTCACCGTTGGAATCCGACTTGCCCAGGTTGCCTCGGAACAGACCTACCGTCTGCTCCAGGTTGTTGATGTTGTACGCGCCCACGGCATACTTGCCGTATGCGTGGGCAAACAATTGCTTGGTTGTGACAATCATGTCTTTCGCTTTCTCATTGGATCCACAATGGACGTCAAAGTCTCCGTATTCTATCGCAGAAACGCCCTGCCCGCCAGGGTTGGCACAGCCGAATGACCAAATCCTAACGACGAATGACGAAGCCTGACAAGAATATGGATGGCAGCATGACAGAATTCACCCTGCCGACCGCGTGCGCCGATTTTTCGCACCGCCCTTTCAGGCCAGTGGCAACCTTTTTGCGTCGGGCCTTGGTCGTGACAAATGAGTCCAACCAATTGCAGGACTAGCGTTTATTGGCGAGAATTAGCGTTTCCCAATTCTCCTTATTGCGTTCCCCTTCGCCTTCCGACCTTCCCATGAAGACTTTTCGCGTTGGCATCCTCGGTTTCGGCATGATCGGCAAGGTGCATGCCTATGGCTACGCGACCTTGCCGTTCTATTATGATCCACCACCGCTTGCGGCCCGGATTACGCACGTCGTCACCAGCCGCCTGGAGACGGCCGAAAAGGCCCGGCGGCTGACGGGGGCCGATACGGCCTCGACCGATTTCCGCACGGTGACCGAGAACCCCGACGTCGATATCGTCCATGTCTGCACGCCCAACAACCGGCACTGCGAGGCCCTGCTGTCGGCGATCGCCCATCAGAAACATATCTACTGCGACAAGCCCCTGACGGCCACCTGGGACGAAGCCCGGCAGATCGCCGCCGCACTGCAAGGCTACCGCGGCACGGCGCAAATGACGTTGCAGAACCGCTTCTTCCCCGCCACGCTACGGGCCAGGCAGTTGATCGACGAGGGCCGCCTGGGACGCGTGCTGCAGTTCCGCGCCGCCTATCTACACGCCGGCAGCGCCGATCCCAACGCCCCGGCGCGATGGAAATTGTCCGGGGCGGCGGGCGGAGGCGTGATCGCCGACCTGGCCTCGCACGTGCTGGACCTTGTCGACCACCTGGCCGGTCCGCTCGACGCGGTGATGGCCGAAACGCATACGGCCTACGCCCAGCGGCCATCGCCCGAAGATCCAATGTGCAAGGTCCCGGTCGATGCGGAAGATTGCGTGCTGATCCTGGCCAGGCTACAATCTGGCGCGGTGGGCACGATCGAGGCCACGAAGCTCGCCGCCGGCACGGAAGACGAACTGCGGATGGAAATCCACGGCTCGCAGGGGGCGTTACGCTTCAATCTCATGGATCCGCACCACCTGGAATTCTACGACGCGGCGGTCGCCGATCGGCCGCTGGGCGGCATGCGGGGGTGGAACCGGATCGACACCGGCCAGCGCTATTTGCCCCCGGCCACGTCGTTTCCCAGTCCCAAAGCGGCCATCGGCTGGACCCGCGGACACGTAGCCTGCCTGGCGAACTTCCTCGATGCCGTTGCCCTAGGACGCACCGCCGAACCGGGCTTGCAGCAGGGTATTCGCGTACAGCAGTGGATGGAAAGCGTCAGGCAATCGGCCCGCAAGCGGCAGTGGATGCAGGCGGATCGTCCTTCGGGGGAACCATAGTACGCCGGCATGAATACAAAAAATCACATGTAGAATGGACTAACGATCCGAGCCTGCGGGACGTGCTGCGCCTGGTGCGGCCGACCCCGGCCGATAACGCCCGCCGGGCGCTGCTCGGCTGGCTGACCGACAAGTCGGTCGAGAAGTGGGCGCCAGCCACCGAAGCCGACCTTCCGGAGGAGGTCATGGCCCTGGCTGCTTTCCGCAAGGCGGAGTCGGCCGACGCTCAGATCGTATTCGTGGTGGGGCAATAGTGCTACAAACCCAGTTTCCAAAAAGTTTCTAGATCACCTTACACCTCGCACAAGTTCAATGGACTGTCGATCTTGTCAGGTGGAGAAGGCGCCTAGTTGCCTCTCGCGCCAGGGGCATATAATTCAAGCAAAGCCTCTTCAAAGGAGCCGCTCACGGAGAACAAATAGCACATGCCGGTCAGTCTGCGGAACAAGTCGTATCCCATACGGCTGGCCTAGGCTCTTTTCGAAGCCTACTCATCGCTTGTCGACCAGAGAAGGGAGAAGCACCGACATGGTAACCGCCAGTAGTCAGGATCTTGAAACGGAAGAAAAGGCAGGCTTGGCTGCGGCTACGGCATTGCTGAACGAAAAGGAGGGCGACGCGACTGCTGAGGCCGCGGAAACGGAAGCGAAGAGCAGCTCTGCCCCCGCATCGGCTGTGCCGGCTCATGACGCGGACCAAGACAAGCTCGCCGCGACCGGCCCGCCTTCCGAGGTCGCAACGAAACGGTCCGGAGCCAGAGCCGCACTGCGCCGATGGCGAATGCCATTGCTGCTGGCCGCGGCTGCAGTGGCCCTGGCGGTCGCCGGATACTTTCTTGCCCCGTGGGTGGTCACGGCTCTGAACACGGTTTCCACCGATGACGCCTATGTCAACGGGCACGTCACTTTCGTTGCTCCCCGCGTGGCGGGACAGGTGAGCAACGTCCTGGTAGACGACAACTACCGCGTGAAAAAGGGGGACGTGCTGGTGGAACTCGACCCGGAGCCGTACCGGGTTCAAGTAGCTATCAAAAAAGCCGCCCTGGAAGCGGCGGAGACGGACTTGGCGGCTGCCCAGGCCCTGGTCCGCGGCCAGGTGGCCCAGGCTCGAGCCAATCGTTACAAACTGCAACATGCCATCGAGGACGTGGACAACCAGATCGCCAACCTGCACGCCGCTGTGGCGACTCTCGATAGCCGGAGGGCGACCATGCAACTGGCCAAAGCCAATCTCCGACGGGGCGAGCAGTTGCTGCCTACCGCGGCCATCTCCGTGCAAGATCTCGACGTGCTTCGGGAATCGTACACGGTCGCCCAAGCGAGCGTCGAACAAGCCTCGCAGGCGGTCTATGCCATACGAGCCAGCCTGGGCCTGCCCGCGGTGCCTCCGCCGGGGCAGAAGTTGGAGCAGGTGCCTGCCGATCTGGACCAGAACTTTTCCACCGTTCGTCAGGCCTTGGGCGAATTGCTGCAAAGCACGGCCCAGTTCGGTTACTTTCCGGCCTCGTGGACCGCGACCCCCAAAGAGGCCGTCGCGACGTTCTACAAGCAAGATCCCGAGGGCAACCTCAACCGCATCTTCGCCCAACTCATTCCCAAGGCGCCCGCCATCAAGCAGGCCGAGGCCAAGGTCGAGCAGGCCGGCCGCGACCTGGACCAGGCCGAATTGAACCTCAGCTACTGTCGCATCGTCAGCGATATCGATGGCGTGGTGACCGGCCGCGACGTCAACCCCGGCAACAACGTCCAAGTGGGGCAGAGTCTCATGGCCGTCCGCTCGCTCACGCAGATCTGGATCGACGCCAATTTCAAGGAAACGCAGTTGGCCAACCTCCGCATCGGCCAGCGGGCACGCTGCGAAGTTGATATGTACGGCAGCCGGCTGGAGTTCGAAGGCCGGATCACGGGCTTCACCATGGGGACCGGCCAGACCCTGGCCTTGTTGCCACCGGAGAACGCCACGGGCAATTTCGTCAAGATCGTCCAGCGGCTGCCCGTCCGCATTGAACTGACCGACTACGACCCCGGCAAACAACCCCTGTTCGTCGGCTTGTCGGTGACTCCCTACGTCTATTACAAGGAGCCGCCCGCAGGGCCAAACGCGGGCGTGTTCCTGCGACAACTGGCGGAGCTGCCCCAAGCCCCCACGGAGCCGCGCGTGTCCGACGCGCGGAACAGCCCGTCAGCCTCCGCCAGGGCGTTGCGGTCGGAAACCCCTCTGCCGCCGAAACGCTGAGCGGAAAGATCGGCGACCACAGGCCGACAATTGCAAAGCACCAAATTGGAAGCATCAAATCCGAAACAAATTCGAATTTCAAAGATTCAAATGATCAAACCGAAGTCGCATCTTTCGTCTTGAGCCTTTGAATTTTCTTGTTTGGATTTGTTTCGGATTTGGTACTTCGGAATTCGGATTTTCCCATGAGCACCATTGCCCTCGCCCCATCGGCAGCCGTCCGCCCGGCGATCAACCCCTGGTTGGTCGCTGTCGCCGTGGTCATTCCCACGTTCATGGAAGTGCTCGACACCACCATCGCCAACGTCGCACTGCGTTACATCGCCGGAGGCCTGTCGGCGGCGGTTATCGACAGCGAGTGGGTGCTCACCAGCTACCTCGCTGCCAACGCCACGATACTGCCGATCTCGGGCTGGCTCTCGAGCCACATGGGACGCCGCAATTACTTCTTACTGTCGATCGCCGTTTTCACGATGGCCTCGGCGGCGTGCGGTATGGCCACAAGCCTGGGGCAGATTATCCTGTTCCGGGTGATCCAGGGATTGGCCGGCGGCGGACTCCAGCCCTCCAGCCAGGGTGTGTTGCTCGATGCATTCCCGCCGGAGAAGCAAGGCGCAGCCCAGACGATGTTCGGCGTCGCGGCGCTGCTTGCGCCGGTCGTTGGCCCAACTTTGGGCGGCTATCTCACGGTCCAGTACGATTGGCGCTGGATCTTCTACATCAATGTTCCCGTGGGGGCGCTGGCCTTGCTCCTGTGTTACTTTGTTGTCGACGATCCGGTTTACCTCAAGCGGGAGCGGGGCGAACTGCGCCGCCAGCCTTTCTATTTCGACTACCTTGGCCTGGGGCTGCTGGCCCTGGTCATGTCCTGCTGGGAAATCATGCTCAGCAAGGGACAGGAATGGGACTGGCTGGGCGACCCTTTTTGGCGCGTGCAGACACTGCTCAGCCTGTTTGTTCTGGGCCTGGTCTGCCTGGTCTTCAGGGAGACGCGGATCGCCAGCCCAGTGGTCAACTTTCGGCCGCTGCTGGAGCGCAACTTCACAGCCTCCTGCATCATCATTTTCTGTGCCTACGGAGTTTTATACGGCGCCAGCACGTCGTTGCCTGGCCTGCTTCAGTCCTTATTCGGCTACGACGCTTACGTCTCGGGACTGGTGCAGTCTCCCTCGGGAATTTTTTCCATTGCGATGATGGTAGTCGGTGGAATTCTCCTGGGCCGCGGCGCCGACGCTCGCTGGCTCATAGGCGGGGGGCTGCTGATCATGGCCGCCGGCTGCTACTGGATGGCACTGATGAACCTGTACATCAGCCCGTGGCAGGTAGTTTGGCCGCGCGTGGTGATGATCGTGGGCCTATCGATGATCTTCGCTCCGCTCAGTATTGCGGCCTTCAAGTACACTCCCCTGAATTTGCGCGGGGCCGCTGTCGGCCTGTTCGCTCTGCTCCGCAACGAGGGGGGCAGCGTCGGCACGTCGATGGCCCAGACCATCCAGGAACGCCGCGAGCAGTTTCACTTATCCCGGCTGGATGAAAACCTTGGCCGACTGAACCCGCATGTTCACTCATTCCTGGGGCGCGGTCAAGAGTTTTTCATGCGGTTGACAGGAGACCCTGCCCATTCGCAGCAGAGGAGCGTAAATGTCCTCGACAACCTCCGCCAGCAGCAGGCCTCGTCGTTGGCCTACTTCGACGTTTTCTGGTTGTGCGCCGTATTGGGGGTGCTGCTGGTCTTCCTGGTGCTGCTGATGAAGCGGTCCGTAGCCGAAAAGGGCGCACACGTCGGCGCGGAATAGGACACTGCCTTTGGTTGCTGTTCGGATTGTCCACGGCAGTCCTGTTCGCCGCCTTGAGCCGGCTGGTTTCGGGCCGCCTGCACATTTACGTATAGGTCCGTCACCTCCCCTGCGGTATAAACCCCGGAACGCCCGAATTCACCACCGCATTAAACCGGACCCGAGTCGTGATCCCCTCGCTGATTTGTCTTACGGCCTCTTCCGGAAGGGCCGAGACTTCAAAGTTCTCCTTAATGCGGCTGGGGGTCGTCGAGGTGGTCAAGAGGGCTGTTCCGCGCTGGATGGCCCAGGCGAGCAAGACCTGCGCCGGGGTTTTTTCGACGCGCTTGGCGATAGCGGTAATGACAGGATCTTCCAGCAACTTGGGCTCGATGCCATGCCCCAACGCTGCGAACGCTTGGAACACGATGCCATTCTCTCTGCAATAGTCCAATAGGTCCCACTGCGGAAGATACGGATGGGATTCGACGTGAACAACTGCGGGCTTGATCCTGCCTGCCTCAAAGATCTCTTGCGTCTGGCTCAGGCTGACGTCGGACAATCCGATGGCCTTGCACTGGCCCTCGTCCACCAGGCGCTCGAGCGCCCTCCACGTATCCAGTAGCGTCACCCCTTTGTCGTAGATCACGTTGCCGTTCGCATCCCGCGGGTCTTGCTCGTCTCCTGGCTGGAAGGCAAAGGGCGTATGGATGAGATAGAGGTCGACATAGTCGAGTTGGAGTAATTTGAGACTGGCCTCGAAGGCGGGCTTGACGCGTTCCGGACGATGATTGTTATTCCAGAGCTTCGTGGCGATAAACACTTCCTCGCGCTTAATCTCTCCCGCCTGGAACACATCTTGGAGCGCTTCGCCGACCTCCTTTTCATTTCGGTACCGTTCGGAAGCGTCGAGCTGGCGAAACCCTGCCTCCAGTGCCGCCTTCGTCGCGACTCTGGTGGCGATGGGGTCGGGAATCAGCGTGCCAAAACCGAGCGCCGGGATTTCATCGTGGCCGTTGTTCAGGGGGATTCGGATGTCGTGAAGAGCGCGGGCACTTTCGATTTCGATTGTCATGGACATGATCTGCAACTCCCATATCGTTGAGCGGCAAAACGGACAGCAGTCTTGAAGAGACCGCCGATCGCCTAAACGACCCTCCGCGATTACAAGAGGCTTGTTTGCGGCCATAGGGTGGGCCGAGTAACACCGAGTCCCACGCTACAAATGCGCCTCTTGGGATCACGAAAGGCCGTTTAGGCGGTCGTGGCCTCACGGTGCTGGACCGGCCGGTAATGCTCGGCCGGGGGCTCGAAAAGCGATCCCAAAGCGGTTCCAGCCGTTAACTGAAATGACAGCGAGCTTTACACGCTCCGGTTTCTAAAACGTCAATCGGGCGACACGCTGTTACGCCGGAGGAATTCTATGTCGTCGGGATTGAAGGGGCAACTGTATGTCGTCGGGGGTCCTGATCGGGGGCAGACCGACACTTTGCACTATACGGCTTGCGAAGAATCGTACGGCGTCAGTGCGGCGAGACGACAAGAAGGTCAGTCAGAACTATTTCTCTTAGTTCAACAGGCCGCAAGCTCGGTGGGGTCGTCGCTGCCTTCCGCTGAAATGTTATGAAATTGCTAGTCTTCTCCAGGTCATTCGTCATTCGTCATTCGTCACTTGGTCGCCCCGATTCCGGCCCTCGTCGCCGTCTTCAAGTACAGATCGACATATTTTTTCGCGCTCTGGGTCCACGACCAGTCCTGCCGCATGCCGGTATCGATCAGCGCTTTCCACTCGTCGGGATGCAGGCGGAAGAGATCGCAGGCCCGCCGCAGGGTCTCGCTCAAGGCCAGAGGGCTGTATTCCTGGAAACTGAAACCGTTGGCCGGCGCGGAGTCGGCCTGTGAACTGCCGTAACCGACAATCGTGTCGGCCAGGCCGCCCGTCTCGCGGACGATCGGCACGGTGCCATATTTCAGGCTGTACATCTGGTTCAATCCGCAAGGTTCGAAGCGGCTGGGCATGAGAAAAATGTCGCTGCCGGCCTCGATGCGGTGGGCCAGGGGGTTGGAGAACTCCAAGCGTGCGGCAATCTTCTGTGGATAGCGTTGGGCCAGGCCCTCGAACAACTTGTGGTACTTGGGCTGCCCGGTGCCCAGCACGACCCATTGCACGTCGCTGGTTTGCACCCAGCGCTGCAACAGTTCGGCAATCAGGTCAAAGCCCTTTTGGTCGTCCAACCGGCCTACGGTGGCCACCAGAGGCACGCCGCCCGCCTGCGGCAACCCAAGCTCTTTCTGCAAGGCCGCCTTGCAGGCCGCCTTGCCCAGGCTGACGGTCGTCGCGTCGTATTGGGCCGCCAGGTGGCGGTCCGTGGCCGGATTCCAATCGGCTTCGTCGATGCCATTGAGAATCCCCGAAAGCACGTCGCGGCGATGCTGCGTCACGCCCTCCAATCCGCAACCCAAGGGACTGCTCTGGATTTCCTGCGCATATCGCGGACTGACCGTGACGATCGAATCGGCGAAGACCATGCCCGTCTTCAACAGGTTCAGTTTGCCGTGGAATTCCATCTGGTGCCAGTTGAAATACTTCCAGTCCAGGCCGGTCAAGAGCATGTCCCAGTGCCAGAACTGGCCTTGGTAGGCCATGTTGTGGATGGCAAAGACCGAGGCGATCTTCTGATACTGCGGAATGCCAGCGTAGACGAGTTTCAGGTAGGCCGGCACCAGTCCCGTTTGCCAGTCGTTGGCGTGCAGGATGTCGACGGGCAGGTCCAGCAAGCGGATGGCCTCCAGGACGGCACGCGAGAAAAAGACAAACCTTTCGCAATTATCGATATAGTCCTTGCCGTCGGCGCCGTAGAGCTGATCGCGGTCGAAGTATTGGTCCTGGTGCACCAGGTAAACGGGAACTTTGCCGCCGGGCATGCTGCTCCGCGACAAGTGCCCGCTGACCATCTTGCTGCCGATAGGCACGATGAAATCGAGGCCCAGGGGCTTGATCGGCTGGCCGCAGTAGCGGGTCTGCCGATAGGCGGGCAAAATCAGGGCGGCCTGGTGCCCCAGTCGCGCCAACTCGACGGGCAACGCGCCGCTGACATCCGCCAGTCCGCCGGTTTTCGCAAACGGAACGGCTTCACTCGTGGCCAATAGGATATTCATGCCAAAACTCCGTTTTGCAGGCTGGTAGGCTCTATTTGCAGCCGGGAAAACTATCAAACGCCAGAATGCCTCAGGCAGTATACAAAAATAGTCCTGCCTATCTTAATCTTACCACAGCATTGGCGGCAAGATTTACCTGAACGATAATGTTTTACGGGGCGATAAAATCAGCCCAACGCGGGCTGCTATTTTGGGCTCGCCGCCAGGTTTGTGGTGCGGGCGTCCCGCCTGCCCTTGTGTGCTACTACGTTTCGGGCAGCCGGGACGGCCGCACCACTATCATCCCCAAACATGGTAGAGAGCCTTATTTTGCGATGCGCACGTATTTCCTCCGTCCGGGCACCCTGCCGGGCACCGTTTACCCATGGTCGTGGTCGTGGTCGGCATGGTCGGCGACGGCCGATTTATTCGGCTCTACCGCTTTTAGGCAAACGCCCGCTGGAGTCCCGCCTTTAGACGGAATCGAGCGGAATTCCGCCTAAAGGCGGGACTCCAGCGCAGTTGGTTGTCCGGTTTGCACCTAAAAGCGGAAGAGCCATTTATTCCCCCGGTGCCGAAGGCAGGTCAGAAAAAACTGCTTCCCGCAGCATTTCTCCCGCCTGGATCGCCGAGACCAACCCGCCGTTTCGAGTCAGGCAGTGGTGTGACCTGGTCACAAAAAGCGGCTTCTTCGCGTTTCCGCGGCGATTTTGTACTTCCATGGTTGTACTAGGATTTCACTAAAGGTAGTTGCACGACAGCGCAAACTGCGGGAAAGCGAACACTTGACACTCTAACGATAGTTTCGGCACAGCCAAAGGCCGTTGTCATTTTTGTGCCATTCTGTACCATTTTTAGCTACTTTGTGCCATTCTGTGTCATTCTGTACCATTTTGTGCCAAGCGTGTCCATGCGTATAGTATATGGGAGTAGGACACACGGCGTTTTCTTGCGGCTATTTAAGTGCAGAGTCAGAAAAATAATTAATTGCTGCCACGGCAAGTGCGGCCGTTCGCGACCGTTGCCGAGCCGTAGGGTGGGTCGAGGCACGAGACCCACGCGCCACAGTTTCCGCGCAGCCGCCGGCGCGGACGCCGACTTGGGCAGGTCGGCGCCGCGCATGATATGTGGCCCCCGGTTCGCTACACCGGGAGCTGGTTAAATTATCAAAGAACAAATGCACGCGCAGAATATTCAGGCATGGCTGAATTGTCTGCAGCGCGCTTTCTACCCACATAATACGAAAGAACTTTCGCCACCATTTGCGCGCGGGACACAAACTTGCGTCGCAAGTCCAATGGCTCGTTGCGCTTTCGGCATCTGCACACCCGTCGGCACCGTGATCAATCGGGAGCTGCGCTTCAAGGCCGATTCGCCCGGCTGCCCAATAACAACTCAAACTGTAAACGCCACCGCCGTCCCCGTGCCGGCGGAGCGAGTGTTTGACCACTACCAGCCACGGTAATCCCCCAATTTCCGCGCCTTTCGCGTGCTGGCCGCCCGGCCCTCCGGGCGGGTGGCACGCGAAAGGCGAGGAAATGGATCGTCGTCCGCGAGCCCCGCCCCGGCTGGATTACAATGGAAATTCCGCCACTGGAAAAATGGGGAAAGCCCATGCGCTGGCTGACGCCCGAGCAGCGGGAGAGGATGCAGTCGCCCGACTTCTATCAACTGCTCCAGACGCATGTGACGCGGAAGTACCTAGCGCGGGCGGCGACGGCAACGGCCGG
>Ga0181520_10000501_pt1 | contig 86459 bp, 38 predicted proteins | sample PEATcosm2014_Bin_29_FD_132451 | JGI IMG/M metagenome (GOLD analysis project Ga0181520, IMG submission 132451) | Peatland microbial communities from MTU Mesocosm Facility, Houghton, MI, USA - PEATcosm2014_Bin02_30_metaG | ecosystem: Environmental > Terrestrial > Soil > Wetlands > Peat | place... | reverse complement strand
GGCGCTCTTTGAGGCCTTGAGCGGCATGGACATCAAGCAACTGATGTCCAACGTGAAGGCCATCAAGCCGAAGGCGGGAGAGAAGCCGGAGGAAAAGTAAAGACTGGGTGCCCCATCCTTGTGGCGTTCTTGTTCTTGCCGCAAGGGTGGGATACCACGAACCAAATCATCGCTGATTGAAGAACATTCAAGACGAGGAGATTATGAAGAAAACAGTTTGTATGACCGCACTCTTGGGAATCATGATGTTGCCCTGCGCAGCCTTTGCGCAAGCCCCTGCCGCACAACCCACGACCGCGCCTGCGGCTGCGGCATCAACGGCCGTTCCTGCCGATCAACAGCCCACGAAGGAACAGCTGATCAAGCTCTTCGAACTGATGCATGTGCGCGACCAGATGGCGTCGGTGACCAAGATGATGCCCGGGCTGGTGCAGCAGCAGATGAAAACGCAAATGCAGCAGATGCAGAAAGACCATCCGGAGATGGGTATGATGTCCGAAGAAAAGCAGCAAGCCGTCGGGATAGTCATGGACAAGTACATGGCGCGGGTCTTCGACATCTACCCTTTCGACGAGATGATCTCGGATATGGCGGGCATCTATCAAAAGCATCTGTCCCGCTCCGATGTGGACGGGATGATTGCCTTTTACAGCACGCCGGCCGGGCAGCACATGGTTGCGATGACGCCGGTCATCATGCAGGAGTATATGCCTCTGGTTATGCAACGGATGCAGGAGCGGATGAAGCCCTTGACGGATGAGATGAGCAAGGAGATGGAGCAAATCGCCAAACCCGCGGCTCCGGCAGCGGATAAGCCGGCTGAGAAGTAAATGCTGGGCGCCCCACCCCTCGCCGCGTTCTTCTTTTTGCGGCCCAGGGAGGGATGCCACAACACTCGAATTGTTTTGTAACAGGGCATGGCTTCAGCCGTGCCGCACTGAGCGCATCCATGAACCGGGGCTCTAGCCCCTGAAAACAGTCTTGAGGAAGACGAGGAGAGTATGAAGAAAACAGTTTGTATTGCCGCACTCCTGGGAATGTTGATGTTGCCTTGCGCGGTCTTTACGCAGACACAGGCTGCACAACCCCCGGCCGCGGCGGTGGCACAGGATCAGACCGCTAAACAAGAAGCTGCGAAACAGGCCGCGCGATCATGGTTGGCGTTAGTGGACGCCGTCAACTACGGACAAAGCTGGCGGGAGGCCGCATCGTTCTTCCAATCAAAAGTATCGAAGGAGGATTGGGAGAAGGCTCTTCAGCAAGTCCGTGCACCGCTTGGCGTCGCCGGTAGTCGAACGCTGTTGGGGGCGCAGTATCAAACCGATCTTCCCAATACGCCGAAGGGAGAGTACGTCATCCTTCCGTACAAGACCGAGTTTGCGGGCATGGGGCCGGTTCTGGAGACGGTTATTCTAATGCTCGACAAGGATGGGAAATGGCGTGTGTCGGGGTATTTTGTGAAGCCGGCACAGTAACTCGTTGTGCCGGGCACGAGGTGACTGACAACTGACAACTGACAACTGACGGCTGAACAAACAAGGAGGTACGTCATGGCACTGCTGGAGAGAGTAAGCACATTGTTGCGCGCCAATCTGAACGACCTGATCGAGAAGGCCGAGGATCCGGAGCGGATGTTGAAACAGATCGTGCTGGACATGGAGAACCAGTTGATGCAGGTGAAGACGCAGGTGGCCATCGCCATCGCCGACGAGCACCTGCTGGAGAAGAAGCGCGTCGAGCATACCGAGCAGGCGGCGGAGTGGAGGCACAAGGCGGAGCTAGCCGTACAGAAGGGCCACGACGACCTGGCCCGCGCGGCGCTGGAACGGGCGCTGAGCCACGACCAGCTGGTGGCCGGCTTTACCACCCAGGCCGAGGACCAGAAGCACGAGGCCGACAACCTTCGCCAGGCGCTGCGCAAGCTGGAGCAGAAGCTGGGCGAAACGCGCGCCCATTGCGAGATGCTGGTGGCCGAGCATCGGCGGGCCAAGGTTGTGGGCCGGGCGACGGAGGCGCGGCAAGTGGTAGGTATCGGGCAGGAGCACGCGCTGGGCCGGATGAAGACCCGCGTCCACCTGAAGGCAGCCCAGAACGCCGCCGCCAGCGAGGTGATGGTTCCTGAGTCGCTTGAAGACCGCTTTCATGCGCTGGAGAGCGAAGACCGGATCGAGCTGCTGCTCAATGAGATCAAGACCCGGCAGGCGATCCAATAGAGGCCGCAACTAATCCCACCCTTTCCGCTAGGTAAGCGGAAAGGATGGGGCACCCAGACTCTTATCTGTTGGGGCAGATTGTTGTGTCCTCGGAAGGCAGAAGCGCGTCTAACAAACAGGCACTGTATACGGACGATGAAATGTTTTCTCTGAGCGGGGTTTGAACCGGAGGTTGAACGGTAGGCTTCGCGGGGGAGTGATTTACCCTTAAAGGGTAGCCCCTGGCCGATTCGCGCTTTCACGCGGAGCTGGCTGATCGGGCCAAATCCATGACTGGTGGGCGAATGCGCTTCGGTTCTTATCTTCTTTCCACAACATTTCTTGCTGGAATGGCTCTGGTGGTATCGCCTTCCCGCGCGTCCGCGCAGGAAAATGGCTCGGCTCCGAACGTCACCGCGGCCGCGGAGTTCCCCGATGCGCCGCGGCCGCAGTTCGAGGTTGCGTCAGCCGAGCCTCTTGATCAGCAGACCCCCGCCGCACAGGGCACATCCAGCTCTCAAACCCCCGCGCCGCCGCCCGCCGCCGAAAAAAGCCAGCACGAGAAGGCCGAAGAGCAGATCAAGGAGCAGGAGAAGCAGCGGCTGGTGGGCATTGTGCCGATGTTCAATATCTCCTATCGCGCCGACGCCGTCTCGCTGACCGCGGGGCAGAAGATGAAGCTCGCCCTTCGCTCCACCACCGATCCGGTAGCCTTTGCCGCCGCATTCGTGGTTGCCGGTTATCACGAGGCTCTGGACGACGATAAGGGATTCGGATGGGGACTCCAGGGCTATGGGAAGCGGTCGGGAGCGGCCTATCTGGACGCTTTCGACGGCAACATGATCGGCAACGGCATTCTGCCTTCCATCCTGCACCAGGACCCCCGTTATTTTCGCCTCGGCCACGGAACCGTCACTCACAGGCTCCTGTATTCTCTGGCCACCAATGTAATCTGCAAGCACGATAATACCGGCAAGTGGGAGCCCAACTACTCGAATATTCTGGGCAATATCGCCGGAGGCGCAATCTCCAATCTATACTATCCGTCCAGCAACTCCGGGATTGGCCAAACCTTTACCAACGGTTTTATTGTGACCGCCGAGGGCGGGTTTGGTTCGGTCTTCGATGAGTTCTGGCCCGACGTTTCGCGCAAAGTGCTTCATCGGGATCCCACGCATGGCCTCGATGCCCAGGCGCGCGCCGACGAGAAGGCCCGCAAAGACGCCGAAAAGGAAGCCCGGCAGGAGCAGAAATAGACCTGCGCGCTGGCTATAAATGCGGATGCGCCGCGAGGTTAGTCGTCCAGCGGCCATGCGCGATATTCTTGAAATAGCAGCGCAGTCCTCTCCCGTTGCTGCGAAAGGAAAACAGCAATGTACTCAGTCCATGCCTGGAGTTGCCTGCTCGCGTTGGCATTCATTCCCGTCTTCGCCGCTGCGCCCTTTGCGCTGGCTCAGACTGCGCCCCAGGACGGCGCCGGAGCCTATGCAACCGGAAAGTATCGCAATCTTTTTGTGGAAGCCGGCCATTCGCCCCAAGAGGTTAAGGCGAAGATCGACGCAGCCTTTCAGCAGCTTTTTCATGGCGACCCGCAGACGCAGGCCGTGGCTTATTCCGCGGGCAGTAACTCCAACGGGCCGCTGATTTATCTGACGGACGTCTATAGCCGCGACGTGCGCACCGAGGGGATGTCGTACGGGATGATGATCGCCGTGCAGTTGGACAAGAAGGCCGAGTTCGACGCGCTGTGGAATTGGGCGATGACCCATATGTACATCAGCGACCCGAAGCATCCGTCGCACGGCTATTTTTCCTGGTCGTGTAAAACGGACGGCTCGCCGAACGATGAGTCTCCGGCACCCGACGGCGAAGAGTACTTCGCGATGGCGCTGCTGTTCGCGGGCAATCGCTGGCCGGGCGGCCACGGCATCTACGACTATCATACCGAAGCCTTGCAACTGCTGACCGCGATGCGTCACCGTGCAGTCATCACCGGCGCCACGAAGTTCGGGCCGCGCAGTGTGGGTGCAGAGGTGAACGAAGAGAACGCGATGATTCTCTTCACCCCGGCAATCATGCCGCATCCTTTCACCGATCCCTCCTACCACCTGCCCGCCTTCTACGAGCTATGGGCGCGCTGGGGTCCGGTAGAGGACAGCGCCTTCTGGGCGCGCGCCGCGGAGGTGAGCCGCGCCTTTTTTGTGAAGACAACGAATCCTCAGACCGGCCTTGCTCCCAACTACGCCAACTTCGACGGCACGCCGCACGTAACCGAATATCCGCAGTCGGGCATCTTCGCTTACGATGCGTGGCGCACGGCCAGCAACTGGTCAGTGGATTGGTCGTGGTGGCGCAAGGCGCCCGCGGAGCAGGAGTTGAGTGACCGCATCCAGAAATTCTTTGCAGCGCAGGGCATCGACAGCTATGGGCCGGTCTACACGCTGGACGGCAAAGATTCTGGCGCGCCAGGACAGAACAAGGACCATCCCGCCGGGTTGGTGGGCGCCAATGCGGCCGCCGGGCTCGCGGCCACCGACCAGGCCCGCGCAAAGCAGTTCACCGAAGCCTTGTGGAAGACGCCAATCCCCTCTGGCCAGGGCCGCTATTACGACGGCATGCTTTACCTGATGAACTTCATGCATATCAGCGGCGAGTTCCGCATATGGGCGCCGAAATAGCGCCACTCATTTTCGAGCATTATCTCCGTTCCAGCCATGCGCGCATCGATGGCCCCACCCTGGCCGCAAAAAAATGCGCGGCGAGGGTGGGGCGCCCATCTTCAATGTTAGTGCTTATGGATAGATGCCGCGCAGCTTGACGGCCTCAGCCACGCGCCCAATTCCCAGCATGTTGGCAGCGATGCGCATGGGAACTTTGCGCTCCAGATGGATCTTCAGCACATCAGAGAAAGCGGTCTTCATCACGCGCTCCAGGCGGTTGTAGATGTCCTGCGCGTCCCAGAAGAGGTGCTGCTCATCCTGCACCCACTCGAAGTAAGAGACGGTCACTCCGCCGGCGTTGCAGAGAATGTCGGGAATCACGAAGACTCCTTTGCCATCCAGGATTCTGTCCGCCGCCGGGGTGATAGGTCCGTTAGCTGCTTCGGCGATAATCTTGGCGCGCACCGCGGATGCGTTATCGGAGTGAAGCGCATTCTCCAGGGCCGCCGGAACCAGGATGTCGCATTCCATGGCCAGTAACTCAGCCGGCGTAATCGCCTCGCTTCCCGCGAACTCCGCGACGCGCCCGGCGGACTCCTTGTGCGCGATCAGCTCGGGAATATTCAACCCATTTCGGTTGCAGATGCAGCCGGTTGAATCGCTGACCGCGATCACCCTGGCCCCGGCCCGATGCAATAGATCCGCCGCAATCGAACCGGCATTCCCAAAGCCCTGCACAACCACCGTCGCGCCCTTCATGGGGAGCTTGAGATGCGCGCAGGCGTGCTCGATGGTGTAAAAAACGCCGCGCCCGGTGGCTTCGTTGCGGCCCAGCGAACCGCCCAGGCTGATGGGTTTTCCGGTCACCACACCGGGAATCGGATATCCCTTGGTCATCGAGTAAGTGTCCATGATCCACGCCATGGTCTGCGGATTCGTGTAGACATCCGGCGCAGGTATGTCCTGCTCAGGACCGATCAAGGGAAGAACGGCGCTTGTGTAGCGCCGCGTCATGCGTTCCAGTTCGCCTAGCGACATGTGCTTCGGATCGCAGGTGATCCCGCCCTTGGCGCCGCCGAAGGGAATGTTGACTACGGCGCACTTCCAGGTCATCCATGTGGCCAGCGCCTTCACCTCGTCCAGTGTCACCTGGGGGTGAAAGCGAATGCCGCCCTTGCCGGGCCCGCGCACCGTGCTGTGCTGCACGCGATAGCCTTCAAAGCGGCGAATGCGCCCGTCTTCCATGCGCACCGGCACGGTGACCGTAAGAATCCGCTCGGGATACTTGATCATCTCCCGAATATCGTTGTTGAGCCCTAATTGGTTGGCTGCCGTATCGAAGTTCTCCAGCGCAACGTCATAGGAATTGTCTGCAACATTCATTGTGAGCATCGTCTTTCCTCCTTGACTGCACCAATACGTCAGGCGCTTCAGCAAGGATCAACGGCTCAACCAGCATTGACTACCGCGGGAGAGCTTCGGTTCTGCTCGTACTGCATCCGCGCCTGTCGCTACCACTATTACCAGGCAATGACAGACCATTGCCTGTCAGCCCACACTGCACCCTATCTGCAAGAGTCCGGGCGCGATTCTCTCGCCAACTCCCGGCCCCGCTCAATCGCGCGCCGGTTCAACTCCGTCCAGCGCGGATTTTTCACCAGCTTCTTGAGCGCCGCGTCAATGTTAATCTCCCGCAACACCCCGGTAATTTCCAGCAGCGCGCCCAGCATCACCATGTTGCCCGCGCGCGGATTGCCCAGCGCATCGGCGATTTCCGTGAAGGGACGCGCCAGCACCTGCACGCCTGGCCGCTCGCAATCGGCCGGGAACTCCTCGCCGTTGTAAAGAATCCATCCGCCCTCGGGCACGCTCTTCACAAACTTGCGCAGCGCCGGTTCATTCATCGCCACCAGCACATTGGGACTGGTCACCATCGGTGAATCGATGACGCGCCTGGACAGGCGCACATGACAGTTCGATGTGCCTGAACGCATCTCCGGCCCATACGAAGGCAGCCAGGAAACTTCCAGGCCGGCGTCCAGCCCGGCCTCGGCCAGCACCTCGCCCAGCAGCAAGACTCCCTGCCCGCCAAAGCCTGCCACGCGCACGGCAAGATTCAGATCAGCGGCCGTATTATTGTGTATATCCGGATTGCCCTCCGGCAGATCTTCGCTGGCGACGCCAAGAATCTGCGGAATCCGATTCAGCGCCGGCGCGGCTTCAGGCAGCACTCGCGGTTGCGCTTCTTTGGTGCGATCGCGAAAGACTCCCAGCGGGAATGTCTTCTCCATTACGTCGCGCACCCAGTGCTGCGCCTCGACCGGAGTCATCTTGAAAAGCGTCGGACAGGGTGAGAGTACCTCAATCAGCGAGAAGCCCAGCCCGCGCACCTGGTTCTCCATGGCCTTCTTGATGGCGCGCGCGGCCTGCATGATCTGCTTGTTGTCTCCCAGGCCCACGCGCTCAATGTAAACCGGAGCTTCAAGTGTGGCCAGCAGTTCGCATACGTGCAGCGGATAGCCTTCGTTGGCCGCGCTGCGTCCCTCCGGAGAGGTCGCGGTCTTCTGCCCCAGCAGCGTTGTCGGCGCCAATTGTCCGCCGGTCATGCTGTAGATGGCGTTGTTCACGAAGATCACCGTGATGTGTTCGCCGCGATTGGCCGCGTGCAGAATCTCCGCCGAGCCGATGGCAGCCAGGTCTCCGTCGCCCTGGTAGTCGAGTACGATGCTCTCCGGCCTGCTGCGCTTCACACCGGTTGCCACCGCCGTCGCGCGTCCATGCGCCGCCGAAACATTGCCCACATCGTAGTAGTAGTAAGTGAAGACTCCGCAGCCGACCGGGCCAACCAGGATGGTGCGGTCCTGAATGCCCAGCTCATCGATGGCCTTGGCCATCATCTTGTGCGTCTGGCCGTGCCCGCAGCCGGGGCAGAAGTGCGTCTGGTGCTGCAACTCATCCTTGCGCTCATAGCGCTCGTAGAAGGCCTTCGCCTTGCCGTGCGAAACTTCGTATTCCGCAATCATCTCGCTAGACATTTGCCACCAACTCCTCTTCCTGCTCAACGGCCGGCAGGATTTGCCGCGCCAGCTTTCGCACCAATCCAAGCACTTCGCCGTGCGACGGCACATTGCCGCCCACCCGGCTGAAAAACTCCACGGGCCGCGCACCGTTCAGCGACAGGCGAACATCTTCCAGCATCTGGCCGTTGCTCATCTCCACCACTACAAAGACGCGCGCGCTTTTGGCCAGCCGCTGGAAATGCAACTTGGGAAACGGGAAGAGCGTGATGGGGCGCAACACGCCGACCTTGAGCCCGTCCGCGCGCGCCTCCGCCGCCACCGCCTTCAGAATCCGGCCCATGATTCCGTAGCCGGTGAGCACAATCTCCGCATCCGCGGTGCGCCATTCCTCGGCGCGGGTTTCATGCTCCTCGGCGTGTCGATACTTGGCTTCCATGCGGCCCTGATGCGCTTCCATCTCATCGATATCCAGATGCAAGGAGCCGATCAGATTGCCGCGCGTCTCCTTCGTGCCCGTTACGGCATAGTCAGGCGTCCGCGGCTCAACGGCCGTCTGCGAAAACTCGACCGGCTCCATCATCTGCCCGATGAATCCATCGGCCAGGACGAAAACCGGATTGCGATAACGGTCTGCCAGCCTGAAGGCCAGCGCGGTCAGGTCTGCCATCTCCTGCACCGAATGGGGCGCCAGCACGATGGTCCGGTAGTTGCCGTGGCCGCCGCCCTTCACCACCTGGTTGTAGTCGCCCTGCTCGGCGGCAATGTTGCCTAATCCCGGCCCGCCGCGTGTGATGTCGGCAATCACGCAGGGCAGCTCCGCGCCCGCCATGTAGCTGATGCCTTCCTGCATCAGGCTGATCCCCGGCCCGCTCGACGCCGTCATTGCGCGCACGCCCGCCGCCGCCGCGCCGTAGAGCATATTCACCGCCGCGACCTCGCTCTCCGCCTGCAGGAAGACCCCGCCCGCTCGCGGCATATAGAGCGCCGCGGCCTCGGCAATCTCGCTGGCAGGCGTGATCGGATAGCCATAGAAAGCGCGGCATCCGGCCAGGATCGCGCTCCTCACAATCGCTTCGTTTCCCTTCATCAGTTGCTTGCGCATTCGCTTGCTCCTACCATGCCTGTTTCCACAATGCGTGTTCGATTCGCTAGTCTTAATACAGTAATCGCGCCCGGCTCGGGGCACGCCATAAAGCAGATTCCGCAGCCTGTGCAGCCCGTGCCTTTGTAGGCCGCCGTGCGATAGCCGTAATGATTCAGCCGTTCGCCCAGCGCAATCACCTTCGGCGGGCAGGCCTCCACGCAGAGTCCGCATCCCTTGCACTCTTCCACATCCACCCGCAATTGTCCACGGTCCTGCTTTTCCATATTCGCCATTCCCACTCCTCTCCGGCAGCCGCCAGCCTTCAGACCTGCAGTATCGCCGCTGCCTTGCGCATCAGGTAATTCGAGCGCATCGCAAAATCTTCCAGTTCCGCCCTGAACTGCGGATCGGCGATGGCGATCAACGCCTCCGCCCGCTCGCGCAGCGTCTTGCCATGCAGGTACGCGATGCCGTGCTCGGTCACCACGTAATGCACGTCGGCACGCGAGGTCACTACGCCCGCGCCCGGCTCCAGCATCGGCACAATCCGCGAAACCGTGCCGTGCCGCGCCGTCGCAGGCAGCGCGATGATCGGCACTCCGCCTTTGGAACGCGCGGCACCGCGAATGAAATCCACTTGTCCGCCAAAGCCGCTGAAGGGCTTTGTTCCCAGCGAGTCGGCGCAGACCTGCCCGGTCAGGTCCACTTGCAGCGCCGAGTTGATGGCCACCATATTGTCGTTTTTCGCCACCACAAACGGGTTGTTCGTATAGCTGATCGGCTGAAACTCAAAGGTTGGATTGTGGTCAATGAAATTGAAGAGCCGTTGCGATCCCAGCACGAACGAGAGCACCACCTTGCCGCGATGCAGTGATTTTCTCTCGCCGGTCAGCACGCCCGCTTCCATTAAGTCAATCACGCCATCCGAGACCATCTCGGAATGAATTCCCAGATCGCGCCTGTCTCCCAGGCAAGAAAGCACCGCGTCGGGAATCCCGCCGATCCCGGTCTGAATGGTCGCTCCGTCGGCGATCAGCGAAGCCACATTCGCTCCCACCCGGCGCTGGATCGCGGTGGATGGCTCAGGATGCGACTCCAGCAGCGGCCGCGATGTTTCCACAATTGCCGATAGGTGGCTCACATGAAAGGACGTGTCTCCATGCGTGCGCGGCATCCGCTCATTCACTTCGGCAATCACCGTCTTGGAGGCGCGAGCCGCATTCAACGTGCAATCCGCCGTCGTCCCCAAGGTCACAAATCCGTGTTCATCCGGGGGCGAAACCTGCATCAGCGTAACATCCAGCGGCAGAGCGCCACTGGCGAACAAGCCTTCAATCTCGCTGAGGAAGATGGGGGTGTAGTCGGCGCGTCCGGCGGCCGCCGCCTCGCGCACATTGTCTCCTAAAAACAATGCGCGATGACGAAAGATTCCTTCGTACTCCGGCCTGGTATACACCGCCTCGCCCAGTGTCTTCATGTGAACGATTTCGACATTGCGCAATTCGGGAGCGCGCTCGACCAACGCGTCCAGCAGCACGGAAGGCGTGCCGCACCCGGACTGGACCCATACGCGGTCGCCGGAGCGAACCAACTTGAGCGCCTGTGCGCCCTCCATGCACTTGCTCCGATACTCCTCGCGCCAGTTCATTTATAGACTCCACTATGCTCTTGCGCTGACAACTGCGCTTCGCAGTTCTCTACAAAGGATCTTCCCCAAAACCCAAATCATTCTCGTCTTCGCAAGGGTGCCCGGCAGTGACGCGCGTCACTTCTAAAAAACGCATTTCATTGGCTGCATCTCCATGGTACGGCCTCTGACCAGGGGAATGAAACCAGGTACCCCACCATGCCGCATTCTTGTTTTTGCGACTAGCGTAAGAAACTTTAAACTCATCCGATCCTAGTGATTGTAAGTACTGTAAGCAATGTCGATTTGCATTCCGCAGCAGCCGGATGAATAATTGCGCTCGGATGAGAACACAGATCAAATCCGTCGCGAAAGGCAAGCCGGAAGGCTCTTCAACGGCCGTCAAGACGGCTCTGATGCTGATCGGATGCAGCGCCGTCCTCGGCCAGATCGTCCTCATGCGCGAACTGATGGCCGTCTTCAACGGCAACGAAATCTCGCTGGGCATTCTGCTGGCCACATGGCTCTTCTGGACCGCGATCGGCAGCTTCGTGTGCAGTGCTCTCGCGCAGCATGAAGACAATGCTCGCCGCGCGGTGGCCACGCTCGAATGTCTGCTGGGAATCAGCCTGCCGCTCACCGTCTGGGCATTGCGCTGGAGCAAGAGCCTCTTTCAAACCGTGCCCGGCGAACTGGTCGGCCCGCTTCCGGTGCTGCTTGCATCGCTCATCTGCCTGAGCCTCTTCTGCGTGATCGCGGGCGCGCTTTTTGTATCCGCTGCGCGCATGATGAGCATCGAATCCGCGGTAGACGCGCGACGTGCCAGCAGCGCGGCGTACCTGCTGGAAGCGGCCGGCTCTGCCGTGGGAGGAATCGTCGCCAGCCTGGTGCTTCTGCGCTTTCTCTCGCCCTTCCAGATTGCCGGCCTCGTGCTTCTTATGAACCTGCTGATGGCAAGCGTCCTCTGGTTGCGCATGAGCCGCAAAGAGATTGCGGCCGCGGTTGCGACTGCGACGCTGATCGCTGTTTTTCTTCTTATCGAAGTTGCGCCGCGCATGGATAGGCTGGCGCAGGCGCAGGAGTGGCGCGGCTTTCATCTGCTCGCCTCGCGCGATTCAATCTACGGCAACTTGACGGTTATTGCAACCGGCAACAATCGCAGCCTTTATGAAAACGGCCTGATTCTGGCCAGCACGCCGGACGAGAGCGCAGCCGAAGAATCGGTGCACTACGCGCTGCTGGAGCATCCCGCGCCGCACAGGATTCTGCTCATCGGCGGCGGCGCCGTCGGCAGCGTCCCGCAGGCGCTCAAGCATCCCACTGTCGAACGCATCGACCTGGTCGAGCTGGACCCCGCGCTGATTCGCATGGCGCGTGATTATCTTCCATCCGACTCCGCGCCTGCCGATCCACGCGTGCATCTGCACTATGCCGATGGCCGCGCGTATCTCAATGCGACGCGCGACCGCTTCGATGTAATCATTGTCAGCCTTCCTGACCCGCAGACCGCGCAGTTGAACCGCTTCTACACCGCCGACTTCTTTCGCTCCGCGCGCGATCATCTTGCGCCGGACGGCTTGCTCGCCTTGCAACTTCGCTCGTCGGAGGAAGCCATCAGCCCCGATCTGGCGGACTTCCTGCGCTGCATCAATCGCACGCTGCATGAGGTCTTTCCCGACGTTGTCGCGATTCCCGGTGATACGATTCACTTCTTCGCCGCAACGCGCCCCGGTCTTCTTACCGACGATCCGCGAGTGCTGGTCGCGCGGCTGCTCGCGCGCCATTTGCAGACGCGTTACGTGCGCGAATACTTCATTCCCTTCCGCATGATGCCCGATCGCATGGAGCAGGCGCGCGGCGAACTGCAGCCGCTGGCCGCGACACAAGTCAATCGCGACTTCTCGCCCATCGCCTACTACTTCAATACGGTTCTTTGGAGCGCGCAGTTCAAGCCCGACTATGCCAACTGGCTGCGTTCGGCCGCGCGCGCGCGCTTCTCCGCCGTGCTCGACGTCTCTCTCATCGTTCTGTTATCCGTGGCAGCGCTGCTCGCGTTTGCGACCACTCGCGAATGCCGAGCCCGCTTCACCGCTGCCGGCGCGATGGCCGCGACCGGCTTCACGCTGATGGCGCTGGAAATTATTCTGCTGCTCGCTTTCCAATCCCTCTACGGCTTCCTTTACCGTCAACTCGCCATTCTGATTGCTCTATTCATGGCGGGCATGGCGGTTGGAAGCTGGCTTGGGTTGCGCCACATTCGCCGCGACGGCCGTCCGCCCGGCCGCGCCGTCGCGATCACGCAATTTGTGCTCGCGCTCGCCGCGCCTCTGCTGATGCTCGTGATCAGCCTGCTCGCCAAGCTCTCCGGGACGACGGCAATCTGGCTGGCCGCGCAGTGCGCCTTCCCGGCGCTGGCCACGCTCTCGGGCATCCTGGGCGGCCTTCAGTTCCCCCAGGCGACGCAACTCTACGGCGAAAGCGGAGGGCGAGGGCTGGGCTGGCTCTACGCCGTCGATCTGCTTGGCGGCTGCGCGGGCGCTCTGCTGCTGAGCGCCTACCTCATCCCGGTCTTCGGATTCTGGCGGACTGCGTGGCTTTCAGCGGCGGTGAATCTGGCGCCGGCTCTGCTGGCTGCGCGGATTTGCTTTCCGCGCCGCGAGCGGCCATGACTGATCACCGCGGCGAGTCCGGCATTTCCATGGCCACAACGACCAAAGCAGGAAAAGAAATCTCTGAGAAACAGCCAATGTAGGAAGACGAATTCTGAAAAATAATTCAGATTAAAGTTTTTTCCATTTTTGCCGAAAATTATGTAAAGAGCGCCTAGGCTAAGAAGTAGCCAGACCAGAGACGGAAGTGCCGAGCCCGGCGAATGTGTACGCCCTCCCCCAGCGGATGGTTCCGGGGCTTGGGGCCGTCTCTGGTCTTCCCTCCAGCGGCTCTCCGCCGCGAGCTTGAGCCGCAACCACGGTGGCGCTCGAAATCGGGGAGATGCGACAAATCGAGACCAGCGGCCGGCACGCAACACTGCCCGCCGCTGGTCTCGATTTGGTTTTTGCGCGGGAGCGGTTGAGCCACTCCCGTGCGTCATATTTCTGGTAACCAAGGCGGCTGAGGCCGCCTTTTTCTTTGCGAGGAGCTTTCCGAATGAATCCCATTTCGAATATCTGGAACCACCCAAAGACCTCGGCCACCGGACTGCTGATTGGGGTCATCACCATCGCCAGCGTGTTTTCGCAGCAGGGCATCACGCTGGGCACGGCCGGCAGCGGCACCATGGTTACGCTGGTGAGCGGCCTGGCCACCGCGCTGTTGGGCCTGCTGGCCCGCGATCCAGCCCCATCCAAGGTCAACTCCACCAACTCTACCGCCAAGCTCGGAGTCTGGGCGCTGATTGCCCTGCTGCTGCTTTTCACGGCCGGTTGCTCGGGCACAAGTGTGGCTCAGAACATTGTGAACTGGACGCCGGCGCTGCAATCCGCCGTGGCCACGGTGGATTCGACCGCGACGCTGCTGGCTCCGGCGGATGCGCCGATCTTTACCGCGGCCACGGTGGGCTTCGACGCGGCCTCCAACCTGCTGGTGGCGCAGGCCAAAGCGTACCTGGCCAATCCGACGGCCCCTGTCCTCCAGCAACTGCAAACCGCCGTGGTGGCCTTCCAGCAGCAGGTGAACGCGGCGCTGCTGCAAGCGGCCAGGATTGCCAACCCCGCCAGCCAGCAGCAGGTACTGAACGCGATCAACGCGGTGGCGACTGTGGTCAGCGCAATGCTGGCGCTGGTTATGTCCATCTCCAGCAAGGGCGCCGTGGCGCGCATGGCCTCGCAATCGACGATCAAGCTGGCTCAGGTCCGGCCGTATTTGGATGAAGGCAGGGCAGCCGAGCTGGTGGCAGTCCACTACGGAGAGCCGGTGAACCAGGCGGCAATGCAAGTTGCCCAGGTGGAAGTGAGCGCGGCCCAGGCCGGGTTCTAGTCAGACAGGAACGCGAGGCGGAGGCAATGGCCGCCGACTTGCGTTCCAACTTCAACTGAGCCTGAATAGTGATCCGATCCGATCACATATTGCCTACTAAGTATGGTGCGCCCGGAGAGATTCGAACTCCCGACCTAACGCTCCGGAGGCGTTCGCTCTATCCAGCTGAGCTACGGGCGCGCATTACCAGCATATCGTACTTTGGATTCTTCCGGGTGAAAGCAGCCAGCGGACCAGATTAATGCCGGATTCGACTCACTGCTTTTACTCTTCGTGAGGCTCGTCGTCGAGGTTATCCAGCGCGGTCAGAGCTTCGTCGGGCACATCCCACTGGCGGAGAATCTTGTAGATGACACCGGGAGAAAAACCGGCGGCGACCAGGCGGCGCATGATGCGCGCGGTCTCCTTCTCGCTCTCCGGCTTGAGCAGGTGCTTGCGTTCCAGGTGCGCGCGGGCCAGCGCCTCTTCGCTGGTCTGGCCATAGCGGGCTTCCAGGGTCTCTGCGATCAGCTCGCTGCCGACGCCCTTCTGCTGCAAGTCCCGGCGAACGCGGCGCTTGCCCAGCTTCTCGTTCTCCTGGCGTAGGCGGGCGTAGGTCTCGGCAAAGGCGGCATCGTCCAGGTAGCCGTGCTCGCGCAGGCGGGCCAGTGCAGCCGCGATTGCCGCCTCCCCGCGTTCTCCCGGCTCGACGCGCCTCTGCATCAGCTGCCGCAGCTCGGCTTCCGAGCGCATCGCCCGCCCCAGCGTCTTGACGGCGTAGTCGTAGAGCCCGGCTTCGTTGAGGAAGGGGCGGGGCTTGCCGGATTTGCGTTGAAAGGGCAATGTCAGCTCTTGACTTTCACTTTCTTGGCGGAACAGCGACTGGGCGCGGGTCTCTTCGCCAAGCCTTGGCTTTCTGCTGCTGCCCAAATCGCCTCGCGCAATGCCTGCGACTTAGTCCAACCTGTGCGCTTCATGATGCGGGACGGCGCTACCTCGGACTTGGTGTCAAGAGTCGCGGATACTCGATAAGTCATCGCCATGCGGTTGATAGTACAACGGTTCGTGAATTTACTCCAGATCACATTCGCGGAATGGAGTCCACTGTTCCCCAACTTGGCACTCGCACGAGCGCGAACCTGCCTTTTCCCTGTTCCCTGTTCCCTATTCCCTGTTCTCAGTCACTTCGTCCACTCATCGACCCAGTCGTTCACCGTCTTGTACCAGAGGCGCGAGTTCTGCGGCTTCAGCACCCAGTGGCCCTCATCGGGGAAGTAGAGCATCTTGCTGGGCACCTTGAGCCGCTGCAAGGTGGTGAAGAGCTGGAAGCCCTCGCTGACGTCGAGGCGGTAGTCGAGCTGGCTGTGAATCACCAGCGTGGGGGTCTTGAAGTTTTTGGCCGACATCGCCGGAGACCACTTGCGGTAGGGATTCTCGGCGTCCGGTTTGCCATAGTAATCCCATGGCTTGCCCTTGAATTCCCACTCGTTGAACCACAGCTCTTCCGTGGACCCGTAGGCCGATTCGGGGTTGAACATTCCGTCGTGGCTGACGATGCACTTGAAGCGGTCGGTATGGCCGAGAATCCAGTTGGCCATGTAGCCGCCGTAACTAGCGCCCAGCGCGCACTCGCGCGTCTTGTCGATGAAGGGATAGTGCTGCTCGGCGTAGTCCAGCCCCTGCATCAGGTCGGTGAAGGGCTTGCCGCCCCAGTCGCCGTTGACGCCATCGACAATCGCCTGCCCGTAGCCGGTCGAGCCGCGCGGATTGATCATTACCACCACGTAGCCGTTGGCGGCAAAGAGTTCCGCGTTCCAGCGATAGCTCCACGAATCGCCCCACGCTCCTTGCGGGCCGCCGTGGATGAGGAACTTGAGCGGATACTTCTTCGCCGGATCAAAGCCAGGAGGACGGATGATGAAGCCTTGCAGATAAGTATTGTCGTTTGTCGAAAACACAAAAGGTTCTAGCTCGGCCAAGTCCAACTGGGCAAGGAGACCGTCATTGAGATGAGTTAACTGTGAATCATTGATACCTAACATTGGGCGACTGCCAAATCGAATCCCCTCGCTAGTTTCCGAAATGCGATTGACGAAGTCAGGTTGCCTGTTCTGAATCGAGTAGATCTCTGAGGGGCGTTGAACGCCCATTCTTGTGATAAGAATAGTTTTTGCGTCCGGTAGTATATGCAGATCACTGCACTCACCCCGGTAAATGTGATCTAAGGATCCGATGGACTGGACATTTCGGTCCGTCGTATCTGTCTGAAAAAGATGAGAGGAAGAGGGATAACTTATGAATGGCGGGCCGTTCAGAATCCTCCTTTGTTCGATTGGGCCGTTTACCGATCCATTAGAAATAAAGTAGGTTGACTTCGAGTCCAACGCCCATGCGAATTCATCGATCCAAGCATCATAATCCGGCAGCAGGTTTTTTTCTTGCTTGGTCGTGCGGTTGTAGACGAAGAGCCGGAACTTGTCGCTCTCGTACCCTGCCCGCGCCTCCGAGCGCCACGCAATGTACTTGCCGTCGGGCGAGTAGGCGGGGTTGAAGTTGCCACCCGCCGAGGTGCTGATCGCCACAGGCTTTGCCGCCGGGTTGGTCAGGTCGAGGGTAAAAATCTTCGCGCTCACGCTGATCGCCGGTTCCGGGTCGAGGTTCTCGGTGAAGGCCAGCTCCTTCGAGTCGGGCGCAAAGGCGCAGCCGCAGCCGCCGCCATCGAGCGAGAAGGGCGGAAGGTCATGCGGATCGTTGGGCGTCAGGTCGCGCAGCGCGCCCGTCGCAACCGTCAGTAGAAAGAGGTGGCTGCGCTTCTCGCCGGTGTAGTGGTCCCAGTGGCGATACAAAAGATGCGTAAAAATCTGCGCCTTGACCTTGCTGGCAGCAGCAGCCGCGTCGCGGTCGGCGTTGCATTTATCGCCGGTGGCTGCATCGGCTGGAGTGATCACCGGACAGTCCGGATACACCGCCGAAGTAAAGAGAACGGAGTGCCCGTCCGGCGACCAGATCGCGTCGCCGGCTTCGGTCGAGATCGCCGTTAGCTTTTTGGGGTTGGCGGTTGCGCCGGTGGCCGCATCGAAGTCAGCCTTCCAGACCTGTTGGCCACCCTCTCGACCGGAAAGAAAGAGCACGGAGCGCCCGTCCGAGGCAAATTGAATCCCCGAGTCGCCCGGCTGCGCCACGGCGAGCTTCTTCGGCTCGCCGCCGGCAATCGCCTGAATCCACAGCTCCGCTGTTTTGGTGTTTTGGTCGAGGTTGACGGTGATTACGCCGTAGGCCAGCCACTTGCCGTCGGGCGAGACGGCGGTGTCGCCCAGCCGCTTCATCTTCATCAGATCCTCGAAGGTCATGGGGCGCTTGCCGGGTGCGGTTTGGGCTGGGCAAAACGAGGTGAGGACGAAGGCGAGTGCGAGTGAGAGACAAATCGTGATTTTGCGCATGGTTTTTTCCTGTTCGCGCGGGGAAATGGTGGTTTCTGCGCGAAGAAGAAGTTTACACCCGACACGGGTGTATAGGGCAGGGGTAAAGATTTGAATGCACGCGCAGATGCCACGCCCATTCAAAGCCGATAGCCTTTCCTTGCGCCTGTTAATCTGAGCGCATGGGCAAGCGGGGCTGGGAGGCGGAGAAGATCGCGCGGGTGCGGGGGCGTTTGTTGGCGTGGTATGAGAGCTGTCGGCGCGATCTGCCCTGGCGGCGCAGCCTGAATCCCTACGCTATCTGGGTCTCCGAGATCATGCTGCAGCAGACCCGCGTGGCGGTGGTGGCGGAGCGCTACCAGGACTTCATGGCACGCTTTCCCACGCTGCTCGCGCTGGCGCTGGCCACCGAGCAGGAGGTGTTGGCCGCGTGGAGCGGCCTGGGCTACTATAACCGCGCGCGGATGCTGCACAAGGCGGCCCAGTTTGTGGCTGGCCATGATCAGGGCAACCTGCCGCGGACGGCGGAGGAACTGCGCCTTCTGCCCGGCATCGGAGCCTACACTGCGGCAGCCGTGGCCAGCATCGCTTACGGCGAGCCGGTGGCCGTGGTGGACGGCAATGTGGAGCGGGTGCTTTGCCGGATAGAAGGCTGGAAGGCAGGCAGCCGCGCGGGCGGCGGCAGTGCTGTCCGGCGCGGAATCGAGGAACTGGCCGCCCGGCTGGTGGACCCGCTCCGGCCCGGAGATTTCAACCAGGCGCTGATGGAGCTGGGCGCGACCCTCTGCCTGCCGCGCAATCCGCAGTGCCTGGTCTGCCCGCTGGCCGCCGATTGCAAGACGCGGGGGGAGCACAATACCGCGCCGCGCCCGCGGATGCAGAGCCGCGAGGTGGCCTACGCGCTCTCGGTGCGCAGCGGACTGATCCCCGGCCAGGCGCATCGGGAGGTGCTGTTGGAGCAGCGGCCGGCCTCGCTGACCGTGATGCCGGGGCTGTGGGAGCTGCCCACGCTGCGGGAGTCAGCCGTCCCCAATGAGGCGCTGAAGATGACCTTGCGCCACGCCATCATGCAGGTGAACTACTATGTGCGTATCCGCACAGTCTTTGAAGACGATGTGGCGGCGCTGACCGTTCCCGGCGGCGAGCTGCGCTGGGTTCCGCTGCAGGATGCGGAGGGGATGGCGCTGACCGGCCTGACCCGCAAGGTGCTCGCCCGCGCGCATCTGCTGGCCTCCGCGCCGCTGGATCCCGTGGCACTGCAGGACGGCGAGGAACTCTGACGCTCAAATTGAGGCGCGCCTACGCGCTTTCTCTCGCATCCTGACAGGCTTGCGACGCATCAAACGGGCGTCCTGCATTTTGCAGACGCAGTTGGATATTTCCCCGGCAGCGGCGCATCCGGCAACGCATTACGCAATCAAAAAATAATTCAACCCCCAAGGAGGCACAATGGCAAGCAAGGCAAGCGCGGTTTGGACAGGTTCACTGAAGGAAGGCAAGGGCACGATCTCGACGGCGACGGGCGTGCTGAGCAACGCAAACTACTCATTCGCCACACGTTTTGAAGGCGCGGCTTCGGGCACCACGCCCGAAGAGCTGATTGCGGCGGCACACGCCAGTTGCTTCTCGATGGCGCTGGGCGCGCAGTTGGGCGGCGCGGGGCTGACGCCTGCCAAGATCGAAACCCACGCGTCAGTCACGCTGGGCAAGGTCGGCGACGGCTTCGCTATCACCCGCATCGCGCTGACCACCACGGCCAGCGTTCCCGGCGCCTCGCAGGAGGTTTTTGCCAAGGCCGCCGCTGACGCCAAGGGCGGCTGCCCCATCTCCAAGCTCTTCGCCAACAACACGGAAATCCTGTTGGACGCTAAGCTGGTGTAAGCGGAACTCAAACGCCGTGGCCGGGGCCGAAAGCTCCGGCTTTCCCGGCCCATTTTCGTGCGCCGAAATTTGACACCGGGAGCCGCATTTGCGAGACTCAGAACTGCTGCTTGTTCAGCGAAATGCTGGACTTGCGTACTGTGCCGAAGTGGCGGAATTGGCAGACGCGCGTGGTTCAGGTCCACGTACTCGCAAGGGTGTGGGGGTTCGAGTCCCTTCTTCGGCACCAAGAGTCCTACAAATTATTGATTCAAGTAGGCTTGCAACGGGTTAAGAAGGCTTACTGAATGCTACCCCATCCCATCCACCTGCCACCGGAGTTGCCGTTGCGCTTCGTTGTTGAATCCCCCCAATAACGCCCCAGGGTTCTGCCTTGTTCCTTTTCAGTTGCATCGGGCGGATTTCAGGTGCCTCGTGCGCTGCTTTCGGTTCGACGAAGGCCCGCTCCAGTGTTGTTCGCCAACTCCGGCGTTTACCACGCTGCCGAGAGCACTGCCATTAGCTCCTCGCCCGTGAGCGGAAGCGGGTTGGCCTGCATGCTGCTGGCGCGGGCTGCCTTCTCCACCACGGTGGGCAGATCGGCTTGCGCGATTCCCCAGGCGCGCAGCGCGGGAACGTTGAGATCGGCGCAAAGCGCGTGTACCCATGCGACGCCGTCCTCCGCGGTTGCTTCCTTGCGGCCGGTCAGCAGGCGCGCGATAGCGGCGTAGCGTTCCAACGATGGATGGAGCGGCGCGCGGGCCCGCAAGGCGGCTACGTTGGCGGCCATGCCATGGGGCAGCAGCGCCGCGCAGAGCGCTCCATGCGGAGCATTCCACTCACCTCCCAGCGGCGCGGCAAGGCCGTGCACCACGCCCAGTCCGGCGTTGGCCAGTGCCAGGCCTCCGAACAAGCTTGCCAGCGCCATCTTGCGGCGCGCCTCACTGTCCGCGCCGTCGCGATAGGCGCGGCCCAGCGCCCCGGCGGCGCGCCCGATCCCCTCCACGCAAAGCGCGTCAGTTATCGGATTAACGCGCGCGCTCACATACGGCTCGATCAACTGCGTCAGCGCGTCCAGTCCCGTGTAGGCTGTGATCACGGGCGGCAGCTCGTACGTCAGCTCTGGATCGACCAGTGCGACTCTTGGCAGCATCTTGGGGCTCCGCAAGCTCGCCTTCACGCGATGCTCCGGGGATGCGAGCACGGCATTGCGCGTGACCTCGCTGCCGGTCCCGGCTGTGGTCGGCGCCGCGATAAAGGGCAGCGGTGCGGTCGACAGCGCGCGCCCCTTTCCCACCACTTCAAGAAACACCAGCGGCTCGCCGCCGTTGGTTGCAATGCAGGCAATCGCTTTTCCGGCGTCGATCGCGCTGCCGCCGCCCAGCGCAACCACGACATCGCAAGCAGCTTCCCGCACGCGCCGGGCGCCGTCGCGGACCAGATCGACCGTCGGCTCGCCGGGAACGGCAAGGACTTCCGCCGAGAGCGCCGAAACAAGCCACGCCGCGCGCTCGCGTGAAGAGCCGGTGACCACGAACGGGCGAGCGCCGAAACTGCGAGCCAGCTCGGGCAGAGTGGCGGCTGTACCCTCGCCGAAGACGATGCGGGTTGCGGTAGCAAACTCGAAGCGCATAGTTTCAGCCTTGTTCAGTCTTGTTCAGTCTTGTAAATCGGGGAAGACAGCGTTGTACCGCACACTCGAGCGCGGCTCGGCCATCATGGGCGCAACCGCGTCGCGCCACTTGGCGTAGTGAGCGGTCAGTTTATGCGTGGCCGCCGCCTCCGCATCGCGGTAGATTTCGATCAGCACGAAGCGTGTCGCGTCGTCCTGCTGCCGCATCACGTCGAAGCGCGCAATACCGGGCTCCTGAAGACTGGCGCGGGCGTTTTCGACGGTAGCGCGGCTGAACTCCTCCACCGACTCGGGCTTGACGCGTATATGCACGTGGACAATGAGCATCGAAGCTGCCTCCGCCTCCTATCTTATCGCCATGCCGCATTGGCTAGAGGATTTGCTTCTTGTCAGTTCCCTACCGGCGTTGCTCACCCGCAAAGGCATGAAACTGTAGCGCTGGCCTCCCGGCCGGCTGTAGCGTGGACCTCCCGGTCCACGCTTGTTTCTTCCTGGAATCTCTCCTGAACACAATGGTAATTATCAGCACTGATCCGCTCTACGGATGGACGCTTCCGGAATGCATGTCAGGACCAGGCCGCTGGCGCGCTCCGTTGATGATTCGCAGGAGGACGATTTCCCTTGCGCTCAATCAACCTATGCCTTGGTTGAAAAAACTGGACCCTGGGCGTGAAGCTCGCGGCCTTCCGCTCGCGCGGCACAGGCCTTCACTCCTCCCAGGCGAAAAGGTGAACTCGGCCGCTTTCGTCTCCGGCCACAATCCGGTCCCGGGCCCAGGCGCAGCACCAGACTTCTGTGTCGCAGATGAATTCAGTCATGCAGTTACCAGACTCCAGATTCCAAACCTGCAATGTATGGTCTTTCCAGCTGGAAACTGCGCGCTTGCCATCTCCCGACAACGCCACGCCCGTGACCCAGACATTTTGCCAGACATTTTCGAGGTAATGGTCAACAGTCCAATCCTTGTGGCCTTCAAGGGCACGGGGCGGTTGGTCTCCTTCAATGTCCCAGACCCGCAGAGTTCTCCGCTTGGTCGCGTAGTACTGATTAGACACGTAGACGGTACGATAACCATCCCACGACAGTGCCATCACCGAAGCCTTTGTGCCTTCCAAAACACGCGGTGGTTGGCTTCCCATCAAATCCCAGACCCGCAAGGATCCGTCGTGTGAGGCGGAGACGGCACGTAGACCATCGCTCGACAGCGCGACAGCTATGACTTTACCCGTATGGCCTTCCAGTACGCGGGGCGGCCGGTTGCCGTCAAGATCCCAAACCCGCATGGCGTTGTCCCACGAGCCGGAGACAATGCGCCGACCATCGCCCGACAGCGCAACAGCCATGACCGAACCCGCGTGTCCTTCTAGGACGCGGGGCGCCTGGTTACCCTCCAGATCCCAGACTCGCACTGTTTGGTCGAGTGATCCAGAGACAGCGCGCTTGCCATCCGCCGACACAGCCACGGCATCGACCGAACCCCAATGGCGTCCGAGGATCCGAGGTGGCCGGTTGTCCTGCAGATCCCAGACTTGTACAGTGCAGTCGCTACAGCGGCCATGAACGCCTGAGCCTGAGACGGCGCACTTGCCATCCGCCGACAGCGCCACAGCATTGACCCGATTCGTGTGGCCCTTCAGGAGAAGAGGAGACTCATCTGTCTCCAGATCCCAAACCCGCACGGTATTGTCCCATGAGCCTGAGACGGCGCGTTTGCCATCTACCGATACAGCCACGGCATCGACCGGCCACGTATGGCCTACGAGTACCCGAGGCGGCTGGTTGCTTTCCAAATCCCAAACTTGCAAAGTGGAGTCTTGAGAACCAGAGACGGCGCGCTTGCCATCTGCTAACAGCGCCACGGCGTTGACTCGACTCGTATGGCTTCCGAGTTCCCGGGGAGGCTGGTTCTCCTCCAGATTCCATACGTGAAGGGAGTTGCGGGTTGAGTCGCAGACGACAAGCTTGCCATCTGACGATACGGCCACGGTTTTGACTCCAGAGAGGTCGCCTTTCAATATGCGGCATCGCCTAGCGCTCAATAGGCCGACCAATCGCATCCAAGATTTGCCAAGTCTATTGGTATTCATATCCTTCAATTCGTGAAGGAGCAACGATAATGCCCAAAACAGTCCGTCTATTAAATACAACGGCTGGTCACCCTCCAGATCCCAGACGTACAGCCTGCGACCTTCGTATGAACTGGATACGGCGCGTCTGCCATCCGCCGACACAGCCACGGCTTTGACATCATCACTATGCTTCCCAAGAATCCGCATCTGTTGGTTGCCGTTCAAATTCCAAATCCGCACGGTACGGTCGCCCGAACCGGACACGGCGTACTTGCCATCCGCCGAAAGCGCAACTGCATAGACATTACTCGTGTGGCCCTCCAGCACGCGAGGTGGCTGGTTGCCCTCCAGATCCCAGACTCGTAGAGTATGGTCATCTGAACCAGAGACGGCGTACTTACCGTCAGCCGAGAGCGCTACGGCGTTGACCGAACCTGTGTGGCCTTCCAGGATGCGGGGCGGCCGGTTGTTTTCCAGATCCCAGACTCGCAGCGTCTTGTCGTGAGACCCGGAGACAGCGCGCTTTCCATCTGCCGATAGTGCCACCGCTTTGACGGAAGCCGTGTGGCCTTCCAGAATCCTCAGCATTGGGCCGCCAGCCGCTTCAAGCGTCGGCCACAAGGGCCGCAGCCGCGGACGCGGGGTGCAGGCATCGATATCCTCCAGGAAACCCGCAATTTCTGGTTTGGCTTGATGAGCCAGTAACCGCCCTCTCATCTGCGAGGCGAACTGGCGGGGGTCCTTTGTCACCACATGCAGGGAGAGCCGCAGTGTGCCTTGAATCAATCGCAAGGTGTCGCAGCGGGGCAGCTCGCTCTGCGGAGCATCCTGAAGGAGCGCCTGGTAGTCGTCATCCAGATCCAGGACCATGCCGGCGGCGACCTTGGTAAACAAGAATTGGCAATCGAAGAGTGTTGCCTCAGCCTCCTGCCAAAGCCGCGCTCCCCGCTGCTGCAAGACCAACTCGGCGGCTCTGCGTGCGTCGGGCGTCTTGTGCCCTTCATCCAGCCATGCAGGCTTTTTGGAGAAGTACCGGGCCAGGTCGCGGTGTCGAGCCTGCGTCTCATCTCCCTCAAGGTATTTGCTCGCGACCCCTTCCGCCAGTTGGCGATGGAAGAAGGAAATCACGTTGCCGCCCGGCGCGGCGCGCTCGGTGAGGTAAGGTTCCAGATCCAGCGATAGCCGTGACCATACCACCACCGGCAAGCGGCGCTCGCTGACCTCGTGGTGCTTGCGTTGGTTGAAATCGCCCCAGACGGCGTCGTCCGCCGCCAGCACATCGAGCATCTCGTCTTCCGTCAATCCATAGCGTGCGGCCGCCAGGTAGCCCAGGCTGCGATTGACCAGGATCGGGCCGTGATTGGCCTCCGCGGAGAGCCGGTCGAAGAGCACGTCAATCATGCCGCCCACATCGCCGCCCAGCACGCATTTGTCCGCCGCGTCGAAGGACCGCCAGCGCCGCGCCTCTTCAAATGCCAGCTTCAGATACAGCGGCAACCCGGATTGCGCGAAGCCGCTGAGCACCTTCCGCCGGTGCTCTGTTCGCAGCTCGCGTTTTGCATCCGTGAGCCAAGCTGTGAGCACCTCTTCCGCCTCATCAGCGGGAAAGTCTTCAACCAGAACCTCCGCCACGCCCTTGAGCCCGGACGGAATCTCCGTGGTGGAGACGATGAGCGAGACATATGGCGGCAAGTTCTGATGCAGCCAGGTAAAGGAGCGCGCCTCGTCGTCGGAACGCAACTGATCAAGCGCATCGAGGAAGATAACAAGAGGCTGCTCAGCCGTCGCCCGCGCCATCCGCTCGTGGAAGGCCTCAACAAGCTGCTGGAAGCCGATCGGCGTCTCTTCGCTGATGCCGTACTCGTGCGAGAGCTGCTGGCAAAGGCTGCTCAACAGCGAAACGCCGCCCGACGCATCGGGCGTCACGCCGCTGAAGCGCTGAACGAACACCGCGCCCGGCACGGCCTCCTTGGCCAGTTCCGCGGCCTTGGCCATGATCGCCGACTTGCCGCAGCCGGAAGCGCCATGTACCACCAACGGACGGCTCTCGCCACTGCGAATATGCTCGCCAATCGCATCGAGAACGCTCTGCCTGCCCGTGAAGTGGCGGACACGATGAAGCGCAAACTTCTCATGCGCCTCTATCTCCAAATCAACTGCATCGCGCGAGGTGAACCGGCCTGTCTCGGCCAGAATCACCGCGCTGAGTTGTCTCTTGACATCCACGCAGAGTCTGGCAAGTCTTGAGGCGGAGAATGGGCGGACATTTCCCGCAGGGAGCTTTTGCCGCAGCTCCTGCTTAAGCGTTGCAAGCTCCGGATCTTCCGTTGCGCCTTCAGCAGGCTTGCGGAAAAAGGCATAGACATGCTTGCGGTCTTCCTCGCTCTGGCCCAAGCCCTTCAGAATCTCCTGGTGCGTGGCCGAGGCCTCGTACTTGATGAGCGATTCCGAGGGCAGTCCGGCCGCCCGCGCGGCCTCTCGAAGAATGCGATGGAGCCTCTGCTCCACCTCTCCCCAACGATCTTTATCGGCGAACTCGCCTTCGCGCGGCTTGAGCAGAAACTCTGGCGGCACGGCGTTGTCGTCGCGCTCATACCAGTCGTCGATCAGCGATTTATCGGCGTCTACGACTCGACCTCGAACCTTATTGAACTCTCCGGCCACGATGCGCGCCGGCAGCGGACGCCAGCCGTAGCGTTCGCCGAGCAGCACAATGAAGTTCGGCTTGATGCCGGTCTGCTGGCAGCGCTCGATCTCGCGCAGGCAGATCTCCATGGTCTGCTGGTCGAGCGCCGCCTCGTCGCGCACACCCCAGCGCAGGTCGATAGCCTGGAAGCGCGCGTTGTTCGCTTCGCACAGCTTGCGCAGCCGGGGAAAGACCTCGCGCTGCAATGCGTCACGCTCGGCCTTCAAGTCTTCAAAGGTCGAGCTGACAAAGACTCGGAATGTGCGTGTTGCGGTCGGCATAAGAGGATTGCAAGCGAGTTTACTCCCTGCAGCCTGGCATGGCAACCAGCGGGACGGCTTCTCTAATTCGAGTTCGTCGCTTGCAGCCTTGAATCTGGATCAGTCCCGCAAGCCGGCCTGCGTTCACCGATTTGCCCATCCAAAAATTTCAGTTGGCGTTTACAGTGAGATAACCGAGGATCATACGCAGACAGATAAGCGGACACTGGCCGACCTGCCGGGACCAATCCCGGAAGACGCTTCTCAACCGCTGATAGTATTTGGTTGATGAATTCCATCTTTGCCAGCGAGGCGCACGGCGATCGGTCCAAGGACAGCCGTCAGCAGCACGTAGGCAGCGGAGAACGGGCCGATTCGCGGTTCGAGCGCACCTCCCAGGCCGGCGATCACAATGGCGAATTCGCCGTGGGCAACGAGCGTGAGACCAGCGCGAAGGCGGGCGCGATGGCCCACCTGGGTGCGTCGCGTTGCCAAATACCCGGTGAGCGTTTTGGTGAGCAGGGTGACCACTATTTCACGCCGGATCCTGTTGCGCTTCCATTCCTTCTGCAACACGCGCTACCGACGAAGAAAGGCGCGGCTTCTCTCGGCTCTCACGCGCAACTATTCAGCAGACCGCAAGCGAAGGCAATCTCTCGAAACTGCAACAGCGTTTCTGCAATCGCTGAGTACGAATTCTTCGCCGGAGAGCGCCGCAAGATTTTGGCTCCATGCGCTCGCCATTGGGTATAGCCCTGCCTACCTGGAAGAAAACGCCGATGGAATCCGGCAGGATTGGCCGCGGATTCCGCTTCCGTCGTCTCTGGAGCAGTTCACGGCCTCCGCCGCATTGGGGCGGCGCGTGGCGGAATTGCTGGATACGGAGCAGCCCGTCCCCGGCGTGACGGCGGGCGCGCTCCGGCCTGAGTTGCGCGGGATTGCCGCTCTCACTCGCATGGGCGTTGACGATAACAAGAATGACAAGGACCAGTCCGGAGATTCCGACCAGGAAGAATCGAAGTTGGACTTACGTCTCACGGCGGGTTGGGGTCACGCCGGCAAGGGCGGCGTAACCATGCCGGGGCGCGGCAAGCTCATCCGCCGGGAGCGGACAGCGAAAGAGAGCGCGGAATTGGCACAAGGGATTGCCGCGCTGGGCCTGACGGAAGACACGGCGCTGGTCCGCCTTGGCTTCGCCGTGGTGGATGTGTATCTGAATGACCGTTACGCCTGGGCGAACGTGCCGGAAAAAGTTTGGGAACTGTATATCGGCGGCTATCAGGTGATGAAAAAGTGGCTCAGTTACCGCGAGTACAGCTTTCTGAATCGCCCGCTCACACTGGCCGAAGTGGACGAGGTGCAATCGATGGCGCGACGGCTGACCGCCCTCTACCTGCTCCAGCCGGAACTCGACGCCAATTACCTCAAAGTAAAAAATGCGACCTGGCAGGGCTGATTGGCTTTTGGGACTGGCGCTCGGCTTTCCGACGTCACGCCGATCGTGCATCAGCGGCGCAGAAGGACGGCTTCGCCAATCTCATCATGGCGCTGCTGATCTCCGTCTCCGCCAGGCTATCCTCTCTTGGGACAACACTCCCTGTCACCAGGCCGTCGCACAGCGCAGTAAACGTCCACACGTGATTCCCCACCGTGATTGGCCCGTTGTACACGTGTGCTGAACTAAGGCCCTGGAAGACGTGTAAGTAGTGAATTGTATTACTTATATGCATTTTTATAACCCGTAAGACGGCAGTTCGATCCCACTCTTTGTCACCCAATTATGGAAGTGGTTTGCGTCACTTCTTTCGGCCGGTGATGATGTGGAACGGGGTGTCCAGCCGGAGCGTCGTGGTCGCGACATCCGCGAGGCCGAGCGCTTTCAGCCGGCTTTCGTACCACGACGAATCCCGGAAGGAGCGGAAAAAGAGCAGGAAGGGGAGCGTCGAAAAGGAAATGTCAGCTTCGTCCGATTCGAGCGGGGACCTTTCGAAGATGAGCACGATGCCGCCGGGTTCGAGCGCTTCCACGGCCCTGGAAAGAAACCGCATCGTCTCCCGCTCGGGCCAATCGTGAAGCATGGATTTGAAGGAAATCAGGTCGAACCCATGGGGAATCGGATCGACCAACGCGTTTCCCTCCAGGAACCGGACCCTGCCCGCCTCAGGTTTTTCCGCCATGTGTTCTGCTCCCACACGGCACACCACGGGAAGGTCCATCACGAGGGCGGAAATTTCCGGGTGTCGCATGCAAACCCGGCGGGCGAATTCCCCGCTGTTTCCCCCAATATCGAGCATCCGGCGATGGATCGAAAAATCGTAGTGATCCAGGCACACGGGTGCTTCGTACCGGGTGAGGCACGTTGTGATCTTCATCCAGCGTCTTGCCGCTGCGCGGGTTTCCGCCGAATCCTGGAGGGATCCGTCGTAGGAAAAGAGGTGGAACAACCGGGCGCGGCGGTGGAAAGCCGCCGGGGCGGAAACCAGGGTGGTGAAGTGATCGCCAAGATCATGGAGGACGAAATCGCTCAGGAAGAGCTTCATTTCGATATAGTCCCGGTAGCGCAGAGCGGCATGGAAGAGGGGGATAAGCCGGATGAGATCGTCCCGTTGCTCGATCACTTCGTTGGCTCGAAGCAAACGAAGGAGCATCCTCAGCCCTTTTTCGTCGCATCCGAGCTTCAATCGCAGCGCGGAAAAAGTCACCGGTCCGCCCGCCGCAAGGCAATCGATCAGGCCGAGTTCGAAGGCGGAGGCGAGGGCGCGGCCCTTCGCCGCATCCGCCATGAACCGTTCCGCGCGTAGATAATCGAGGGACTCAGAAAGTGCCATAGTACCCGCTCTTGAGCACCATAAGCTTGTCTCCCTCCATGCGGTAGTCGATGCCGACATCGAACTCCAGGTGGTCCAGCTTCGATCGGTTCTCTTCAAGGAAAGCGATCAGGCCGGCGCGGTAGCGCATCGCTTTCAAAAAGAAGAGAAACTGGTCGAAGCGGATGCCCGCGAAGTAGACGCAGTCGTTTTCCTGCTTGTTGGCCACGCAAATGGTCCTGCAGTCGCGCAGCTCGGGGCGCAATAATTCGTCCAGGTCGATCTTTTTCGTGTCGATGTGGGCCGAGCAGGCGATCTTTGCGGCCGTGTCCCGCATCTGCGTCCGGGCGTCGAAAAAGAAATAGAAGTTTTCAAGCTTCGTCCGCGCGGGGGTGAGCGAGTAGCAGATGCCGGAGGATAGGGAACTGCCGGGGTTGCCGATATAAAGATGAACTTCCTCGATTCCGCGCGTGAAGATGTCTTCGGTGATGTCGATGGAAAACATGAAATAGAAGATGTTTTCGTTCGGCAGGAGGGTAGAGGGCGCAAGCGGACGGATCGCTTCGAGGACGCGCGATAGGGACCTTTCCCGCTCCCGCCTCCGATAGTCGTAGAAGTAGAACTCCCACCACGTCCGGTCCCCCTGCTGCTTGACCCCGAAGACCGTGTGGAACTCCCCCAAGGCCTGCCGCAACAGCGGAATCAGATCGAAAAACCGGCGGTCAACCCCCGCTGCGTCGAACGACTCGTAAAGAAGGTTCGACGGCTTGAGACGGTTTTCGAGCGATTGAGCGGGCGTGTAAGGCCAGAGCGCGTAATTGAAGAACTTGTCCTCTTCCGCGGCATATTCCGGATTGAATCCCATCCGTCTCATTCTGACCTCCTCAGGACCGTGAGCGGATGCAGCAGATCGGGCTCCTCTCCGTACCTTTCCCGGTACGCATTGGAAAGTCCCCAGCATTTTTCGTCCTCGCACCGGTCCCTGTGAAGGCACTGGCCGAAACCGCACTTTCCCAGGGTGCGCCAGAAAACATCGGGGATGATAGTCAAAGGGAATTCGTTGTCATTGAAAACCCCGGACGGAACGGGCAGACACTGGGGAAACGCCTTCAGCACGAACCATTTCCCGTTGGAAACCGGGCCCTCGGCCATCTCCGGCAACCGTTTCAGAAGCTCCGGGAGAGATTCGACAAGCATTCGGGATTTGTCTTCCATCGGGAAGAGATTCCAAAGGTGCATTTCACGAATGAAGGGCAGCCGTGCGATTTGCGAGAAAAGCGAGGCGGCGCAGCCGCTGTTGAGCCGCGTCCAGACCGTGTTCGTGATGATGCCGATGCCTTCGTGGCGCGAGAGATTTTCCAGGCCCGCCATGACCTCGCGGTATGCGCCCGGACGGCGGTTGATTGCGTCGTGAACTTCCTCCGGTCCGTGCAGGCTGATAAAAAATTCGTTTACCCCGGCGTCGATAAGGCGGCGCAAGTAGTTGGGATCGGCAAGCCGTCTCCCGTTGGTCTGGATCTGTATGCGCGAAAACCACGAAAAGGAGGCGGCAAATTCGACGTACCGTTCGAGGTGCTCGAAGGTTGTGACTTCTCCCCCCGAAAGGATGAGGTTCCGCCGCCTACCGTCGTTTACGAGCTTCACGACCAGCGCCCGGAATTGGTCGAATGGGACCGCCGGGAGCCTCTCTTCCAGAGACGAGAGCATGCAGATGACGCAAACGCTATTGCATCCGTACCAGAGGGGGATGACCGCGTAGGTGGAAAAGTCGATCCTTCCCGAAGCCGCGCCTGGATTGAGCATCAGAGAACTCCTTCTCCCTCATCGGCGGCGCGGGTTGACGCCAAAGTGGATGGTGAAAAAATCCCTCCCCTCGCGGTCGATCCCGCCCGTAAGATGGCCGAACTTCGACTTGTGAACGGATTCGAGACGCGCGCTGAAATCCTCGATGGAGAGGAAATAGCGCGCCGCCAGGCGCAGAAGCAGCGGGCGGATGTCACCTATGGTGAGAGATCCGCTGTAGAGATTCACGTCGAAGGATATTCGCGGGGTGCCCTCTTCCGTGACTTCCAGATAGTGGAAGCTTTTCTTGAGGCGGGGCATGGCGAGCCGAAGGAATTCGTCCGCGATTTCGAAGGCCCCAGGCTTGCGGCATCCCGCGAGCAGATCCCGCACCCTCTCGGCCGTTTCCTGGTAGGACAGCAGGGGGTATCGGACGTATCTGCCGATCGTACGTCTTTCCGGACGGAGCGGATCCCATTTGTAGCTGGTATGGACCAGGGTGGGTTCGGTGGGCGCCGGCAGGGGAAACTCCAGGTAGGCCTTGTGCATGCCTCCCTTTTTCGACGCCTCGAAGCCGATGTGCAGCATGTGGGCCTCGGAGATCGAACGATCTATCGCTTCCAGGAACGAAGCAGGCGCGCGGAGCTTCGTACAAAGCTCAATGAACCTCCGCTGGTAGTCCTTGCCGAGTGATTCCTTCCCCATGGTGATCAGAAAACGATTGGCAAGAAGAAGTCCCTCGCACATCTTGAAGGAATATTCGAACGCGTGGGGAACGCCAAGGTCGCGAACGAGGCTGAGCAGAAGCTTTCCCCCCGCCAGGGCTTCCTCGTCGATTGAGCCGTAGATGCTTTCATGTTTCCCGACGACCTCGGCGAGCGTCCCCGCCAGGCGTTTGGCCATGTGAGGATTCATCACAATGCGCGCAACGACGGAAGCGGAATCCGCGCCCGGCGCGTCGCCGGCTTCTTCGGAAAGACAAAAGTCGAGAGTCACCTCCGGCCTGGTCACCAGGACATTGACCCCGTCCGAACGGGAGGTGCGCCCTCCGGAAGTGTTCCAGACAGTTTTCATCCGCCTCCCAACTCGATCGGGCGCAAATAGCTGCGCCGCGCAGGCTCGTGAGCAATAGTGGAAGGAGAATAACACAGCGCATGGGGGTGGGTAAACCAATGGTAATCAAGCATCTCCTTGCAATTGTGCAGAGTTGAGATAGAGAATATCCACCCGTCAAAAGCAGCTCCCAAACATTCAGGGAAAACCGGCTCTGTTATCGGGGTATACCCCGTTGGGGATTCTAGATGTTCATGGAGGTATCAGGCAACGAGCTTCTGGCCTTAAGCAAAGGATTCCTCTACAGAGCTAATGCAAGAAGACGTAGAAGATATTGTGGGGGATTTTGTGGGGAGTCTTAGGGTAAAACGAGGGATAACCGGGGTAAAAGCCACCCGAAGGTGAGAAGCATTTTTAAATACAGATTTCTAGCGCTGGGCGGGTTGTATGCCCCACCCCTCAGCGTTCGGCTGAATTCAACAGCATTGCCCCGGAATTTCGTAAGCGCGCGCCCGGCCACCTCGCGATTTCCTACTTTTCCAGGCTTCCGTACTTGCTTTCGTAGTCGGCCACGACGTTGTTAAGAAGCAGCGCGAGCCGCTTGGCGACAAACGGGCTTACGATGATCCGGTTCGAAAGCTGGATGGTCATTTCGTTTTCCGTCGCGTTGAACGCCTGGTTCATGCCAAAGAGAAGAACGATCTCCTCGCGAGTTCCCGCGACATTGCAAACGTTTGAGTAAACGCTCGGTATGTTAGCGTTTTCCCAACGAACCTTTAACTGTTGCGATGTGTTCTCGGTCACAAAAGTCTCCTAACGTAAATGGTGGTAATACAACCGGCTCCCGACAATAACAGATGGCGCGGCCTAAATTTCCACTTCCGCGTTCTTTTACTCTAGCAAAGGGTTATATGTATGTCGAGTTCTAAATCACCTCAACTCAACAGGGTCCGCTGGATTTCCCTTCTACAGCAATAGGAGAGAATTACTCCACTTTCCCGGATGCAGTTTTCGCTTGCAAATTCACTCCCTAATATTGGACAATTCCATTACTCAAAAAATCGTAACCGGGCAATCGCTTTTCAACAACGCGGAATATGAAAGAGCGGGGCCGACGGTGAGTACAAGCGGCTGTTGAAACTAATCCGGGCATTTCTGAACGCCGGTGTGATGGAGAACGGACTGGTCCGTTCCAGCGTGGAAGGTACTCCGCAAGGAGGCCTACTCTCGCCGCTGCTAGCGAACCTCGTGCTCGACGAACTCGATCGCGAGCTAGAGCGGCGCATACACCGTTACTTTTGTTACGCCGTAGAAGTTGCTCCTTGCTGTCGTTGTCGGGCGGTTCGTTCCGCCGAGATCCAATCCGTGGGAGGCCCGGATACGAACCCTCCCCAACCACTCTGTCGTTCTGCTGCCCTCATTTCCTGTTCAAGGAGTACTGAGCTGGATGGGCGGAAATACCGCGAACAGGCTTTGGCCGTGGCGGATAATCTCATTCCCGGGCGTCCTGGGGAGCGAGTCCTCGTTGAAAGGAGTTTTTATGAAGAAGGCATTCGGAGGCTTTTGGATCTTTTGCACGACGTTCGCCATGCTCTCATCGGCAATTGTCTTTCATCCTGCCGTCGCCAGGGCAGAGGATCTGATCCAGTTGTACCAGCTTGCGATCGACAAGGACCCGCAGTATAAGGGCGCCGCGTTCGAGCGGCTGGCTCAAAAGGAAGGCCTCAAACAGGCGCTTGCCGCTTTCTACCCCAACGTGGACTTCGAATCGAACATAACGGAGACACGCCAGGATGTCGTCAACAGCCAAAACCAGGTTTTCGTCAGCGGGACGTCCAATTACCTGTCGACCACATTCGGTCCGACGCTCAGCGTGCCGCTTTTCCGGTTCCCTCTGCTCGTGCAACTGCGCCAGAAAAAACAGATATTCAAGCAGGCGGACGTGGATTTCGAACTCGCCAAGCAGGACCTCATGATTCGCCTGGCCAAGGCTTACATGGCAGCCCTGACGGCCGCCGACAACGTTGCCTACGTGCAGGAGGAGAAAAGGGACGTGGAGGCCTTCGTCTCGCGGGCTGAAACGCGTTACCAAAGCGGCCTCGCTCCCAATACGGACCTCTATGACGCTAAGGCGCGGCTGGCTGCCGTCGAAGCGAACCTCGTGAAAACTGAAAATGAGTACCAGAACGCGCTCCAGGCCCTTGCCATCATGACCGGACAGCCAATTTTGAGTGCCAATCGATTCAAGGAAGACCTCCCTCTCGTCATGCCCGATCCGTCGGGGGTGGAGGAATGGACAAACGCGGGGCTTGAAAAAAGCCTTCAGATGAAGAGCCGGCGGTTTGAATCGGAAACGGCCCGCCAGGAGATCAACCTCGAGAAGTCCGCCTACCTGCCGACCGTCAACGTGGTGGGGCAGTTCAACCAGAACAATATGGGCGGGTCTCTTTACGGCGGCGGGGCCACGGTCAACACAGGGGATGTGGCGATCAACATCGACGTGCCGATCTTCGACGGTTTCGCCACCAAGTCGAAGACACGTGAGGCGAGATACCGCTACATGGAGAGCCTCCAGGCATTGGAACAGCAGAAACGCGACGTGGTTATGCAGGTGAGTACAGCTTTTTCCGGAGTGAAGACGGCCATCAGCAGGGCCGAGGCCTTGAAGAAGTCGATCGATGCACAGTCGGAACTCTACAACGCGAAGGAACTGGGCTACAGATCGGGCGTTTACACCAGCCTCGCGGTCCTGGACGCGGCCAGGGATCTCTACCTTTACCGGCGCGATCTTTCCCTGAGCCGGTACGACTACATCATGAATACCCTGGAACTGAAAAAAGCGGTGGGTACGCTGTCCGAGGACGATCTTATCGTAATCAACGGTTGGCTTGCCAAGTAGTGCAACACCGGTCCCGCCGAATGCGAGGGTGCAGCCCATGTCAATGAGTCTGATGGAAATCTTCCGTGCAAAGAAGCCTGCCAATCGGCAGGTAAAGCGCGCACGGCGCGCGATGCGCTTCGAAATGCTGGAAAAGCGCATTCTGCCGTCGGCAAACGTGTTTGTCCCTCCCCTACACGCGGTTGTCGCCCCGCCGGGCCAGAATTTTCTCATGTCGTTCCAGGTCCAGTCCGGCACGCAGGCTCAACAGAATGCTCAAAATCCGGCCACTCTCGCTTTCCAGGGCGCGGACGCCAATGGAGGACTGTCTCCTAATTTGAGCGTCAACCCCTCTTCCTCCTCGGCCGCCACGCCTGCCGCGAGCGGCGGGGCGCAGGCAAAGTCGGCTGTTTCCGCGACCCCCAATGTCGCGCTTGCGTCTTCGACCCAGTCCCAGTCCTCGTCCGGGACCAAGATCGTTTTCGTTGACCCGAGCGTGAACGACTCCTCCCAACTGGTCCAAAATCTGGTCCAGTCGGCAGAGCAAACCGGTCAGAGCATGACGGTCATCAATCTGAGCCAGCAGGGCGCCGGACAGGCCGATGCGGTGAACAACGGTCTGGTGGTGGTCACTCTCGATCCGCTGAAGAACGGCGTGGATCAGATCACCCAGACCCTTTCGCAATTCCAGAATGTCAGTTCGGTCGACATTGTCTCGCACGGCGCGGCCGGCCTGATTACCGTGGGCACGACCCAACTGAGCTATGAAGATCTGGCGCAAATGGCGCCAGAGATTTCCCAGTGGAAGGCCTCGCTTTCCCCCAACGCGTCCATCGTTCTCTACGGCTGCGACGTCGCGGGGAGCGTCCAGGGGACGCAATTCGTCCAGCAACTGGCCGCGCTCACGGGGGCGAACGTGGCCGCCGCCACACAGGACGTCGGTTCGGCCGCCGAGGGGGGAAGCTGGACGCTTGGGTACGCGACGGGTCCGATCGCCGCATCGGCGCTCCTCGGTTCGAGCGTTACGACCGGATACTCTTACCTGCTCGCCGACTACACCACCACCTCGCCCAATATGAACCTGACCGGCACAAGCGGCAACGACCGGTTTGTTTTCACCAATAATTGGGGCAGCGACACCGTGACGGACACCGGGACCGGGACCGGCGATGTGAACGTCCTCGATTTTTCCGGCGTCACGGCGAACCTCACTTTCACCATTTATGCCAACGGCAAGGTCTCGGTGACGGACGGCACGGATACGCTTTCGGCGACCGCCAACATGCAGGAACTGATCGGCGGGTCCGGCAACAACACGTTCGTCTTTCAAAACGGCGCCACGTTCGGCGGGACCATCATCGGCGGCAGCGGGGGGACGAACACTCTCGACTATTCCGCCTACACGACCGGCGTTACTGTAGACCTGGCCACTGGGACGGCGACCGGGACACAGGGTGTCATCGGCATCGGCAAAGTTGTTTTCATGGAGAACGGGAACAAGGAGAATGTTTCCGATACGGGGGGCGTACTCGATTTCTCGGCCCTTACTGCCGCTCTCACCATGACCGTCAATACCGACGGTTCCGTTACGACAACGGACGGGACAAACACTATTACCGCAGGCGCCGGCACGTCGCAAATCATCGGCGGCTCGGGCAACAACACGTTCAAATTCGATAAAGGCGCCACGTTCGGCGGGACGATTGAAGGCGGCGTTGGGGGGACGAACACCCTTGACTATTCCGCCTACACGACCGGCGTGAATGTGGACCTGGCCTCTGGGACGGCGACTGGGACGCAGGGCGTAAGCGAGATCGCCAATGTTGTGGGCGGCTCGGGCGCCAATACATTTACCGCGAATGCGGCCAACGACACGTTGACGGGGAACGGAACCGACACCTACGTCTTCGCGAACAGCTGGGGCACAGATACAGTCAACGAATCGACCACGTCCGGAAACGAGGGGATACTCGACTTTTCGGGGGTCACTTCGAATATCACGTTCACCATTCAAACAAACGGAACGATTACGGCCACGGACGGGACGAGTCAGCTCACGACGAACGGCAATATCGAGCAAATAACCGGCGGATCGGGCTTCAACACATTCGTCTTTCAAAACGGCGCCACCTTCGGCGGGACGATTGACGGCGGCTCCGGAACGAACAACACCCTCGACTATTCGGCATACGCGACCGGCGTGACGGTCAATCTGGCCACGGGGACAGCCACGAATGCCGCAGGAACCACCATTACAGGCAGCTTCTCCAATATTCAGAACGTCATCGGCGGCGCCGGGGCCAATACGTTCATCGGGGACGGAAACAGCGACACCTTCACCGGCCAGGGCGACGGCGACTCATTCAAGCTCTCGAACAACTGGGGCGCGGTCACCGTCAACGAACCGGGGACCACGGGCCAGTCGACGGCAACGGCGGTGGGCAACAACGAGATCTACGTTGGCGCAAACGATTTCACAACCGGCCAGACGGTGCTTTTCAGCGCCGACCCGAGCGGAGGGATCGGCAATCTGACGAGTGGATCGACCTATTACGTGACTGAGTTGGTCGACGGCAGCGGCAACCAAACTGGATGGATTACGCTGTCGAGTTCATTGGGTGGATCGGCGCTCAACCTTGGCGCGTTCACCGGGACTCAGAATATCCTGCAAACCATACAGGTGGTCACCGGGACCACCATCAACAACAACAACGAAATAAATTTGGGCACGAATAATTTCGCTCCCAACCAGGAGGTCACCTTCCAGGCTGACCCGAACGGAGGAATCGGCAATCTCACCAGTGGAGCGAATTACTACATTAATCAGGTAGTTGACAGCAATGGTTACGACACAGGCTGGATCACCCTCTCCACCACGGCCGGCGGGACGCCGATAACCATCACTTCGATCAGCGGAACGAATAATTATTTTATTGCGTCCGCCACCACACAAGTCCAGCAGGTGACGAGTGAGCCGGCCAGCAGTACCGAGTTGTACGTGGGCACGAATGGCTTTCAGAGCGGGCAGACGGTAGTTTTCAGCGCCGACCCGAGTGGAGGGATCGGCGGACTGACGAATGGATCGACATATTACGTGACGGAAATAGTCGACGGCAGCGGCAACGATACAGGATGGATCACGCTGTCGAATACCCCCAACGGGACGGCGATCCCTTTGGGCGCGGTCACGGGAACAGAGAACACCCTGGCATTGCCGCCGAACACTCTCGATCTCTCAGCCGTCTCCGACAATCTCAAGGTGACCATCAATGCCGACGGCACGGTTACGGTCGCGGACACCACCAATCCGAACAACACGATCGTTTCGTCCGACAGTTCGACTTTTTCCGACAATGCGCCCGTGTTCGACAATATCCAGAACATCATCGGCGGATCGGGCACTAACACGTTTACCTTCGCCGTGGGGGCGACTTTTGGCGGGACACTCGAGGGCGGCTCCGGAGGGACCAATACCCTTGACTACTCCGCCTACACGACTGGCGTGACGGTCAATCTGGCCACCGGCGCAGCGACGGGGACGACCGGCATCAGTGGTTTCCAGGAAGTCATCGGCGGTTCGGGCGGCAACGTGCTTACTGCGGACAATAATAATGGCGACATACTGATCGGAGGCACTGGAAACAACGTCCTGTACGCAGGCACTGGAACCGATACGCTCGAGGGCAGCGGCACGGACAGGTTTGTCATGAATCCGGCGTCGAGCGCGCTCGACACGATCACCGAGACAGTACCCACGTCCGGCCCCCCCCCGGTGGGCACCCTCGATTACTCGCTCTTTAACGCTACCAACAGCGCCTACACGACTAGCAATCCGCTGGTTGTAAACCTGGGCAGTCAGATCGCGCCGAATATCAACTTCTCGACCTCCGATGTATCCCATATCACGGAGGTCATCGGGGGCGCGGTGCCCTACACGATCAACGGCACGCAAAACGAGACCTTCGGCCTTGCAGACAATTGGGGAAGCAATACAACTATTAATGAAGCCCCGTCACCCACCAGTGACACCCTTGATTTTTCGGCCGCCACCGGCCCCCTGAGCATTACCCTGGGCAGTCCCGGGGCAACGAGTACAAATAATGCGATTTCCGTCACAGAACAACAGGTTTCGACGACGACGGGATTACTTATCACAACCGGATCGCTCAGTCTTGCGAGCGGCAACGGCGTCGTTGCCATCAATGGAGGCTCCGGAGACGACTACTATACCTTCTACAACAATTGGGGAAATGTGACGATCAACGAGTCCAGCAACCCCAAGACGGACACGCTCGATTTTTCCAACGTCACGCAGAACCTCAATTTCACCATCTACGCGAACGGCTCCGTGTCGGTCACGTCCGCGGGCGGCACGCTCAACGAATCGGCGGGCATCGAGAACATTATCGGCGGCACGGGAATCAACACCTACACATTCCAGGACCAGGGCACCCTGAACGGATATATCTCGGGGCCGACGAATCAGACCGCGCAAGCGAACATCCTTGACTATTCCCAATACAAGACCGCCGTGGCCGTCAGCCTGGGCGATATGGACATCTCATCGAATGTGTTGGTCAACAATGTGCTGACCCCCAATGTAGGGGTGGGCAGCGGCACGGGCGTGCAGGGGATCAATGGGATCACCGCGGTCATCGGAGGAACATCGGCCGCCAACACCCTTACGGGCTACGACGTTGAGGACGGAGAGAGTACCGTAAATACCACGAACACATGGGATATAGTCGGCCAGAATTCGGGAACGCTCACAGGTGCATATACTGATAGCGGCGGTTCTTCTTCTTATAGTATTTCTTCCGGGTTTACCCATTCCGTCACCTTCCAAAACTTCGAATACCTGAGCGGGACGCCGGACAGCAACAGCGTTTTCACTATCAAGAGCGGTGGTTCGGTGAGCGGCTCGATCAGCGGGCGTCCCTACGGACCCTATGCCGGAACGTCTACCCTGAATATCGCGAGCGGCATCAGCGAAAGCACGGCGCAGTACATCATCTCGGGGACGGATACGGGCACGATCGAACTCGGTCCCAACGTGATCAATTACTCGGGCATCGATACCATCTTCGACAATTCCACGGCGGCGGCGAGAAGTTACTCCTACGATACGAACGACACGGCGGCGCTGACCTTTGCCGGGACTACGGTGCTGGGCGATACGTGGATGGTCGGCATCGACGGAACCAGTTATTCCGCCACGGTGGGGGCGAATCAGACCCCGGAAGATGTCCTGACCCAGCTTGCCGCTAACATTCAGCAAAGCGGCAACGGCCTGGAGGCGAACGTCCGCGGCGACATGATGCTGGTCACGGGAGCGGCGAATCCGAGCACCATCAATTTCACGCCCCCCTCCATCACATCTGGCACCACCGTCACCTACGACCACTCCGTCACCTGCGAGATTGACCTGCCGAATACCAGCAGTCCACAGTCCGTCCAGCTCAGCCTTACCAATGACACAAACAATACAGGAAACCTGCTCCTCACCAGCCTCAACGGGAGTTTCTCCACAATCAGCTTCGCCACTCCGTCGACTAGTTTGACTCTCAACGGGGGATCGGGCAACGACATCTTCCAGGTGGACCAGACCGCGCTGCCGTACCTGCCGGGCGCCGTCTCCATCATTGGCGGCGGCGGAATCAATCAGAGCAATCAGATCATCTGCTCCGTGGAAACGGGGGCCAGCAGCCAGACCATTTCCTGCGCTTCGGGCACGCTTACTTTTGATGCTACTGTCAATGCCGTTAATTACACGAGTACCATCAGCTATTCCAATATTGCGAGTCCCGACAACGTGGTGGTGAACGGCGGCCTCAACGACACCCTCACCCTGGCCGCATCGGGCAGCAATTACACCGTGACGGATGGCGGCGACACGATCACCATGGACACAGGTATCCAGTCCTTGGCGATCATCGGAGCCGGCGGCGAAAATATTATCGTCGACTCCAGCATCGTCAACTCCAGCGTTACCAACACGTTCAATAGCGCGCTGACCTTCGATGGCGGGCTCAACAGCACCGTGACCCTGAACGGGAGCGCGACATTCACTCAACTTACAGTCTTCGCGGATGAAACGCTGACCTTCAACGGTCCCAGCGTACAAAACTATATTTTCAACGGAGTGCCGGGCGTTGCCAATGCAATTACTGTAACCGGCTCCGGCACGACACTAACGATTCAAGACAACTCCACATCCACCAGTGTCTCGGAAACGAACTTGCTGGCGGTTACGATAAACGCGGGCAACTATATCGGTAGTCCTGGATCGTCCATCACCGTGGGCACGACGGGGACCGACCTCACCCTGGGCGCCAACCTCACCCTGAACGCGGGGAGCCTCGACTCGTATGAGAGCAGCGGCAGCTCCATTACGATTGCAGGCAATCTCATCCTTCCGGGCAAATCCCTGACGGCCCAGGCCGACACCATCGAAGTCTCCGGCACGGTCAGCACCAGTTCCACCACAGGTGCGGCCGGGTATATCACCCTCACGGGCCAGAACATCACGCTCGACAGCAGCGCGGCGCTTACCGCGACAGGGGTATCGACCCAACCGAATATCAGCGGTGACGGCTCGATCACCATCAGCGCCGTGGAAAACGTTGCCCTTTACACCCCGCTTATCGATGTGAACGTAGCGGACGTCTTTGTTGACATAGACGGCAATGGCGTCAGCAAAGGCGTCAGCAACGGCGGCGCCACGATCAACGGCGGAACCATTGCCATCTCAGCCACGGCGTACGCCAACAATATAACTTCGGGCACCAACAACATCTTCTATACTCCAGGCTCAAGTCCCGGCTCATCGGCGTTGGACACGCTGCAGACAGACCTCGGCTCCGCCGGAACCGATGCGCTCAATGTGCTCAAGGATCTCTATAACATTGTGGCCCCGGTCTCCTTCGAGATGGCGTCGGCGGACATCAACATCGCTGCCGGTTCGTCGATCACCTCCTCCAGTGCTTTCAGCGCCATCTCCTCAACGGTCGGCACCGCGACCTCCGCTCCCACCTCCGAGGTCGGGGGAGGCGTTACGGCCTCGGTCGGAGGAGGCGTAGCGGTGGGCATCGCGGACAACAAAGCCACCGTCGAAGTGGGTGGCACGATTCAAGCGGTCACCAGTGTGACGATCCAGGCATCCTTGAACAACACAGTGAACGTAGAGGCCGATACAAGCGGATACAATGGCGTCTCCGGCGCCATTGCGGTAGGTGTGCTGGTTTCCAACGCGACTGCGGACGTGGAGGACACGGCCAAAATATCGGTCACGGGCGCGGGCGGGGGCATCAGCGTAGTCACCAGTACCACGGACGACACCCGCGTGATGGCTCGCTCCACGGCAGGCGATAACGGCACCGTGGGCATCGCGGCGGCCGTCGACTTCGAAGACACCCAGACAAACTCCTACCTGGACGGCACTGCCACGGCGGCGGGCGACATCAATGTCACGGCAAATATGTCGCAGGGCAATGGCATCCCGACCAAGGAACTCTTTGTGCTGCCTACCCTCTCCAGCGGCACCTCTGCCCAGGCGGGCGTGGGGAGCGCATCGAAGGGAAATGTTCTCGACGACGCCCAGTCGAAGATGATCACAGGGGCGGCCGGGGTCGTGCAAAAGCTCTATTCAGCTGTCCAGGGAAAGGTGACCGCAAAAGCACCCACGGACGGACCGTCAGAGCCCGCCGATTTAAGTAACACGTTCGATGTTGGGGCCGCATTCGGCGTGGCCGTTGACCTGGATTCGGCCACGGCCCGCATTGGGGACGGGAGTCCGGGCAATAAAGTGGAAGCCCAAGGCTACGTCAACGTCTTGAGCAACGTCTCGTACGCGCCGTCCGTCACCGCCAGTTCCTCGGTTTCCAACAGTACGAAAGCCGAAAAAGGAGCAAGCCCGAGCACCTTCTCCGGATCGGTCGGGGTATCGTTTGGCTACATCGACAACGATGCGGAAGCGTACATCAATACGGGTGCGCAGGTGGACGCCATCGGGGATATTACGGTCCAGTCCCAGGCACTGAACCAATACACCGCCTTCTACAAGGCCATCGAGAACACTGTCGATGAACAGGCCACCTACCAGACCACGTCTACCGCGAGTGCACCGGGAACTGAACCGGAACCATTGGTTGCCGGGAACATCGTCGAGGTTGAATCTGGATACCTCAATGGCGGGACCCCGGGGATGTGGTACACCTACACCCCCCAGGGGACGGTCCCCTCGGGGAGTACAGACCTTGACACCATCGACTACGCCACCAACCCGAACTGGACCGCGACGAGCCCGGCCGAGCAGAGAGCCACGGACACCCTCACCCAAATTTTTACGAACTACCTCACGGGGGACTTTGGGGTCGGCGAGGTTCTGTTCAGCACCATGAGCCAGGCAACGGCCACCGGCGAAAGCGAAAAATCTCTCTCGCTCGCCGGAGCGGTCACCTTCCTCGGCGTGCTGAACACGTCGAAGGCGACCATCATGAGCGGGGCGCAGATCAACCAGGACACTTCTTTCTTCACCAATCCATCGGGAACTGTGACTCCACCGGGAAGTGTGATCGTCCAGGCGCTGGGCGCCAATCAGAGCGTCAACTTTATCGGCAATATCAATCTGCCCAGCATAGACATAACTGCCACAACCAAAGCGGATTTTGGGAAATCACTCTCGGGCATACTCAGCCCCGGCACGTCGGGGAATAACGCGGTGGGGGCATCCCTGCTCTTTTCCCTCTACGGGGATGACACCGAGGCGGTGATTCAGAGTGGCGCGGCAGTAAATGCGGACAGTCTTTACGTGGACGCGGAGAACAACGTGCTGGGCGTGGGCATAGGCCTCTCCGGCGGATCGGCCGGCAACGTGGGCATCACCGGAACCGCGTCTGCCAATTACGTAAACGACACGACGCTGGCCCAGATTCAGAGCGGCGCGGTCATCGACGTGCTCGGCGGCTCCGCCCAAGCGGCCTGCAAAGCGGTCAACAGCGACCTCGACTCCACCGGCACACTACCCCTGCCGATTAATTCGCCGTCGCAGGACGGCTCGGTTGTGGTCAACTCGATCGACACCGACTATGTCTTCACGGTCGACGGCGTGCTCGAAGCCGATTTGAAGTTGAACATGAACAAAAGTTCGCAGGCGACCGCGGTTGGGGCGTCGGCCGGCCTTAATATCTTCGATCGGAACACCCAGGCAGTGATCGGCGACCTTTCGGACACAGGCGCCTCGACAGGTTCCTTCACTTCGGGCGGCGATGTGTGGGTCAACGCCGACAACAATGGCTATGCCGTCGTTTTCGCCGTGACGGGAAGCTTAGCGAACCCGAAGCCCGCCGATAACTCGGGAAGCGGTCTAAGCAAAAACCCTGGGACAGGCGGCACACAGGGCTCGGACGGCTCGAGCACCGGCAACGCCGACCTGGCAGGCTGGCAGTCGAAACAAAATGCTGTTCTAAACCAGATGGTTAAAGAAACGCCGGTGGAGGGCAAAGTCGCGAGCCTATCGAGCGATGCCAGCTCGGGGGGCACTTCCAAATCCCAGGCGGGCATCGGCATCTCCGGCTCAGCCGGGGTCAACGTGCTGCTCGATACCACGGACGCATGGATCACCAACGCTCCCAAGCTCAATATTGGCGGCTCACTTTCCCTTTCGGCCGAGAACAATACGAACGTCATTACGGCCGCCGGAGCGGTGGCAATTGCGAAAGCCTCGGGGGACAACACCGCCGTGGCGGCGTCCGGGGCGTTTGCCTTGAATTATCTGGAGGGCTCGACCGACGCCTCGATCATAGGGGCCGCGGGCCTCGCTGTTGACGGGGCATTGAATATCGACTCCAAGCGCAACGGGTGGGTGGTTTCGGCGGCGGCGGGCCTCTCCGCCGCGGTGGGTAAGAACAGCTACGCGGTCGGAGGCTCGGTGGGCGTGAACATCCTTACCTACACGACCACGACCGAGCTGGAGAACACCAACGGAACGGTTGGCTCCAAGCTTTTGTCAAGTTCAGGCCCCGCGGTTTCGATAGACGCGGAGGACGATTCGTTGCTGGTTGCGGTCGGGGGCGCCGGCGGTTTTGGCGGCAAGGCCGGGGTAGGGGTGGGGATCGGCTTTACCTACGAGGCGACCACGACGACTTCCACCGTTTCCAATGTTGGGAAATCGACGACCCCCTTTTCCACTTCGATGGGCGAGATGGACCTTCACGCCGCCAACAACGAACTGCTGATCGACGCGACAGGTTCGGCGGGCATCGCGACGGGTTCGGGTGGATCCGGGTATGCCGGTGCCGGGACGGTCAGCGTCAATTACACCAGCAACACGATTTCCGCCGCCGTGGATCAATCGTTCCTGAACACGGGCACACTGGACATGGCGGCAACCAATAACGACTCGATCTATTCGTTTGCCGGCGCGCTTTCGATCGGGAAGAACCTGGGCCTCGGCGCGGCCATCGGGGTCAACCTGCTTTTCGACACCGTCACTTCAACTGTCTCCGGATCGACGATCAACGCCGCCTCCTTCAGCTCGCAGGCCACGGAGGGCGGCATGATGGTCACAGGCGTGGTGGGCGGCGCGGGTTCGTCAAAGGTCGCCATCGCCGGCTCCATCGCTTTCAATTTCCTGGACAGCGACATCGATGCGACGGTTGTGGGCAGCACCATCATCTCGGCCGGGGCTTTTTCTCTTAACGCCGAGGAGGAGGAGGTGGCCGCCGCCGGCAGCGGGGGAGTGGCCATCTCGACCGGAACAGCCGGGATCGGCGCGGCCGTTGCAGTCAACCTCGACCTCAACACGGTGAACGCAGAGATCGAGAATTCAGGCGCTACTGACTCGACGGTGGATGGAAGCAGCGTGAGCGTGACGGCCACGTCCGGGGAGATCATGGTGACCGCCGCTCTTGGCGGCGGCGGCGGGGACAAGTTCGCGCTGGGCGGTTCGGTGGCGGTGAGCGTGGCGGATGGTTCGATTACCGCCGAGGTCGTGGGTGGGTCAACGATCGAAGCGACTCAAGCAGACCCTGATTTTGCCAATCATGAATATTCCGCTATGATTGCGGCTTCCGACGACACCACGGTGGTCACCGTGTCAGGCGGCTTCGCAGGCTCCAATACGGCGGCTGTCGGCATCTCGGCCTCGACCACCGTCGTGTTGAACACCACGGAAGCCGTGGTCGACGACTCCAACATCACCAGTGACCTTGGCAGCGTCAGCGTGACCGCGGGTTTCATCCCCTCCACGAGCAGCCAATCGGGAAGCAGCTCGTTGTCTGGCGTCAATACGACGAATATCCCCTTCACGCTCCCCGACGTTGACTCTTCACAGATCTACGATCTGTCCGTGGGCGGGTCGGGCGCCGGGAAGGTAGCGGTGGGACTGGCCATTACGGTGAATACCGTCACCAACACAGTGGAGGCGCTCGTACAGGACGGCTCCACGGTGACTGCCGACGACGCCGTACTCGTCGGGGCCTACGACCAATCCACCATCAACACGCTTGCCCTCGGCGCAGCCGGGGCGGGCAATGTGGCCGTGGGCGGGGCGATCGCGGTGAACGTGATCGCCAACACGATCAAGAGCGATATCGACGACTCGACGGTGAGCGCGGGAACGACATTCGAACTGGACGCGGAGACAACGGCCATCATTCGCGCGGTGGGCATCGGCGCGTCGGGGTCGGGGAGCGTGGCGGTAAGCGTGTCGGCGCTTGGAAACGCCGTAGCCAACAAGATAAGCGCGCTGATCACCGGCGGATCGACCGTCACCTCGGGCGGGAACGCAACCATCACGGCAAGCGAGACGGCTCCGCGGGTCGTTCCCCTCTGGACCCCGCCTTCGAGTGCACAGAGCGCACTCAACGATTCGCCGATAGACCTTACCGCCGACATTCTGGCCGTCAACGTGAGTGTTGCCGGTTCGGGGACGGTTGCGGTCGCGGCGGCCGTAACGGGCAACGTGATCCACAATACGATCACGGCGGACATTACGGACTCCACGGTCCTAGCGGGCGTGAAGGACAATAAGAACGGCACCTACACAATCACGAATGCGAGCGCCGGGATATCTCTCACCTCCCAATCGGAAGACAAGATCATCTCCATCACGGCAGGCGTCGGGGCTTCGGGTACGGTTGGCGTGAGCGCACTTCTCTTCGGAAACGTGATTACCTCATCCATCAAGTCCACGATTACCGACTCCACGGTTTACTCGGGCGGGCAGATGCTATTAGAGGCATCCGACGATTCGTCGATCCGCTCGGTTGGATTGGGCATCGCGGCCTCTGGAACGGTTGCGGTCGGGGCCATTGTGGCGGCCAACGTCGTCACCAACACCGTCGCAACCGAAATAGTCGGATCGACGGTAACATCGGGCAGTTCCCTGGATATGACGGCCCTCAACGATTCGACCATCTACAGCTTTACGACTCAAATATCGGCAAGCGGGGTGGTTTCCGTCGGGGTGATCTTCGCGGCGAACGTGATCGCCAACACCACGGATGCGGAAATCCTGAACGACGCGACGGATTCGACTGTGACCACGTTGGGGACGGGCGCGCTCACTATTCATGCTACCGACCAGTCCACCATCGACGCATTTGCCTTCAGCGTTGCCGCAAGCGGCACGGTCGCGGTGGGCGTGGGCATCTCGGCGAACGTGATCGCCAATACCATCCACGCTGGAATCGAGGGCTCGACCGTCACCTCCGGCTCTACGATAGATATTCAAGCCCTTTCGGAACCCATCATTTGCGGCATCGCCCTCGGCGTTTCGGCATCGGGCGTCGTGGCAGTCCAGGTTGGGGCCATGGGCAACGCGATCGCCAACACCGTCACGGCGGACATCACCGGTTCGACTGTGAGCGCGGCGGGCAACATTTCCGTCAAGGCGGAGGAAGATGCGCCGTCGGCGATTCCCGCCTGGATCGTTCCTTCGTCTGATTTGACCGCGGTAGACAGCGCCACCAGCGATTCGCCGATAAGCCTTACCGGCAATATCCTGGCCGTCAACGTGGAGATTGCCGGTTCGGGGGTGGTCGCGGTCGCGGCAGCCGTTACGGGCAACGTGATTACCAACAAGATCGCGGCAGAGATTACGGATTCCACGGTCCTTGCGGGCGTGAAGGACAATAAGGACGGCACCTACACGACCACGAACCCGAACGCCGGAGTCACGCTCGCCTCCCAATCGACAGACGAGATCGCCTCCATCTCGGCGGGGGTCGGGGCCTCGGGCGTGGTTGCCGTGAGCGCGCTTCTTTTCGGAAACGTGATCACCTCCTCCATCACGTCCACGATTACCGGCTCCACGGTTCGCTCGGGCGGGCAGATGACACAGAGTGCAACCGACCATTCGTCGATCAGCTCTGTTGGATTGAGCATCGCGGGCTCTGGAGTGGTTGCCGTCGATGCCATCATCGCGGCTAACATCATCACCAATACCGTCGCGGCCGAAATCGCCGGATCGACGGTAGTTTCGGGCAGTGCCCTGGATCTGACGGCCCTCAACAAATCAACTATCTACGGCTTTACGGGCGGAGTCGCGGGCAGCGGGGTGGTCTCAGTCCTGGCATCCTTCGCGGTGAACCTGATCACCAACACCACCGAGGCGGAGATCCTGAACGACGGCTCGACGGCGTCCAATGTGACCACGACGGGCGAACTTACCGTTTCCGCCACCGACCAGTCCACCATCGACGCCCTTGCCTTCGGCGTTTCCGCAACCGGCATTGTCGCGGTGGGCGTGGGCCTCTCGACAAACGTGATCGCCAATACCATCCACGCGGGAATCGAGGGCGGCTCGACCGTCACCTCCGGCTCTACGCTGGATGTTCAAGCCATTTCGGAATCTGTCATTCGCGGCTTCTCCTTCAGCGTTGCGGGATCGGGCATCGTGGCAGTTGGGGTCTCGGTCATGGGCAACTCAATCGCCAACACCGTCACGGCGGAGATCTCCGGCTCGACCGTGAGCACCGTGGGTGCGGCGGCGGGCAACATTTCCGTAGATGCGGAGGAAAAGGCGCCGGCGTCGATTCTCCCCCTGAACCCGGGCACGGGCAACGAGGAAACCGAATTCAACAACACCACGTCCTCCAGCAGTTCGGCTGCGCCCATCAACATAAACGCGAATATTCTGGCCATGATGGCGAACATCTCGGGAACGGGAATTGTCGCGGTCAACGGAGTGGTCTCCGGAAACGTGATCGCCGATACGGTGAAGGCCACCGTCGTCAACTCCACGGTCCTGGCGGGCGTGACGGGCACGAAAGGCAATTACACGAACTCGAATTCGGGCGCAGGGCTGTCCGTAACGACCAACACCAGCAGCTCCATCATGGCCCTTACAGTCGGCGTGGCCGGCTCGGGGATCGTCGCGGTCAATGTGACCGGGTTTGGAAACGCAATCGCCAATACCGTCGAGGCGATCATCGATGATTCGACCGTCGCGACGAGCGGAGCCTTCGATACATCGGCTACCGACCAGTCGCAGATCGGCTCGTTTGGCATCAGCTTCGCCGCAACGGGCGCGGTCGCCGTCGGGGCGCTCTTCGGAGTGAATGTCATCACGAATACGATTGTGGCTGAGCTTGAGGGTTCCTCCGTCCAGAGCTACTCGACCTTCACTGTCGATGCCGAGTCGGATTCGACCATCCTGGGATTTACGGCTGGAGTAGCCGGAGCAGGCGGCGCGGCAGGCGTACTGTCGCTTTCCGCAAACACGATCACCAACACCATCGAAGCCCTGGTCACCACGGATACGGTTAGCGGAGACGCCTCCGACGTCATCTCAGCGGGCGCCGCGAGCGTGACGGCCGAGGATTCCTCCACCATCGATGCGATCGCTTTCGGCATTTCGGGGAGCGGCGGGGGTTCCTACGGAGCCGCGATTTCCACCAACGTCATCGCCAACACCACCACGGCCGAAATCAACGGCTCGACCTTCACCGGCGATTCAAGCCTGACGGTGTGCGGCGAGGAAGATGCGGTGATCCGTTCCATCACCGTTGGAGTCGCTCTCTCGGGTGGTGAGGCGGCGCAGATCACGGCGGTCGGTAACGTGATCACGAACCATGTCACGGCGGATATTATCGGCGGTTCGATTGTCACGGCTACGGGTGACATCAAAGTCACGGCCACGGACGGCAGGCCCTCGTCCATAGCGGAGCCGGAGACGACGTCAGCCCAAAACGGCCTGCTGTCGACCGACACTTCGAGCTTGCCCAACAACCAGACCCTATTCGATCAGAACGGTCAGCCCGGTCTATTGAGTTCGACCAACCTTTTTTCGGTCGTGATCGGAGTAGGCGTAGGGGGCAGCTCGGCCTACAACGCGGTAATGGTGGGGAACGTCATTACCGACCACGCGAAGGCCGACATCATAGGATCGAAAGTGACCTCCACGGCGGGAGAGATCGACCTGCAAGGTTATTGCACATCCTCGATCGCCGCCCTCACGGCTGGGGTCGCCGGCTCCGGCGGTATTGCGCTCAATTTGACTGGAGTGGGCAACGTCATCGCGGATACCATCGAAGCCTCGATTCTGGGAGGATCGACCGTGAAGGCCGACACGGGGATCAACCAAGAGGCGGAGGACAAATCCACCGTTAACTCCTTCGGACTCAGTTTTGCGGGAGCGGGCGGCTTTGCCGGGGAGGCCCTTATCGCGGTCAACGATATCGGCAACACTCTTTCGGCTGACATCAACGATTCGAATGTGACGAGCACGACTGGAGCGATCCAGCTCTCAGCCATCTCCGGGGCCTCGATCAACAGCTTTGTCGGAGGCGTTGCGGGCGCGGTGCTGGGAGCGGCCGGTCTTTCGTTCGCCAGCAGCGATATCCACAACACTGTGGATGCCTCGATCCTCAATGGCGCCACCGTCCATTCCGGTGGCGACATCGACCTGACCGCGCAGGACAACTCATCGGTTCAATCCCTCGCGCTCGCCGTTTCGATTGCAGGCGTGGGGGCGCTCGGCGCGGCGGCGTCCGTGAACACCGTGGCGAACCACGTGAATGCGGCGATCACGGGTTCTACCGCCATAGCGGGCGGAAATATCAGCCTTTTGTCCGGTTCCACTCCGGAGATCGGCGCTTTTGCCGCCGGCGTCTCCCTGGCGGGCGGCCTGGCCGTGGCTGCGTCCACGACGGACAACACGATCGCCGACGTGATCGGCGCGACGATCAGCAGCAACTCGACGGTGAGCGCGACGGGCAGCATCAGCCTGCACGCCTACGACACGCCGCCCGGATCGGTCACGACCCCGTCCAACGCCGTAACCATCAACGTACAAGGCGAGATCGGCTCGAAAAAGTTCCTTTCCAACGCCAACATCGTTGCTTTCTCAGGCGATATCGCGGGAGCTTATGGGGTTGCGGCGGGCGCGGCGGTCGTGGCCAATACCATTGAAAACCAGGTGAAGGCCGAGATCGCCGATTCCACCGTCACGGCCGGCTCCAACCTTACTGTCTTCGCCGAGTCCACATCGGTAGCGGTGGGCGTTGCCGCGGGCTTTAGCATTGCCGGGTATGCGTCTCTGAACGCCTCGGTCGTCAGCGACACCATGCAGTCGACAACGACCGCCGATATCAGCGGGGCGTCCACTATCTACGCGGGTGGGAACCTCGATGTGAAGGCCTCCGATACGGTCACAGTGGACGCTCTGACGCTCAGTCTGGCCGCTTCCCTTGGGTTTGGCGCGGGCGGCAGTGCCGTCACTACCACCTATGGCGATACGACTTCAGCCTATGTGGATGGGACCGACGCTTTGCACATGGCGAATATCGAAAATGCCGGCCAGGCGACCATCGAGGCCTACGACACGGTGACGACCAACGGCCTCGCCCTGGGCGCGACCGCCGGGGCCGTTGCCGCCGGCGCATCGGTGGTCACCACGAACATAGACGGGAGTCTCAGCGCTTACGTCGGCGATTACGCGGAGATCGGGCAAGAAGCGGGCATGACGGTGGGCGCTCTCACGGTCGAGGCGTCCTTCACAGGCACAGATACATCCGACGTCTGGGGTCTCGCGGGCGGCATCGTGGCGGGTGGGGTCAACGCCTCCTCTTCCGTGATTGATACCCAGGTCCAGGCCTACATCGGCAATTCAAACGTTACCGTAACCGGGGCTGTGTCGGTGGAGGCCATGGCCACCCCAGACGCGGAAGCGGACGCCTACGGCGTGTCAGCTGCCGGATTGGCGGTCGGGTCGTCCACCTCCTACGCGGAGGCTTCTCCTGTTATCTCCGCCTATGCGGGCGGCGATTCCAGCACGATCATGGCGGGCAGCCTTTCGATCTCGGCCGCGCGGATCACGCCGAGCGGCGGGTATTCGGCAAATGCCAACGCCACCGGTTCGGTGGGAGGTCTGATCGCCGTGGACGCCACGGAGGCCACCGCCAGCAGCGGCGGGAAGGTGCAAAGCTACGTGGCGGACGGCGCCACGCTCTCGGTGGGCAATACGGTCAACGTCACCGCCGCCGGCAGCGGTTCCCAGAATTCCAACGCGACCAGCTACTACGGCGGCCTGGTGGCGGCGGGCGGAAACGTGTCGACCGTCAATAACGACGTCACCACCCTTTCCTACCTCGGAACGGGAGTCACCGTCACCGGCGGCTCGCCCATCGGCGTCCTCAACAACGGCGTTCTTACCAACGGCGGTATCTATTACGTCGTGCCGATCGCCACTGTGAATTTCGACCCCTCGGAAATCTCCAACAATTCGATCACTTTGGACGGCGAATCCGGCCTCCAGAGCGGGGATCTGGTCACCTATCGCCAAGGGACGGGGGACAGCGTGGGTCTTACCAACAACACGACCTATCAGGTGACGGTCAATGCCTCGAACCCCAATGAGATCAGCCTCCAAGCATTGGATTTGGCCAACGGTAAATACGACACGCCCGTGACTCTGACAGCTTCCGGGACGAGCGGGACCAGCTCGTTCACCATCGTCGATCCGCGGCTGATCGCGCTTGACTCCAGCTTCGAGGACGCCATGTCGGGTGCGCCGGCTGACCTTATCCAACTGACCCAGCCGGCGGTCGGCGGCATCAGTCACACCCTCACTCCCGTCAATGCATATTCGGGTTCGACGGTGACTTTCAATCCCGCCACGGCTCTCGATCAAGCAACAGGTTATCTCAATGTAGGGCCGAACAGCGGACTCACCATCGGCGATGCCGTGATCTACGGGCAGCCCTCCGGTCCCGTCCTGAACATTTCGGCAACCGGCACGGATACCACCTTTGCGCAGTCAACGGCCGGAAGCGGCGGGCTGGTGGCCGGGTCGGCCGCGGTGGCCAACGTGAACGTCACGGCGACCACCAACGCCTACGTGGGAGATGGCGCGAATCTCAACGTCCAGCTCCTCTCGATCAATGCCGTTCACACGGAAAACTTCGACAGCCAGACCAACTCCCTGCAGGCTGCGGCGCTGGGGGCCAGCGGCTCCTGGGCCACCAATGAGATCAGCTCGACCGCGGATGCGACCATCGGCGACAATGTGACGGTTTCCACGCAAGACCTGTACGTGACCGCAGAGAACTTCACCAATAAGAATCTGGTGAGCGGATATAACGTTCAGGCAGGTTCCGGCGGCGTGATAAATGGTACCGCTGTGGACAGCGAGACCGACATCGCCAACTACACGAATGCGACCATCGGCAACCACGACACGATTAATGTGACGGGCAATTCTGCGGCGGGACAGGGGAACATTGTCGTCGGCGCATACAACGACGTGGACGCCGTGGACTCGGTGCGCCTGGATGCCGGTGGAGTCCTCGAGGGCGCGGGCGCCACCGACCATATCAATGCCAGCACGAACGACGCGACCGCGGCCGTCGGAGACAATGACAACATCACCACCACCGGTGATTTCGATCTCGAGACGGTCGCCACGGGCACCGTCAACGTGGCGCCGCAGGTCCATACCTACGGACTCGCCTCCGCCGCCTCCGTCGATGCCAAGGCGGTCTTCAGCTGCGACGACGAAACTACCGTAGGCAACAACGACAAAATCACGGCGCAGGGCAACCTGAACTTGTACGCCGGGCAGACAGTCACCAACCAAAGGAACGACATCAGCGTCACTTCCTTCGGCGACGAACTGAACGGCTCCGCGATTCCGATCGATGAACTGAAGTCGTACGGGGAGATTGACCAGCTTGCCAATGTCACCATCGGCAAGAATAGCAACCTTTATACAGGGGAGGACGCCAACCTGGTCTCGCAGCTCCAGGGCAATGCGATCCTAACTGCCTACGGCGAGGGCAAGGACTGGCTCTCCGCCATCTCGGGCGCCATCAACAGCTTGACCGGCAACACCATACCGGCCACGATGCAAGGCGGCTCCGGCGAAAATAACGCCTCGGGCACGGTCACCGTGGGCCAAAACAGCTTGATTGAAACCGGGATTGACAATACCCAAACCCTGAATATCACGATGAATCCGGACGGCACGGTCTCGGAATCGGGGAACATCTCCTACACGATCGCAACCGAAAACCTGGCCTCCAACCTCGAGAACGAGTGGCAGTCCCTGACCGCGACCATGAATGCGTTTCAGGGCGACACAACGGTCTACGACGCCTACCAGAGTCAGCTCGACTACCTTGAGGCGGAGATGTCCGCCATGGGGCTCTCCCAAACCGCATCGAACGGGAAAGTCGCATACACGACTACTTACAACGCCCAGTTTATTACGGTGAACAACATCTCCGCGCAGGAGGGGGTCATCAGCGTCGTGGGCTCCAGCCTGGTGATGAACGGCACCATGGAGACGAATGGAAATATCCAGATAAATATCAGTAATGACAGCCCCTACGACTTGCAGATCAACAACATCGACATCTCGGCCGAGGCCGGTGGCGATGTCACCTTCAATTACGGCAAGATCACCAGCCTGATGGGCACGACGGGCGTGTCGGGCACGGGGTCAATTGTGGCGGGCCCATCCGGGAGCGGACCGTCGATCAACATCACCAGTACTTTCGTTGCGGGCGCGCTGGGGAACCCTACCCAGGATGCGAATTCCTTGACGCCCGAGATCGACTTGAATGGGACCATCACCAACGTGCTCGGGTCGGTAAAGGTCAACGGCAGCGGGAACATCAATGCGGGAGGGAACATCGACGCCAACACCCTCAACATCACCGCGGGCGGGAGTTTCATGCAGGCCTACACGGCCACGCTTAGCAACGAGGGAGATGACCCCGCCGCCTCGACAGCATGGGCCCAGGTCACCGCCGATGCCGTTTTACTGGGTAACGGGGACTACAGCGCCGGCACGAGTGGAATCGGGGCGGACATCACTACGGCTATGGCCACCCCCTCCACGACAGGGAACATCATCATCGCCGGGAACGTTTTCATCGCGGGCGAGTACCTCAATATCTGCGGTACCATCCAAAGCGGGGAACCGGATCAGGTGATCACCCTCGGCAGCAATGTTACGACCGAGATCCAGGCAATCAATTCTTATATTCAATCGCCGAATATCTTCACGCAGGCCGTGCTCAATGCCGAACAGGTGATATCGGAAGGCGATGGAATGTACCAGCTCGCGATCAACGCGAGCTACCCCAATATCACCGTCGATTACAATTCGGCAACCGGCCAGATCGATCTGAATCCGATCACGATCCAGGGCGGCCACATGGAACTGTACGGCCAGATCGCGAGCACGGGGAGTGGTCAGATCAACGTTTTCAATGGCTATGGCAAAGTACAGATCACCAACGATACCCCCTACACCCTGGTGACCAGCACGATCAATACGGGCGATGCTGTAGGTTATCTAAAGATCACCGACACCGCATACACGGATACCAACAAGAGCGATGCCACGTATGGCCAGCCTCTGGTTACCGAGTTCGACTATGAAAACGGGACTACGACAACGGACGCCTACTATCAGCCGGCGAAGGTAGGCAGCGCGATCACCTACGTTTCATCCTACGTGACAGCAACAGGCGTGACGGAAAGTCTCCCCGGGAGCGTTTCCAACGGGGTCATGAGCTATCAGCCCGCGGAGGGACAGCGGTATTACTGGGTCACGGCCCAGGGGACCGAAACCGAGACCGTAACGAACTACTCCGCTTCCAGCTGGGTAGGCATCAACCTCGACGATCCGAGCAATATCACCAATGGGCCGACCACGACCGACATAGGCACACCGCAACTGCTCGCCAGTGGCGAATACATAGGCTATTCGTCCGACACCAGCGAATACTCGTACAACGAGACCAGCGTTACCACATCATCGACCACGCAGGTGAGCCCTGTTACGAGTTCGTCGACTTGGTACGGTTTAACCACTTACTACCAGACGACGACAGATGAGAGCTCCATCACGGATTACTACCACAGCAGCATCCTGGCCGACCAGCCTATAAAAATCGGCTTTATCGGCTATGAGTCGGGCAGCGGGACCGTCGACATCCAGTCGGAAGGGAGTGTGATCGTCGACGGCAACATCCAGAATGACGGCGGCAGCACGACGATCGTGGCCGGTTCCGGCGGGACATCGGGGGCGAGCATTTCGGCCTCCGGGCTAGCGACGATCGAGGGGCAAAGCATCGTCCTCCAAGCCACCGCCGGCATCGGCGCCAACGGCGCCGTCAACACCAGCATCACGCCTGGCGGGACGGGCACGATCACGGCCACGTCAGTCACGGGAGACATCGATCTCGACGAGACCACTGGGAACCTGAACGTCGTCCAGATCACGACCGCGCCGGGCACGAACTCCTCGGGCGCCGCCACCACGGGAGACGTCACGCTGACCGCGTACGGGTCGATCCTGGCGGCGAGCTCGTCCTCTCTCGTCGAGGGAGGAGCGATTACGCTGGACGCCCAGAACGGCTCCATCGGCAGTCTGGGCACAAGCGGGACCGCGGAGACGCCCGGCGCGAACGCGTCGGCGCTGAATATTGCCACCGGCCCTTCCTTCCTCACCGACGCCTCATCGCGGGACATTCTCAACGCCACTGCGACCGGAGACATTAACCTCTATCAGTCAACTGGCGATCTCTATGTCAACAACATTTCGTCGGTCGTTGGAACCACTCTCACCAATCCAGGCACTCCCAGTGGAGATGTTCGAGTGGTGCTAGGCAATGGAACCCTGGTGGACGCGAACACCACCGTGCAGACGGACCCCCGCACCGCGACCCAGTTGCTCGACATGTTCAACCAGATGGAGGCGACTCAGTCCACGGCCGGGCAGAGCGTCGCGCAAACCGTGCTGGCCTATGACGCCTCCCAGACCAGCGATTACCAGACCTACTGGTCCTACCGGAATCAGCAGGCCAATGGCGACTCCGTGGGCGGTCTGACCCAGGGCGGGACTTACTACGTAAATGTGGTCAGCACCAATGCCAGTTCCGGCACTATGCAGATCTCCCTGTCGACCACCTTAGGCGGGCCGGCCATCGCCCTGACGCCTTCGAACACGGAGGGGGCGACACAACTGCTCTACATTGGCAACACGTCGAGTTCTGTTGAGTTCGATGGAGTGACGGGTGTCAGCGCTCCCAACAGCGCCACCCCAAACGAAATCACCGTTGCGAGCGCCAGCGGTCTCACCAGCGGCCAGCAGGTAACCTTCGACCGCCTGGTGCCCTACGACCCGAACACCCCGGTGACCCTGTCGGCCGCGCAACAGACGGCCTACACCCAGTACTACACTTCCGTGGCCGAATACAGCCCGGTTACGGGCGTGAGCGGCGGGAACTTGCAGTTTGCGAGCAATCCCGGATTCAATACGGGAGATGAGGTTACTTTTACCAGCGGCGGAAGCAACATTGCCGGGTTGAACGAAAACACAACTTACTGCGTCGTTTCGGACCAGCCTGTCCTGGTCAACGGCGTTGCGAATGGAAGTTACGCCGTGGCGCTCTCCACGTCCGCGACCGCGCCGGCGATATCGCTTACGCTCGCGAACGGAGCGACGACACTCACCGGGGCCCCTGGGCTCCAGCTAGCCGCCAACAGCGCCTCTCTGACCGCGTATATTCAGAGTGCTATCGCCACGATCGAAGCCCAGAACACGCAGGAGTACCACACCCTCAACGCAGTTTGGGGCGCGGTGGGCAACATCAACAGTTCGCCGGAAGTTAATGGCGTGCTGACGCAATATAACGCGGACATCTACGATCCGAACTTCTCTTACAGCGCCAGCACCACGCAAATCCAGCAGGTCGCCCTTGAAGTCAACACCAGCCCGATCACCGTGGGCACGACCACTTACGCCGCCAGCCAGGCGGTTTACGTAGGCACCAATGTCTTCACGACCGGGCAAGCGGTTGTCTTCAACGCCGACACGAGCGTCACGGGTGGCGGGATCTCCGGTCTGACAAGCGGATCGACCTATTATGTGACCGAGATACCCGCCAGCGCCACGGCCGTCAATCATGCGGTAACGGGAGTGAGCGGCGGGGATCTGCAGTTTGCGAGCGATCCCGGATTTTCTGCCGGACAGGAGGTCGTCTTTAACAGCGGCGGAAGCAACATAACCGGACTGACGGACGGCCAGACTTATTACGTGGTTGCGGACACAGGCTCCGGCGTTTCGCTCTCCCAGACCAAAGGCGGGGCGGCGATTACGCTTGCGAATGTGACAACCCTGACCGGAACCCCCGGCCTCGTGCTTAACGGAAACGCCGGCTGGATTGCCCTGTCCAATTCGACGGGCGTGGTCACCCTCGGCGCAATCACCGGAACGGACAACTACTTTGTTTCGTCCACAGTGAACGACCCGCGGCTCCACCAGAGCGCCACCCAAGTCAACACCAGTTCGATCACCGTGGGCACGACCACTTACGCCGCCGGACAGGCAATTTACATTGGGACGAATGCTTTCACCAACGGCCAGGCGGTCGTCTTTAACACCGATCAGAGTGGAGAGCTTAGCGGTCTCACGAGCGGATCGACCTACTATGCGATCGAGATCCCCATCAGCGCCACGGCCGTCAATCAAGCGGTAACGGGTGTGAGCGGCGGGGACCTTTTGTTTGCCAGCGATCCCGGGTTTTCTTCCGGACAAGAGGTCGTCTTTAACAGCGGCGGAAGCAACATAACCGGACTGACGGACGGCGGGACTTATTACGTGGTTGCGGACACAAGCTCCGGCGTTTCGCTCTCCCAGACCCTAGGCGGGGCGGCGATCAATCTTGCAAACGTGACGACTCTGACCGGAACTCCCGGAATCCAGCTAACCGGCAGCACCAACTCCGGCTGGATTGCACTATCCGCTACGTCCGGCGGGACGCCGATCACCCTAGGTGTAACAGGTGCGCTGACCGGGAACAACTGGTTCTCGGACGGAGATGTGTTCTCCAAGGATGCGGCCTGGAGCGCCGCGCAGTTGCAGAACAGCATCAACGTCAACATCCTCGCGCCCAAGGACGTCTCCTCCACGCAGGCATATATCCAGAACCCGGTCATCACGGCGAACAATATCGCCGTCATCGCGTCCGGGGGCGACATCGGGTCCAATGACGGATACCTCTATTTCAATCTTCCCCTGGAGAACCTGACCACCACCGATGAGATTGCCATCGCGGCGGCCCAGCGCCAGGACATCACTTTTTACAGCGGCCCTCTGGTGAACGGCCTGCCGACCGGCAACGTCATCAACCTCGACTACTACCCGGTATCGGGAGTGAGCGGCGGGAATTTGCAATTTGCGAGCAATCCAGGATTCACCGCGGGGCAGAAGGTCGTCTTTACCAGCGAAGGAAGCAACATCACCGGACTGACGGACGGCGGGACTTATTACGTGGTTGCGGACACAAGCTCCGGCGTTTCGCTCTCCCAGACCCAGGGTGGGGCGGCGATCACGCTCGCGAATGTGGCGACCCTCACCGGGACTCCCAACCTCCAACCGACCGGCTACCAATCGATCGCGATTGAACAGAACTGGAACGTGGAATTCAAGACCTCGGCCACGGGCACGGTCTATTTCTCGGCGCTCAACGGGACGGTCGATGTCGGCTCCCAACAGACGATCAACATCGACCAGGTGCTCGCAGCCTACCAGATCACAATCAACGGCAATGCCGGGATCACGAACGCCGGCAACGGCACAACCCCCAACATCATCAATACATACAATCCATCCAATGCATCCAATCCACCCGATGTAAACGGCGACCTCATCATCGAAGGCGGACAGGATGGGGGGATCGGGTCAGCCTCCGCTCCGCTTCTGACCGAACTGCCGGACGGCTCCATCACCGCGCTGGCCAGCGACAACATCTACATCACGGAGACAACCTACAACATCAACGTCGCGGACATTTACACACCAGGCGACGTATACCTGGTCGCGGCGCAGTCGATCCTCGACGCGTACTCCACCAACAACATCCTGTCAACCATGCCCCAAATCCAGGCGGATAATCTCTATCTGACCGCGGAGACCGGGACCATTGGCTGGATTGGTTCGGCCATCACGGATAACCCCGTTCAAATCACCGCAACCGGCACTGTTTATGCGATTGCTGCCGGGGATATTAATCTCGACGCTTCGGGCGGCATCAACATCGACTCGATTACATCGAACAAAGGCGACGTGCAACTGACCGCCGATGGAGGGTCGATCCTGCGGACCTCCTCCTCGCCGACAAGCACGGACGTCTCCGGCGATAGCGTCTCGCTCACTGCCAGCGCAGCCATCGGCGCAGGCTCGAACCCAATCAACATCAATACCGACCCGAACCTGAGCGCGAATGCGAGCGACCACGGCACGTTCAGCGCCTCCAGCGGCACCAACATGTACATCATTGAAGAGAGCGGGGATCTTGCACTCGGTACGATCGCGACCGGAACCTGGAATGGGAACGAACTGGGCGATGGATACACGGCCTTCATCAGCGCTCCGGGTGGAAGCATACTCAACGGCCTTTCGAGCGGGGCGAACATCACTTCCGGGATGACCTACCTGTTCGCGTCCGGGGGTATCGGCACCTCGAGCAGTCCCATCACCTCCGCGACACCGGGCGGAACGGCGCCAGCCCAGGTACAGGGATTGTCGCAAGGCGGCGGCATTTACCTGATCAACACCGGCGGCCTGGCCGTTGATTCATTTACCGGCTCGGGAGACTCGATGAACGCGGACGGTTCAATCGACGTTCAATCGAACTGCCCCATCACAGTGACGGGCGTAGTCCTGGCGCAGGGCAGCATCACCTACGCAAACAGCTACGACGCGGGCCAGAGTAACTCCATCACAATCAGCGGGAGCAGCCTGACCGCAACCAACGGAGCCATCACCATCGATTCCGTGGCCCAGGTGTCGATTACCGGCTCGACCCTGATCACCACTGGCGGCGGCATCCAGATCACGGCGGGCAGCTATAACTTGATGGGCGGTACAGGTGTTACGGGCGATACAAGTATCATCGGCTCAATCCTGGAAGCCACTGGCGGCGGCATCCAGGTCACGGCGGGAAGCACTCTCTACACGGGCAATACAACGATTACCAACTCGACTCTGGAAACCACGAAAGGCGGCAATATCCAGGTCACGGCATACGGCAACGTCATCATCGATTCAGAGAATACCGTTACAGGCGTTACCGGCTCGCTCTTTGAAACCGCCAGTGGCGGAATCCAGATCACGGCAAACGGCGGCGGCGTGCTGATCGGTTCAATGAATGCCGTCGGTGTTACCGGCACGACCCTGGAAACCACCTCCGGAGGCATCGGGGTCACGGCCTCCGGCGAGATTTTAATCAATTCAGAGAATACCGGCTCAGACACTACCGGCTCGATGCTGGAAGCCAATGGCGGCAGCATCCAGCTTCTGGCATCCGCCGGCGGCGTCATGATCGATTCGAATAATTCCGCCGGTGTTGCCGGCTCGACCTTGGAAGTCCTCAGTAGTGGCAACATCCAGATCACGGCGAACGGCGGTAACGTCCTGATCGGTTCAATGAATGCCGTCAGTGTTACCGGCACGACCCTGGAAACCGCCTCCGGAGGCATTGGGATCACGGCATCTGACGCCATCCTGATCAATTCAGAGAATACCGGCTCAGAGACTACCGGCCCGACCCTGAAAACCACCAATGGCAACATCGGAGTCACGGCAAACGGCGGCAACGTCCTGATCAATTCAGCGAATACCGGCTCAAACACTACCGGCACAATCCTGGAAGCCACCGGCTCCATCACCATCGATTCCGTGGCCCAGGTGATGATTACCGGTTCGACCCTGACCGCCGATGGCAGTGGCGCCAGTGGTGGCAGCATCCAGATCACGGCGGGCAATACTATCGCCGGCGCAGTAATTGCCGGCTCGACCCTGGTCACCAACGGTGGCGGCAACATCCAGATCACGGCGGGCAACATTCCCACCACCAGCGATGTAACTATTACCAGTTCAAACCTGGAAACCAGGAAAGGTGGGAACATCCAGATCACGGCAACCGCAGGCGTCCTCATCGATTCGGGGAATACCGTCTCGGGTGTTGCCACCTCGCTGCTGGAAACCACCGATGGTGGCAGCATCGGAATCACGGCATTCGACGATGTGCTGATTAATTCAGAGAATTCCGTCTCCAATGCGACCGGGACGATCCTTGAAACTATGAATGGTGGCAACATCCAGATCGCGGCGGGCTGGGTAGATATCGATAGTTTTATTAATCTCCGTTCGGGCGTTACCAACTCGCTACTTGAAACCACCGGTGGTGGCAACATCACGATCACGGAATCCGGCGATGTCTTAATCAATTCAGAGAATACCGGCACAAACACTACCGGGACAATTCTGGAAACCGGTTCCGATGGCAATATCCAGATCACGGCGGGCGACAATGTCTGGATCGATTCATGGAATGCCGGTTCGGGCATTACCAACTCTCTGCTGGAAACCGCTGCTGGCGGCAATATCGGGATCACGGCATCCGGCAATCTGACGATCAATTCGGAGAATACCGGCTCCAGCACAGCCGGGACGATCCTGGATGCAAGCGCCGAGGGCAACATCCAGCTCCTGGCATACGGCAACGTCTCGATCGATTCAAGCAATGCCGCCGGTGTTGCCGGCTCGACCCTGGAATCCATTTCCACGGGAGACATCGAGGTTCTGGCGGGCGGCAACGTCACAATCGGCGCAACTTCGATCATCTCGTCGCCAACGAGCATCGAAATCGACGGTTCGTATCAGTCGATCCCGACACCGTCCAACACGGGCAGCACCATCGACATTTACGGGACGCTTTTGGCCGTGTCGACCACCATCCAGGGCGGTCCCTATAACGACACCATCCTGCTGCAGGGCGCTACCATCACGGGCACGGGCTTTGTGTATGGAGACGGCGGGAACGACGACATCACCGTGAACGTCCTGAACAGCACCGCCGGCAATACCATCACGCTCGACGGTAAGGGCGGCAACAACGGAAACAGCGGTACCGGCAACACGGCATATAACGTCACCTACTCGGGCTCCGGCAACTACCTCATCAACGTTGACGACACCGGCGCGGCGCCCACTCCCGTGCAGTTGACCTCGGCGGGCTCCGGCATCAACCAGACCTTGAGCCCCGCGGCGCCCGACAATTCGTTCGACGCGAGTGCGGACGTATCGAATAACGAGATCACCATTCAGGGTCAGCAGTACCAAACCGGCGACGTCGTCCGGTACGATCACGGCAGCGCGACCGATGCCGATAACGTTGGCGGGCTCAATAACGGCGAACTCTATTACGTGGTCGTCGATAGTGCGAACACCATCAGTCTGGCCGCGACGCTGAGCGACGCCTTTGAGGGGAATACCATTGCCTTGACCCCGGGGTCAGGCACGCAAACCCTTGAGGCCCCGGTGGAGCAGGTGACGTTCAACGCCGCCACCACCGTGACCACCGCGACGAGCACCTCGGCGGGCACGATCAACATTCCTGGCAACGGCTACCTCAATGGCGAGCGGGTTGTTTACAACGACGGCGGCGTGAACAATACCCCCATCGGTGGATTGACCAACGGCGCCACCTACTACGTGATCGTGGTCGATGCGAACGATATCCAGCTTTCCGCCACACAGCCCGCGAATGAAAGCTCCCTTACTATCAATGGGACGAGCGGCAATGAAAACATCCTGATGAGGGCGAGCAGCAATCCGTCGGGCACGGCATTTGTCGCCCTTCTCAACAGCAGCACGGCTATGGAGAGGATCAATTACACCGCTTCGATCGACGACCTCATCCTGAATACGGGCAGCGGCAACGACAGCGTGACGATGGACGACAACTGGACCTATACATTGGTCCAGGGCGGCGGAGGCAACGACACCTTCCAGGTCGGGCAGATATTCCAGTCGCAGCGTGACGCCAACGCCGGGGTGGCCGCAGATGATGTCTTCGCGACCACCCTCACTACCGAGGGTTACCTGAGCAACGGAGTGAGCTACGAGACCACGATACTGGGCGGCTCCGGAAACGATACCTTCGACGTTTACAGAAATGTAGGCCGGCTCGACCTGGACGGACAGACCGGGAACGATACGTTCATCATCAGGGCTTTTGCCTCGAATTCGTCGCAAACCGCCATTCATGCCGGGAGCGGAACGGACACTATTGAATACGTGGCGAACGCGGACATCAGCATCGACGGAGGCACTGGAAACGATACGCTCGTGTTCCTAGGCACGGAGTTCGACGATACCTTCGACATTACGGCCGATGGGATTTACGGGCTTGGCAGGGAGGTCCAATTCGGCTCCATTACAAATGTCATCATTGACGGCAACGAGGGGAATGACCTGTTCTATGTTACGGGCACAGCCCCTGGCGAGACCCTCACACTCTGGGGCGGCATCGGCAGCGCCCAGTTCATAATCGGCGGAGTGGCTCCAGCGGTTGACGCGGGCCTGCGCGACGCGCAGGGCAACGTCATCTACACCACGCCTCCCGCGCCGGCCGTTGGTTTCGGCGATCTGGCCGCCATGCAGGGCACCATCGTGGTGAACGGCGGCTCTTCGAGCAACTTGCCAACCACCCTGGACAAACCGGTGATGCTGCCTGGAGAGTCGAATTACGCGGTATCGAGTGGACAGGTCATCTCCTTCACGCAGGGCGCAAACGGCGGGCCGGACACCATGACGGTCTCCACGTCGGTCCTCGTATCGGTGGCTGATACTCAGGGATTCACGGGCGCCACCACCCAGTTGTTGCTCGATAACCTAACGTTGTACACGATCAGCATGACCAGCGGGGGCGCCGCCGGCTGTATTTGGCAGATCACGAGTCTGACCGTCTCCCCGACGGACCCGACTCAGACCATCCTTACCCTGCAGCGGCCGACGCAGTACGATGTGACGACTCCCCCGGCGGCGGGGGATTCCTACGGGGTCACGCACCTCTCCGGCAGCTTCTTCGTGAACGAGAACGCGCAGGTCAATTTCCTCACGGTCTTCGACCAGAACAGTCCCGTCTCCGACACCGCGACCCTTACAGCGAATTCGCTTACCGTCACCGCCGGCACTGCCACGGCGACGATCAATTACAACAACCTCGAAGTTATGCAAGTTTTCCTGGGAGATCAGGGGAACACCGTCAATATCGAGGGGACCATGTCGCGTTCCGACTTCCGCGAGGTCACCATGGTGGACACGGGCGACGGCAACAACAACGTAACGGTTACGCTGAATAACCCCAGCGACGGGTTCCTCACCCTCGACGCCGGAAATGGCAACAATGTGGTTGATGCTTCCGCCTCCACGGTCGGGATGGTCATCATTGGCGGAGACGGCAGCAATACCATAACCGGCGGCCAGGGCAACGACATGATCTTCGGCGGCCCCGCCCAGGTCGACTATTACAACGCCGATGGCACGCTGGTGACGCAGCTCGGAGTCCCATTGGACGAGCTGAACATACTCGGTCACAGTGAAACCGGGAGCAATGCCGTGACCCCACCTTACTGGCAGACCGACGGCAGCTTCAGCGACAGCATTGTCGCCTACGGCGCCGCTACGGGATCGGGCGGGAACAACACCATCGTGGACTTGCCGGGCAACAACATCGTCATGGGCGGCTCAGGAGCCAACAGCATCACGGTCGGAGATGGCAACAACGTCGTCTTCGGCGCCAATGGATTGGTCAACATCGCCGCCAACGGGGAGTTTACATCGGTGGCCACCGTTGATTCCTCCATCGGCTCGACCGACACGATCACAGCCGGCAACGGAAACAACTACATCTTCGGCGGCTTTGGAGCCGACAGCATCACGGCCGGCAACGGGACCAACTACGTCTTCGGCAACAACGGATCGGTAACTTACAGCAACGGCGCGGTGAGCCTTGCTGAAACGGTCGATCCCTCGATTGGTTCAGGCGACATGATCAACGTCGGAGACGGGGCCGACTATGTCTTCGGCGGATACGGAAACAACAACATCACGGCCGGCAACGGGACCAACTACGTCTTCGGCAGCAACGGATCGATCACTTTCAGCGACGGCGCGGTGAGCCTCGCGGAAACGGTCGATTCCTCGATTGGTTCAGGCAACACGATCACGGTCGGAGATGGGACAAACTATGTCTTCGGCGGCTTCGGCCCCAACAGCATCACGGCCGGCGACGGGACCAACTTCGTCTTCGGCAACAACGGATCGGTAACTTTCAGCAACGGAGCGGTGACCCTTGCGGAAACGGTCGATTCCTTGATTGGTTCAGACAATACGATTTTTGTCGGAACGGGCACGAACTACGTCTTCGGCGGATCCGGAGCCGATCATATCACCGCCGGATACGCTTCCGACCATGTTACGGCCGGCAACGGGACCAATTACGTCTTCGGCGACGACGGATCGGTAAGTTTTAGCAACGGCGCGGTGACCCTTGCGGAAACGATCGATTCCGCGATTGGTTCAGACAATACGATCAACGTCGGAGACGGGACCAATTATGTCTTCGGCGGATACGGCTCCAACAGCATCACGGCCGGCAGCGGAACCAACTACGTCTTCGGCAACAACGGATCGGTAACTTTCAGCAACGGAGAGGTGAGCCTAGCGGAAACGGTCGATCCCACGATTGGTTTAGGCAATACAATCAACGTCGGAGACGGGACCAACTATGTCTTCGGCGGCTTCGGCTCCAACAGCATCACGGCCGGCAACGGGACTAACTACGTCTTCGGCAGCAATGGATCGGTCACTTTCAGCAACGGCGCGGTGACCCTTGCGGAAACGGTCGATCCCACGATTGGTTTAGGCAATACAATCAACGTCGGAGACGGGACCAACTATGTCTTCGGCGGGTACGGCCGCAACAGCATCACGGCCGGCAGCGGGACCAACTTCGTCTTCGGCAACAACGGATCGGTATCTTTCAGTGGCGGAGCGGTGGTCCTTGCGGAAACGGTCGATTCCTTGATTGGTTCAGACAATACGATTTTTGTTGGAACGGGCAATAACTACATCTTCGGCGGATCCGGAGCCGATCATATCACCGCCGGATACGCTTCCGACCGTGTTACCCCCGGCAACGGGACCAACTACGTCTTCGGTGACGATGGATTGGTGAGTTTCAGCGGCGACGAGGTGATCCTTGCAGAAACGGTCGATTCCGCGATTGGCTCAAACAATACGATCAACGTCGGAGACGGGACCAATTATGTCTTCGGCGGATACGGCTCCAACAGCATCACGGCCGGCAGCGGAACCAACTACGTCTTCGGCAACAACGGATCGGTAACTTTCAGCGGTGGAGCGGTAGTCCTTGCGGAAACGGTCGATCCAACGATTGGTTTAGGCAACACGATCAACGTCGGAGACGGGACCAGCTATGTCTTCGGCGGATACGGCTCCAACAATATCACGGCCGGCAACGGGAACGACGTTGTCTTCGGCGGCAACGGATCGATCAACATTGCCGCCAACGGGGAGTTTACATCGTTGGCCACCGTTGATTCCTTCATCGGCTCGACCGACACGATCACGGCCGGCAACGGAAACGACTACATCTTCGGCGGCTCCGGCTCCAACAGCATCACGGCCGGCAACGGAAATAACTTCGTCTTCGGCAACGACGGATCGGTGACTTTCAGCAACGGTGCGGTGACCCTTGCGGAAACGGTCGAACCCTTGATTGGTTCAGGCAACAAGATCATCGTTGGAGACGGGACCGACACTGTCTTCGGCGGGTACGGCTCCAACAGCATCACGGCCGGCAAGGGAAACGACGTTGTCTTCGGCGGCAACGGATCGGTCAACATTGCCGCCAACGGGGAGTTTACATCGTTGGCCACCGTTGATTCCTCCACCAGTTCGACGGATACGATCACGACCGGCAACGGAAACGACTACATTTTCGGCGGCTCCGGCTCCAACAGCATCACGGCCGGCAGCGGAAACGACTACGTCTTCGGAAACGACGGATCACTCACTTTCAGTAACGGAGCGGTGACTCTTGCGGAGACGGTCGAGCCCACGATTGGTTCAGGCAACACGATCATCGTTGGAGACGGGACCGACACTGTCTTCGGCGGATACGGCTCCAACAGCATCACGGCCGGCAAGGGAAACGACGTTGTCTTCGGCGGCAACGGATCGGTCAACATCGCTGCCAACGGGGAGTTTACATCGTTGGCCACCATTGATTCCTCCGTCGGCTCGACCGACATGATCACGGCAGGCAACGGAAACGACTACATCTTCGGCGGCTCCGGCTCCAACAGTATCACGGCTGGCAACGGAAATGACGTCGGCTTCGGCAACGACGGATCGGTAACTTTCAGCAACGGCGCGGTGACCCTTGCGGAAACGGTCGAGCCCACGATTGGTTCAGGCAACAAGATCATCGTCGGAGACGGGACCGACTATGTATTCGGCGGCCCCAGCTCCAACAGCATTACGGCCGGCAACGGAAACGACGTCATCTTCGGCGGCAACGGATCGGTCAACATCGCTGCCAACGGGGAGTTTACATCGTTGGCCACAGTTGATTCCTCCACCGGCTCGACCGACAAGATCACGGCCGGCAACGGAAACGACTACATCTTCGGCGGCTCCGGCTCCAGCAGCATCACGGCCGGCAATGGGACCAACTACGTCATCGGCCACAACGGTTCGGTCAGTTTTACAAACGGAGTGGTCAGCCTGGCTACGACACTCGATTCCTGGGTAGGATCGGGCGACACTATCATCGTCGGCAACGGAACCAACTACGTCTTCGGCGGCTTCGGCTCCAACACCATCACCGCCGGGAATGGCTCGAACTTCGTTTTTGGCGCCAGCGGATGGATTTCCTTCGCAAACGGCAGAGTCAGCCAAATGATGTCGGTCGACCCCGGCGCCGGCGGCGATGACACGATCACCGCCGGCAACGGGGCGAACTACGTCATCGGCGGTTTCGGTTCCAACACCATCACCGCTGGAAACGGCGGCAACGTTCTGATCGGCCATAGCGGGACGGTCATCTTCAACGCCGACGGAAGCCGCAATAACATCTATTCAATCGCCGACAATTTAGGCGGGAACAGTACGCTGAGGAGCGGGACCGGAAATGACATCCTCATCGGCGGGGCGGGAAACAACATCCTCTACGGTGGGGGCGCCAGTGCCGGTGGCTTTGACATCCTATTCGGCAACGGCGGCATGGTCACTTATGGACCCGGTGACCACCTTACCGTCCAAAGCCTCGATATCCGCATGGGAGGCAGCAACCAGCTGTTTGCGGGAACGTCGGGCAATGCCATTATGATAGGCGGACTCGGCCCGAACCAGTTCACCGGCAACTTTGCCAGCGACGTGATGATTGGCCAGTTCGCCTACCTCGAATTCATCGGGGATCGGCTCGTGACCGCCTCGTGCTGGTGGTTCGCGGACGATGCAATCGCCAAGGCGCTCAGCAGCCTCTACAGCCCGGAGACGGGCCAGAACGGCCAGAGTTTCCTCCAGGCCCGGGAAACTGAGGCGGTGCCCGAAATATACCCCAAAGTGGGCGTCTATGCATATACAGGCGAAAGCGCCGCTGCGGCCGAAAACCGGAACTTCAACGCGGCCGTTGCTGTCGAGCCGGAGCACGGTTCGGACGAATTGCAGAGGTTGCAACAGGCGCAGTCAAGCCATCCCGGTTCCTACGACGTTCAGGCGCAGGTTCCGGAAAAGAATGCGGCCCCCGCAGAAGATCATCCGATCAAGCACACGGGCGAGCGCCACGACGGCACGCCCGCAAAGCCGGACAAAGGAAATAAGAAGACCGCAACCCCGGCGAATTCGGAAGCACCGAGACAGGGCAGAACGATTCGGATCACCGATTCCAACTGGCCTCGACAAAATCAGGCTGCCCCGCGGGGACTCGAACAGGGCGCGAAATTCAGCGACCTTTCCGTCGCCGTGGCGGGCCTGGCCGGGTGGGGCGCCATGGCTTCGGGCGCGGCGAAGGAGTCCTCCGGCCTGCTCAGCAGAGATGGGTTCAAGCGGTTCAGGAACAAGGGCGACAATGACCGCTTCCTCTCCTATATGGATCAGGGGCGCGAAGATGACGGAAGCACGGGGCCTTGGTTCCTTGGGAGCTCAAATGAGAATCCGGCCGATAGATCCCCGCTACCATGAAGCGGCTGGTATTCTCGTGAGTGGGCCAGGCTGTGGGCTGTTAAGAACCGGGGCCTCCCCGGTTCTTTCATACATGTTCGATTGGGAAGACGGCCCGCCGTGAGGTGGGTTGCGTGAGGACCAAGGAGAGGTAACGCTTTTGGAAGTCAGAGACGGTCGCGGCAATTCGACGGGCTTCGATCGCTCTGTTTTTTGGGCGAATCTTGCCGGTTTCCAAAGTGCGGAGGAATGTGCTCCGTCCTGGCTTGCCCTGCTGGTATCGTTCATAGCCCACGTCACCCAGGGCGTATTGATCCTCAGGGACGGCTCTGGGGGCTCCTTTGCGCCGGTTGCCAAGTGGCCGCAGGAGGGCGTCCAAGATCCGGAAAGGCTCGCCGACGTCTGCGAACGGTCGATGGGGGAGCGGATCGGCCTTCTCACCGAGCTCCCCACTCCTGAAGGCAACACCCCTGCCTCCGCGCAATCCCGCCGCTGCGGCATCGCCTACCCGCTCATCATCGACGATGAACTGAGCGGCGTAGTCGCCGTGGAAATCGAGGCGGCACGGGAAGGTGAACTGCGCTCGGCGATGAAGCAGCTCCAGTGGGGGATGCTGACGCTCGAACTCATCTTCCGCAGGTTTCGGGCGCGGGAAGAGTCGGTGGTGCTTTCGCGGTTGCGGTCCTCTGTCGACCTGCTGGCGTCGGTGCTTTCCGAAGAGGACTACGTGGAAACCTGCATGACCTTCGTGGCCGGCGTCGCGACCCTGCTGCAATGCGACCGGGTGAGCCTCGGGCTGGTGCGCGGCGAGTCCATCCACATCCAGGCCATTTCGCACAGCGCCAACTTTGACAAGCGGATGAACTTCATCCATGCGTTGAGCATGGCCATGGACGAGGCAGTCCTGCAGAAGCGGGAAATCCTCTATCCCCAGCCCCCGGCGAGTGGCCTTCTGATCACTCGGAACCACGAGGACCTCTGCAATCGCTTCGGAGCGCAGTCCCTCCTTACTGTTCCCTTGTATGGCCGGGAGCGCTATTTCGGCGCTCTCACCCTCGAACGAAGCGAAAATAAGCCGTTTTGCGCGGAAGAAGTCTCCCTCTGCAAGAGCGTCTTTGCTCTCGTCGCTCCCATTTTAGAGGCAAAGAAGGTCCAGGATTACACCCTCGCGCGCCACGGCTGGGAGGCCCTCAAAAAAACGGCGCGCAAGCTCTTCGGACCGGGACATCTCGACTGGAAAGCCGCGGCCGCGGCCGTGTGCGCGGTGGCGATTTTCTTCACCTTCGCCCAGGGCGAGCAGAAAGTGACCGCCCGAACGACCCTCGAAGGGATGGTAAAAAGGACGATAGCCGCGCCTTTCAGGGGCTACATCAAGGAAGCGTTCGTTCGACCGGGGGACACTGTTACAGAGGGAGAAACGCTGTGCAGGCTCGACGAGCGGGACCTTCGTCTTGAAAGGACCGACCTTCTCGGCCAGGAAAGCCAGATGCTTCGGCAGCAACAGCAGGCCGTGGCGGATCATGATTGGGCGAAGGCTAACGTCGTCAAGGCCCAACTCGACCAGGTGATGGCGCAAATCGACCTGAACGGGGTCAAGCTCGACCGCACGACCATCAAGGCTCCCTTCGACGGCATCCTCGTGAATGGAGACCTCAGCCAGAAAATCGGCTCCGCGGTGGAACAGGGAGACCCGCTGTTTGAAATCAGCCCGCTTTCGGCCTATCGGCTGATTCTCATGGTGGATGAGAGCGATATTTCCTACATCCATCCGGGGCAGCGGGGTGAGCTTGTGCTTTCGGCCCTCCCCGGAAGGTTTTCCATCGTCGTGAACAAGATCACGCCGGTCACGGCGGCCATCGAAGGAGTCAACTGCTTCCGGGTGGAAGCGTCCCTCGAAGGCGCACCCGGAATTTTCCGGCCCGGAATGGAAGGCATAAGCAAGATCAACATCAGGAGAGGCAAGCTTATTTCCATCTGGACCATCAAACTTCGCGAGTGGATTCGCTTGAAGATGTGGGCATGGCTGCCTTGAATAAAACATCCGAGTATCCCCAATCCCTTTTCGGCCAGTCCTGGTACCGCGTAGCCGAAATTAAGCCGCGCCTGCGCGGCCACATTCAGTTTCACCACCACGTCTACCGGGGAAGCGACTGGTATGTCCTCCAGGACTACTCCTCCGGGCAGTTTCACCGCTTTTCGAAAGAAACCTACCTGATCATCGGCATGATGAACGGCGAAAGAACCATGGCGGAAATCTGGGGCGCGGCCTGCGAACTGCTCGGAGACGATATGGCCACCCAGGACGAAGTCATCAGCCTCCTCTCCTATCTGCACCAGGCAGACATCCTGCAGTCCGACATACCGCCGGATATTTCCGACCTGGGGGGAAGAAATAAGCGGGAGAAGAGGCAAAAATGGCTCGCCCGCCTCCGCTCCCCCGCCGCGCTGACTTTCGGGCTTTGGGACCCCGACAGTTTCCTGAACCGTACATCTTGGGTCGCCCGGCTGCTTTTCAGCCGAACGGGCGCTTTTTTCTGGTGCCTGACGGTCCTTTGCGCCGTGACGTTTCTTGGCCTTCATTGGGGGGAGCTTGCCTCCAACGTCACCGACCGGATTCTCAGCACGGAAAACCTGGTGCTGCTGGCCCTCATTTATCCGGTGTCGCGGCTCCTTCACGAACTGGGGCACGCCTACGCCGTCAAGCGCTGGGGGGGAGAAGTCCATGAAATGGGCATCATGCTTGTGGTGTTCTTCCCCATGCCCTATGTGGACGCCTCCTGGTCCTCGGCCTTTCCTTCCCGCCGAAGCCGGATGATGGTCGGCGCGGCGGGGATTTTCGTGGACGTCTTCCTCGCCTCCCTGGGCATGATCGTCTGGGTGCTGGCGGAGCCGGGGACCGTGCAGGTGATTGCTTATAACGTGCTCTTCATCTGCGGACTCTCCACGCTGTTTCTCAACGGAAACCCGCTCATCCGCTTCGATGCCTACTACGTGCTGGCCGACTGGCTGGAGATCCCGAACCTTGCCGACCGGTCCAGCCGGTTTCTCGCCGACGCCGTGAAGCGCCACCTGCTCCGAATCAAGAACCTGACTGTCCAGCAATACTCCCCCGGCGAAAAGCCCTGGCTTGCGGTCTATGCCGTTTTGGCATTTCTCTACCGGATTTTCATCGCATTCGGCATTATCTTCTTCATTGCGGGCCGCTTCTTCATTATCGGCATCGTCCTGGCCATCTGGGCAGGCATATCGATCCTCGTGCTCCCGCCGATCCTATCTTTGCGCCGGACGATGAACGAGATCTCGGGGATGAAGAAAAAACAGAGGGAATTCGCCTTTGCGGTCTGTTTGGCCTGTGCGGTCCTGCTGGCCGTTCTCCTCTTTTTGCCCTTTCCCTCCTTTACCGTGACGGAGGGAGTCGTCACAGTGCCGGAGGAAGGGCGAGTCTATGCAGGCGCAGACGGGTTCGTCGTCAAGGTGCTCACTCCCTCGGGAACTCACGTGAAAAAGGGCGACCCGCTTCTCTACTGCGACTCTCCTGACCTCCAGGCGGAAATCAAGGTGCTCATGGCGGGCGTCAACGAGGTGCAGGCCCGGTTGCGGGCCGCCCAGGCCATCGATCCGATGCAGACCGGGACGATCAGGGACGAACTGGGGAGGGTGAGCGCCAAGCTCGAAAGAGCGCGGGAACGGGCCTCCGATATGACGGTGAGGAGCCCGGCGGATGGCGTTTTCATCCTGCCTGCGGAAGAGGACTGGCCGGGAAGAAGCGTTCGCAAGGGAAGCCCGGTGGGCTATGTGGTCGATTTTTCGAGAACCATCGTCTCGGTCATCGCGGACCAGACGGATATCGACAAGATCCGGTCCGATACCGAGCGGGTCGAAGGGAGGCTCGCCGAGTCGCCCGATACCTCATACACTGCTGAAATCCTGCGGGAGGAGCCGGAAGCCTCCAAGGAAATCCCCAGCCTTGCCCTGTCCGTGCAGGGAGGCGGCAAAGTGGCGCTGGATCCCACGAAAGAAAACCCCGCCAAGCCGGAGGCGTTCGAAAAGCTGTTCCATATCGAAGTCGAGCTGCACGGGGCCAGGGCGAGGGGCATCGGAGAGCGCGTCTACATCCGGCTGGTCCATAAGCGCGAGTCGCTATTCAGCAGGGCGACACGGTTTTTCCGGCGGCTTCTCCTCAAGCGGCTGAACGTGTGATGAGGAGAAGGGAAGAATTGCTCATTTACTACCGGGGTTTCTTGTGCCGTACATGCAAATGCGTCTGAGCCGATGCCGATGAAAACCAGCTATTTCAACCATCCTCCGCCGAGCTACTCGTTGCGGCCCGAGAAGAAGGACCGGAAGCGCTCGCTGTTGAACACGGCGAGCCGGGCCATGCGGGTTCCTTTTCTCGGTCTGAGTGTTTCAGCGGGCCGGTTGGCCGCGATCTTGCCGCTCATTCGGGAGTGGGCCGGGGAATACTCCGGTCTCGACGATGCTCGTCTTGCGAAGGAAGGGCGTCGTTTGGGGATGGAGATTCGCAGGACCGGATTCAAGTCCGCCGGTAACGTGCCCCCTCTGTTCGCGGTGATCTCCGAGGCCGCGGGCCGCACGCTTGGAATGCGCCATTTCGACTGCCAGTTCATGGGCGGGTGGGCGCTGTTGCTGGGGATGCTCCCCGAAATGGAGACGGGGGAAGGAAAGACCCTCACGGCGACCCTGGCGGCCGGTGTGGCCGCTCTTGCGGGTATTCCTGTTCATGTGATCTGCGTAAATGATTATCTCACCGAGCGCGATGCCGAAGAGATGGGCCCTTTATACCGGTTTTTCGGGCTGACGGTCGGGTGCGTAACGCACGGTCTTACGAACGAGGAACGGAGGGCGGCCTACGGTTGCGACATCACCTACTGCTGCAACAAGGAAGTGGTCTTTGACTACCTCCGGGACAAACTCACGCTGGGGCGGATCACCGATTCCCTGCGCCTTCAGTCGGAATACCTTTACTCGGGGAAGGCGAGAGAGGAGAGACTCCTTTTGAGGGGGTTGCACTTCGCAATATGCGACGAAGCCGACAGCCTTCTCGTCGATGAGGCGCGCACGCCGCTCATCATCTCGGGGACCGGGGAGGGGGGAGAGAAGGAAGAGAACTTCCTGGCGGAAGTGCTCTCCGTTACCCGGACGCTCGCCGAGGGCAAACACTACACCATCGATCGGCACGAAAACTCCGTCGAACTCACGGCGGCGGGCGAGGAACGGATCGCTGAGGCCGGGGCTTCGCTGGGGCATGCCTGGGCGGGGTCCATCCGGCGAAACGACGCTGTTCGGCAGGCTCTTACGGCTCTGTACATCTTCAAGCCGGACGTTCACTACCTGGTAAGAGACGGAAAGGTGCAGATTATCGACGAGTACACAGGGAGGCTGATGCCCGACAGGTCGTGGGAGCGGGGCATCCACCAGCTCATTGAACTCAAGGAGGGGTGCGAAGTCACCCGGCAGCACGAATCGCTGGCTCGGATCACCTATCAGCGTTTTTTCAGGAGATACCGGCACCTGTGCGGCATGACGGGGACAGCGTGGGAGATCAGCTGGGAACTCTGGATGGTCTACGGCCTTCGAGTGGTGAGGATTCCGACCAATCGGCCGCTCATACGAAAGCGTCTGCCTGGCCGCGTTCTGACCACGCGCGACGGGAAATACCGGGCGATATTAAAGCGGGTCGAGGATCTGACCGCGACGGGAAGGCCGGTTCTTATCGGTACTCCCTCCCTGGGGGCGTCGGAGAGTCTCAGCGCGGTCTTTAACGAGGCGGGAGTCGCCCACCAGGTGCTGAACGCGAAATTTGACCGGGAGGAGGCGTCGATTGTCGCCGAGGCCGGGAAAGCGCGGGCCGTTACGATTGCCACCAATATGGCAGGCCGCGGCACCGATATCAAGCTTGGCGAAGGGGTGCCGGAGACCGGCGGTCTTCATGTGATCGTGAGCGAATCCCACGACGCGGGACGCATCGACCGGCAGCTCGCCGGAAGATGCGCCAGACAGGGCGACCCGGGAAGCTTCGAATTCTACTATTCGGCCGAGGACATGCTCCTGGAAGGCAACCGGGCCGGACTTGCCCTGTGGGCCGTGAAGTTGTGTCCCCAAAACGCCCCCCTGTGGGCGTCCGTGGTTCGATCGGCCATCCATCACAGCCAGAAAAGAACGGAACGGGCTCATTCACGAATCCGGCACGAGGTCCTCAAGCAGGACGAAAAGATGGACACTCTGCTTTCCTTTTCGGGTCCGGGCGAATAGGCTCGGCGAACAATATACTGGAGTATGAGGGGTAAGATGCGCAGAGATGCTTCATTGCTGCTGTTGGCGACGGTGTTTGCGGTTTTCGTGCCGGGGGGCGCGACCGCGCAGAGGGCAGAATCCCACGAGGGCATGATGGAGCCTCACGTCACGGTGAATGTGGCCGCCCAGGCTGCCGGCATTCTGGAAGAGGTGTTGGTGCAGCGGGGGGACGTCGTCAGCAAGGGGCAGGTGCTTGCTACCCTGCGCGCTGGTGTTGAAAAGGCGGACATGGAACAGGCTACCGCCCTGCTCGACTTCAACCGCCGTAAGCTGGTCCGCAACAACGAACTCTTCGCCAAGGGAAACATTTCGGCCAACGATGAGGACGAAATAGAGACTGAGATTAAAAAGGACGAGGCGATTCTCCACCAGGTGACCGCGAAGCTGGAGATGAAAACCATTCGCAGCCCGGTTGACGGCGTGGTGGTGAAGATCGATCTTACGGCGGGAGAATACGTTGGGGAAAAGCCGATCATGACCATTGCCCAGATCGATCCTCTCAACGTGGAAGTGATCGTTCCGGTTTCGGAATACGGAACCATCAAGAAGGGCATGCACGCGGAGGTCCGGCCGGAGTCTCCCGTGGGCGGAGTGTACACGGGAATGGTCACGATCGTCGACCGCGTGGTGAACGCCGCGAGCGGCAGCTTCGGGGTCAGAGTGGAATTGCCCAATCCCAACCTCGCGATCCCCTCCGGGCTGAAATGCTACGTCAGGTTCAAGGGGAGTGACGCGTCAAAAGAACGGGGCGCGTTGCCCCCACGCCCCTCGATGTGATGGCTCAACAGGTTGTCCGTTCGATCTGAAGGCGAGAAGCTGGTTGTGATACCAATGTGTCATCATACATAGAGTAATCAAGCCGCCTTCTCAACAAGCCGCGGGAAGGCTGTCATGGAGCGGAGTTCCTCTGGCGCTTCATGCAAATGGCGAAGACTTGTCTCGACCATCGCGCGTTGCGACTTCCTTCCTGTGGAAGGCGCGGCCGCAACAAGCCCGCAAAAAAATGTATCTGGATGTGCGCACGATCCGGCGCGCATCCTCGATTGTGCAGGCTCTCACCCCAGGCTGGAAACCCTCTCAACTCATTTGCTGACGAGCCATCAAGTCCTGTGACGCACTCAGAGCAGGATAGTCGATGTAGCCGTGCGGCCCAGACGTGAAGTAAGTAGTGGGGTCTGGAGTATTGAGCGGCGCATTGTTTGCAAAGCGAGCCGGCAGATCGGGGTTGGCGATAAAGAGCTGGCCAAAGGCAACAGCGTCCGCTTCGCCGTCCTGGATCACTTGGTTAGCCAGCGCTTGATTATACTTTTCGTTTGCGATGTAGACTCCGCCGAATTGCTTCTTGAGTTGCGGACCCAGCCTGTCCGGGCCGAAGTACTCGCGGGCGCACAAAAAGGCAAGTTCGCGTTTGCCAAGCTCATGCGCCACGTAGCCGAAGGTAGCCGGCGGGTTTGAATCATGCATATCGTGGCTGTTGCCGCGCGGCGCCAGATGCATACCCACTCGCTTGGCTCCCCAAACGGAGACAACTGCATCGGCCACTTCAAGCATGAGCCGGGCGCGGTTCTCAATCGTCCCACCGTATTCATCGGTGCGGTGATTGGAACCGTCCTGAAGAAACTGATCGATCAAGTAGCCGTTGGCGCCATGTATCTCCACTCCGTCAAATCCAGCGATCTTCGCGTTCTCCGCGCCTTTGCGGAATCCCTCGACGATGCCCGGAATCTCTGATTTATTCAGTGCGCGCGGCGTACCATACTCAGTAATGGGGCGTACCAAGCTTACATGGCCGGCAGGCCGGATGGCGCTCGGCGCAACCGGAAGCTGCCCCTCCAGAAACAGCGGGTCCGAGATGCGGCCCACATGCCATATCTGCGCGAAGATGCGGCCGCCTGCTCGATGCACGGAATCAGTCACCGGCTTCCAGGCCTCGGTTTGCTGCGACGACCAGATGCCAGGGACATTCGCGTAACCAACGCCTTGCGGCACAACCGGAATACCCTCGGAGATGATCAGGCCGGCAGTGGCGCGCTGTGTGTAGTATTCGATCATGAGCTCGGTCGGAATGTGGTCAGGCGTTCCGCGCAGGCGAGTCAGGGGAGACATGATCACACGGTTCGACAGTGTGATTTCGCCAATTCGAATCGGATCTAACAGAGAAGCCATGAATTGAGTCCTCGATGAACAGTAAATTGCCGGTTAAGTTGCTCCAGACAGATCATAGTCAAGGTCTGACTGCCTGGACGCCAATCTCGTGCAATGCCATGAACGCATCCAGCAGAACTCGCGGATTGTAGTGTCCCTTGTACACGGGCGGTGGTTCCTTCTCAAGGCCAAGCAAGGAGTAGATAGCGGTTTGCGCCGAGCGAATGGAGTATTCGACTGTGAATACTACATCGTCCGGCAGTTCGCAATACTGCCCAATGAAGGCGAGATTCTTCGAACCCTCAGGCACCACCTGGGGACGATCGCCCTTGCTTCGCGGCAGGAATTGACTAGTGATAAAGGGCATCATGCACGGAATGCAGTTGGCAGTATCGAGAATCCGGGCGGTATACGCTTCAAGGTGCAAATGGCCGAGGATCTCCGTCATGATTTCACGCCCAGTGCATGACGACATGGGCTTCTTCACGAAGTTGCCCGGCACATCGACGAACAAGCCATAACCCCAGAAAACCTGCACATTCTCCGTCTGTTCAATAAAGTGTGGCTGGTGCGGCAACACAATCGATGCCAGCCAACTGGACTCCGGGAAGGTAATAAGCCCGCCTTCTCCGGGGACGTTGCCCGTCAAATCCCTGATCAACTCGAAGAACGTGGGGTCATGGAGAGTGGTCGTAAAGGACATCCACTTGGATTGCTCGATGTGGTCGGCAAAGTTCTTCGGGCAGCCAAACTGCGCACGATCTTCTGCAATCCTTTCCCATAACGCCCAGGAACCTCCATCGGGTTTTCCGAGTAAGGCCAGTGGCGAATCCATAGAGCCAAGACTCGAAGCCTCTGTCATCGAGCCTAGCGTGATGATGACTCTGTCCTGTTTTTCGATGGCTATCTCTTTAAGGCAGGCGCCATCGTTGACGATGATCCCGTCAACGTAATAGCTGTCACCCTCATAGTAGAGACTGAGATCGGTAACGCGTGTCTTCAGCATGAAGTTCACGCCGCGTTCATCAAGCCATTTCCGGAGCGGCAGCACCATTGAATCGTACTGGTTGTAGACGGTGCGCATGATGCCCGCAAGCGTGTTGAAGCCGGAGACCATGTGAGTGAAGCGGACGAGGTAGCGCTTGAACTCGACTGCGCTATGCCAGGGCTGAAAAGCGAATGTAGTGCACCACATGTGCCAGAAGTCCGTCTCAAAGAACCCCGGATCGAACTGATCTGAAATAGCGCTTCGCCCAAGAAGTTGTTCGGGTTCAAGCGCCAGACGCTCCAGCGTCAGAATATGACTCTCGCTCAAGCCGAACTTGGGCGCATCGATGCTGTGTCCATCTCGAAAGAGGCGGGACTTCGACGCGGTCTTCATCTTTTCATTCCAGTCAAAGATTTCCCGCGCCACGGTCCGAGTCCCATCGAGAGCGGGAATCGATGAGAAGAGATCGAAGGTGCACAGATACTTGCTTTCGATCATGCGGCCGCCTCTCATCACGTAACCGTCATCCGGATTTCCGGCTGCATCCAGACTGCCACCGATTCTGGACGACTCCTCAATGATCGTAATTGTGTGCCCAGGAATATACCCATCGCGAATCAAAAAGACTGCGGCGGAAAGGGAAGCGATACCGCCGCCCACGAGGTAGGTTTTTGAATCAGGATCAATTTGCGTTGAAGGCATCGCGTTTTCACTTTCTCTCTACCGAATGCGTCTTGCCGCACCACCGCAAGATGCTTTTGCATGAAGGGCTTCCGTCACACAGTGTGATTTTCTATCGGTCAAACTAAAATGACTGTATCCAATTGAACAGATGGTCAGCAGTTTGCGATGGGAGGATTATGTTAAAGGTGTGGTTGCGCAAACATCTGCACCGATGCGCGCTTATCGGCGAATCAACGGGGGTGTGAGTTTCGCGTCAGGCAATTGCAGGAGCTGGTCTGGAATGCCTGGACGGCTTGCTGGGTGAATGTGCCCGCTTTATTGAAATCGAAACGGTTCCAATGAGCCCTCTTCTTAAATGCCTGTACAGCGAGTTCCCGCGCCTTTTCGGGATAGGCGCCTGGCGGATGGAGCAAGAACAGGAGAAACGATCTCAGTGAATCGAATCCAGATAAGCCCGAATCAAAGTATATTGCGATAGCAGTCCGCGCTTCTTGGACTACGGCACACAGGAGAAGAACTTGAACGATCCGAAGGCACCATCCGACTGGGTTAAGGTTGATGGAGTCGATGCGCTGGTTGAGTTGGCGCTCAATCTCCACTGGTCCTGGAACCATGCCGCGGACGAGTTGTGGGAAACGCTCGACAAGGAACTCTGGGCGACCACACAAAATCCGTGGGTTATATTGCGAACGGTCTCTCACGAAAAGATCAAGTCTGCGTTGGGCGATGTGGAGTTCCGCGGCCGTCTCGACAGCCTGCTTCAGCGCAATCGAGAATCCTATCAAGCTGATGCATGGTTCCAGCGCAGGCATCCGGACAAAGCTCTCACGACGGTCGCCTACTTCAGCATGGAGTTCATGCTGAGCGAAGCATTGCCTATCTATTCCGGTGGCCTTGGAAATGTTGCGGGAGATCAGATGAAGGCGGCCAGCGACCTGGGTGTTCCAGTCGTTGGAGTTGGACTGCTCTATGGTCAAGGATATTTCCGCCAGGACTTCGATTCGGAAGGCCGGCAACAAGCACTCTATCCGGTCAATGATCCAGGCCAGTTGCCTATCAGGCCGTTGCGGCAGAAGAACGGAGAGTGGCTGCGGTTGCAGATCCACCTGTCGGGAGCGCTGATCTGTCTCCGCTGCTGGGAGGTTTCTGTTGGCAGGACAAAACTCTATCTGCTCGACACAAATGATTTCGCAAACACTGCGGCTCATCGCGGAATAACGAGCGAACTCTACGGCGGCGATGCGGAGATGCGGCTGAAGCAGGAGATCATTCTTGGGATTGGTGGATGGCGCTTGCTGCGCGCGCTTGGTTTGCAACCCGATGTCTGCCATCTCAATGAAGGCCATGCGGCGTTTGCGGTGCTCGAAAGAGCGCACTGCTATATGGAGGATCACAAGAAGCCGTTCGATCTGGCTCTGGCCGTTACGCGGGCTGGAAATGTCTTTACGACACACACGGCGGTCGCCGCTGGATTCGATCGCTTTGACCCGCAACTCATTCGGCAGTATCTTGGCCACTATGCGCAAGATGAACTTCGCATCTCGCTTGACGAACTGCTCAAGATCGGAAGGCAAAACCCAAGCGACAATCGAGAGCCCTTCAACATGGCCTATCTTGCTCTCCGTGGAAGCGGCCGTGTGAATGGCGTGAGCAAGCTTCATAGAGAAGTGAGCCGGCAGATATTCCAGCCGCTCTTTCCGCATTGGCCCCAGGCGGAAGTCCCAATTGGTTCAGTGACCAATGGCATTCATGTGCCGACCTGGGATTCGCTTGAGGCCGATGCGCTGTGGACCACGGCTTGCGGGAAAAAGCGTTGGCGCGGAGATCGCGCTGTCGAAGATGACATCCGGAACCTCACCGACGAACAAATCTGGCAGATGCGATCCACAGAGCGAAAGATACTGATTGACCGGTTGCGTAAACGCTACGCTCGCCAGCTCGCTTCAGAAGGCGGAGATCCTTCGGATGCGAATCATATCTTTGACGGAGATGCACTGACCCTGGGATTTGCGCGGCGCTTTGCGACGTATAAGCGTCCCGATCTTCTTCTGCTTGATTCTGAACGGCTGGTTCGCCTTCTCTCCGACCCTCTACGGCCGGTACAACTGATTCTTGCCGGCAAAGCACACCCTCAGGATTTTCCTGGGCAGGCATTGATCAAGAAGTGGAAGGATTTCATCCGGCGTTCGGAAGTTTATTCGAGAGTTGTCTTTCTAAGCGACTACGACATGATGCTGGCGCAGCACATGGTTCATGGAATTGATCTGTGGATCAATACACCGCGGCGCCCGTGGGAGGCTTGCGGAACGAGTGGGATGAAGGTTCTTGTGAATGGCGGCTTGAACTTGTCGGAGCTGGACGGATGGTGGGCTGAGGCTTACTCTCCTGAGGTTGGATGGGCCATCGGTGACGGCAAAGAGCATGGAGACGATCCCGCCTGGGATCGCACCGAGGCTGAAGCCGTCTATGCCGCATTGGAAAACGAAGTCATTCCGGAGTTCTATGAGCGGAATGAAAAGGGCCTGCCGTTGAAGTGGCTCGGACGTGTCCGAGAGAGCATGGCAAGGCTTACTTCGAAGTTTTCAGCCACGAGAGCCATTCGCGAATATACCGAGACTCACTATCTTCCCGCGGCAACGGGCTTCCATGATCGCGCAAGCAAAGATAGTGCGATCGGCGTAAATCTGCTCCACTGGCAGCAGGATATCGATCGCCATTGGAACACGGTGCGTTTTGGCGCGGTGGTAATCGAAACGCACGAGGGACAGCATTTCTTTCAGGTCGAGATGCTTTCGGGCAACCTCGATCCGGATCAACTGCAAGTGGAACTCTACGCAGACGCAGTTGATGGTGGTAAACCTGCCATCGAAGTGATGACCGCACCCGAACACCGCGCGGATTCACATGGCGTGCTAACCTATTCGGCCCAGGTGCCGGCAACTCGTCCTGCGAGCGACTACACTGCGCGCATCATCCCCCACCACACCAACGCTTCGGTACCGCTTGAAGCTGAGCAAATCCTGTGGCAAGGTTGACGGCAGTGAATCAAATTACTTTACATTTGCATTCGTTTGTGCTCGGAGCAAAAGATGAATCCACATCGGAAGTGATTCGATACCCCTGAGAAGGAACTATTCGTTCGACCTGATAAGCAATGTCCCGCCTTTCCTCCAGAAACAGCACATTCTCATCGGAAATGAGAAACTCCATATCGCGTAGTTGCGGGTGATCAACGGTCGGAAAATGGACCTCTGTCAGAATGCCGCGTCCTACCGTGAACCAGACGCGACCGCCAAATGAATGGGCCGTGCCAACTCCGTTCTTGGCGGCCCCGGTCCAACGGGTTTCGTCGCCCAGTGCCCCAAACGCGCTGTTGGTCCCTGGAACGTGAGCCATTGTCAATTTCTTTTTTGACCCACCTCAGCGGCAAGCTATTTGCAAGCTGAAGAATCCTGCCTGTAGTGTCAATGGGTTCATTTACTTGGGGTGTGATTATCAACACCTGCCGCATTCACGATCTGTCCTTCTGCCAGTCTGGAATTGGTCGATTCGGATGCGGCCCGCAAATGCGTGGCCTACACAAATACTTTCCAAGAAGAGGCGGTAGTAAACCCGGTTACAATTGAACAGAGTCAAGTCTCGTTCATTGTCTATATTCGAGGGTAATGAGATTGGATCCGGATGAAGATCACGCACAAGAAACCGCTCAGCAGCGGGTGGTCGCAAGCAACCTGCGAACGCGGCTGCGATTTAATAAGTTTTCACGGAAGGTGAAATTGCGGAGATTCGCGTCGCGCATCCTGCTGGCACTTGTGCTGCTGCTGGCCGTTCTTTTCGGCAGGCGCGCGAACGCGTATGCCCTCCTGACGCACGAAGAGCTCATCGATCTCAACTGGCAGAATTCCATTGTCCCGATTTTGCTCAGTAGCTATCCCAACCTGACGCCGGCGCAACTTGAAGAGGCGCGGGCTTATGCGTACGGCGGCTGCGTTATCCAGGACATGGGTTACTATCCGTTTGGCGACAAAACTTTCTCAAACCTGACCCACTACGTGCGCTCGGGCGATTTTGTGGTGAATCTCTTTCGCAATGCGCACAGCGCCGATGAGCTCGCCTTCGCCGTGGGCGCGCTGTCTCACTACGTGGGCGACACCATCGGCCACTCCGAAGCGACCAATCTCTCCGTTCCCGTGGAGTTCCCCGGGCTGCGCGCGAAATACGGTCGCGAGGTGAACTACGCCGAAGGTGAGCGCGAGCATGTACAAACCGAATTCGCCTTTGACATTGACCAGATCGCGCATCACCGCATGGCGCCGGTCCGCTTCCTTCGCCACATCGGGCTCAAGGTGCCGATGAAGCAGCTTGCGCTTGCTTACTACCAGACTTACGGACTGAGCGGCGAGTTCTCAACCAGGCAGCGGCGCTTCAATGTTCGTGAATACCGATTCGTGGTGCATATCTTCATCCCGCGCTTGGCGTACGCCATCACGCTCCTGCATAGCCGCCACGAGCCGGCAGAGCCGGATACGCCGGATGCGGCCGAGATCGACAGGGAAGTGGCCGTGGTGGCCACGGAAAACGACTGGCAGAAATATGGCCGCCATGCGGGAATCGGAACTTACGCGCTGGCCGGCTTTTTGTTTATCCTGCCCAAGGTCGGCCCATTGAAACTGATCGACGTAAAAGGCCCAACCTCGGCAACCGAGACCGAATACCTGCATAGCGTGGTGGTGTCCACGACGATCATGCACCGCATGCTCGCGCGGTTTACGCCTCCCGTGACTACGCAAACATCCCCGGCCCGGGCAGGCGATCCTGTTTCCGCGAATCAATCTCCGCAAACGATTCCGGCCATCGTGACCGCCGGCCCGAACTCGCTTTTGCTATCACGCGACCCGCGTCATCCGCTGCCCAATCGCGACCTCGACACAGGTAGAGTGGTACAGCCCGGCGGCTATCCGCTCACCGACTTAACGTACGCCAATCTCCTCCACAGCCTCACGCGCCGGCCCACGCAGCCCATTCCGCCCGGCATCAAGCAGGACATCCAGGCCTACTACGCAAACCCGAACGCACCCATTACCACTAAGCAGAACCCGGCGCAGTGGGCGCAGGTGCAGGCCGATCTCGCAATCCTCGCCGGCATGCCCACGAGTACGGAACCGCTGCCGTATCCCACGTATGGCGATGATGCACCCGTCAGCGCGGTGTCGGCACTGCGGGCGCCTCGGACATCGTGCCAAATCGCGTCAAACGCAGTTCGGAATACGCAAGAAAGACTTTACTCCGAGGAATAGATAATTTGGCATAAAATTGGCCAGGAATTGCGCTTAAAGACGAGCCTCTACGCTCTTTTGCTCCTCCGCCCAGAGCCATCCGGACCTTGCTTCGCGGATGTTCGCCAGCGCCTCCGATTCGTCCTTGCCCTGGCTTACGCAGCCGGGCAATTCCGGGCACTCGGCGACAATCCAGACGGACTCATCACTCGTTAAAACGATCTTGTTATTCATGCCAACCTCCTGCCTGCGACCATTCTCAGTTTAATGGTGAATCGAAATTCATGTATTCGAGATTTCTACCCGACAAACGCAACGCTCCGCGTTAGACTTGCTACATGAATCCTACGAGATTAACTCTTGTCCTTTGCTGTGCTACATTGTCCTGTGTGAGCTGGTTCAGCAAATTCGGACAGGGGTTTAAGTGGAGGTTCTGCTCGCCCGCAGCCTTAAGATGGCTGTGAAGAGGAGAATCGATGAGCAGACGTCCCCGCAGGAACCATACAGCGGCAT